>Ga0351889_10065_pt1 | contig 41564 bp, 31 predicted proteins | sample TotcelFGM3001M14_FD_206767 | JGI IMG/M metagenome (GOLD analysis project Ga0351889, IMG submission 206767) | Enriched cells from coal bed in the Powder River Basin, Montana, United States - Total cells FGM rep3 HSBNCT.FGM.300.1.M14 ...
AACGCGCGCTGGCGCGGCGTCCGGCTTGGTTTCGGCTGCGATTCTGGCTCTCGCTGACGACGCAAATCGTCATCCTGCTGCTGCTGGTGGCCGCGTTGTCGGAACCGTATTGGAAATCCGCGGTCGCCGGTCGCCGTACGCTGGTGCTGGTCCTGGACGTGTCGGCCGGCATGTCGGCGACGGATATCAAGCCGTCGCGTTTTGCCGCCGCCCAGGCCGAGGCACAGCGAATCGTCGGGGGATTGCAGCCGGGTGAACGGATGACCGTCCTGAGCGCCGGGAGTTTCGTGCGCATGGAATGCCGGATGACGAGCGAGCCGCAAACCTTGTCGACGGCGATCGATGCGATTTCGCCGAGCAACGGCGGTACGCGGATGTTGGAAGCCGTCGAACTCGCCCGCCGCTTGCTGGACGGCCAACCCAATCCGCACATCGTCTTATTGACCGACGGGTGTTTTCCGGAGGCCGAATCCATCGCCAAAGACGAACGGGTCTATCTAAGCCGGATTGGCCAAGGCGGCCGCAATCTAGCCGTCACGCGATTGGCGGCACGTCCCGATCCGCAGGATCCGCAACAACAGTGGGTGCTGGTGGAGACGGCGAACAACTCGGACGCGCCGGCGTCCATTCCGCTGAAAGTCGCCATGCCGGGCGGACCCTCCTGGGCCGAGGCTGTCGAACTGGCTGCCGGCGCTGTCGTTCAAACGGTGTTGGTGATGCCGATCGAGAAAGACGGCGAGCTGACGGCGCAGGTGGCCGTCGATGACGATTTGGCGGTGGACAATCAGGCGAGCGTCCAGGTAATCGGCCGCCGCCGGCCGAGCGTATTTTTTGTCGCTGACCCGCGCCCGGCGGACGCGGGCCATGCAGCAGTACGAAGCGCGTTGGCAGCCCTGTCGGGCATCGATCTGCAGGTGGTCGAGCAGTTGCCGGAGAGGCTGCCGGAGCAATCGGTGGCCGTTTTTCATGGCCGGGTCCCTGAGCGGTTACCACACTGTCCGCTGTTGGTGATTGCCCCGCAGAATTCGTGCGACCTGTGGGATCCCGCGGGGACGGTGCGCGGGGCCGGATCTGCGGTTGAGTCCGTGCGGCGGGATTCACCGCTGTTGGCAGGCGTGCGGCTGGAAGATGTGGTTGTGGAGGAGGCGGTAAAACTGCAATTCAAGCAGGCGGCTGTAACGCTGGTCGAGGCGAGTTCGGGCGATCCATTGTACAGTCTGGTCGAACGGCCCGCGGGCCCGGTGCTCGTGCTGCACGTGGATCTGCGGAAGGACAAAAGCGACCTCGCCCTTCGCCGCGATTTCCCGCGGTTGATCGAACAAGCCATCCGCGGGCTGAATGGTGCAGCCGACGCGCCCGCGGTGGCCGTGGCTTCCGACGAATTGGCGGCCCTGCCGGAGAACGCCGAGCCGTTGCCGGTCAACATCGTCAACCGCATGGAGAGCGACATTCGCGCCGGGATGAACGTGCCGCGGCGCAACGTGGAATCGCCTGCACCCGTTCGCGAACAGCCGTTATGGATGCTCTTGGCCGGCGTCGCCGTGGTGTTGCTGTTGACCGACTGGTGTTTGTTTCATCGGAAATGGGTGGTGTAGCAGGCCCGTTTCGGGCGACGTGTTCTGCCGCATCGGCCGCAGCCGCATGAGAGCAGCGAATCTCGACGAAACATCGCGTCATTGGACAAGATCGCAAAGGAAAAACACGGAAGAAGCGGGTTATAAATTTGGGGTTATAAATGGAAACAAACTAAGTCGCGTCTTCTCCGTCACCGCATAATGCGGGTGTGCTTTTGTTGCTGCTGGTGTCCTGTCCCGCTAGAATGTCCGCCATGAAACACGTATTCACCTCCCTCACCGCCATTTTTGCGACCGTGGGTTACCTGGGCGCCGCCGGTGTCGCGAACGCAGTACCGGCGTCGGCTCCAAAGCCCAATATTCTCCTGATCATCGCCGACGACCTGGGGTATGGCGACGTGCAGTGCCTGAATCCCGAGCGGGGTAAGATTCCGACGCCCGACCTAGACCGCCTTGCCGCGCAAGGCATGACGTTTACCGACGCGCACAGCGGATCCTCCGTCTGCACCCCCACGCGCTATGGCCTGCTGACCGGCCGCTACGCCTGGCGCACACGGCTTCAGGCCGGCGTGCTCGACGGCGGCAACGACGAGCCGTTGATCGCCGCCGACCGGCTGACGGTGGCCGGTTTCCTCCGCCAGCACGGCTACTACACCGCCTGTATCGGCAAATGGCATTTGGGTTTCCAATCCAATGCGAAGCCCGATCCGTCCGGCAGCAAGGGAGGCTTTGGCAGCCGCGGCCTTCCGCAGGGCGCCCGCATCCTCGACGGGCCGCTCACGCGCGGCTTCGACTACTTCTGGGGCTGTTCGAATGCCCGCACCATGTCTTCGGTGATTGAAAATGACCAAGTGGTGGAAATGCTCCCGACCGTCGAAATGCTTCCCCGGCTGATCGACCGCGTCGTGGACCAGATCGGCGCGCGGGCTGCGGACGCCAAGTCGGGACGTCCCTTTTTTCTGTACGTCCCGCTTACCTCGCCGCACACGCCCATCGTCCCTGCGCCGGCGTGGCAGGGAAAGAGTCCGCTGGGGCCGTACGGCGATTTCGTCATGCAGACGGACGCCGGCGTCGGCCGCATCCTGGCCGCGCTCGACGAGCACGGCTTGGCCGACGAAACCCTCGTCATCTTTACCAGCGACAACGGCTGCTCGCCCCAGGCGGGCACGGCGAAACTCGAGGCCGACGGCCACTTTGCCAGCGCCTCGTACCGCGGCTACAAATCCGACATCTGGGAGGGCGGCCACCGGGTGCCGTTTTTCGTCCGCTGGCCGGGCCGCGTGCAGCCCGGTGCGCACTGCGACCGCCTCGTTTGCCTGACCGACTTGCTGGCCACCTGTGCCGAGATCCTGAATCTCCCGCTTCCTGCGACGGCGGGCGAGGACAGCGTCAGTTTCCTGCCCGCCTTGATCGGCGGCGCCGATGTGCCGCCGCGGCAGGCTGTCGTGCATCACAGCATTCAAGGACGATTCTCGCTGCGCGAAGGTCCGTGGAAACTGAACTTTTGCGCCGGCTCCGGCGGTTGGGGCGCCCCGTCGGACGCCGCCGCCGCCAGCCAAGGCCTGCCCACCTGGCAGCTCTACAATCTGGCTACCGATCCGGCCGAAACCGTCAATCTCCATGACGCCAAGTCGGAAGAAATCATCCGCCTCTCGGCGATCTTGGCTCAAACCATCGCCCAGGGACGCAGTACCCCCGGCCCGCCGTGTCCCAACGACGTGCCGGTCAGGTCTCCCTTTCAACCTTCCGGGAAAACGCGGAAATCCCCCGCTCAGTGACTTATGCACCCTCTGCTGGCTGTCCTCGAATTCGAGCATCCGATGCGGTTGATCTGGCTGGCGATCGCGCCGGCGATCGTCTACTTTGCGATTCGCAGCTGGACGTTAGTTCCCAGATGGCGGCGAGTCACAAGTCTGGTTTGCCGCCTGCTGGTCCTGACGCTGGTAATCATTGCGTTTGCCGGTCCGATGCGCCGCGGCCCCAGCTCGCAACGGATGGTGGTCTTTGCGACCGATGTCAGCCGCAGCACGGCGGGCAGCCGGCAGGTTGCCGAGCAGTTCATCGCTGTGGCCCGGCGCGAGCAAGGCAGCCATCGGACGGCGTTTGTCAGCTTTGCCGACCAGCCCGGGCTGGTCACGGACCAGCCGCAGCCGGCCGACGAAACACGAGACGCCAACGCCAGCAATCCGGCGGCGGCCTTGCAACTGGCCGCCGCGGCCATTCCGGCGGATTTCGTGTCTCACGTCGTGCTATTGACCGATGGGAACCAGACGCACGGCGATTTGGCTCGAGCCGCTCTTGGCATCGGCGCACCTGTCTCGATCGTCCCGTTGCCGGCGTTTGCCGATCCGGAAGTCTGCGTTAGCGAGTTACTCGCGCCGGGGAAGGTTGCTTCGGGCACGGACGTGCCGTTGGAAGTGGTGATCCGGGCCAATGTCGAAACGGCCGGCACGTTGGAACTGTTCCGCAACGGCGAATCCGTAGCGCGGTCGGACGTGGCACTGCAAGTTGGCGAGAATCGGGTCCGGCTGCAGACGCCGTCAGGTGTCGGGCCGATCGCACAGGCCGCCACGTTTACAGCTCGCCTGACGGCGGCCCAGGATACGGTGATCGAGAACAACCAACGCCGCGCCAAGGTGGTCGCCGGGCGGCGGACGCGGATCCTGTTGGCCGATATGGACCCGGCGGCAAGGGAATCGTTTGCCGACGTGTTGCGTTCCCAGGGCGCGGAAGTGACGCTCCAGCGGCCCGCGCAACTGCCCGCGGATGCGGACGCGCTGAATGCCTTCGACGTGATGATCGTGTGCGATGTGTCCTCGAACGACTTGAACGCGGCGCAGCTCGAAGCGATCGGCCGCTACGTCCACGACTTGGGCGGCGGCCTGATCGTGATGGGCGGCGAGAAGACGTTCGTCGAGGCGGCTTTTCGTGATACGCCGCTGGAACGTATCTTGCCGGTGACCGCCGCCGCCGCGACGGAGACGGAAAAGACCGTTTTGGCGATGATCTTGGTCATCGACCGTTCCGGGTCCATGGAAGAGGATCGCCGCCTGGATTTGGCCAAAGAGGCCGCGACGCAATCGGTGCGGGTGTTGGACGCGCACGACAAAGCCGGCGTGATCGCCTTTTCGGACGATTCCGAATGGATCGCTCCGCTGGCGAGCGTGGCGGACAAAGCCGACTTGCTGCAACGGATCGGCACCCTGACCGCCTATGGCCAGACCAACATGTATCAGGGCGTAACCCGGGCGGTGTTGGCCCTGGAACAGACGGTCGCCGATCGGCGGCATATCATCCTGCTGACCGACGGCATCCCATCGCCGGGCGACTATCGCGAGATCGCCCAGCGGATGGCCGCCGGCGGAATCACGCTGTCGACCGTCTCGATCAGCGAAGGTGCCGAGCAAGACATGCTGCAGGAAATGGCGGCCATCGCCCGCGGGCGGCATCACCACTGCAACGATCCGTCCGACGTGCCGCGGATCCTGGTCCAGGAGACACGGGTGGTCGCGGCTGACGAGAGCCACCGCGAATTCCGTCCCTTTGCGCTGCGGACGCTGCCCGGCCTGGATCTCGCTTCCGCCCCGCCGCTGCTCAATTATGCCCGGACCAATCCCAAGCCGGACGCCGAGCCGCTGCTGTTCGCCGTCGCCGGCCATCCGCTGCTGTGCTGGTGGCGGCACGGAACCGGCGTGACACTCGCCTTGACGTCCGACGTCGAGAATCGCCGAGCCGGCCGCTGGCAGTCCTGGCCGGGCTACGGCGCGTTCTGGAAACGCCTGCTGCGTCATGTGGCACGGCAGCCCGAGCCGAGTTTGCTGAGTCTGACCGCGGACCGCCGCGATGATTCGATCGCGGTAAGGGCCGACCTCGTTGGGAGCGATGGCCGCTATGTCACCGGCGCAAAACTGACGGCGACCGTCGCCGGACCGGACGGCGAGTCCCGGATGCTCGACCTAGCGCCGATCGCCCCGGGACGTTATGCGGCCGCGTTCCCGATTGGGCCGAGCGCGCCCGCCGAGTACGAGATCCGCGTGCGTGGCGAAAGCACCGATCCGCCGATGTCGGCCGCCCTGACCGTGTTCGTTGACTATCCGGACGAACTGCAGTTGCGCGATGCTGACGAAGATCTCTTGCGTCGCGTCGCCACGACCACCGGCGGCGCGTTCCTGCCCGATCCTGCTTCGGTCTTCGCTCTCGATGGGCGGACCGTCGACCGCGTTCGTCCGCTGTGGTCCTATCTGCTGACGGCCGCCCTGCTGCTGTTCGTTGTCGACGTCGCCCTGCGGCGTCTGCGGTTCTAGGAGAACCTGCAAATCAGAATCGATAGGTCACCTGGGAGCAGGTCTATTCAAGGCTCGCATGCTGCCGCTCCCTGCCAGCTTGCGGGCTGTTGATTTTAGTTTCGACAAGCCCAACGGATGCAGTCGCTTGCCGAGCAAGCCCATGTCTCTTTCTGTCTTGAAGGAATCTTTTACTTGAAGCTATCTTTTATGTTACCCACCGTCTGTCTGTCGCGCAGCAGACGCAGCGCGTTGAAGACCACGAGTACGGACATGCCGGTGTCGGCGGCGATGGCGGCCCACAGCGACGCGTAACCGAAGAACGTGAGCAGCACGAAAACGGCCTTGACGGCGAGCGAGGCAACGATGTTTTGGCGGATGACCCTCAGTACGCGGCGGGAATAGCGGACCAGCCACGGCAGGCGCGACAGATCATCGACCATCAGCGCGATGTCCGCCGTCTCCATGGCAGCGGCTGTTCCCATGACACCCATCGCAATGCCCAGGCTGGATCGGGCCAGCGCCGGCGCGTCGTTGACCCCGTCTCCGACCATGCCGACTGTCCCGTAGCGGCCCAACAGTTCTTCCACCGCCGTCAGTTTGTCCTGCGGCAGCAGTTCCGCCCGGAACTCGTCCACGCCGCTTTGCTGAGCAATGGCCTGGGCGGTTGGCCGGTTGTCGCCGGTCAGCATGATCACGTGCTCGATACCGGCCGCATGTAATTCGTCGACGACCTGTCGCGCCTCGGGCCGCAGCCGATCGGCCAGGGCCACAAAGCCGCATACGTGATCGCTCTCGCCAACCACGACAACACTGGCTCCTTCCGCGGAAAGATCCACCAAAAGGCGGTGCATCTCCGCGTTTCCTTGCCTCCGTTCTTCCAGATACCGGTGGGAACCAATCCAGACGGCCCGGCCGTCCAGCACCGCCGTCGCCCCTTTTCCTTTGACTGCTTGATAGTCCTCGACGGGCGTTGGACGGATACCTCGCTCAGCCGCATGCCGCACGATCGCCTGGGCCAACGGATGCTCAGATCGCAATTCGATGGCCGCAGCGATCCGCAGCAGGTGCTGCTCGCCGTGGCCGTCCAACGGGGCCAGCCGAGTCACCTCGGGCCGGCCCTCGGTCAACGTCCCCGTCTTGTCCAAGGCGAGCGCCTTGAGACGGCCCGGCAACTCGACGTACACACCTCCCTTGATCAGCACGCCGTTGCTGGCCGCGGCGACCAGCGCGGCCACGATGCTCACCGGCGTCGAGATGACCAACGCGCACGGGCAGGCAATCACCAGCAGTACCAGGGCCTGGTAGAACCACTCCGCCCAATCGCCCCCCAGCAGCGGCGGCACCGCGGCGACAGCGATCGCCAGCAGCATCACGCTCGGCGTGTAGTAGTGAGCGAACTTTTCTACCCACTGCTCGCTGGGCGACCGTCGGCTCTGCGCTTCGCGGACCAGCTCGATGACCTGGGAGATCATGCTCTCGGCAGCGGCTTTGACGGTCGTCACTTCGATCGCCCCGTCCTGGTTGATCGTGCCGGCAAAGACTTCATCGCCGGGGGATTTGGCGACAGGCATCGACTCGCCCGTGATCGGGGCCTGATTGACAGTCGTCTGGCCCGCCACGATCCGCCCGTCCAGCGGCACCCGCTCGCCGGGCTTGATGATAATCCGGCTGCCCGCCGAAACCTCTTCGACTCCGACCAACTGCTCGTTCCCTGCGGCGTCCACAATGCGGGCTTGGGGCGGCGCCATGCTCAGCAGGGCTGCGATCGCCCGCCGCGCCCGCCCCACGCTCCAGTTTTCCAGGGTCAGGGACAGAGCGAATAGGAAGGCAACCGTTGCCGCCTCGAACCACTCGCCGATGCCGATCGCTCCCATTACCGCAACCGTCATGAGGAGATTCATGTCCGGTCGGAAACGCCGTACCGCCCGCCACGCTTTGGGGAAAATGTTCCAGTAGGCGGCGACGATCCCCAGGAAATAGAGGATCTTCGCAGCCGACGGTACACCCCCGACGCCGGCCGATCCCTCGGCACCGAGGGCCGCCTGGAAACTTTCGGCCAACCAAGCATGCGTAACAACGCCCGCCAGTCCCAGCAGTCCGCTGGCCGCGGTGAGCAGCGTTCGCCCGTGGGCTTCCCAGCGACCCGCGGCGGTCTCCGCGGGAAGACTGTCTTGCCAAAGCTCGGCTCGCATTCCGGTTCGCGCTACGGCCTGGAGAATCGCCTCAGGGTCGGCCTCGTTCGACCCCGGATGGACCGTCATCTTGCTGCTGAGGATGTCGAATACTAGACGGTCTTCACCGCCCACAACGGGGCCGACGCCGCGCCGCAGTGCCGTCACCTCTTCGGCGCAGTCCAGGCCGTGTATCCTGAACTGCAGGGGCAATTGTGGGGAAGGCATGGCCGTTGTGTTTCGTTTTGGGTCTTGTCGCCTTACTCGCTAATCCCTCGGAGCAGTCCCGTGTCGGTGACAGCCCCCGACTCGGTGCCGATATCGCCTCCGGTTCCACCATCCGGCCCCAGTCCGCCGCTCAGCATCAGCCCCTCGATGGCGATTGTGCTGGTCCGGAGATCGCGCAGGCTTTCCAGGTACGTCAGATTGACGCGGAAATACGTCCGTTGTGCGGTTAGTAATGTCAAGTAAGGAAACTCACCCTGGCGGTAGCCAGCGACGATCAGGTCTAGCGATTCTTTCGCGGTGGGCAGGACATTCTGCGAGTACCTTTCCACCTGTTGCCGGGCGTTGTCATAACGTTGGAATACTTCTGCCAGCCGGTTGCGGAGTTGCAGCTCCAGACGTTGCATCTCCTGTTCGGCGTGCATCAAGCCCGCTCGGGCACGGCCAATGTTTCCCTGGTTGCGATCAAACACGGGCAGAGGCATGCCGATCGAGACGCTCGTGATCGTGCTGCCAGTCGATGCGTCGTACTGGACGCTGGCCTGTGTGTCGATGTTGGGAATGCGGCCGGCGCATTCTCGCTGCAAGGCCCACCGAGATCGTTCCACTCCCGCTTGCGCTTGGGCGATTTCGGGGCTTTCCGACAGTAGATGGCTGAGCGCATCGTCCCAAGTCAGTTGCTGCAACTCCGCTTCCAAATCGCCCTGAAGCTGACTCATGTCGACATCGGGTACACCGACGACGGCTGCAAGTCTCCGACAGGCTGCCGTATACCGGTTCCGTGCGTTCTGTAGCTCGATCGCCGCGGCCTCGACTTCCACCCGCGCCTGGAGCACATCGGCCCGGCCAACCTCTTTCGCAGCCTGCAGCGACTCCGCCGACTTGACGCCTTCCCGGCCAATGTTCAGCAATTGCTCCTCCAAAGTCACCGCACGACGAGCCACCAGGAGTTCATAAAACGCCAGACGCACGTCATTCAACACGCGGCGTTCCTGTGCCTGCAGCGCCCATTTTGTTTGCTCGATCTCTTGCGCCACGGTCTGTCGGTTCAGTTGTAGTTTGTTCGCGGTGACAATCCGCTGGCCCACAAAGGCCCCTTGCTGGCCGCCATACCCTGAGTTGCCCATCTCCCCCCCGATGTATCCGACACTGGGATTCGGGTAGAGCCCGCTCTGCACGTACCGACCTTCCGCGGCACCGATCCGAGAGCGACTTTGTGCTAGAGTGGGGTTGTTCCCCAGGGCTAAACACTCCAACTCTTCCAGCGTCGTAGGAGTCAGCAGCGAAGAGGAATCGTCCGTCATCTGCCCTTCGGCGTGCGGTTGTGCCAGGAAAGGGCTTCGGGTGACGCCCTGAGTCCTCGACAGAGACTCGGCCGAGACATCCGTCCGCACATCCAGAGGGGCGGCCAGGGTCTGAGCACAAGCGAACCGGGGCTCCAGAAAGGTAACCGCTACGAGTATCGCCACCGTCGAATAGACGAGGCCACGCGATTTCTTAGAACGGGTCTGCATCATAACCTCGGATGTTTGAGCGCAAATGGTTTCCTGCTAATCACACCATCGAGACCGCTGCCGGACCTGAAGCAAGCCCACATTGCTAGCACCTATGGCGACCATGCCGAATGCGCCTGACGTCCCGCATCTATCGGTTGTATCGGCTGCATACGTCAGGAACGTCGAGTAATCGTGCTTCCAGGCTGCTTTTGTCATTTTTCCGTGCTCGCGAAGCAACAAAACAAACGGGGCCGCAGTGTTACCAGCCGCCGGATCGGCACAGCCCCGTTCGTCTCCGGTGGACGCCGAGTTACTTGTGTTCGCCCTCCGTTTCGTGATCGTGGCCACTGTGGTCAGCGGCGTCCTTGCTGTGGTCGTGGCCGTCGCCTTCGTAGTGGCCCGCCGTGGGCTCGTCCGACGGTTTGGTCGCCGGGGCCTGCGAGCCGCAGCCTAGCAGGGCTGTCAGGGATATGGCGACCAGTACAACGCTCGTCATCTGCAAACAGAAACGCATCATCAGTTTCCTCTCTCGGAAAGGGTAATTTTCGGCAACCGTTCGGTTGCCGCAGTTGAAAGGGAACCCCACTAGTTCCCGGAATGCACAGCGGTTTCCGTCTCCTTCAATTCGATCTCGGCGTGGTGCTCATCCACGATCCGTTGCCCAGCCTTTCGGCCGATCGTCCAGAACAGAGCCGGCCGCACGAGGAACTCCAGGAGCGTGCTGCTCAGCAGCCCCCCGATGATCACCGTCGCGACCGGGTAGAGGATCTCCTTTCCCGGCTCGCCGGCGGACATCGCCAAGGGCACCAGCCCAATTCCGGACGTCAGGGCGGTCATCAGCACCGGGGCGAGACGCTCTTTCCCGGCCCGGATGATCATTTCGCGGGACCACGCTTCGCCTTCGTACTTTACCAAGTGGAGGTAGTGATCCAGCAACAGGATTCCGTTCCGCGTGGCGATGCCGCACAGGGAAATAAAGCCCACCATGCTGGCGATCGTCAACGTTTGGCCGGTCAGCTTGATTGCGGCCACCGCGCCGATGAACGCCATCGGCAACGCGGCCATCACTTGCAGCGAGAAGTTGACCGAGCGGAAGATGGTGAACAGCACCAGGAACATCCCGGCCAGGGAGATGAGAAACAGCACGCCGATCATCCGCGAGGCGGACTGCTGGCTCTCGAATTGGCCGCCGTACTCGATGAAATAGCCCGTCGGAAGCTCGCTCTGCAGCGGTTGGAGCCGTTGTTGGATGTCCCGGACGACATCCACCAAACCACGACCGGACGTATTGCACTGCAAGACAACGCGCCGGCGGACCTGCTCGCGATTGATCGTATTGGGGCCACCAGCGGAGTAGATGTTGGCGACCGACGAAAGGGGCGTTGTGCCGCCCTCCGGCAATTCCAATGACAAGCGGCTCAGCGCTTCCACGTTCTCCCGATAGGGCTCGTCGAGCCGCACGAACAAATCAAACGTGCGCTGGCCCATGAGTACTTCCGACACCACTCTGCCCTGCAGGGCCGTTTCGACGAATCCGTTCACGTCGCCGGGCGTCAATCCGAAACGTGCGAGTTGATGCCGATCCAGTTCGATCCGCAACTGCGGAATCGTGACTTGGGGCTCCGGCAGGAGGTCCTTGACGCCGGGGACATCCTGCACGATGGCTTTCATCTCCTGCAACTTGGTGCGAAGCACGTCCAGGTCATCACCATACAGTTTGATCGCCACCTGCGCCTGAACGCCCGAAAGCATGGCCGAAATCAGGTGCGCTAACGGTTGCTCCACGCTGGTGACGATTCCGGGAATGTCGGCCATCGCTTCGCGGATCTCATCCAGCACCTCCTCGCGGCTGCGGCCGCTGGCGGGATGGAAGCTGATGATGAACTCGGTCATGTTGACGCCAATGATGTGCTCGTCGAGTTCGGCTCGGCCCGTCCGGGCGACGAATCCTTCGACGCCCGGGATCTTCTGCAGCCGCCGTTCGACCGTGCGGGCGACCTCCTTGGACCGCGTGAGAGAAGTGCCCGGCGGCAGGAGAACATTCAGTTGCGCCACGCCCTCGTCAAAGGGCGGCATGAAGTCACTCTCCATGCGTGCCAAGACGGCCACACTGACGGCGACGGCCGCCACGGCGGCGATCAGGATGGGCTGGGAGACCCTCAGACTTCCGCCGATCACCCAGCCAGCCAAGACCTTCAGCCCACGAAGCACAAAGCCTTCTTTCTCGCGATGCGTGGCTCCGGCGTTGGGCAACAGCCAATAGGACAGCACCGGCGTCACCGTCAGCGACACCACCAGCGAGGCCAGGATGGATACGATGTAGGCGATCCCCAGCGGCGTGAACAGCCGTCCTTCCATCCCGCCCAGGGCGAACAGAGGGATGAACACCAGCACGACAATCAAGGTGCTGAACACGATCGAGTTTCGGATCTCTGCGCTGGCCTGGAACACGACCAGCAGGGCCGGCTTGGGTTGGCTGCTGTGCCGGTTCTCTCGCAGCCGGCGGTAGATGTTCTCGACGTCCACAATGGCATCGTCGACCAATTCGCCGATGGCCACGGCCAGACCGCCCAGCGTCATCGTGTTGATCGACATGTCGAACCACTTGAACACCAGTCCCGTGACGACGATCGACAGCGGGATGGCCGTCAACGTGATGAACGTGGTCCGGAAGTTTAAGAGAAAGACGAATAGGATGATCGCCACCAAAATGCCGCCGTCGCGCAGGGCTTCGATCACGTTGGCAATCGCCAAGTCGATGAACCTCTTTTGCTCGTACAAGTCCGGAGCGATGTGGATATCCGGCGGCAGGGACGGGCGAAGCTCCTCCAAGGCGGCCGTGACGTGTTCCGTCAGCCGCCGCGTGTCCATGCCCGGCTGCTTGTTGATCGTCAAGACCACGGCCGGACCGCCCGCGAACCGGTCGTCCGCTCGAAGGGCAAATGCGGAGCTATCGCCCCGCTTCACCTGCGGCCCTTCGATGACCCGGGCGACTTGCCGCAGCAGCACCGGGCGTCCGTCGCGGATCTTCACGACCAACTCTTGAAGATCGCGAATGGATTGGATGCGTCCCAGGGCGCGAACGAGGTATTCGTTGGGCCCCTGAGCGTCGAGATAGCCCCCCGTCGCATTCGAGTTGCTCTTCTCCAAAGCGGTTTCGACCTCGTGCAGCGTTACGCCGTACGTGAGCAGGTCGGCCGGGCTGACCAAAACCTGAAATTGCTTCCGCTGGCCGCCCATCGTGATCACTTGCGACACGCCCGGGATCGTCAGCAGCCGTTGCCGGACCACCCAGTCGGCAAGCGTGCGGATTTCCATGGGATCGGTCTTGTTCCCCTCACTCCACATCCCCACGATCATGATCTGTCCCATGACCGACGAAATCGGCGCCAACTGCGGCCGGACGCCCTCCGGCATGCGATCGGCGGCCAAGGCCAGTTTCTCCGCCACGATCTGCCGATCCACGTAGATATCGGTCCCCCAGTCGAACTCGACGTAAATCATCGAGGTGCCGACCCCGGAGGAGCTGCGCACCGCTTGCACGCCGGTCGCTCCGTTGAGCGCCGCTTCCAGCGGGAAGGTAATCAGGGCCTCGACCTCTTCCGGGGCCATGCCGGGCACCTCGGTCATCACGGTCACGCGAGGCCGGTTCAGATCCGGGAAAATGTCGATCGGCAGGTGGTAAAGTTGCCAGCCACCATAGCCAACCAGTAACATGGCCGCAGCGACGATCAACAGACGGTGGTGCAGCGAGAAACGGATAATGGCATTGAGCATGGGGTTGTCCTAGTGGTTGTGTCCGGCGTGCGGATCAGGTGCACCACCCGCTTTGTTCTTCATCGACAGATGGACTTGATAGGTCCCCGAAACGATGACCATCTTGCCCGGCTGCAGCGTGCCGTCGTCGGCAATCACCACCGAGTATTGGTCGCGGTATTCCACCCGCACCGCCCGGCGGTCGAAGTGGCCGTCGTTCTGCTCGAACACGTAAGACTCCGCCCCATCCTGGACGATGGCCTCCACGGGCAACACGATCCGGTCCGTCCATCGCTCCACCGGAACCAGCAACTCGATCCGTTGGCCCGGCTTGAACTGCCAGCTCGAGAACCGGTGGCCGTCCGGCCGCTCCTCGGTGCGAATCAGTTTGTTCGGCAATTCAACGTAGAACTGGAACGCGCGCGATTCGGGATCGACCTTGTTGGCCAGATACACGATCGGCAATTCGGACAGCATCTGCCGTTCCTTGCCGGTACTTTGGACGACCGCCGTCAGCCGCCAATCACTACTGGCGGCCTTCTCCAGAGCCGCCGCGTCCTGCTCAAACGCTTTCCCCCGGATGTAGAGCTTGGCGTAATCCGTGAGCACGCAGAGCGGATCGCCCGCCTTTACGTACTGTCCTTTCGTAACCGTGAGTTCTTCGATCTGCAGGAGCCGAGTACTATCTGCCGTGTCGGCCTTGCCCTGGTCGTCAAATTGATCGGGAACAGAAACCGTGAGTTCCCCTAAGAGCGTTCGTTTCGCCGCAATCTCATCGACCTGTGCGGACGATAGCCCGTGCAAGAGCAAGCGCTGTCGCTGCGCGCGGAAGACCCCTTCCTGCTTCTGTTGCTCGTACTGCCGTTCGAGCAATGTCTTGCCGGCGATGGCCCCCCCCTTGGCAACCTCTTCCAGTCGGGCGACTTCGCGCTTGATCACGTCCAGCTCCTCCGCGGTACGGAGGAACTCTGACTGGGCCTCCACGACTTCCTCGTGCATCAGTCGAAGGTCGAAGAGCGGCTGACCGGGAGTTACGGTCTCTCCCTGCAACGGCCAAATCCGCGTTACCACGCCGGTCAACGGGGCGGCGATCTGCATGGCTGATCGCCCCGGACGCTCGACCACCATCGACGGCACCGTGATGGTCCGCTCGAACGCGCGGCGTTCGATCTTCGCCAACTTCAGCCCGACATTCTCCTGGGCGGTTGGACTCAGCTTCACGGCTGCGGCCTCCTCATGCTTGTGGTCGGTAGTCTGAGCAGCGGGCAGGACGCTTTCATCTGCGTGGCCGTCGCTGGCGTGGGCATCCGGGGCCTCGCCGGCGTGGTCGTGGCCTTCGTGCCCAGTCTCCTCCGCCGGCCGTGTGCCCGTCCACCTGCCGAACGTGGAGGCCGCAAATTGTTTCGCTTCCGGCAGCCAGCGGCTACCGACCACCAGCCCGATACTTACGACAACCAGGATGACAAGCAGCCACCATCCCCGCCGACCGGGCAGCCATCCGTGCATAAACCGAAAGTTCATAACAATTCCCATCCACAAGAAGGACAAGACGAAAGAATGCCTGCAACCGGAAACGATTAGAAACACTTGCCGACTGGGCAGTACGGCAACGTTACGCAGGGCCTCTAGCGCGAGACACGGTGTTGACGCCAGCGCGCAGCATCAGACCGGTGCGGCGAAGCAGGAGTCGCATCAAATCAGCAAGACTTGATGGACTAAGTACAGACGAACCGGCGACAGAACGCCGGTCGCGCAGACATCGCGCTCAAGATGGACGCCTGTCAGAACAGGCTGGACCGCGGACGGCAGCACAACCGCGGCTTGGCAGAACACGTGACAGGATTCGGTCTCTCGCTCGTTCGTAGGACGCCCGAAGTCGCACGTACTACCTTGGCAGTCATCCTGCCCCTGGTGCTTGTGACTCGTTTGCTCGGAGCCGCCGACCGAATGCTCCTCACTGGCATCCGGGCAAAGGTGATTGCCGTCCACAAATGCAATCGGATTGTGCGGCTCCCCACAGGCGTGCTCGTGGTGCGCGCAGCACCCCAGCACGGCGTGGGCAAAAAATACAGCGGAAGTAAATGTGGCAAAGAACGTGCGCAACAGAAAACCTCCGACAAGTAGATCGGCTGTTGATTTATAGGGGTTGACCCAAAATCTGTCAAGTTGGAGCGAACTGCAAACGGCAGCCGCCTTTCCAGACTTTTTCCTGCGCCGGCTGTCGGCTACCCCGCCCTTGATGACTATCCCCGCGACGTTCGCATGATGCTACCCCGCACGCGGTTGCCTCTGACAGTAGCCCGACGCGCAAGCGAGAGAGGCAAGTCGTTCGCTCGCTTGCGCTTCGGGCTAGTGTGAGGACCGCAACTGGCGCTGGCCTACTCCCCTCTCATCCGATATCCGACGCCCTGCTCGGTAAGGAGGTACTCGGGGCGGCTCGGATTCCGCTCCAGTTTTTTTCTGAGATTCGCCATAAAGACGCGCACGTAATGCGGTTCTTCGACGGCATACGGCCCCCAGACTTCCTTGAGCAGATAGCGGTGAGTCAGCACTTTGCCGGGGTTGCGGACGAGCGTCGCCAGGAGGTCGAATTCGAGCTTGGTAAGCTTGACTTCTTTCTCATTGACAAAGACTCGGCGTTCCGCCAGGTCACCGCGGACGGGTCCGAACCGGAACGTTGTTGTCTCGCGGTCCTCATTGCCGATATGGAGGGCGTGACGCAGTGCCACGCGAATGCGGGCCAGCAACTCTCCGACACCGAAGGGCTTTGTCAAGTAATCGTCGGCTCCCGCATCCAGGGCTTCGACCTTGCTTTGCTCCTCGCCACGAGCCGAGAGGATGATGATCGGCGTCGCCGACCATTGACGGACTTCCTCGATGATCCGCAGACCGTCGGCATCCGGCAGTCCCAGGTCCAGAAGCACCAGGGCCGGGCGCTCTTGGGTGATCAGCCGCAGGCCGTCCTTGGCCGTGGCAGCTTCGGCGACACGAAAACCTTCCACAGTCAAGGACGCCCGCAAAAAACGCCGGATCGGCGCCTCGTCCTCGATAATCGCAATCAGGGAATCGCTGGAACTCATGGGCGTGACGGCTCCGTTGCGGCCAAATTCAAAGAGGGGGGCGATTCGTCGGACGGGATGGTGAATCGGATCGTGGCACCGCCTCCAGCCCGATTTCGCGCCTCGATCGAACCTCCATGCGCCCGGACGATCGCGTTGCAGATCGACAAACCCAAGCCGGTGCCGCGGCGATCGGGTTTCGCGTCGGCGCCGCGGTAAAACGTCTCGAAGATTCGGCTCTCGTCGCCCGGCAAAAAACCGCGGCCATAGTCGGCGATTTCGACGGCCACGCCGCGGGCGACAGGCTCGCCGCGGATCTCCAGCGGCGAACCGGGCTCGGAATACTTGGTCGCATTCTCGATTAAATTCACCAACACGGACTCGACCAGCACGTCGTCCAGGTGGGCCAACGGCAAGTGCTCGGCCAGTTCGATGCGGACTTCGCGACCAGCGAGTTGACGCTCCGTTCGCCGCAGGGCTGAACCGATCACCTCTTCCAGGGGCTGCCATTGCCGGTTCAGCGTGATACGGCCGCTCGAAAGCCGCGTCATGTGCAGCAAGTTCTCCACCAGCCTCGTCAACCGCTCGGATTCCTCGCGGATGGTCTCCAGCAATTCGCCACGCACGGTCGCATTCAGAGCATCCCTATTCTCGTCCAGGCTGCTGGCCGCGCCGGCGATCGCCGCCAGCGGCGTACGCAGATCGTGCGAGACGGCGCTCAGCAGCGAACTGCGGAGCTTCTCCGTCTCGATGCGAAGCTCCGCTTGCTGCGATTCGTCGGCCAGCCGGATTCTCTCTAACGCAAAGGCGATCTGCGTGGCGTAGGTTTCCAGCAGTTGCCGGGCGTCCGGCGACCGTGGATCGTTGGCATTTTCCGCCTGGACGGCCAGCACGCCCGCAACTCCGTTCGGCGTGGCCATCGGAAGGTATGTCGCTTCGGCGTTTGGAAGCGTGTTGGTTCCGGCGCCCGCAGGCTCGTCATGGTCGAGCACCCACTGCGCCGCGACAAACTCTGCGGCGCTGGCCGCGAAGGTCGCCAGATGGTCCAAGATGGGCCGGATTTTTCCCTGCTCGTCAGGCAGAAAGATCACTGCGTACGTGTCGAATACTTCGGAGACCGTCCGTTCGGATTCTTCGATCAACTCGCTTGTCTTGGCGATGGCGGTCAGACGCCGGCTGAGACGATACAGGGCTTCGGTGCGCCGTTCGTTGCGCCGTGCCACGTCCGCTTGGTATCGGACCCGCGCTGTAAGCGTGCTGGCCAAGAGTCCGACGACGAGCATCGCGGCAAAGGTGACCAGGTACTGCGTATCGTGAACCGTCATCCGGTAATAGGGTTGGGTGAAGAGCACGTCAAACAGCAGTACGGACAGCAGCGATGCGGCTACGGAGGGAAGTGCGCCGTAGCGGGCCGCCACGGCGACCACGGCCAGCAGGTAGACCATGATCAGATTGGCCTCCGTGAAGCCGAGGGTATCGATCCCCAGCGCGATCAATGTGGCCAGTCCCAGGGCTGCGGCGGTACCCAACCACGGCCGGAGGTTCGTCGAGGCAGGGTATGCGTAGGCGGGAACATTCACCGCGCCCGGCTCACCGACGCCGCGGACCACGAACACATCGATCTTGCCGCTGTCGCGGACCAATCGCTCGACCAGCGAGAGGCGGGCGAGGCGCCACCACCGGCTCGCTCCGTCGGTTTTGCCAACGACGATTTTGGTCACGTTGCGGCCGTCGGCGTACTGCAGCAACTCGCTGACGACATCCGCTCCCGAAACCTGAACGATCTCGGCCCCCAGACTCTCCGCCAGACGCAAGTGCTGGTGCAACCGCTGGCGATCGGCCGCGTTCATCCGCGCAGCCTGCGCGGTCTCGACATGAAGGGCGACCCAGGGAGCATCGAGGCGATCCGCCAAACGCTTGGCGGCCCGAACCACCTTGGCGGACGTCGGGCTGGACCCCACGCACACCAGCAGCCTTTCGTAGGTTGGCCACGGGACTTTGGCCGCGGCGCTGCGGCGGGCCACCTCGACATCTTCGTGGATGCGATCGGCCGTTTGCCGGAGGGCGATTTCCCTCAGGACGACGAGATTATCCCGGCGGAAGAACCGTTCCAAGGCATAGGCAGCCTGCTGGGGAACGTACACCTTGCCCTGCCGCAAGCGTACCAGCAACTCGTCGGGCGGCAGGTCGATCAACGCAACATCGTCGGCGCGCGCGAGCACCTCGTCGGGGACGGTCTCCCGGACCACGACGCCGCTGATCTCGGCGACGACATCATTCAGCGATTCCAGGTGCTGGACGTTGACGGTGGAATAGACGTCGATGCCCGCCGCGAGCAGTTCCTCGACATCCTGCCAGCGTTTGGCGTGCCGCAGGCCGGGTGCGTTTGTGTGGGCCAATTCGTCGACGAGGACGATTTCCGGCTTGCGCGTCAAGGCCGCATCGAGGTCGAATTCTCGCAGCGTGGCACCCCGGTAGGAGACCGTGAGCGTCGGCAAGCATTCGAGCCCCTCCAGCAAAGCCTCGGTTTCCGGGCGGCCGTGCGGCTCGACGTATCCGACGACCAAATCCCGTCCCTCCTTCTTCAATGCCTGCGCAGCCTGCAGCATGGCATACGTCTTGCCCACGCCCGCGGCGTAGCCGAAGAACAGCTTCAGTCGCCCGCGCCGCGCAGCCGTTACGCACGCCTCGCCTTCGGCTTTGACCCGGGCGAGCATCTGTTCGAGGGTGGGACGGTCGTCGTTCATCGGATCGGATACGCCTCGTCAAGTGCCAGGTTCAACAGCAATACGTTGATCAACCGCTCGCCTCCCAGTGCCGACGGAGCGTTGAACTCCGCATGCTGCCGGACAAATTGCCGCAGACTATTTTCGCTGATTCGGCGATCGTTGGCCAGACGCGAAACTTTCACCAAAGCAGCCTGAAGGCTGATGTGCGGATCGAGGCCGGATCCGGAAGCCGCAACTAAATCGGCGGGTGCGGCCGAATCGTGCGGCCTCATGTCAAGGCCGCATCAAATTCCGAGCACCGGATATCAAGATCTCATCAAGATTCGCCGGGACGGCGTCTCGCCCGCGTACAATTCGCTGATCCCAGCGTTAGCAGGCCGTGGCGAACGGCGGGCGTCGGCCCAATGTCGCTTACTTTGTAGCGGCACGGCGCGAGCCGTCCGGTATTACAGTCGGAAAACCGGGCGGCTTGCGCCGCTCCGCTAACAAAAACGCCGCCAATGGTCCCAAAGCAAGCGGCATTGGGCGTCGGCCCGCAGGTTGTCCGGTCTGAACCGGCAAGTTTCCGCGGCCCGATTCACATCCGCGGAGGTCTGCAGATGCGCGGCAGGCACCGGGCGGGTGCCGCGAACGACCGGAAGGCTAACGCCCGCCGCGCGCCGGTAGTGTGCAAGGATCGAGTTGACAATGAACGTACGTTTAACGCTCCGTGTGTTGGGCGGCCTGATGATGTTTCTGGGCGTCATGCTGGTCACGCCCATCCCGTTCTCTCTTTGGTATCGGCGGCAGGACGCCCTTCATGATGGCGCGTTGTGGGCCTTCGTTGCCTCATCGGTCGTCACCCTGTTGATCGGCGCGGCACTCTACCGCCTGGTACGCTCGCAAGGTGATATGACTCACCGCGAGGGCTTCGCCGTGGTGACGTTCGGCTGGATTGTGTATGCGATGTTCGGATCGCTGCCCTACTTGCTGGTGGACGTTCCGGGCATCGTTACTCCAACCGACGCATTCTTCGAGGCGATGTCGGGATTCAGTACCACCGGCGCAAGTGTCATCACGGCGCTGGAGACGGTGCCCAAGAGCGTCTTGTTCTGGCGTTCGCTCACTCAATGGCTCGGCGGAATGGGGATTATCGTCCTGGGTCTTGCCATCCTCCCGTTCTTGGGCGTCGGCGGCATGCAGCTTTTCGAGGCGGAGGTTCCCGGTCCGTCCAAAGACCGGCTGAGCCCGCGGATCCAGGACACGGCCCGAGTTCTCTGGGGCGTGTACGCGCTGATCACCGTTGCGCAGATTCTGTGCTTGTGGGCGAGCGGAATGGATCTATTCGAATCGTTGTGCCACGCGATGACAACCTTGGCAACCGGCGGGTTTTCCACGCGCGACGCGAGTCTTGCCGCTTATGGCACAGCCACCCAGGTGGTGGTCATCGTGTTCATGTTCCTGGCGGGCATGAATTTTGCTTTGCACTACTATGCGTTGACGCGTCGCAACCTAAGACAATACTGGTCGAGTGAAGAGTTTCGCTTCTACGTCGCCATCATGGCCGGCGCCGTACTTGTCATCACTCTGTTGATCGCAAGCGACTCCGGCATCCCCGGCAGTCTGCTGGCGAAACTACGGGACGCGGCGTTCCAGGCCGTCTCCTTGGCCAGTTCGACGGGGTATGTCACGGCCGATTTCGAGACCTGGCCGGGGCTGGCTCAGTGCATCCTGATTTCGCTCATGTTGATGTGCGCCTGTGCCGGCTCCACCAGCGGCGGGATCAAGGTGATCCGGATCTTGCTCGTACTCAAGTACAGCGTCTTGCAGATCTCGCACCTGATCCATCCTCGTGAGGTCCGCGTCTTGAAGTTGGATCACCGCCCCGTCTCACGCGAAGTGATTCAAGGCGTCCTCAGTTTCGTGGCTCTCTACATGGGGGTGCTCCTTATGGGAACCTTCCTCATGGCAAGCGTGCTGCCGCCGGCTCCCCATGGCGGCGCCGATCTGCTGACTGCGTTCACTTCCGTGATTACCACCATGGGTAACGTGGGACCCGCGATGGGCGTCGCCGGTCCCTCCGAAACCTATGCGTCGATACCGATGGCGGGCAAGCTCGTGCTGACGGTTTGCATGCTGGTCGGCCGGCTCGAATTGTTCACCGTGCTCGTGATGTTCTTTCCGTCGTTCTGGAAGAAATGACCGCTGAGAGCTCCTCGCGGTTGCCAGCGAGGGTGCGCGGAGGCGAGCGCCATAGGCGAGAGATCCGTGCGAGCAATGGTCTGCTGAGCCGGAAGGAGCGGCAAGGAAATAACTGTCGGGTTTTCAATGTGGTCATCACGCTCCGCCGTGATGACACTCCGCCGTGATGAATAAGCGATGGTCATTCGTCCGTGTTGAGCAGAATCCGAGCTCATGCTACAATGCCTTGCGCTGAGGCGGCGCGTTTAACGAAGTACTTGGTCTTCGGCTTGAATTGGAAGTCTTTGGAGGAGCGGCGATGCAAATCCCCGTGGTCGTAGAACCAATGTCCGAAAACCGTTTTCGTGCCAGTAGCGGTGATTTCCTCGGCTTGCAGGCAGAAGCTTCGACTCGCGAGGAAGCTCTGGAGAAGCTTCGTGAACTCGTGCATGGCCGAATGAAGGCCGGCGTCCAAGTCGTGAACTTGGACATAGGCGCCGCAGATCACCCGTTGGCTCCGTTTGCCGGCATGCTGAAAGATGACCCGTTAGTACGGCCTGGAAGCAAGCCATCGCCGAATATCGTAGCGAACGAGAGAACGACCCGGAGACGTTATGACGCGGTTCGTTCTGGATACCGATATTCTGCGTTTATTCCAGGAGGGACACGAGGCGGTCTGCCGGCGCATCTAGGCTCATGCCCTTGTTGAACTAGCAACCACGGTCATTACTGTGGAGGAGCAACTCGATTGACGTCGAGCCAACGTTTGTGGGGTATTCACACGGGTACGTAGCGGCCGTCGTCCAATTGGCGGGCTTTGCCCAGCGACGCGAGGGTCTCGAGCAGTTCGGCGATGCGGGTTTTGTTGCCCGCGGTGAACCGCTTGGCGAGATCGGCTTCGCTAGCCGGCGCGGCCCGTTCGGCCAACGCCGACTGGACCGCGGCGGCTTGAGCGGACAGCGATTTCGGCCAGGGCCGCTTGGCGGATTCAGCCGTTTTCGTCTTGGCCGGCGTCTCGACCGACGCCGCGGCCATCGCTTGCTGCGTCCGGCCGTCCGGGTTCTGGAACTCGGGCCGCAACCAGCGGATCAGGCCCCCCCCCGCTCTTCTTCCGCCCGCTGGTGATTCAACGCCACCAGTCGCTCCAGGATCTGTTCGTCGCTCAAAGCCACCGGCCAGCCGTAGGCGTCCGCCACGGCCGCGTCCAAATCGTCGTGGATCTGCCGCAGCACCGAGACCAGCCCCTGCTCGTGAATCGCCTGATCTTTGGCTGTCAACGTCCCACCGGAACGAAGCTTCTCGAGCACGTTGTACATCCCCGTCATCGTCAGCCCCGGATGCAACGCCTGCTGCCGCTTGCGATGGGCGTCGAGTTGCTCGCCCAGCGCGCGGATGCGGGACTTCTGGAAGTCGGTAGCCTCGGGGAAAGGGAAGGGATCGAAACAACGGGTCTTGTTGTATCGCGGGTCATTCCCAACGCCCAAACGTCCGCCTGCTGCCAGCGACCACGTTACGTGGATGCGGCTGGACAGAACCCGCAAGAACCACGCATCATCGGAGGCGATGAGGACAAGCGTCCCCTCGGCGATCGTTTCGGCGGGAAGGAACTGAAAGAAGCGGTGCTTTGCAGTTTCGGGCGTTACGATCTGCCGACGCAATGAGCCTAATGCCTTCCGAAATGTCTTACGCGGCTCGCCAAAAAGCCACCAGTATCTCCGATACGCGTCTCGATTGTTGTGCTCCCGTTCTGGCTTCACGTGATCGACCAGCCATTGATAAGCGGCGGGAAATCGTTCCGCGACAGCGGCAGGTTCGAGCCCCAGAAAATCCAAAGCGTATCGCCCCAGTCTGATCTGAGTGATTTCGCGCGCGGTGATGTAGGGCCGAATGTACGCCTCGATTCCTTCTGTTGCTCCCAACCCCAATCGCGCAGCTTGCTCCGCATCAACAACGAAGCCTTGACCGAACAACTTGACTCCCGTACACGAGATTCCACCATTTGACCCAAGTGAGCGACTACCGACTGAATCAGCGCCAACCGTCAGGTCCGCACCGATGCATCCCGTCCGGTTGTCAAATTCCACTCCGATCGCATCCTCCCCGTCTACTTCTCGCGTGATTTTCAGAAGTTCACCGTCATGCCTGCCAGCTTTTCCGATGGTCATGGAGATGCGGACCGCCGCTCCATCGGCTGCGTCGCCGCCGCCCGCGGTTGATCTCGATGCCCAGCAGCTGGTGCGGATCGACGGTGTGGCCGCCTTCGAGCCGCGCCTGCCGCTCGGCGATGCTCTCCCAGGTGGCGAACAGCTCGCCTTCGAGCCGCTTGAGATGTTCGAGCGTGACGTACAGGAAATTGCCCGAGCCGCAGGCCGGGTCGAGCACTCGCACCTCACACAACCGGTCGTGAAACGCTTCCAACTCCGCCACCGCCGCCCGGCGGTCGCCTTCGCGGGCATGCGTCACGGCCGCCGTGCGGACGGCGTCCCATTCTTCGCGCAGCGGCCGGATGACGGTCGGGATCACCAGCCGTTCGACATAGGCCCGCGGCGTGTGGTGCGCGCCCAACTTGTGCCGCTCGACCGGGTCCAGCGCGCGCTCGAGCAGCGTGCCGAAGATCGCCGGTTCGACGTCTTGCCAGTCAGCCCCGGCCGCTTCGATCAACAGATCCAGTTGCTCCCGCGTCAACGGCAAGGCCGAGGGATCGGCAAACAGGTCGCCGTTGAAATGCAGCAAGCTGGTCCGCAACTGGATCGAGAACCCGCCGCGGTTCATGGTCCGCCACAACTCTTCGGCCAGCGGCACGAAATGCGGCAAATCGCGGATGCTCGGCCACGCAAGGGAAGACAATATCCGGGGGGACAACGGCGGGCAACAGTATACCCCATCGTGGCACGAAAGACAGGACGCCAGCCTCATGTGCATTTGACGCAGAAGGGAACCCCAGGTGCGAATCAAGACGCCCGGGTGGAATGGCGACTCCAAGCCTTATGCGGCCTTCGCGACCGGCGGTCGTGCCAACTTCCTCTACCAGACACCAATACCGGCCTCTTCCCAACCCGCCGACACCGAGGGCGCAGACTTCAAAGTTCCTGGCCGTCAAACCGTCGCGCGCGACGTACTCTGTTGGCAGGTGAATAAGTCAAACGTTCCAATTCACACTGACTAATCTCATTCACCTGCCGGACAAGCGGGCACGGGTCTTGTCAAGCTCCGGATTTTCGCCGCTAGCCTGCCAATCCGATCCACCTGCCAGGCAAGCTGGCAGGGGTGTGTGGAGAACCTGCCGACGCGGCGGTCACAGTTTCTGCAGCATCTCTTGGGCCTTTTGCTTGACCTGCGCCGATCCCCCGCTGCTCGGCTGGGTCCCGGCCTGGATCATGACCTCGAGGTCTTGGAGCAGGGGATCCGCTTTGGCTGGGTCAGTCTTCTTGAGATCTTCAAAGTAACCCTTCAAGGCCAGGACATCGCTGTCGACGGTTCCGTCATCGGCCGCGCGCTGCAGCGTGGTCCTGGCTTCGTCGGCCGGAGGATTCTGAACGACGGGCGGAGGCTTGGGCGTGCATCCCACCAAAAACAAGGTGCTCGCCAGGAGCAACAGAAGACATCGCATCATGGTGAATCCGCTCCTTCTCGATAAATGGATGAATGCGGTTGTATGGGCGAACGCACGGCAAACCGCGGGCACCTTGGCGGCTTGACGTGCGATTAGGGCAACGTTACTACTGCAACGTTACTACGTCGCCATCGTCGCGCTGCGTCAGATTCTCCAGAACCGTTTGATCGATGGTTGTGGAAAGCGGCCGAGCGGAGCCGTCGACGAGGAGGAAATTGACGATCCCGGGGTGCCAACTGCCGATCATGGGCGGGTTGACGCCGGTCCCCGGAGCGATGCAGGTGCTTGTCAAGTTGTTGGCGAATTCCTGGGGCGAAGTGGCCATCGGTCGGTTTCGCGTGGGGCCGGCGATATTATTCTCGCCGTAACCGGGGCCGAAGCCGCCGCAGCCGGTGTAGTACGGAGTGCCGTCCCTCTGGGAACTGCTGTTTCCCCCGGCGCGCAACAGGCCCCACACGTCGATGTGTTTTTCGGCAATCATGCAGGTGTTCGCCGTCCCATCCACGATCGTCTCGAACCCGCCTCTCGAGCGATAATTCGATGGAATCCAACCGGGGCTGGTATCGCGCAAAGCACTCTGCAACGCTGCTCGATGGTACTGGGGATTCTGGTGCAGTCGGGTGTCGCCCGCGCAATCGCTCAGGTTGGTGGGATTCAGGTAGTAAACCGTGACCGCATAGTCGGTCGGCTGCATATTGCCGCTGTTTCGAGACCCCTTCGGATGTCGGGAAGGGCAGAGATAGGTGTTGACATGGCATGCAGGATTGGTCAGCACGGCCTGGTTCACGTTCGTAAAGGGCGTGGACGGAACCCCGTAACCGCCCGAAACCGCCCCGCACCAACCCGTGGGCTGGTTGATATCGAACAGGTTATAGACGCTCTCCTGTTCCATGAAGGGCAGGATGTAAAGGAAGTAGGTACCAAAGTAGTACCCCGTAGCGTCTACCACCGACGGCGGCAGTCGCGTGGTGGTATTCACAAAATTGTGCGTAGCGATTCCGAGCTGTTTGAGGTTATTCAAGCACTCCGTCCGCCGTGCGCTCTCCCGCGCGGCTTGAATCGCCGGCAACAGGAGCGCGACCAATATTCCGATGATGGCAATCACCACCAGCAGTTCGACCAAGGTGAAGCCTCGAATGCGCCGTCTGTTGTTCATGGCAAAACCTCCATACAAAGAACGAGCGAGAAAACGGGCGATCGCCGGTGCCTGAGAATACGCACGACTAGATTTTTTAGTCCTCCGACGCCACGATTGCAACCCCCACTCCGTGTAGTTCCGTCCGTTTTCTACGGCGTCTCACTCGGAGACTTTCCGAAGAGCAAGCTTTCCCTGGTAGCCAGTCGGTCCCGTGTCGCCGCTGACGACGGGCATGCGGCGATTACAGCCGCACCATGCCAGGAAAGACATCCAAATCCAGATTCTCGACCAAGCCCGCTCGTAAGCGTTCGATGGCGATGGCTCCCATCACGGCGTTGTCGGTGCAAAGGGCCAGGGGAGCGATCAGCAATTCCAGGCCGGCCCGCTGGGCTTCGTCCTGCAGCCGCGCGCGTAAGCGGCCGTTGGCGGCGACGCCACCGCCGACGCAGACGGTCCGCAGCCCGGTCTTGTGCGCGGCCAGCATCGTCTTGCCAACCAGGCAATCGCAGACGGCTTCTTGAAAGCTGGCGGCCAGGTCCGCGATGGTCTGCGGCGCCAATTCCACGGCGCGGAAATCGGGCCGCCCGGGGCCGGCGATCTGGTAACGGACGGCCGTTTTCAGGCCGCTGAAGCTGAAATCCAGCCGCTCGTCGTCCCGGAGAAACGCCCGCGGAAAGCGGAACGCTTGCGGATCACCCGATTGGGCCACCCGCGAAATCGCCGGGCCGCCAGGATAGGGCAGTCCCAGCATACTGGCCACTTTGTCGAACGCTTCACCCGCCGCATCGTCGATCGTGCCGCCCAGTTGGCGAAACTCGAAAGCGTTCATGCAATGGTAAATGCTGCTGTGACCGCCACTGACGATCAAGCCCACGCAGGGAAAGATTTCCCGGCCGCTGGCGATCTTGCAAGCGTAGATGTGGGCGTACAAATGGTTCACCGCGACCAGCGGTTTGTTCAGCGCCAAGCACAGCGTCTTGGCCGCCACCAAGCCGACCAGCAGCGATCCGGCCAGCCCCGGCATGTTGGCCACCGCGATGGCGTCCAGCTCCTGCAGCGTGCATCCGGCTCGCCGCAGGGTCTCGTCGATCACCGGCAAGATACGTTCCACGTGAGCCCGGGCGGCAATTTCCGGTACCACTCCTTGAAATCGCTCGTGCAGCTTGTCCTGCGACGCCACCACCGCGCCCAGTACCTCAAGACGGTCGTTCACCACCGCCGCCGCCGTTTCGTCACATGTGGTTTCGATGGTCAGGATCTGCAGGTTGTCATTGGTCATTGGTCATTGGTCATTGGTCATTGGTCATTGGTCATTGGTCATTGGTCATTGGTCATTGGTCATTGGTCATTGGTCATTGGTGGCGTCGGGTTTGTCTTAGGCCTGCGGCTCTTGTTTCGCGGCGGGTTCCTCCGGGGGCTTCTGCGCCGCCAGTCTTTCACGGATGTATTCCACCGCCTTCTGCAGTTGCGGATCGACGAACCCGTCGTTTTTGTCCGCGTTTGGATCACGGTCACCGTTTTGCTTTCGCACGATGTCTTTCTGCCGCCGGTGGGCGATCAGCTGCGTCATCTGCGGGCCGGCCAGCTTGATTTCAAAACCGGAATCCGGAATGACTCCCCAGACGTCCGTGTCTTTGGCATCCGGAAACCGGTGGATATTCTTTCCGTTGGGGCGATGGTATCCGGCTGTGGTCAGCTTCAGCGCGCTGGCACCACGTTCCATCTCGATGACGTTCTGGACGCTGCCTTTGCCCCACGTGCGTTCGCCGACGACGACCGCCCGGTCGTGGTCCTGCAAACAGGCGGCTACAATCTCGCTGGCACTGGCGCTGTACCGGTTGACCAGGACGGCCATCGGAAAGTCCTCGAACGTGCCTTTCTCGGTGGCGTCCCACGTCCGCGATTCGACGTTGCGGCCTTCGGTGCTGACAATTCGCCCCCGAGAGATGAACATGTCACTGACTTCGATAGCCGACGACAGCAGCCCGCCTGGATTGAACCGCAGGTCCAGGATCAAGCCGCCGAGTTTCAGGTCTGCCAGCTGTTTGAGGACCTTCCGCAGATCTTCTGCGGTATGGCGTCCGAAGCCGGTGATGCGGATGCAGCCGATGTTCTGTTCCTGATCCAACAACCAACGCCACGAGTCGTCGAGGTTTCGCGATTCGCCGAGGATCGTTTCCACCCGGATGTTCTCCCGCTCCAACTCGACGGTTTCCGCTTCCGTCGCTCCTGTACGGAGCAGCTTCAACGTGACCTTCGTCCCGAGCAGGCCCTTCATCCGCTGGACAGCTTCGTCCAGCGTAATGCCTTTGGTGCTCTGGCCGTCGATCTCGACAATCGAGTCCCCCGACATCACGCCGGCGCGGTAGGCGGGCGTGCCCACCAACGGACTGATCACGCGCAACTGGCCGTTCTCGGTCGACACCTGAATGCCCACGCCGCCGAATTCGTTCTCGACTTCGACCTTGAACCGATCCAGCTGTTTGGGCGGGATGAAGTTCGAATACGGGTCCAACTCGGACAACATGCCGCGGATCGCCGCTTCCATCAAGCGGCGGCGGGTCACGTCCTTGACGTAGTTTCGTTCCACCTGGTCCAGCGTGTCGGCAAATAGCTCCAACAACTGCAGTTCTTCCGCCGCCCGCTTCCGAGCCTCCTGGGCCGCCGCCGCTGCCGTGTTCGTGCCGTCGCCTTCGGCAGGATTCTCGGGCGCCGGGCTCGGTGCGGCTTTCGGCTCGTCCGCCTGCGAAACGGGAACCAACGCCCAGCCGTTGAAGACCAGCAGCAGGCAGGTCGCTACGTGGGACACCCGATGAATAACTCGTTGGGCCGACATGCAGATTTCCTTCGAAAGGATACGAGCCGCCTTGGCAATGGCCGCGGTGGTCACATTGTCTGCACAGGGCCGTGGCTGTACAGGGCCATGTCTGGATAGGCCGCTGAACCGGATCGCCAAAAACATGCACCAATGCAGGCTGCAAAGTATACGCGAGCCTTGGAAATTCGGCAACCTAAGCAGGTTTGCTACGGACATCCGACCGGCAGCCGGGGGCTGCGAGGAGGCTCGGCTCCGCCGATTTGTTTCCAAACGCTGGACGAGGTGTTCGAGGATGCAGACCGGCACAACGGAACACGCCGGGTCAGGACTCTTTTTGTGCAGAGCACCCTTCGGGCCTTTTCCGGCAAAAGAGTCCAGCCCTGGCGTGTTCAGTGTGTACCGTTTTCGCCCAATTTTTCTCCTGCTGGAACGTGACGATTTTTGTTCACCACTGGCCGGTCCGCTTTCCTTGGAGTGCGGTGGCTTGACGCCGCTTTGGCTGTGCCGATGGGGCTCTCAGTTTGGGCAACAGCGTTCATGCAAAACGCAAGGTTGCCGCAAAACGAAAGCGGCGTCAAGCCACCGCACTCCAAAACGGCTCAAACCCCGCTAGGAGGTCGCGTCGCGGAATCCGTGAAAACCGCTACGGCGACGCTTTCCATTTTTCGCTCTGGACCCAGTCGACATCCTCCGTGGACAGCTTCCCTTCGGCCACCACGATTTCCGTCCCGTCGTTCTTCTGGAGGACGATTTTGCCTGCCTCAGCGCGAAGGAACTTGGCTTCAGTCTTGTACTTGCCATCAGCACTGATCCAGACTCGCCATCTGGCTTTCTCAAGTGATTCCTGCTGACGTGGTTGCTCTGCGGCTGGTCCCGCCGCCGTTGGATTGCGGTCTTCCTGGGCACCAGCAAGCACTTTTCTGCCTTTTGCACCTGTCATCCCGCCTCCAAAAGGGTCGTTGATCGCGTCGCGCGGGAACTGGATGACCAGGTCGCGTTCCTCTCCCACGTTTTTGCCCTTCAGCGTCAAAGTGAACGAACTCGCCTTGGCTCTGGGGATCTCAAAAAGCAAGAGTTCAACGGCCCCTTTCCCAGGGCTCACGGATAGCGTTTTGATCTTTCCTGAATACTGGCTGGTGGCGCCAAGATCAGCCAACTTGTATTCGTGGCCTAAGTCATCTTTCAGGAAAGCTGCCGCCGCGGAGGGGTTACTTGCCCAACCCCGAAACTCCAGGTTCTTGTCGCTGCTCTTGTTGGTCACCGACAGGGCGCATTGCAGGTACCTGTCTCTGGTGGGGAGGGTTTTCTTCGTGCGCATGTCTTGAACAGGCATTGGTCCCACCACCAAGTGGAAGGCATTAATCTTGACGTTCTCACCTTCGACTTGCACAGGGTCCGCTGTCAGGACGCAAATCAAGACCACCGCGGAGAAACAGATCATAAGGCACCCGGCGATTGTAAGAGAGCCCCGTACGCGAATGCGACGGGAAGCCGAGTCGGGGTCGCTCGCTTTGTCGGTTGGCATACCTATCCCGCGCCGCTCCGTCCACGTTCTGGGCGATTATCGCCCGCCCGACGCCACAATGCAATCTGGGCAACCCGACACGTTTTTTCCTTCCGGCGATGGCGGGCCGATTCCCCAAAACGTTATGATGGAACGAAACTCCGCCACTCTATTGAAAAGGACTACCGATGCTCACCGTCCGAATTCCCCGTCGCCGGTTCCTCGGCGCGGCCGCTGCTTCATCCTTGGCATTCACCTTTCTGCCCCGCCGCGTCTGGGGCGCGAACGACCGCTTCTACGTGGCCGGGATCGGCGTCGGCGGCAAGGGGGCCGGCGAAGTCAATGACGTGACGCACGCCGGCGGCACGTTCGTGGCCCTGTGCGACGTCGACCAGCGGCGGGCGCAAGGCACGTTCAGCAAGTACCCAGATGCCAAACGCTATACCGACTTCCGGGTGATGCTGGAAAAAGAAAAAGGGATCGACGCGGTCACCGTCAGCACCCCGGACCATACCCACGCCGCACCGTCGATGATGGCCATGGCGCTGGGCAAACACGTGTACTGCCAGAAACCGCTGACGCATTCGATCCATGAATCGCGCGTGATGGCTCAAGCCGCCGCGTACTACAAAGTCCAGACCCAGATGGGCAACCAAGCACACGCGGGCGAGCCGATCCGCCGGGCGGTGGAATTGGTCCGCGCCGGAATCATCGGCCCCGTGCGCGAGGTCCACGCTTGGACCAATCGTCCGATCTGGCCGCAGGGCCAAGCGGCGTTGGACGAGCGCCAACGGCTGGCGGACCAGGGCAAGCCGGACGACATGGACTGGGACCTGTGGGTCGGCCCGGCGCCGTTGCGGTCCTACAATGCCTGCTACGCACCGTTCAAATGGCGCGGCTGGTGGGACTTCGGCTGCGGCGCGCTGGGCGATATGGCGTGCCACATCATGGACATGGCCTATTGGGCACTCGATCTGGGCGCCCCGCTGTCGGTCGTAGCCGAATCGGGCGGCCCGGTCGCGGAGACGGGCCCGGATTGGTCGACGATCACGTACCAATTTGCGTCCCGCGCGGCGGTGGGCGGCGGCGCACTCGGCGGCGCGGTGGGCCCGCGCGCGGCGGTCGAACAGCCGGCCGTCAAGTTCGTATGGTATGACGGCAAGCGGGACGGCCGGCAGAATGCGCCGTACGAATTGCTGAAGCGGGCGACACGCGAAGCCGCCCAGAACGAATCCGCGGCGACCGCAGACGGATCGAAAAACGCGAAGAAGAAACCGGCGCCGGCCATCGACGAGCCGTCCCGCTGGGACTTGGTCCTGGTCGGCGATGCCGGCACGATGGCGTTCCGCCGCAGCGCGACCGATTGGATCATCGCGCCGGGCGAGCGGGCCGAGCGGTTCCGGGATGTTCCGCAGACCGTTCGCCGCGTGGCGAACGAGGACGCCGAATGGATCGAAGCGTGCCGCGGCGGCCCGAAGCCGTTGTCCAGTTTCGATTACGCCGGCCCGTTCACCGAGATGGTCTTACTGGGCAACCTGGCCGTACGACTGGGCAAAAAGATCGAGTGGGATGCCGCGGCCTTGAAAGCCAGGAACGCCCCCGAAGCCGACGAACTGATCCGCCGCGAGTACCGCCCGGGTTGGGCGCTGCCCGAGGTGCCGGCGACTTGAGACGTCCGCCTGCCGCGGCCTGCGATGTACCGTCGGTTCGGGCTTTCTATAGATCCTCCTGGACCGCCCGCCGGCCATACAGCGGCATGTGGCGGTAATAGACTTCGAGGATCATGACGCACATGGCGGTCGTGTACAGCCGGCCGCCGGACTTGCCGTGTTCGTCGTGAAAGTGCCAACTGCCGTGCTCGTGGCCGCGGCGAGACTGGGTGGCGATCAGCCGGTCCCGCAACGCGGCGTTCCAGGCGTCCCAGCCGGAGCCTTCGTAATGGTGCAGCACCTGGGTCGCGTAGTAGTTGAAGTACATGTCCGTGCGCGAGGGCCCCAGCCGGTCCAAATAGCCCACGCCACGGGCCAACCGCGAGTCCTCGCGGGGCCAGCCCAAGTACATCCGACCCAACAGGCCGACGGCCGTCGGCACGGGCGCCTTGTCCGGCTTCTGGTATCCGTACACGGCACCTTCTTCGCGTTGGACGCTGTCCAAAAATTGCCCGACGCGGGTGAAGACGTCCGACGGTACGTCCAGTCCTGCCAGACGCGCGCTCTTGAGGGCCATCAGTTGCCAACCCAGCACGGTCGTATCGCCGGGTTGCCCGGGAAAATACCGCCAGCCGCCCGCCTCGTGTTGGGCGCGGCAGATGAAGTCGATCGCCAACTGGGCCGGCGCACGCAGGCTCTCGTCCCGGCTCATGGCGTAGGCTTCGCACAGGGCAATCGCGGCAATGCCCTGAGCGTACATGGTGCCTTCCTGCAGGTCGCCGCCCAGCGGCGTGATGAGCAGGCGGCTGCACAGATAGTACAGCCCGTCGTCGACCACCCGCTGGTATTGACAGCCTTCGCCGATCTCGCCGGCGCCCAAGAACGGCAACAGCGCCAGGCCCGTCGCGGCGGTGGTCGAACCCACGGTGCCGGGATCGCGGCACAAGCCGCCGCAGGCGCTGTCGCGATGATCGAAGCGCCAACTGCCGTCGGAACGCTGATGGGCGGCGAGCCAAGCCAGTCCGCGCGCCACCGCGTCTTCGCTGGCCGGCGTGCCGCCGCGCTGTCCGACCAGACGAGCGCGAGCCGACGTGGTGCGTCCTTCGAATCCGCCGCCACCCGGAACGTCGCTCGCGGCGAGCAGATCGTAGGCAGTGAATCTCTGCGGACCGGCGGCCGGTTCCGGCAGTCCCGGCCCGGCCAACAAATGGGGCGACGGCGCCGGGATGTTCGGCGCATTCGGCAGTTGCGTCTCCGCCGCATCGCGCGCCGCGGCCCCCAGAGCGTCGGTGGGCAGCGCGATCGTCTGGATGCACAGCTCTTCCACGAACGGCTCGGGGCCGATATCCTCGACAAACGGCAGCACGGTGATGCCGTGAGCGCCCTGCATTTCCTGCCAGACCAGCAGCAGGCCCAGGACGACCAGCAACGCCGTATGCACCAACAGGCTGATCGCAAATCCCGATGCGGCACGCAGACGGGGCGAAAGACGCAAACGCGTCACGCCGCGTGGCAGCCACAGGACGGCCCGCAGCAGCCGGCGGCGGATTCGGATTCGTCGAACTAGCATGACTTCGATGCACATCCTCGGTTAGGGACTCGCGTATCGCCGTATGTCGGAAACCGATCCGCCTCGACTTGCATGGAAAGCGGGCGATCGGTCAGAATTCAGGCCAAAGGGTGCGGGCTGGCGAAGCAATAACAAACATACCGATGAGGGAGCACGGGCAAATGTCTTCAACCAGCGATTGCGGACTGGCCGGCAAAACGGCGGTGGTGACGGGTTCGTCCAGCGGAATCGGCCGCGCGATCGCGCTGGAGTTGGCCGCTGCCGGCGCCAACGTGGTGATCCATGCTCGAACCAGCGCGGAGGCGGCTGCGGGCGTAGCCGGCGAGATTCGCGCCGCAGGCCGGCAAGCCATGGTCGCACTTGCCGATCTAGCCGATCCGGCTGCGCACCTCGCGTTGGTGGACGCCGCCTGGGCGTGGCAAGGCCGCGTCGACATCTGGATCAATAATGCCGGCGCGGACGTATTGACCGGCGACGCGGCGGCTTGGTCGTTCGAGGAGAAACTGGACCGCCTGTGGCGCATCGACGTGGTGGCCACAATGCAGCTGTCCCGACTGGCCGGTGCGCGGATGAAACAGGCTGCTTCCGGAGCCGGCCAAGCGGTGATCCTGAACATGGGATGGGATCAGGCCGAGCATGGGATGGGCGGCGACAGCGGCGAAATGTTCGGGACCGTCAAAGGCGCCGTAGCCGCGTTCACACGCAGCCTGGCCTGCTCGCTGGCTCCCGAGGTTCGCGTCAACTGCCTGGCGCCGGGCTGGATCAAAACCGCCTGGGGCGAGCACGCCTCGGCGTATTGGCAGGAACGAGCGCGGCGCGAATCCTTGCTGCAACGCTGGGGCACGCCCACCGACGTGGCCCGCGTCGCCCGATTCCTGGCCTCGCCGGGGGCCGAGTTCATTACCGGCCAAGTGATTCCCGTTAACGGGGGCTTGCGGCGGGTGAGCGCGAACGGGCCTTCGTTTCTCGATTGACCTGTGGCGTAAGCTTCCTAGCTTGCGAACCAGGCAACGGAATCGTGGATCGAAGATAGACAACGTTGGCAAGCTGGAAGCCCGCCACGCGGGTGTACATTGAACAGGCGGTCGGACGGACGACCGCGGCCCCTCGGTATCGCATCGCTTGGATCGGGCCAGTTAGTCTGATTCAAACGACGCACCGTCAGCGGGGGGCCGAATGCGCACGCGGCCGGCCTCGACCGTGACGATGGCTCCCTGCGCCAGTTCGTGCCCATATTGCGTCAACACCTGCTTGCACACTGCGCCCTGCTGGCGCGCACTAATGTTGACGAGACGCACGATGCCACAGTGCGGCAAGCTTCGTCTGATCGCGAGTTCCCCAAAATCCTTATCGAGCGTGATGAGCACACGCTGTTCGCGGTGTGCTTGTGCCAGGATGTCTTCATCACCGGGATCCTGCGCCAGATCACCGGTCCACAGCACATCGTGACCTGCTGCCTGAACTTCATCCTTAGCGCCGCCCCAAATGCAGGTGTCGAGCAACAGCTTCATGCGGCTGCCTCGATTTTGAGCCGCTCGATCCGTTCATGGCCGACCATGCGGCGGGCATAAACCAGGCACGCCTGGATATCTTCTTTCTCCAGCCAGGGGTAGCCCTGTAGCAGAAGTTCCGGCGTATCGCCGGCAGCCAGCATTCCCAGCACATGCTCGACCGCCAGTCGGCGACCCCGAATGATGGGCTTGCCCCCAAAAATACCGGGGTTCACGGTGATGCGTTCGAGAAGCTTCTGTTCGTCCATTGTTCCGATTGCAACACATGGTTCGTGCGGTTGCGGAACGGCGACTGTCGCCATTCCTGTTGGCCGCGATTGTACCGCGCCGGGAGCAAGCCAGGCAAGCACTTTTCGCAGCGCCTCACCAAATCAGCAGACCCACCCGCGTCGCACGAACAGGGACCGCTAATCTCCGCTAATCAACGCTAATGGGTAGGCCTTAGCGGAAATCAGCGGAAATTAGTGCCGATTAGTGTTCTCGTTTTTCTGGAGTCCTCGCCGGAATTAGGCGGAACTCGTCGTCGAATTGCATGACTTGCAGATCTTTTCCGATCGGCAAGGCTCGCAAGTCGGCTTCGATCAGGCTGCGATCGCCGACGACGATGACGGCCAACCGAGCGACGTCGAGGTACTTTCGAGCCACGCGCATCGCCTCGTCGGCAGACACGGCCATGATGCCGGGAATCACCGTATTGAAGTAATCGTCGGGCAAGCCGAACTGAACCAGCGTCTCCAATTGGCCGGCCATATCACTGGGAGTCTCGAAACGAGCCGGATAGCCGCGCGTCAGGTAATTCTTGTTGAACTCCAACTCCTCCGCGCCGATCGGACGCCCGCCGCGAATGCCTTCGAACTCCTTGAGAAACTCGACCAGCGCCGGGGCGGTGACGGCGGTTTGCACGGACGAGCGGGCGACAAAAGGCCCCGGCTGGTGGACGCGCCAATCGAAGGCCGTGCGCGCGCCGTAGGTGTAGCCTTTGTCTTCGCGCAAGTTCATGTTCAGCCGGCTGGAGAACTGGCCGCCGAACATCGCGTTCATCACCGTCAGAGAGAAATAATCCGGCGTCACACGTTCCGTCCCGACCAGACAGACGGTAATCACCGATTGAGCCGCGCCCGGTTTATCGACCAGCGTCACCGACGTCGGCGCGGCGGCCGGGATCGGCGGGAACGCCGGTTTCGGCGGGCTGCCCGCCGCTTTCCAATCGCCCAGCGCCCGCTCCAATTCCCGGACGATCTCGTCGGCGGTGACGTCGCCCACGGCGATCAGAGTCGCCAAGTCGGGGCGGACATGAGCGCGGTAAAACGTTTCCAAGTCATCGCGGCCGATCGCCTTCAGGGCGCGCTCGGTCGAGTACTCCGGTCGTCCATAAGGATGCTCGGGGCCGTACAGCTTGGCAGCGACCGCAAGATTGGCCAGCGCGTTCGGATCGTTCCGGACCTGCAGCAGGCGGCCGATGGCGATGTTCCGCTGCCGCTCCAGTTCGTCGGCGGGAAAGACGGGGTTCCGGAGCACGTCGGCGAACACGTCCAACGCGGCAGGCAAGGTGCGTTTCAGCGTGAACAGGCGAGCCGCCGACGTGTCCCAATCGGCCGAAACAGACAACCTCGCGCCGATATTCGCCAGCGCCTCGGCGATTTGTTCGGACGAGCGAGTCTGAGTTCCCTCGACCCAGACGGCGGCCATCAGATTGACCAATCCCGTCCGGCCGGAATCGTCGCTGGACGTACCCACCGGCAATACGACGTTCAGACTGACGCTGGGCAGTTCGTGGTTCTCGGCGACCAGCACCTGCATGCCGTTGCTCAGCACGCGATGATGAATCGGAGGCAACGTGAACTCGGGCGGCGGTCCCGCCGAGGGCAGTTGCCGGCGCTCGTCGGCCGGCGGAATCTCGTCGGCCGGCGGGACCTCGGCGGCGGGCGGCAAGGGGGCTTCGCGATATGCAAGGGCCAATGCTTCACGTGCTTTCGCCGCGGGCTCGCGAGGATCCGGCGTAATCGAGGTTTCCGCTCCCGGGGTGACCTCCAAGACCAATTTATGGGCGCCCAAGTACTTCTTCGCCACACGCTGGACGGCGGCGGGGTCGACCTGCAGGTATCGTTGAAAATCCTGCTGCAGGAAACCCGGATCGCCGGCGTAGACGTTGTACAGGTTCAGCTGGTCAGCTCGGCCACCGAATCCGCCGACGGACTGCAGTTGCCGAATCACCGACGATTCATGCCGCGCGACGGCGCGGGCCACTTCCTCGGCGGCGGGCGGCGCCGCGTGCAGCCCCGCGATTTCGTCCAAAACCGCGGCTTCTAAATCCGCCAAGTTTTGTCCCGGCCGCGCAGTCACGGTGATCATCAACATGCCGTCCGCTTCGCGCGAGTGCTGCGAGGCTTGCACGTCCTGGGCAATCTGTTTATCTCGCACCAGGCGCCGATACAAACGCGAGGTCTTGCCGCCGGCCAAGATGTCGGCGAGCACGTCCAATTCGGCGTCATCCGCCGCGTACAGCGGTACGCTCCGCCACGCCAAGTACACGCGAGCCAATCCGACGCGGTCGGTCATCCGCACGCGGACGTCTTCCGCTAACGGGGCGACCGGCGGCGGCGTCACCCGCGCGACGGGAGGGCCCGGCGGAATCGGGCCGAAGTACTTCTCCACCAGGGGCTTGACCGTCGCCGGGTCAAAATCGCCGGCGATGCACAGGCTGGCGTTTCCCGGATGGTAGTAACGCCGGAAGAAATCCGCGATGTCTTCCCGCGAAGCGGCTGCCAAGTCGGCCATGGAACCGATCGTCGGCCAGCTGTAGGGATGATCGGGCGGGTACGTGCCTGCCAGCAGCACCTCGTACACCAACCCATAAGGCCGGTTCTCGTAACTCTGCCGCCGCTCGTTCCGCACCACGTCCCGCTGGTTGTCGAGCTTCTCTTGCGTCATCGCCGGCAGCAGGAAGCCCATCCGGTCGGACTCCATCCACAGTGCCAGTTCCAGGTAATTGGAAGGCACGGTGTCCCAATAATTGGTCCGATCCTGGTTGGTCGAGCCGTTCAGCTGGCCGCCGGCCTGTTGCAGCGGGCCAAAATAATCGTTGTCGTAGTGCTGGGAACCCTGAAACATCATGTGCTCGAACAAGTGAGCAAAGCCCGTCTTGCCCGGCCGCTCGTTCTTCGAGCCGACGTGGTACCAGACGTTGACCGCCACGATCGGAGTGGAACGATCCTCGTGCAGGATGACCTGCAAGCCGTTGGGCAACTGGTACTTTTCGAACGCAATCTCGGGCAGCCGCGGAGCGCTGGCAGGCTCCGCAGCACCGGCCAAGGTGGAGGCACAGGCAAGTGTCATCATCACGATCATTGGGTCTCCTCTGCTAGCACGATCGCCGATCCGGTTCCAGATGCCATAAGGTAACGGATCGGCCGCCGGCGGTCGAGTCCGTGCGGGGTTAGGCTTGTCGTGCGGGGTTAGGCTTCGGCTGTGTTTCCCGCGCGTTATGTTCCCGCGTCTTTGTTTCCCGTGGTTGCACGTTCCCGCGCAAGTCCTATGATGGGGCCGATTGACCCGCAGCGCCGCCGGCGTCTGGACTGCACCATTCCCGCAAACGAACGATCTCCCCGTGCCCGTCGCTTTTTCCCTGATCATCCCGGCCTACAACGAAGCGGAACGCTTGCCGCCGTATTTGGCCAGCGTCCGCGAGTATCTGGAGGACACCTATCCCGACGCGCACGAAGTGCTGGTCGTGGACGACGGCAGCACGGACGGCACGCGGGACCAGGTGACCGATGCCGCCGCCCAGTGGCCGGCCTTGCGGCTGGTGCGTCACGTCCGCAATCAAGGCAAGGGAGCCGCCGTGCGGACGGGCATGCTCGCCGCTTGTGGTGAAGTCCGCTTGTTTGCCGACGCGGACGGAGCCACGCCGATCGACGAAGAAAGGCGATTGCGGGCGGCGCTGGACGCGGGAGCCGACGTGGTCGTCGCCTCGCGGTTGCTGGACGCGGCCGGCGTGACGCGAAAACGCCATTGGCTCCGGCGGCTGGTTGGGTGGGGCTTTACCACTCTCGTCCACGCATTGCTTCCCACCGCGGTCCGCGATACGCAGTGCGGATTCAAGATGTTTCGTCGCGCCGCTGCCGAACGGCTGTTTGCCATGTCCCAGGAAGACGGCTACGTGTTCGACCTGGAATTGCTGATCCTGGCCCAACGGCTGGGTTACCGAGTGGTGGAGGTCGGCGTGAATTGGACGGAGATTCCGGGCAGCAAACTGCACATGTCCCGCGAGTGGCGGAAAATCCTGGCCGACATCCGGCGAATCCGTCGCAGGTGTCTCGCATCCTCGGTGTGATCCCGCTCGGTGCCAGGGGTTTGACACAAGCAACGACAAAGGTGCCGCGTCCTCTGGCACAGCAACACCGGCGTTTGAGGCTCCTGGGTTTACCCCAGGGGAGTTTCACCTTCCCATCCGAGAAGACCCGACACAAAATATTCTTCCCGCCGCCGCCGCCGCCGCCGCCGCGGCGGCGGCGGCGGCGGCGGCGGCGGCGGCGGAAAGTGTGAAATGTGGGGCGGTCGCGTTTCTTAGGCGGAAGGTGAAACTCCGCCGAGGTAAACTCGGTGGCCTCCGGCTGAACGGCAGACAACCGCTCATCTCGGCGGCTCCGTATGTCAGGAGTTCTGAAGTTGCTTCCGGCCTTACGGCGGCGGACCGTAGAACGCCTCACCCGCCTTGCACGCGTTTACGAGCCCTGCTCGGCCTGCTCGGCCCGCGCGGCATCCAGCAGCGTCTGCAGACGCCGGCGGACGTCGGCAGCGGCCGGGTCTTCGGCCACGTTGCGGTTTTCCTGCGGATCGTTTTCGAGATCGAATAATCCGACTCCTAACAGTTCGCCGCGACCGCCACGGGCACGCATCTCCTTGTATCGATAGCGATCGGTTCGCACCGCGTCACCTCCGCCATGCCGGGTGAACACGGCCTCCTTGTGTTCACGGTCCACGTCCAACAACAGCGGGTGCATGCTGCTGCCCTGCAGGTGGGCGGGTTTGGACAGGCCGGCCAGATCGCAGAGCGTCGGGTAGATGTCGACGAACTCGACCAGCTGCCGGCTCACGCGGCCGCCCGTGATTCCCGGCGCGGCGATCAGCAGCGGCGCGCGCGAGGCGACCTCAAAATTGGTGTGCTTGCACCAGAAACCGTGTTCGCCCAACTGCCAGCCATGATCTCCCCACAGCACGATGATCGTGTTGTCGGCCACGCCCAACTGTTCCAAGGCGTCCAGGAGTCGACCGATCTGGACATCGACGAAGCTTACGCTGGCGTGGTAACCGCGGATGAGCTGCCGGGCGGTGTCGTCGGAGACGGGCCCCTGTTTGGGAATCCCGTGATAGGCTCGCATTTCTCCCCAGGTATAATGGAACGCCGCCGGAAGATCGCGGGGAAAGAACATGTTGTCCGGCAGCCTTACCTGACTGGTCGGATACAGGTCCCAATACTTCTGCGGAACGACGAACGGCAGATGGGGACGATAAAAACCGCACGCCAGGAAGAACGGGGTTTCCTGCTTGGCCAGCCGCCGCAGATCGTCGAGCGTCTTGTCGCAGATTTGGTGGTCGGGATACAGGTCGTCAGGCTGGTCGGCCGATTCGTAAGCCGGCCCGCGTTTCTGCCCGGTGGCCAGTTCGCGATTTTCGGCCAGCGCCCACCAGACACTCGAGGTCGGAGGCCGCCAGGACGGCTCGCTCCAGGCTGCGGCGTCATCGGTCACGTGATGGTACACTTTGCCGTTGCTCTGGGTGTGATATCCAGCTTGCTTGAACACCATCGGCAGCGAAGGCACCTGGGAGGCATCCTTATCGGCCCAGGTCAGATACGAGGTAAAGCGTGCCGGCGTGGGGCGCAGCCCTTTCATCAGGCTCGCCCGCGAGGCGCCGCAGACTGCGATGTTGCAATAGGCGCGGTCAAAACGTACGCCGCGCTGAGCCAGACGGTCGAAGTTGGGCGTTACCATGTGTTCGACGCCATAGCTGTCCATCTCCGGCCGCAGATCGTCGACGGCCAGAAACAACACGTTGGGCCGCCGCTGGTCCCGCGCGTGCGCGCTCGGTGATGCCAGGCAAGCGAGCGCAGCAATGGCCGCCAACAGGCGAATCAGACACTCCAGTCGCAGTAAAGGGAAATGCGTCATGAGATCGTTTCCTTCGTTGGAGGTGGCATGTACGAAGAACCGAATTCGCGGGCGTGCCAAATGGCTCGCAGTAAGACGGCGTTGCCAGTCCGAGATTTTAGCAGGTATATACTTGGAATCTATCCGGCGGGGATG
>Ga0351889_10067_pt1 | contig 41462 bp, 44 predicted proteins | sample TotcelFGM3001M14_FD_206767 | JGI IMG/M metagenome (GOLD analysis project Ga0351889, IMG submission 206767) | Enriched cells from coal bed in the Powder River Basin, Montana, United States - Total cells FGM rep3 HSBNCT.FGM.300.1.M14 ...
AAGCAAACAGTGGAGAGAATGGTTCGGGAAAAGAAGAAAGAAAGGCTCCTTGCCGAGGCTCAGGAACTGTGGAAGCATCAAGAGCCCAATGCAATCGGTGCTGCGGAGATGATACGGGAGGATCGAGATGCTTGATAAAGTAGCTTTGGATTCAAATATCCTGGCAGCTATGTTTTTCAAAGAGGATGCCTCTCAAAGAGCTCTGGATGCAGTTACCAAACCGGATTTGATCACTCTGGACCTTGCAGTGATTGAGGTTGGAAACGTCGCCTGGAAACAGGTGACTCTATTCGGGAGGGACAGGGATCTAACTCTCAAAGCTCTGCAGAAATGCCAGACATTTATCTCCGAGGCGTGCGATGTCGTCAGAGCGCAGGATATGATGGCCAAGGCATATGATATCTCGATTGTTACTACAGCGTCCTTTTATGATTCCCTCTTTTTAGCCCTGGCAGAAAAAGAGCAAGTCCCTCTATTGACTTTGGATAAGAAACTGTACAATAAAGCTAATTCTTCATTTAATGTGCAATTGATTTAGCGTGCACGATTGAGATGTCGTGATGTTATTGGAAGCTAATGTGGCATCTTCTGGCTCCTCAGGCCCGACCGGCCTCCTGCCCCCTCATACGAGCGCTTGCCAGACAATCCAGCCCGCCCTGACAAGGGCGCAGCAAGTCCGGACGGCCCGGCCCGCATGCCGCGGCCACGAACGCAACCGGAAGCCAGGCAAGACAGCACCCACGGTCGAGCGTCAACCATGCGCTGCTGCCCACCGCCTGCAAGGATCGCTAAGCGGGAGGCTGCCGAGAATTCTTTTTAAAAGTCTCTGTGCGTCCTCTGTGCGCTCTGTGAGCTCTGTGGTGAAATCGTTAGTTGTCAGGCAATAATTTTCTGCCAATAGTAACCGCAAATCGTCATCGGTCCCAAAATCCAGCCCCCGGAGAAGCCGTCTCAGCCGGAGTCCAGCTTCACCAGGTTCTCAAGCCCGACCGGCCTTCTGCCCCCTGATACAAGCGCTTGCCTGGCAAACCGACCCACCCTGACAACCAGCGCATCAACCCCGGACGGCCTGGCCCACGGACGGAAAGCTCACGAAAAGTTGCCTATCTCTCGTTTACAACTGCGTTGGGATCGATTCGCAGTTTTGGTCAGACAAAGAGCAATGTTTTTAGAGTTGTAAATCCTTTAAATTAGCGGATAAAATATGGAGATCATCGACCTTATCAAAAACCACGCCAATGATATCAAGATTCTTTTTAGCGTCAGGCGAATCGGTATCTTCGGATCCTTCGCCCGTGGTGAGCAGAAGGATTCCAGCGATGTTGATATACTGGTGGAATTTGAGAAGCCCACATTTAAAAACTTCATGAACCTTTCATTCTACCTGGAAGATCTCTTGGAAAGAGAGGTGGATCTGGTCACCGTAAAAGGACTTCACCCGCGCATCCGGCCTTACGTGGAGAAGGACGTGATCTGGTCTGAATAAAGATGTAGAGCTACTGGGACACATCCTTGAAGAGATGGATTTCATTGCAAAGTATTGTGCTGTCGTTGGCATAGAGACGTTGATGGCAGATGAAGTTTTCCGCAGAGCCTGCGTGAAATCCTTGGAGATCATTGGAGAGGCATCCAGGAATATCTCGGATGATTTGAAAACGTCGCACCCAGAGATTCCATGGAGACAGATGATCGGCATGAGAAACAAGCTGGTTCACCATTACTTTGGAGTGGACTGGAGATCGTGAATGATGCCCTTAAAAATGAGCTTCCAGAGATAAAATTAAAACTGGCGAAAATATTAATATGAACCCTCAGGCCCGACCGGCCTCCAGCCCGCCCTGACGACAGCGCCGCAACCCCGGACGGCCCGGCCACGGGTGACAGTCCAAGAGCGTAGCTGGGAGCCGGGCAAGGCAGTAGCCACGGTCAAGCGGCAACCGGGCGCTGCTGCCCATCGCCCCGCAAGGATAGCAATGCAGGAGACAACCTTGAAGTCTGCCAAAACGTTTCTGTGCGCTTCTTGCGCCTCTGCGTTTTTTCTTCTCGTAACCTTAGATTTAATTCTCCAGCTACAATTATTAACCGCAGAGCCGCAGAGTTCGCAGAGCCTCGCAATCTACTTATTTATAAACACTTGAAAAGAAGTGTACTGTTTCTGAGCAATAGTCGTCTCCGTCCGTTCGTCCTCCGCGTGCTCTGCGCCTCTGCGGTTCGATCCGTAGCTGCTAGGTTATAATTTTCATCTAATAATAATAAGAAACATACTTCTCAATCTTTTCTATGGCCTCGTTAATATCACGCAGCTGCTCCTTGTCATCCCTCAAAGGGGCACCGCCTCGCTCAGGACTCTGTCTCGAATTCGCTCTCGCAGGCCACGGTCACTAACTACATCGACCTTGATTTTCAGTAGGGATTCAAGCTCTCGGATCATGGCGGAATGAATAAGCAAAGTTGCGCCTGGAATAAACTCTACCAGGATATCGAGATCGCTCTTTGAGTCTGCTTCGCATCGAGCAACTGAGCCAAAGATCCTGACATTGCGAGCGCCATGCTTTGCAGCAATCTTTAGAATCTCCTCTCGCTTTTTATTCCGGAGATCTTCAATACGCATAAATTATTATCCGCCGTTCAAGAAGATCAAAGCTTCGATCCATATGGTTGCGTTGCATAGCGGCGACATCTCTTTCCAAAGAATCCCGACACCAGGAAAAAACCTTATCAGGCTCCAGCTCTAGGCCCGACCGGCCTCCTGGCCCCGATTGCAGCGCATGCCAAGCAATCCAGCCCGCCCTGTATATTTTCTTTATTAAACTCCATTTCGTGCGGTCATTTTATCTATCATGAAAAGAATATTGTTCTCAATGAGCGTGTAAAGACATGACTGAAACAACAGTAGAATCAATATTTGGCGTGAATGCTGGTGTCGTATGGCGAGCAATTAATCAAAATGGTCCAAGCAACATTGGCGATCTTGTGAAAACTACATCCATGAGCCGTGAAGAAGTCTATGGTGCTCTTGGGTGGCTTGGTCGCGAGAACAAGATCGCCGTAGAGAAGCGCGGACGGGCAATTGTATTCTCATTACGAGAGTCAGAAGGGCGTTCGGAAGGATCTAAGGGCACAACAATAGGAGATTCTTTGCCACAAGAGCAAACAACGCATCATACAAGAGTTCTGCCAAAGAAGACCACAAAAGCAAAAAAGACCACAAAAGCTCGCAAGGTCAAAGCCCCACTCAAACAAAGCGAAAGGAGCGATGAATTTCTACTTCATTAGTTGTTATACTTGCTTCAATTAGGGTGAAAGCTGCGGGCAAAAAGGAGACAAAGCGCATGGTGACTTCCAATTTCGTCAGGCAAAATATCGAAATGTCTCACAATGCAGTCTCGATTGCATAGCAGGAAGAAGAATAATAATGTTCAATCAATCTGAAACATGGAGGCGTATGTATAGTAAAATTAGCAATTTTGCCCGCATGAAATATGTCCTCATAGCCATTCTTCTGTTCCTCATTGGGTTAGTCCTGATGCTGACATTCTTCCTGATGATTACAGTACCTTTTGCTCTAGCAGCTTGGGCATGGGGAGGGATATTCCTTTACCTAGCCGCAATAAGAAGACCTTACAGCGACTTTGCTGCAACATTAAGATGGCATAAATCACGCAAAAAATATGTGTAATATTTTTCATTTGATTATTTGCTACTCTGGCATCTATAGCCTTAATCTGGGGGACTGTCTTTGAAGCACTCTATTTCGATGGTCACGTTCTTGATATGCTCTTTTAACACATTAATGCGACTTTCCAATAGGCGTTTCAAATTCTCTGGCATGATAGAATCATAATCTATCGGTGCAACATATCCCATCTCGCCATACAAGAGTGGGATCTCACCGGGTAGTGGTGGTTCATTCCTATCAACTATGGAAAAATCACCCATAGATGAGAACAAACCAACTGGTTTATTTTTATCTCTATCGAGCTTTGAAACTTGAACTTTTCCTTTGATCAATAATTCATTAGTCGCTTGCTCTGTTGTCATTTTTTTGCCATCTATATAGACCCACTCGCCTTTGGGGCTTCCATAGTATACTTTCATATCCATTTCTAAACTCTCCACTAATTATCAATAGCAGTCTAATGCTAAATATCTTTCCTCAAAAAAAATGTTCCTATCTAAAGTTCATTGTGTTGCTTAACTCATTGTCCACTCCAATAGGTTCATGTTCAAACTTACGGTTGACTTGCTGTACCCAGTTTCCTGAACCAGTTCATCCAGAGACACAGGCTCTTTTGCTGAAACTGCCAATCCCCTAAGAAAACCTATCGAGTCACTATATCCTTTGATTCTGGCCCACTGGATACAGGCATTTACGATGTGCCTCCTCACATCCTGATTTGAAGAGCTTCCTATTGATTATTGATTAGGGCAATTGCAGTCTTTAGTTCTTGTTTGGCGTTCTCCAGCACCTCACGCTGAATCTCCATGCGAATCATCAGAACCACAAATACTGAGAAAGTCGTGATGAGGGCAAAGACGATCGACAGCACTGTCACCAGCCCGAAGTTGCTGATGATGTTGAAGGGCGAGGACATCAGAGCGGCAAATCCGAAGACTACGGTCATTCCTGATGAAGAAATTCTGGCGCTAAGGAAGCCCATCATTGATGCATGCGTCAAATCTGCCCAAAAAAATGGGTGGAGCGATGCGATGGGAATACTCAGAGGCACTCTCTTCTTGGAGCGCGAACCAATGTCCCTTGATGCGCTGGCCGAGATGACAGGCTACAGCAAAACTACAGTGCGCTCTAATATGAGCTACCTCGAAAACCTCGGCATGGCTCGTCGCGTCGTAGGTCCGGTAGGCAATCAGCATCGATACAAGCAGCATCGCTATGCACTGGAGACTGATACAGAAGCAATGAGGCCGGTGGTCCTGTCTGCGGCGAAGGAGGAAGTCCATTCGGTCTTGCAGGCCCTCAATCAAATCGAAAAGAACCTTGAGGGTCATTGCTTGGAAGCTGAAAAAATGAGCACGATCATGCTAAAAACAAGACAATTTTATGAGGAGATGGACAGAATTTTGCAGCTTATGGACCAGTATACCTTGAAAGAGCTTATTGAGATCTTAGAGAGAAATAAGAAGTAGAATTGGCCAATTCTATAATATGACCGACCATGCCCAAGAGCTTGAGGCGGCAGCAAGGGACATTGACCTCGAATCCTTGCAGGCGGCAAAGTCCGCCGTCGCCGCATCCTGCCAGGAGTATATTCGCTGGGCCGACCTCTTCTCCCGCCGCCTGGAGACCGTGGAAGCCGAAAAGCTGCACAAGTTCGCCCGCGCCTTCAGCCTCACCCTGCTCGGCCACCTGCCCACCCGGCCCGGCACCTGTCCTTTCTGCATCCAGTACGACCGGGACAAAAGCTGCACTGGCTGTGGCTACGCGGCAACACATGGCCGCTGCGATGCCGAAGATTCCGCCTTCAGTCTCTTCATCGAGGGCTTCCAGGAGCTGGGGCGGGCGATATATCAGGATACGGGCGAGCTAGGCTGCTCGCCCCATGATGCCCGGATGCATCTCAATTTATTCATAAAGGTCTCCCGCGACGTGGCCATGCGACTGCAAGAGGAACTTCCTTCAGCTTCAGCCCTGAGGCTTATGGAGCTGAAGGCTGCATATCTCGATACAATGATCTGGCTTATTCCGGGACAGCTTTTAAGTGAAGAAGTCCGAAAGAGATGCCTTCTGGTGAGAAAGACGCTTTTGAATTATTGGTGAAGCAAATATTAATTTATAAGGCTGCCATCAAGTTCCTGGATGCAGACCTGCTCAAGCTCGAATATCAGAAGATGCGCCCTGGTCATCGCCACCTTGACCTCCTTTCTGCCGCCCTTCATGGCCTCCTCCATCAACATCGCTCTGCCGGCCATTGGAGCCGAGTTCTCCATGGATGCGATCCTTTTAGGGTGGATTGCCACCAGCTATCTGCTCTCTGCCGCCGTATTCATGGTGCCATTCGGAAAAATCGCCGATATCTACGGCATGAAGAAGGTCTTTTTCATTGGTCTTTTCATATTCACGGCATCATCCCTGGTTGCCTTCTTTGCTCCCTCTTCCACGATCCTCATCGGCTCAAGGGTGCTGCAGGGCATCGGCAGTGCCATGATCTTCGGCACGGGAACGGCCATTTTGGTCAATGTCTTCCCTTTGCAGGAGCGGGGCAAGATTTTAGGAATCAATGCCGCCTCCGTTTACCTGGGCCTCTCCATGGGGCCGTTTTTGGGAGGCCTGCTCACCCAGTACTTCGGCTGGAGAAGCCTCTTTCTGATCAACGTTCCCCTGGGACTGATTCCGCTGGCCCTGGGGCTATGGAAGCTGAAAGGCGAGTGGGCCGGAGCCAGGGAGGACAGGTTCGATCTTGTCGGATCGGCAATCTACAGCCTGATGCTCGTGGCTGTTATGTTCGGTTTTTCCCTTCTCCCGGCGTGGCAGGGGGCCGTCCTGGTGCTGATGGGAATGGCAACCTTTGTCCTGCTCATCCGCTGGGAGTCTGGTGTGGCCTGCCCTGTGCTGGATGTGAACCTCTTTAGAAAAAATCACGTCTACGCTTACTCCAATCTGGCGGCGCTCATCAGCTACAGCGCCACCTTTGCCATAACCTTCCTGCTCAGCCTCTACCTGCAATACATCAAGGGCCTGGAGCCCGATCAGGCCGGACTGATCATGCTGGCCCAGCCGGCCGTGATGGCCATTTTTTCCCCCTACACGGGAAAGCTCTCCGACAGAATAGAGCCGCGCCTCGTGGCCACCGCCGGAATGGTTCTCACATTTGTAGCCGTCCTTGCATTCGTGTCTTTAAACGGGGAGACAAGCATCTTTTTCATCGTAGGCTGTCTCATCACTCTGGGCCTGGGGCTGGCACTATTCACCTCGCCCAACACCAATGCCATTATGTCTTCCGTAGAGCCGCGCCATTACGGCGTAGGATCGGCAACTCTTGGAACCATGCGTCTGGTGGGGCAGGTCTCCAGCATGAGCTTTGTCATGATGGTCTTCTCGCTGTATCTGGGAAAGGTGGAGATCACCCCGCAGTATTATCCTCAGTTCCTTTCAAGCGTGAAGGTGTCCTTTGCCGTATTTTCCGTCCTTTGCATCCTGGGGATTCTTGCCTCTCTGGCCAGAGGGAAATTGAGAAAAGGGGAACAGGATAAAGAGAAATCAGGCGAGTGTCAAATGTAATAGTGATGCACGAAAGCGGCGAACCAGTGCGGAGCACCCACGCCGCAGTAGCGCGTAACACCCGCGCAGTTCCCCAGAAGAAGAAGCAGCTGCAGAAAACTTCCGAAGCGGATCTTGTTAGGAGGAGAGGCATCAGCCCCCCTCCTGGTGGCCTGGTCGGCCCTTCTCCTAATCGTTAGTAAGTCCGGGGGCCGTGGGGGGTGGAGCCCCTCGATAGATGAATGGCTCTCCTGGCCTGCTGCCCATATAGGTTTCCGCTTGAAAGTGAAAGTCCAAATTTGCCTTCCTGTAGCCGTGCGGAAATTACCTCAAAAAGGCCAACAAGTCCTACATCTCCCGCCCCAAAAGAGGCATCTCTTCCCCGCCTGCAAGGCCCCAGGGTATCTGCGGTCTGTCCCTGTGCCCCCGAATCTCTCCCGGCTGCCAGCCTGCTGCGCGCCATGATGTCCTGCCCACCTGATCCAATTGCTTCCCGCAAAGCTTTTGGATATGGTGGAAGATCTTTAATCGGAGGATAGGCAATTGGCGGCAACCACGGAGACAACAACGACGATAAATGCGTTCAATAATAGCGGCCTTTTTTCAAATGTTTGAATTAAGAGTAAAGGGAAGCGCGGGGCTTGACCATCACGTCATTGCGACATTCGGCCCCTTTTCGAAAAATCGAAAATCTATTACACAGGCTCCGTCCGTCAAGGTATTCCGGCGTGCTTTGATTTCATCAATGCAGGTTTAACAGCCCGGTCGAGAGCAAGCCGAAACAGCGGAAAGCTCTCGTTTATCGTTTTGCGATTACCTGGCTGTAGGATTTTCGTGCATTTCCTTATCGTGAAAGCTGCATAGGCTTATGGGCTACTATTACTGAGCCTATGAACCAGTCCCACCTTTGCCGCTTTCCTGGTGGCATTGCTGGCACCTGCTTTCGGATCAGCGTTCCTGAAGTCATTGATGCTCGTAGTAAACATGTCCGACATCAAGCCTCCTGGATTCTTTTTGAATGCGAGGCTTTCAAAAATTCCTGGATTCAAGCGAGTTAGATCGATGGCAAGCGGGTTGCCCCAAACATATCCCGGGTCCATTGGATTTATTATGGTCCTGTTGACCGATTCGTTGACTATCTCTCGATTAGAGCTTACTGCGTCCGACGGTGATTCTGCAAGAACTGGTGCAATCAATACAATCAAAAGCGCTGCAATTACCACTTTAAAATTTGGTATCATATATTTCATATAACGCCTCCTAGATGTGCATTTTCCAAACATTCTCATGCTTTCATTCCTGGAAAGAAACCAAGGCTCAATCATACATGCAGTTCTCTTCCGAGACACTGAACGCCGCCCACTTTACGGCAGATGACGATATAAACCATAACGGATTATATACTTTGCGGTATTATAACGGGCAGGCCAAACTCAAATTACCTGCATATGATAAAATTTTGGCCTAATATTCCTTAACTTTGATGATAATTAACAGATTGGCCTAATTAAATAAAAATTTTATGTTTCTTTAATGATACTATTCCACATATTCATAATACCTGTATCCTTGATGATCTATACTGGCCAGAGCAAACTCTTTGCAAGGCATGACCACGCTCTCTTCCTTCTTCCCTTCGTGAAGCAACTCATAATCCTGCAAAGATATCTGCTTTCTCTCCTCCAGTCTCTGCACCAAACCTCTCAAGGGCACAGAACCGGCCTTCTGCTGCACTATTGCCGAGAAGAAGAGGGCCGAGCATCCGCTGCCGTAGGCTCCGAAGCATAATCTTTCTCCGGCATGTATCTTCTGCATTTCCAAAAGGCTTGCCAGGCCCAGGTAGATCGATCCGGTGTAGATGTTTCCCACCTGACGGGAGAGCTTGGCCGTATCCCTGACTTTGGCCTGGAATGCCTGCAAGAAATGCGTTGACTTTGCGAAGCGCCGGGCATAGTCCGTCTCTGCAGCCAGATATTTTTCGGGATCTTCAAACTCCTGGGCTTTCGGCTCTCTTCCCAACTCTTGCTCGATCTCGCTGTATCTTCGGCTTTGTCTCCAGTCATGCCTGAAGATTGCAGCCGAAGCGTATTCGACCATTCTGGGATAGGGAATATGAAAGAGAAGATGATCTATGTAATCTGTGATGCACTCGCCTTCGCCAGGCGCTATTGCCCCCAATCGCTTCGCCTTGGCGGCAAATGAATCAAAGGCTCCTCGCATGGCATCCAGATAGCATTGATTGCTGTGCTTCCCGTTTACAACTGCTGTTTTGCAGCCCACGGGCCGGAAGAAGTCGTTCTCGTCCCTGGTGAAGGAGCCGTAGATCTGCTCTAAGGCCAGCAACCGCGGATTCTTTTTTACCAGCAGGGCCACGCTGCCTGCACCCTGCGTGTACTCTCCGGATGAGCGAAGCGGGTACTTGGCAACATCCGAGGCGATGACAATGCCCACCTTGCCTTCCTCTTCTGCCGCAGCCCAGTAGCTGAGGCTCTCCAGGGCGAAGGTTGTGCCGATACAGGCTGCCTTAAACTCAACGGTGCTGCATTCTTGAAAAGAGCCCTTTCCGTAGATCTTCTCCATCATGCCGATGACATAGGTTCCCATGGCCTTAGCCTCGTCCAGGGCCGACTCGGTTCCCACATAGATCTTGCCGATATCTTCCGGACGAAGGCGAGTTCGCCGCATCAGATCCAATAGAGACATGGCCGCCATAGTGGCCGCATCCTCATGAGCATCGGGAACAGCCATGCGTTCGATGCCGATCCCCTTAATCAGCTTGCCAGGATCGATGCCTCGATCCAGGGAGAACTCTCCCGCCAGAGGAAGGAAAAGCCTGGGCACATAAACGGATAGATCATCGATTCCCACAACCTGTGCTAGGCCCGCAGGCATATCTTTAATACTCCTGGTCAAAATCGGCATCTCCTTGCTGCTGGCTCATGCGTGGCTGGATATTATTTCAGGTTTTTGCTTACCTCCTCAGGAAAATATATCAATGAGAAACGCCTACTATGATCTAGAATTTTAGGAGTGACAGATATATGGCAGACGGAGATGTATACAAAATAATAGAACTGGTCGGAACTTCCACCACAAGCTGGGAAGAAGCAGTTAAGACCGTTGTTGACAGGGCCACCAAAAGCCTGAGAGATCTTCGCATTGCTGAGGTCAAGGAGTTGGATGTCCGGCTGGAGAATGGAAAGATCGCAGAGTACAGGGCCAAGGTAAGACTCTCCTTCAAGTACGAGGGAGATGATTAGATCTCGCCCAATATCTATTTTTCTATTCATCCCAGCTTCTTTCAGGCACCAGCTTGATCTCGAAGAGCTTAGGCCACAGCTTTCCCGTCACAAATAGCCTATCTTCCCTCGCATCGTAAGCAATGCCGTTCAGAACATCCACTTTGCTGCCTTGAATATCATTTTTCTGCAGGATCCCCTGCAAATTTATTTTGCCTTTAACCTCACCGCTTTCAGGAGATATTATCACTATCCAGTTTGTGGGCCAAACATTGGCATAGATATGCCCGTTGATATACTCCAGCTCATTCAGGCCCTTAAGCGGCGTGCCGTTGGCTCTGACCAATATCTGCCCCTTTTCCACAAAGCTCTCAGGATCAAGAATATGCAGAATGTCTGTGCCATCACTCATGATCAGACTCTTGTTGTCGGTGGTTATGCCCCAGCCCTCCGTCTGGTAGCTGAAGCTGCCGATTCTTGTCATATTCTCCTTGCCATAGACCAGGCCCAGGCCCGATTGCCAGGTGAGCTGAATGATCCGGTCTCTCCAGATAGCTACACCTTCCCCGAATAAGGTGCTCTCCAGGCGTGTTTCCTCCAGAATGCGGCCCGTTTCCAGGTCGACGCGGCGCAGCGATGATCGCCCGTACAGCCCTGTTCCCTCGTAGAGCACTCCTTCATCATATACCAGACCTTGAGTGAATGCGATGCTGCTATGAGGATAGACATTGACGATTTGGTAGCCAAAGAAAGGGATCGCACCAGCCTCGGCGAAATGAGAGCTGCCCTGCACTGCAATGAGCAAAGCTATTAAGAGCAGAACAGCCGGGAGGGCCAGGAGAACGAGTCGTGGTGAGCAGGTTTTTTTTATCAGCTTTGTAATTGTCTTCGGCATGGAATCCAAGAGGTCCTTTAGCCCGGGGCTTAAAAAATCTTCCTCTATGATCTGGGAAGATCCGATAAGGAAAGACCTAAATGCTAAGAATAGTATTATCAGATCAACAGGAGGTTTAATGGAACCGCAAGAGCTTCGGCTTATGCTAACGGATCTGGAATCAGACTTGATTGAGAGGAAAGCATCCCTATCTGATCCAGATCGCATAAGGCAAGCCATCTGCGCCTTTGCCAACGATCTTCCCGATCATCGAAGGCCAGGCATAATATTCATTGGTGCTAATGATGACGGCTCTTGCGCTGGGCTTCACGTCACCGATGATCTTTTGCTCAAATTGTCTCAAATGCGGGACGATGGGAAGATTCAGCCCATCCCATCAATAACTGTGGAAAAAATAATGATCGAAGGATGCGAGATGGCTGTCTTAGTAGCAAAGCCGTCCCTTGCTCCGCCCATACGCTTGAGCGGCGTTACGTGGATAAGAGTCGGCCCTCGCCGAGCCATTGCTACGCCCGAAGAAGAAAAAATCCTTGCCGAGCGGCGGCGTTCCAGAGATCTGCCATTTGATCTTCATCCCGTTCCCTCCGCCACGATCAAAGATCTCGATCTCGATTTATTTGAGCGAGAGTACCTTCGCCTGGCAATTGCTCCGGAAGTCCTTCTGCAAAACAAGCGCTCTATGGAGGACAAGCTGAAAGCATTGCGCTTTTTAGCTCCTGATGGAGAGCCGACCGTGTTAGGGATGCTGGTTCTTGGCACGGAAATCTTGCACTTCATTCCCGGAGCCTACGTGCAATTCCTCAGATTAGAAGGAAAAGAGCTGACCGATCCCATCCGTGATCAAAAGATGATCGACGGACCTCTGCAGCAACTTTTGAGAAGGATCGATGAGGTTTTAGAAGCTAACAACTCGGTGTCCACCTCGTTGATTTCAGAGCCCTTGGAGATCAAACGACCGGAATACCCTCTGCCTGCTCTTCAGCAATTGGTGAGGAACGCTATTCTCCATAGAACCTACGAAGGAACCTATTCTCCCGTGCGCATCTATTGGTTCTCGGATCGTATCGAGATCCATAGCCCTGGTGGGCCTTTCGGTCAGGTAACTCGTGAGAACTTCGGGCAGCCCGGAGTAACCGACTATCGAAATCCTCATCTTGCTGAAGCCATGCGAGTCCTGGGATATGTTCAGCGTTTTGGCCTTGGCATTCAAATAGCCAGGCAGCAGCTTGCAGCAAACGGAAATCCTCCGCTCGCGTTCATTGTAGAGCAAAACCATATTCTGGCAACGGTCAGGAGGTAGCAGTGAGCGCTCCGATAATTGCATTTTTTAACAATAAAGGTGGTGTTGGAAAAACATCTCTTGTCTATCACCTCTCCTGGATGTATGCTGACATGGGGTTGAAGGTATTGGCCGCAGATCTTGATCCTCAAGCCAATCTAACGGCAGCATTTCTGGAAGAGGAGCGGCTCGAAGAATTCTGGCCGGATGGTGAGCACGACAAGACAGTTTACGGTAGCATAGAGCCTCTCCTACGGGGTGTAGGAGATATCCTGGAGAGACCTCATGCGGAGGAGATTGATGAGAGAATTCATTTGCTTGTTGGAGATCTCGCATTGTCTCGCTTTGAGGATGAGCTGTCCCAGCAGTGGCCTTTATGCCTCGACAAAAAAGAAAGAGCCTTTCGGGTCATGTCTGCCTTCTGGCGCGTTGTTATGAGAATTGTCGAGCAGAAAGATATTGATATCGTGCTTATCGATCTAGGACCTAATTTGGGTGCAATCAACCGCGCCATACTCGTGGCGGCTGATTATTTGGTCATCCCCCTAATACCGGATCTCTTCTCCCTCCAGGGATTGAAGAATCTAGGTCCATTCATCCGAGATTTGCGGGAAGAATGGAGAGTTCGACGAGACAGAAATCCTGCTAAAGATCTCCCTCTACCAGAAGGACGAATGGAGCCATTGGGCTATATAATAATGCAGCATGCTGAAAGATTGGGCCGTCCAGTTAGGGCTTATGAACGTTGGGCAGAGAAGATACCAATGGTTTATGCAGAATATGTTCTAAACCTGGAAACCAACTCGAATATAAAAACAGATGCTAACCAGTTGGGATTGATGAAGCATTATCGCAGCCTTATGCCTATGGCCCAGGAGGCGCATAAACCCATATTTCACCTCTTGCCTGCCGACGGGGCCATCGGATCGCATCAGAATGCAGTTTTCGAGGCCGAAGACAATTTCGAGCAGATTGCTCTGGAGATTGCCAGGCGCTGTGGGGTCACTATTGAGAAAGACCACCATTAATCTAGCATAATAGCAAGAAAAAAAATGGTGCAAGAAGGAAGTTCAAAAATGGACGTATATCCCAAAGAACCAGGCAAAATAACCATTTTACGAGCAGATATTACCACGCTCAAGGTTGACGCCATCGTCAACGCTGCCAACAACTCTCTCCTGGGCGGCGGGGGCGTGGACGGAGCCATCCACAGCGCTGCGGGCCCACAGCTTCTGGAAGAATGCCGAAGCCTCGGTGGCTGCCCGACGGGTGAGGCTTGCATCACCGGGGGCTATGGGCTTCCGGCAAGATGGATCATTCATACCGTAGGGCCCATCTGGGGAGGCGGAAATAACGGCGAGGACGATCTATTGGCCTGCTGCTACAGGAACTCTTTTGCCCTGGCAGAAAAGCATGGCATAAAGAGCATAGCCTTCCCGGCCATCAGCGCCGGAGTTTATGGTTTTCCCATGGAGAGGGCCTGCCGCATTGCTCTTGGAGAGATGAGCGCTTTCCTGGAGAAGAGCAACGGAATTGAGGTCATCGCCGTCTGCTTTAGCACTAGAGCTTATCGGTGCTATCAAGATGCCTTGCGAGAGCTCTGAAGCTCTTGCCGGGGCTTTGCAGCGATTGCCCTATTGGCCGCCGGCCTTTCTGTCCCATCAGGCCTGAGTCAGCTTATAAAGTATATTCCTATCGCTACCACCATAAAAGAAATTCCCTTCTGTTTCAATGAACTCCAATCTGTTTTTTCGTTCATCGCTTTTGCCAGCTTTGGCATAAGAATTCCAAGGCCCAGGATGAGGATCACAGTCATAATAGGCTGAAGTGCTCCCACGCTCGATACCAGGGTAACAGACCCGATGGCATAAGCGAAGATGGAGAAGATGATCCCCAGGAATTGGAAGGTCTCTTCTGAGATCAGAGCTCCCACGGCCAGGCCGCCTTTACTAAAAAAGCCCTTTACCTCGCTACGAATAGACCGGATGCCCATGAGGGGTAAGACCACCATCAGACTGCCCAGGGACGACCAGAGGTAAAGGTTCCACTCATCGATGGAGATGAGCAGATACTTGAGAGAAAGATAATAGACGGCGGTTAATACCCAGTACGACAGGAATGGCTTGATCGCAGGAGATAGGGAACTGAGAAATGAAATGCTATTTAAGCTATTGCTATTAGAACGGTTACTGTATAAACCACTGCTACCAGATCCCTTTTTTTTGTAGGAAATGAGCAGAGTGCCAACAAGAAGCAAAAGCCCCCCTACGCAATGTTTCAGCTCCAGCACCTCTCCTAAAAGGAGGGCGGAGCCAATGAATACAAATAAAGGATACACGTATTCCAGGGCAGTTACTTTGGACGTTTCCTCGATCTGTAGGGCCTTCATGTAAAAGAAAGATGGAAATACCTGCAAGCTTCCGAAGAGCAGAGCAATGAGGGATTGCGGGTATACGAAATTGGCGCCTACTATCAAAAATACGGGGATGGTAAAGAGCTGCGAAGCTAATACCTGGCATACGATATATGCATTGGAATCGTCTGTGTAGCTGCTGAGCAGAAGCTTATCCAGTACTCCTGCGACAGTGAAAAAGACCGTTCCCAAGAATGCGAATGTAAGCCATTCCAATTCAAATCCCCCTTTTTGTAGGGTACGTTTTTTTTTTAGATTCGCGACGATATATTTCTAAACGCACAACTCCAACTGTTACTTTTAATCAATTAAGTATGAATTTTAATACTAGATATACTTATCTAAGTTTCTAATTATGAGACTTTATAAATTAATAATTTTTAAATATAATTTAGATTTCGATAACAATAGTCTCCCTAATATACGATACTCGTAGAAAAGCTATCCGTAATACTTATAAAAATTTCTTTGGCCTATTTAACGTTTATATTTATTTAAAATTATAAACTATTATATGCTAATACTTTTAGATGTATAATTGACTATTATGTTCTTGCCAGACATGTAAATTAATGTTTTCGCGCGTTTTTTTAGGCCCTATTTATGGATTAAGTTATTATTATATTTAAACTATTTTACAATAAATTTAGCGCTTCGTCAAGATAAAACACAGTTCACGCGAGTGAAGGAGGGTGGGCAAAAGTCGAGATTAAAGGAGGGAGAAGAATAGCTCAACTTTTGCCAAGCGAATATACGACTATCAACGAATATATACTTTTCGCATTAAGTCTATAGACGAAGTAAAATACTATTCCAATTAGCATTCTTTACTGAATGATAGAGTCTTTTGGATCTTCGATAAATTGAGTGGCTTTATGATTGTAGAGAAAAAAGCGATTTGTGCCGCATCCTGTCTTGTTCGTAGACCTCGGATCATGGGCTGAAAGTCGGCATACTACGCCCTTAACGGCGTGTATTTATCTGGCCGAATATCAGGCAGCCAATCCGATGCTTTGCCGAAATGCACGCCCCTTCAAAGACGGCACCCCTCTGGCTCTGTTTTCTCCTCGATTGCTCATCCCCGTAGGATTAGCTTTCTCGGACGATCTTTAGCCACTGAGAGCTACGGTTCGGTCGCTGTCTACGCCCCATCAGCACAGAATGCGGCAAACTATGTCTTTAATCGTTATAGAATATCTAGTTTTCGGTGCGAGCATCATATTGTGGCCGTCACCATGCTCACCACGCGGCGGTTGGCGATGTCGAAAATGGGAGCCCCGCTAAAGCCTGGTGTGATTTGCGGGCGGCTCAGTTGCAGCACTCTCTTGCCTTGCCTCAGCGTCTCTCTGCCAGAATGTGGCCGTCTCCCCAGATTCCCCTTCTAGCTCGCGGTAGCTTTTGCGGTCAGATTCCTGGAACTGGCCACCTTGATCAGCCTTCCATCTGATTCAGGCATATTGACTTCCACCAAAATTGATTCACCTTCTTCAAGCGAGTACTGAACAAAAGCTTCCATGTGTCTTTATTGCATAGATCTAAAGCAATAAATATTTTAGTGGATATTTTCAATCATAACCATTATGCAGTGATAGTAGTATCATGGCTTGCCCCCTCATTGCCGCCCAACGCCTTAAATAGAAGCCGTGCAATCAACCAGCCGATGCGGGCGCTTAGAATGATGCTTATCTTGCAGTCTATTTTTCTTCTAAACAGCTTAGCTTTCGCAGATATGCCAGCGTCATTCTACCAGGCCATGGGCAATGTCAAGACCGAAGATACTCTTTGTGTCAAGAACTACGATGCCGGCGCGAGCGTCACCGAGTCCTACAAGGATTTCGAGCACCTGGATAAGGAGACGCAAGTTGTCAGCCGCTCTTTCAACACATCCAATAACGAAAAGGACTACACGCGGGGCAATGCCTCCTTAGAGGTCAATATAAATTCCAATGTTATCGGAAAGGCCCACATCGCCTGGCAGTCCAAAGACATGATGCCGGACTACATGGGCCGCCATGCCACCTACAGTCGCGCCACTGAGGATCTGACGGGCGTATTCAACATCGAAAAGTTCATCCAGCTCTGGTCCAACAGCACACTCGATTCCGTCAGTCTGAATTGGCTGCCCTGCAGCTAGCTCTTCGTAACCAATCCGCAATGCCCAGAAAGGCCATCTACATATATGATAATAGTGGTTTTATATTCGATTTTATCGCCTCAAATTGAGTTTTTCATTTAGGTAAAATTTAAATACGCCAATTCAACTACGTAACTCCTATAGTTGATATAAATAGCGAATTTTCGTCTTGCTCTCGAAAGAATCAAATCCTTGTACATCTTTAGCCGTCCAGAAGGAATGCTCATGAAGGTTCTTGTCAGTGATTCATTAGCCGAAGAAGGCGTAAAGAGGCTTTCGTCGGGAGCCGACGTTGATGTCATCACCAACCTCTCCCCCGAGGAGCTTATCGAGAAAATAAAGGATTACGATGCCCTGGTCATCCGCAGTGGTACCAAGGTCACCGCCGATGTCATAAGAGCCGCAGACCGGCTCAAGGTCATCGGCAGAGCGGGAGTGGGCATTGACAATGTGGATGTGGAGGCAGCCACGAAAAGGGGCATCATCGTGCTCAATACTCCAGGCGGAAACACCATTTCCGCTGCCGAGCACACCATTGCCATGATGATGGCTTTAGCCAGAAATATCCCCCAGGCCAATGCAGCGCTGCACAAGGGCGAGTGGAACCGCAAGAAATACACAGGCGTTGAGTTCTTCAACAAGACCCTGGGCGTCGTGGGCCTTGGCCGGGTAGGCGCCGAGGTGGCTGCGCGCATGAAGTCCTTTGGCATGCAAATTCTGGCTTACGATCCCTTTGTCACAGAAGAGAGGGCCAAGCAGATGGGCATCACCATGGGCGATCTGGAGACGGTGCTTCGCGGCGGCGACTTCATTACTGTCCATACGCCCCTCACCAATGAGACGAGAAACCTCATCGACGAGGACGAGTTCAATATCATGAAGCCCGGCGTGCGCATTGTCAATTGCGCTCGCGGCGGGATCATCAACGAAGCCGCTCTGGCTAAAGCCGTAGCGGATGGAAAGGTGGCAGGAGCTGCAGTGGATGTCTTTACCAAGGAGCCTCCCACCGGAAATCCCATGCTGGATCAAGAGAAGATCATAGTCACGCCCCATCTTGGGGCCTCGACTGCCGAGGCGCAGGTCAATGTGGCCCTGGCTGTGGCCGATCAGATCCTGGCCATCGCAAAGGGGGGTCTACCCACCAATGCTATCAACATGCCGGCCATCTCACCTGAGACCCTCGCCGTCATGGAGCCGTACATGAAGCTGGCCGAGAAGATGGGCGCTTTGCTCGGGCAGCTTGTGGGAACAGGCTTTGAGACTTTGGAGCTTATTTACAGCGGAACCGTGGCCGAGAAGGATATCCGGCCCGTGACCATATCCGCCATCATGGGCCTATTGGGCTGCCTTATGGGAAACGGCTCCGTCAACTTCGTCAATGCCCAGAGGACACTTAAGGAGATGGGAGTCAAGCTCTTAGAGAGCAAGACAGAGTCTGCTAACGGATACAGCAATGCCATTACCCTTAAGTTGACCAAGAACGGCGAAACGGCTGTTGTGCAGGGCACTGTCTCCGGAAACAAGGAGAAGCGCATCGTTCAGCTCAATGAATACCATACTTACATTCCCTCTGAGGGTGACATGGTGATAGCCATCATCGAGGACCGGCCCAACATCATCGGACCGTGCTGCGTGGTTCTGGGTGAAGGCAAGATCAACATCGGCGGAATGCATGTAGGCCGCATAGCGGAAGGCGAGCCCCAGCTCATGGTGCTGAGCGTAGATCACATGGCAACCGATGAGATCATGAAGAAGCTATGTGCGGTGCCGGGAGTAACCAGCGCCAAGATGGTGGAGCTTTAAAAAAATTAGCATAGAAATCGAATCGGGTGATCTGGCGGGCGCGCTTTTCCCGCCATTTTTTGGTTAGGCGGTGCGCCTCACAGCTGCTTTCATGAGAGTCATATAAAACATAGTTTTTTACATTATAAAGAATATCTAGATTGATAATCTACCTCAGCCAGTCACTGACTGGTTGCAAGGTGAAGAATAAAATCAAAAATCGAGGCGATAAGACATGATTAAGACTGATTTCCTGGTCAAAATAGCCATTTTTATGCTACTTATGACGATATCTGCACAAGGTCAGCCGGACTTTGGTCAGACCTACACGGATATTCAATACGTGAATGAAGCTTACCCATCAGATCAATACTCATCGACTGTACCTTCCGGGGCTCCGGTTCCTGTGGCACCAGACAGCCCGCAAGAACTCGGCCTGCAGATACCATCTGAGTCAGCCACCTATACTCAGGCTCCGCCCGCCGCAGAGACCAGCAGGGCCTTGATCCCAGCCGATGCAGCTTATGCAGCCAGCCCGGCTAATTCAAACGAAGCGGCTTTTGCAATGCAGTACACAGGTGGGCAGGTCACAGGCGATGTCCAGAAGGCCCAGTACTCTATAGGCAATCCCTCTCAGTCCATGATGGTTATTCCTCAGGGCGCTACAACGACCAACAAGCTTTACGTATCTTATGTTCCTCAGACAGTTGCCGGCTGCCGGCTCTACGGCTGGCTGCCCATGTGGCTGCAGACCTCCGGCTCGGGCCCCATATGGTTTTATGAGTGGTATCCGAGCGGTCAGCTCAACGTCAATTATCTAGGGTATGCTTCAGGAGGCTGGCAGAAGAAATGGTTTAACGGAGATACTCCTGGCTGGCATATACTACAGTTCCACTCTCGAGGCTGGAGCAACTACATTTACATCTACGTCTACCCCGCAAGCTCGGGCCGCTGGACCGATCTCGGGCCATATGCAGGATCAACATCCACGAGCACAACATCCTACTCGGGGACATCCTCTGTGACCATGAGGTCAAGCTGGCTTAAAGGGTATGATGTTTACCTGGATGGAAAGTACATAGGAACCGAGGGGAAAGGATCCGACATTCTTGACGGAGCATACAGCTTCCGGGTGCCAGGCAACATGTGGCATACCATAGTGATAACAAAGAACGGACAGAGCTATCCTGAGACAGGCACTTTCTTGAGCGGCGCATCCTACAGGTTTACCCTGTGATGCACCGTAGGATCTTTTTTTGCCATACAATTCAGGCAGCAGGCTTTTTGCAAACTGCGATCTTGCGAGCTATGTGCTAGCATCGCCAGGCAGCGCATCGATCGTGCCGCATCCTCCGCATGGGTTTCCGGCTGTGCTCCTCCGCCCGCCACAAGTGGGCCGGGCCGACCGGTTCGCATCGCCGTCTACTGGGCAAGCTCTCTCTGGTGGCGGCACGTGTGTATGCGGCCCTGGGGGCAGGGGAACGAATGGAGGGAAGGCTCGTCGAATTCCGGTCCAGGCCACCCCTTGGATCGTCGGCACAGGGTGCAAGAGGACCCAAGGATAAATCAAGGGCTAAACAGACACATTTGGTTCATAGGTCCATAGGAAAAACAATTAATACTACGTTGTTGATGGTCTGTCATGCATAGGCGTCATTTTAGCCTGCCGCGTCCTGCCTTAAGCCGCGAGAAGAATCTGGTCCTGATATTGCTGGCCGTTTTAACGGCGGTGCTTCTCTGGAACACCTTCTGGTGGCTGATGCGCATTGTGCTCTTCGTAGTGGTAGTTTACACGATTTATCAGATCTTAAAGCACTACATCTGAAGTACTGTATTTAGCAGGATTAAGGTGCTTCCTGCAACCCGGCCATAGTGCTCTAGCCCTTTCCAGATCTTCTCTGGTATTCAGATTAAAGAAGGTGAGAAGATCGGGATCCAGGGGGCGCAGCAGGTCCACAAAGATGCGATTGACGCATAACTCTTGTAGTGGTGTATGAATTCTGCGCTCATACTTTTCAATAGCCCTCTCGCAGGCGAGTAGCATCTTCCCCCGGTGGTAAACGGAATGAAGTGGCTCAAAAAACCCATTAGGTTGCACGGGGACTGCCGCCTCATAGTCCTCTTCGTCGGCCAGCTCGAAGAGCCTCTCGATAACCTGGGGGTTCAAAAAAGGCAAATCGCATCCCGTGGCGAAGGCCAGACTGCCGCTCGCTTCCTTCATCCCGGCAGAGAGGCCAGCCACCGGCCCAAATCCCGCCACGCTGTCCCAGGTGAAGGTGACTCTTGGCTCAGGCTGGAGAGCAAAATCCGAGATTATCTTTTCCAGGCGCCCGGCATGTGCTTCATTACGGGCCACTACTACTACTTCATCCGCCGCCCGGAAGAGCTTCTCTGCCGTCCAGCAGATGAGCGGCTTTCCCTCAAACTCCAGGAGCGACTTTTCTGCGCCCAGGCGGCGGCTGTTTCCGCCTGCCAGGATCACTGCGGAGCGCATAGCCTCCAGCTGCTCTCTTTGCAGTCCTCATCTAAAGCTACCAGGAGAGCAGCCTTGGGATCGGACTGCCTGGAATCGCTTCGCAAAACAGTGTTCTCCCGGCTCACCGAAGCAGTCTCATTTCCTGCTTTTTCCAGTATGCTCTTGATGAGAGCCTCGCTTACCCTTCCCCCCGCTCGGCCCACCTCTTCGTAGGCCAGCTTCTGTGTGAAACGGTTGCCAAAGACTGTGCACCCCACGCCGCCCCAGGATCTGATCCTCGCCTCGCCGCCTGCGTCCTCTGTGCCTGTTTCTTCCCGGCTTATGATGTCCACCTGCAGGCTTGCTCCAGGTACGACGTAAATTCTCCTGCGCCGGGAGAGCCTGGCCGAGATCTCAGTGACCTCTCCAACCAGAAGATCTCCGCGCCTCCAGACCTTTTCCCTGCTGTCAGAGACTTGCAAGGAGGCACCAAGCTCTCTGGCTCTGTCCGCCAGCTCCCGGTCATTTTTAATCTGCCCGGAATATAGCTCCTCTTCCAGCTCGGGGCAAGCGCCCAAGAAAGCGATGGCCCGTCGGTCGGCTCCAATTACTGCCACCCGGCTGGCTGCCAGTGCGATGACCAGGGACATTTCAAATCATCTGGCTCTCTGCTGCCGTGACCGTCTGGGAGAGCAGCATGGCCACCGTGAGCGGCCCCACTCCGCCCGGAACGGGGGTTATGGCCGAGGCAATGTCCTTTACGCCGTCAAAGTCCACATCGCCCACCGTTTTGTCTCCTACCCGGTTGATGCCCACATCAAAGACTACCGCACCTGGCCTCACCATCTCTTTCTTGATCAGGGCCGGAACGCCTGCTGCAACCACCAATATCTCAGCCGCTCTGGTGTGCTCGGCCAGATCCCTGGTGAAGACGTGGCAGACCTGCACCGTAGCGTTGCGATTTAGCAGCATGGCCGCCAGAGGCTTGCCCACAACGTTGCTGTGGCCCACAATCACGGCCTCCGCCCCTTCCAGCTTCTTGCCCAGCCGCTCCAGTGCATAGATAATGCCCCGCGGGGTGCAGGGCACCAGCCGCTCCGCGCCCAGGAGAAGAGCGCCCATATTCACAGGATGAAATCCGTCCACATCCTTTTCGGGCAAAATGCTCATCATTGCCCTCTGAGGGCTCAGCCCTTTAGGCAGAGGAAGTTGCAGGAGAATGCCGTTTATGTCCGCTCGGCCGTTCAGCTCCTGGATCTTGGCTATGAGCTCATCCTCTGAGCTATTCTCGGGAAGGACCACATTCTCGGATCGAATGCCTACCCGGGTGCAGGCGGAATGCTTGAGCCGGATGTACATCTGCGAGGCTGGATTTTCACCCACCAGCATCGTGGCCAGGCCCGGAACAATGCCCCTCTCGGCAAGCCTTTTTACCTTCTCTGCGGCCTCGACCTCAACGTCTGCAGCCAGGGCTTTTCCATCGATTATCATGTCAGATCCGGATAGAGCGGGAACTGCCCGCACAGCTCTCTGGCCTGCTTGCGAACGTCGGCTATCGTCTCCTCGTTCTTGATATCGCGAATCACTGAGGTGATCAGGTCGGCGATCTGCACCATCTCTTTCTCCTTCATGCCACGAGTGGTCATAGCCGGAGTGCCGATGCGAATGCCGCTGGTGACGAAGGGCGTGGCCGGATCGAAGGGGATCATGTTCTTGTTGAGAGTGATTCCCGCCTGCTCCAGGGTCTCGTCGGCAACCTTGCCGGTGATGCCCTCTTTGATCAGCTTGACCATCATGAGGTGGTTGTCCGTGCCGCCTGAGACCAGATCGAACTTGTTTTCCAGCAGCCTGTCCGCCAGTACGCGAGCGTTCTTGACCACCTGGAACTGGTACTCCTTGAACTCGGGTGCCAGTGCCTCCTTGAAGGCCACCGCTTTTGCGGCTATGGCATGCATGAATGGCCCGCCCTGGGTGCCCGGGAAGACGGACCGATCAACGGCTGCAGCTAGCTCCTCTTTGCAGATGATCAGAGCGCCCCTAGGACCGCGCAGGGTCTTATGAGTGGTAGTAGTAACGATATCCGAGTATGGCACGGGCGATGGATGCGCGTCCACGGCACACAGGCCCGCAATGTGGGCGATGTCGGCCATGACCTTTGCCCCGACCTCGTCGGCAATCTCCCGAACGACCTTGAAGTCGATGGTTCTGGGATAGCTGGAGGCGCCCACCACGATGAGTTGGGGCTTATTCTTTCGGGCAATGTCCGCCATCTCCGAGTAGTCCAGCATCTCTGTCTCCTTGGAGACGCTGTAGGGCACGATTTTGTACATCTTGCCTGAGAAGTTGACCGGGCTGCCGTGAGAGAGGTGGCCGCCATGAGCGAGGTTCATGCCCATGATGGTATCTCCGAGCTTGAGCACAGCAAAGTAGGCTGCCATATTGGCCTGAGTGCCGCTAACCGGCTGCACATTGACATGCTCTGCGCCGGCAAAGAGCTTTTTGCAGCGCTCGCGAGCCAGTTCCTCTGCTACATCCACACAGGCCGTGCCGCGATAGTAGCGTTTGCCTGGGTAGCCTTCCGCATACTTGTTGGTCATGACGCAGCCCTGGGCCTCCATGACTGCTCTACTTGCGAAGTTCTCAGAAGCGATCAGAATTATGTTATTTCGCTGCCGCTCCAGCTCAGCCTGGATCGCGGCTGCGATTTCGGGATCTTCAACGCTTAAAGGTTTCAATCAAATCACCGGTATATTGTCATGCTATCAGGATTGGAGGAGATGCAATGAGGAGAGCAAAATAGATTATGGTGATGACAGCATTTTATCTAAACCATAACTCTTTATTTGCTGGCGTTGGAGGGTATTGCTGGAAGGACATGTTATGCTAAAGCGTGCCAGGATTATTGCCGATTATCAGTTTGGTAGAGGCGCAGGCGAGGCCCTCTTTCCCGATGACACAACCTACAGCCTCTCCAAAACGCGCCGGCTGAGGTACCTCTACTCCAAGAAGGAGCGGATCGCCACAGTTAGGGCGAGCGACAACCTCTTGACGCTCAGCATGATGGGCGCCCGGCGGCTGCACGCCCTGTTCGAAAGCCCGCGACTGAGAGTTGTGGCCTCGGACGATGCCGCGCCTTTCGTGGCCAAAGGCGGCAACGTCTTCGCCAAGCACGTTTTAAGCGTGGATGAGGAGATTCGAGCAGGGGAAGAGGTGCTGGTAGTGGACTCCCAGGATCGGCTGCTGGCCACGGGAACCGCCGTGCTCGCGCCTGAGGAGATGCTGCAGATCAAGCGCGGCCTGGCGGTATCTGCGAGAAAGGCTGCAGAGCACTGATCGACAATTCTTTTCATTATTCATTCTTTGATCGTGACCTTCTCGACACACTCCTTTTCCCGAGCGCAGGCTGCGTTGCTCCTGCGCCCTTGGGCGGGAAGAGTTTGCGAGCAGAATTGCGCCCACACTTTAAAATAGTTTGAGATCAAATACAAATAAAATAATTCTTGAGGTGTTAAACATGAGCATCTCCCATATCAGTCCAAGTCGCTGGTATTATGGACTGGGGAAGAGCCAGGCAGTTTTCAAAGGGAAGGTCTACTCGACAGGCGAGATCCTATCTGACATTAATATCGAGGTCAAGAATAAGACCGATGGATCGAGAGCGCTCATCTATTCGCCTCTAAAAACAACTTACTCTTTGGGAGGGCGCACTGGTGAATCCATGCGCGCTTTCAAAATAGGCCAGCCAGAAGTCTATCAGATCTCAGCGAGCTACGCTCGGGGAGATAGTAGCCCGGAAGTGGTGCTAGCTGTGGGAAAAAGCTTTTCTGATGGATCTAAGATGTGGAATAATGCCATGCTTTACCTGGCATCTATCATCCTCGGCATGGGTGTAATAATATTGACAACATCTAAACTCAGCATTTTTTCATGCTAGCGATCTCCTCCCAAATCAAGCGGGTGCAATTGCTTAGCTTTAGCTCAAAAATTATATTCTAAAATAATTCCCTCAGAGATTTGGCGGCATGCTGATATATAAATTGATTTATCGACCTATATTTTAATCCTTCCAAGGCTTATTTTTTCGCCAACTTTGCTGCCATAGATGCCACATGCTTCCCCTGGAATCTCGCCGCTGCCAGCTCGTTTTCACTCGGCATGCGCTCTCCTTTTTGGCCAGATATGGTTGTGGCCCCGTATGGTGTTCCTCCTGTTATCTCGTCGATGCGCAGCTGGCCTTGGAAGGTATAGGGAAGACCGACTACAATCATTCCCAGATGGAGCATAGTCGTATGCATGCTGAGAAGGGCGGCCTCTTGTCCACCATGCTGCGAGCCGGAGCTGGTGAAGGCGCTGCCTACCTTTCCTACCAGGGCACCATCTCGCCACAGTTTTCCCAGAGTATTGAGGAAATGCTGCATCTGGGCGCACATGCTGCCCAGATATGTAGGCGCGCCAAGAATTATCGCATCAGCTTCGATCAGGCTATTCGGGGTGCAGATGGGTATCTCTTTGAATGATTTCTGGAATTCGGAGGCGCCCCTTTGCTTAATCTCCTCCTCCGCCAGGATCTCCGGAATGCGCATCAGAAATACTGTGGCACCTTCGTCTTTTGCTCCCTGCATAATAGCCTCAGCCAGGCGATTAGTATGTCCTAGCATTGAGTAGTGTGCTATCAATACATTCATAAATTAACCTCTCAGATGATGTTATGAGACTAATATAGCCATTTTAGGATTTAAGTATTGCCGTCCTTTCAGCCTATCTGTATATAAATCTTCAGTTAGCGTAATCATGGAGACTTTGCCCTATTCTCAGGTTTCGTAGAATAAGCCTCTCTCTGTGGCTTTTATTCTTGGCTTTTTTTAAAATATCTTGGGCTTTGGAAGAGCTAGGGTCATCATATATGCCCCAGCACAATTCGAAATGGAGACATTTCATATTATGCATGCCTGGAAGATGGCGAGCAATTCTCAATCCCTGGACAATTCTCTGGAACGACCATATATTCCACTTTATTGCTTTCCGAGACCAAGTTGCCATAACGATCATATATCTCGAACCACATAGTATGTTTTTCTTCGATGTCGCCGATGAACCACCAATTATACCTTCTGTTTGCAGATACAGGTATGTATCCAGATTGTAATACTGTGTTATCTGGATATTCTTCATAGAGTTTAAGTAATCCTCTTTTACACGGAGCAATTATCATCCTCGATACGTCGTGTAAGAATACGCATTTTGCGTTACATGAATAACGATTTCCCCAATAATCAACTATCCAAAGGCGATTCACGCAATTGCTTGAATCATCAACAGAACTCATATCTGTTAAATTGTCAGACATTTCGTTAACTTGATCACTTTCAAATGCAGAAATATTTAGGAGAAGTGCAACTTCGGAAGATTCATTTAGAGAATTGTACCCAGATACTGGAAAACTTGCGAGGATTAGCCAACATGCTAAACATACAGCAACAACGAATTTAGTTCCTAATCTCATCATTTCTCACCATAACATAAAATGTTTTTTTAGATTTAAATAGTTTTCGCTTTTGATTTTATGTTTTAGTTTAGGCTATAGAACGGCAGGCAGAAACTGCATTCCCTCAACAATCCCGATCTTCTCTTCCGTCAGCTCGGAAAGCTTATAGACGAAAGTGCCCATGGGGATGTATTCTCATTCAAAAAAGAGGACCCCATCGAGCAAACACCCGAAAATACTGGCCTTCTTAGTAACAACGCCGCGGCTCGCCCTCATGAATCTTGCCTTGGCCAAAAGAATAATAACCCATAAAGCGACTCATTTCTCTTCAACCGGAGAATAAGATGATTCGCGTCATATCCCTGGACATGGACGGCACCCTGGTCAACTCCAGGTTCGTAGACAAGGTCTGGATGGAAGGTATGCCTATGCTTTACGCCGAAAAGACCGGCCTGGACTTTCCCGTCGCCAAGAGTTACGTTGTCAGCGAGTACATGAAGATCGGCAGCGACAAGCTGGAATGGTACGACCTGCTCTACTGGATCGAGAGGTTCGGGCTTAAGGTCGGGAAGGACGAGCTATTGCAGATGTACGAGGACGAGATAGAGACCTACCCCGAGGTGCAGGAGGTGCTGGATCTTCTCGCTGAAAGCTACGAGCTGGTAGTGACATCCAACGCCGCCCGCGAGTTCATCGACATTGAGCTGGAGGGCCTGTCGGACTACTTCAGCGAGACCTTCTCCGCCACCTCAGATTTCCGGGAGGTCAAGAAATCGCCTCTCATCTACGGCACGGTATGTGCTCACATGGGCGCCAAGCCCTTTGAGGTTCTGCACATCGGCGATCACTACAATTACGACTACGAGTCGCCCCTGGAGGCGGGTCTTGACGCACTCTTCTTAGACCGCAAGGGAGAGCGCTCTGGCCGAGAGGTAGTGGGCGATTTGCGAGAGGCCATAGAGCTGATCGACGGCTGCATTTAGGCACGGACTAACCCCACATTCTTACCCAAAATCCATAGGAATCGGAATACATGAAGAGAGAGAAAAGGCTGATCCTGGCACTGGATGTCACCTCCCGAGAGCAGGCCCTTTCCTTAGCCGGACAGCTCAAAGACCACTTTGATGCCATTAAGATCGGCTATCCCCTTATTCTCTCCGCGGGACTGGGAATAGTAACGGAGATCTCCGCCAGTCTGCCTGTCATCGCCGACCTGAAAGTGGCCGACATTCCCAACACCAACCGGCTCATCTGCGAGGCGGTGCTGAGCGCAGGGGCGAGCGGTATCATCGCCCAGGCCTTCCCGGGAAAGGACTCTTTGCAAGCCTGCGCTAAGAGCGCCGCAGAGCACGGAGCTGATCTTTTTGTCGTCACGGAGATGAGCCATCCTGGAGCGGAGCTTTTCATGGCCCCCCTGGCAGAGAGAATGGCCAGGCTGGCTGTGGAGGCGGGCGCCAGCGGGGTTGTAGCCCCAGCCACGCGCCCGGAGAGAATTAAGCTGATCCGTTCCATCATCGGAGAGCGCATCGTCATATCTCCTGGAGTAGGCGCCCAGGGAGGCTCGGCTGGCGAAGCTCTGCTGGCCGGCGCGGACTATCTGATTGTAGGCAGATCGATCTACGAAGCCGAGGACCCGGTAGCCTCTGCAAAGAAGCTTCTTGCTCTTGTCCGCTAACTTGATCGATAGCAGATGCTGGCAGATTTAAGTCGAACTGATGGCATCGTTTCTATACTTTGCAAATTGATATACTACTATGATTGTAGCAGATTTCGCCACCATTCCCATGGGCAAGGGAACCAGCGCCTCCCATTATGTGCTGGCCGTTCATGAGCTTTTGAGACAGTCCGGTATTAAATTCGCTGCCGGACCCATGTCCACGGCCATTGAGGCAAGCACCTTTGAAGAGCTCTTTGGAGTGATCGAGAAGGCGAATGAAAAGCTGGCAGAGATGGGTGTGCGGAGAATAATAACCTCTGTTCATATCGATTATCGCCTGGATAAAGATATATCTATCGAGTCCAAACTGGGAATAAACGAAGAGAAATAGTACAACAGAGAGCACAACAGACAATAGTACATCAATTCAGGAGGGGTTCTTAGCCTGGTCCTGATGGATGTGCAAATGCCAGAGATGGACGGCTTTGATGCGGCAAAGGCCATTCGCAAACGCTGGCCGAATGGATCGCCTCACATAAGCGCAGTCACTGCGCACGCTTTAGAGGGCGACAGGAAAAGATGCATCGAGGCAGGAATGGATGACTACATCAGCAAGCCCGTGCGCCTGGAAGAGCTGGCCAGCGCTCTGGGAAGAGTGTTCCCTGCCGCAGGGCGATATGAGGAGCGGCTAGCAGAAGTTAGGTATTGGAAAAAGGTGGTGCTTCAGGCTTTTTCTTTTGGAAGAGCGAAAGCATCCACCAGGCCGGTAATAACCTCTTCTACAAGATGAGACACGGTCCTCTTTCTTTGTAAGGCCAGCTTCTCTAGTTTGGAGAAAGCGGGCTGAGGCAGCTCAACTAGCACACGGCACAGTCTCTCATCCTTTTCAAAGGCCTGCCAACGAGCTTCTGATTGCTCTGCATCCAGGAAAGCATCTGTGGCTGAAAGCACCTCTTCTTCCGGCTCGTGTGGTGCATATTTCTTTTTCATTTTATAGCCTCTTCAGGTTGTTATATATTTCATCTATTAACTTAGGAGAATAATGTGTTCCTTGCCTTCGGCACTCTTCCAGTGCCATTAACACATCTGGTGGACCACTAGAAAACCTGTCTCTAAGAGATCACTGATCTCATGACCTGCACCATGCTTCTGGTATTCAGAAACCTCGTCTGCCGGTATATGAATCTGGTCGTAGAACTGAAGCAGGATATGCATGCAATCAGATTGGAGCGCTGAAATCAGCGGACCGGTTTTACTTACGGCAACTCTCGGGCTCGGGTGCATCATGGGGCTCTTGCCTAATAAACGTTGCATATCTTCCTATAAAAAATCATTCGTTACCGATTGGCAGGGATCTGCACTACTACTTTTATAAATTTTTTAATATTCTCCGGTCGGACCCGGCCAGCCGGTGGCGCTCCCTGCAGATGGATGACGCTTGCTCCATCATTCTGCAGGCAGCGTCACATCCACCACCTGGCCCACCTGCCACTCCAGGCTGTGGGTTGCCACCACCACCGCCCCCAGGCGCGGATCGTAGAATGCAATCGCTGCGGCGGGAGAGGCGTGCAGCCTGTGCAGTGCCATACCGTAGCGCCAGATGGGAGCGCGGCCCTCCACGATGACGAGCGAGCCGCGGGGGATATCGGGCAGGGGCGGGAGCGGCTCGGCGGGAGTGATGGGCGAGGAGACGGCGATGGAGTAGATGACGGGAGCAGTCATCTTTTAACCGCCTTTCGAATTTCGAATTCTTCAGCAACTCTTTCGGCCAGTTTAGGGCTTTTCAAGAAATATAGCTCGGCCAGCTCCCTGAGCTTCCCGCCTGCAATAATCTTGCATTCATAAATATCCGCCCTCCTGAGAAGAGGCGCTTTAATGCCGCCTTTTTGAGGATCGATTACATTATCAGAGGTCGTTGCCAGATAGGTCTTAACCCGTGTTGCTCTAAGACCGGATTTTATTGCTTCAATTTTATAGAGCACATCCTTTCCGGCAGGGTCATGCTCCTGGCCTCCGGTCTTGCACTCCACGGTGCAAAGCGACTGATTCATCATGAAGGTGACATCCAGATCATTGTCCTCTCCCGGCAAAGCCTTTCCAACTCTGACGCCTTGATTCAGGTCCCGGATCCGTTCATCTTCGACGAAGGGATTGAGCATTCCCCAGACAAAGACTTCCAGCCATTTCCCGGCCAGAAATTCCACCCGGTGCTTATCCAGGCTTCCTAAGAGCACCGAATCTTTGGTCTTCAGACCCAATTCTGATGCTATTTTTGATCTGAGAGACTCGTTATCCAGAAATACGTTTGATTCCTCGGTAAGAATGAGTCCATCTCTATTCCATCCCTTCCGATCGTTCTTCTTCTTCTCTTCCATGAGGTTCTGAATTTTCCCCAGCATTCCCCTGAGGCCATGATCCTCGCTATTGGCCGTCAACAGGGCCGCAAGTTCAAAAAGATCCTCGGCTCTTTCTTTTGATATCTTTAGATCGCCTGGATTTTGGACACCAAAACCATAGCCTTCTAAAAACTCCGCCGTGGAAAGCCGGTGTTTCAAATCTACAGACGAATCTCCAATGAGATCTTTAGCTTCGTGTTGGTTGCCCTCAGGAACATAGAGGGTTCTGAGGTGCTTCTCTTTGGAGAACTCGTATGCACCAATGCACATGGGCTTTGTTCCACCTGTGAGATTCACGACTAACTCATTATTGAGGTGTTCCTTGTGGATCTTTTTTAGCAGGTCGTAAGTCTCAGATATGGAATCCTCTTTCGCAAGGTCCTTGATATCATGCCTGGGTCCATAATCCAGCCCGCCGGCTGCCAGGGCATTCAAAAGCTGATTATGCTTATCCCTGGCCTTCATCAATGGGGTTACGATCAGAACCAGCCGGTCGGGAACGGGAGTTTCCGACCTTATGGAGAGCAGATTGGGGACGTGCTGCCCGCTGATGAGGCAGACCATGATCTTCATCTTCGTCCTCTCTTGTCCCTGGCCTGGCGAGGGGGCTCTCTCTTAGCGCCAACGGCGGCAAAATTGTACAACCCCTCTTTTTCCATGACTCCGTTTATTTCCAGGCGGACCTTTTGCCCCATCTCAACAGATGGTGGCGTTCCCAGAACAACTTGTCCACCGATGCCATCATCGGCCATGAAATACGCTGAGCTTCTCCTCACATTGGGGTCTGGAACCTTAGTAACTTCCACGGTATCGCCTTTTTTGTATTTCAGTTTCTTCGCGGCAGGATGAGGCTGTTTCCGCGGTTTCTGTACATCGGGGACTGAAGCCGGAGTCTCTGAAACGGTTGTATTCACCGATGACTGGCCATCCACTTCACCTAAATTCTCCAAGACGAGCCGCCCGTAGCTGGCATTGGTCTTGCCGCCGATGCCCCATTCCCCGAGGGCCTCAGTCAACATCTTGAAGGCTAATTTGGCCCACTTCTCGCCGTCTTCGCTTTGCACGTCGCAAGAAACCGCAACGTGGAAGCTGCCTACGATCGAGAGGAAGGTTATCGGATTTGGATCATCGAAGTCAGTTGGTGCGGCTCCCTCCTTTTTGGAGTAGTAATCGCCATGATGGGGAGTCATCACGTCCGGCTTTAGGGAGTCAGCCAAGCACTCAGGGGTAATCCAGGCATCGTGAAAGATTATATGCCCTGAGTCCTCAGTGGTTCCGAAAATAGTCTCGTGATACTCTTCACCTAGCTTGAATTTGGGATCACTTGCTCCCCAGACTTGATCACAGTAGTGAGCGGTGAGGCCCTTTAAAGCAGAGCCGGGGATCAACGGCGTGCCGTAGGTGTGCTGGAGAGAGAGGCCAGTCTCAAGAACGTTCTCACCGCCAAGACCGATAATCATCCTGCTTGAGGTTCTAAAAGAATCTCCTGCTGAGGGCTGTGGCAGATTATCCTTGTTTCTACTAAAAGCGGCCCCATAAATTCCTTCCAATCGCGTAATCGCCAACTGCATTGCTTCCAGAAGTTCCGCACGAGCTGTCGTTCGGGCAGCGTCATTTGCTGAGAGCCGTATATATTTATCCCTGATGAGACCTGCATTTGTGCCGAGAAGGCTGTAATTTTCTCCTCTTCGATCGTAACACTTGCAGATCGCATTTCTGCATGATTGAGACATAGGTCACCTCATCTCAGGATCGGCGTTCTTAGTGCATTTATCTAGAATAGCCTCTGAATAGCGTTTTATCCATGTAGCTGATTCGATTGCCTCCCTTGTCAAATGCTGGTATTCTAGCAGATCGACAGTTCGGGAGAGATCTCCAATTTCTTCGTTGTCTTTCTTGCCCATCACTTTGGCGAGATCATCAAGGTAGGCGGTTCCTTTCTTGGATTGAAAAAATGCCACTGCTTGGGCAAGCCCACAGTTGTGCACTAGGGCAGGGAATTTCTTAGCAAATTGGCAATAATTATCGTTATCTTTTCTCACCGATGAGATGCAGTCAAAGGCTTTCTGGGCCCTATCCTGCTGCTTTGTCGTTCGGACCATTGTCACTCACCCTCTCCCCTCGTGAAAAGGCATCTGACCCTGCCTTTGCCAACAGTCGCCTTTCCGCCGACCTGCAAATTTATAGCTTTGTCTGGACAAAACTCTTTGAAGATCATTTCCTGAGTTATGCCTTTGCCACTGTAATCCCGATCGCACCAGGCCAAGCCAGCTAGAATAGTCTCAGAGGGCAAGGACTCCTCGTACCACAATGCCCCATCTTGGACGATCTTCTTTTCTTGGTCTATCTTGATCCTCGCATTGATCTCTGTTCCGGTCTCAGAAAGGAAGCTGAAGCAATTGTTGGATAGAATGACGAAGCGTTCTTTGAAGGTTCGTTGCCATGCGACATCGTTCGGAAACAGGAGCCCGGCCAAAAGCTCGGCCCATGCATTTGTTTCTCCGTTATCAGTGATAATCGCAAAGTCTAGATCCTCAAATAGGACGTTTCCGTTTCTTTCGATCTTGGATCCTGTAGTGACGACAACTTCATCGTCCTCAAAAGACATCTCAATAGGGCCGCTCTTATGTCCCGCAGAGTCGAGATCTCTTTTCAATCTCTCAAGAACCAGAGGACAGGCTGCAAAGGCAAATGTTCCGTAAAGGCTGCGGACTGGCAAGCACACAATCCTAGCATCAGATAGAACAAGTGCTCCGGCATTGCCCATGTCATCGCCGCCTTTTCCGAAGGCGGCATTTATCAGCTTATCGTCAGTGTTCTTCCTGAGGAAATTTTCCCTCATGACACCTTTTACCGCCGATCCTGGAACAAGCGGCCAGCTTGTTACCTTTTCCCTCATGATGGGCAAATCAATGAATCCAACCCCTCGACCTGAGCCAACGTGAAGTGGCGTAATAGCATGAACCCAGTACATTCTCGTGTTGATCATAATCTAGCACCTCCTATCTCTTGTCCTTCATCTCTTCATTTTTCGCTTCTTCCCATATACCCCAGACCGCAAGGCCAAATCCATCTTTGCGATTTCTATCCTTATCACTCTGGACATCGTCGCAGACTGACCTGAGCCAAAGATTCGTGGCTAGTTCGCTTGCACTGCCATGCTTAACTTCAAAGAAGTAGACCGAGCCCGCCGGAACCAATCGTCGAATTGCTTTTGGCCCTCGACTCTTGGCCTCCGCGCTCCAGCCGGAGATCGGCTTCCATCTATCGACACAGGCTGAGACTAGCCTAAGCTTCAGATCGTCTGATGCTCCCGGCGGGGTGCCTTCGAGATACCCGTTAACATCTTTCAGCCATCCAGGCAGCCAGCCTTTCGAGAATATCGCAGGTGTTGCGAGGACCATCCGGATTTTCTGCGATTTTGAAAGCAGAGATTTTAGTCCATCATCGCAAGTCCAACCGTTCACCTGTCCACTTATGACCCATCGAGCAAGCCTCCTCTCCCCACCAAATGGATGAATCTTATCGAGTTTGTTTATCATTTCCTCGAAGATGCCATCTACCTCAATCCTTGCAGCCAGACGAACGCCTCTGCCTTTCTCCGTCGTCGATAGATCGAGGCCCACGCTCATGAAGAGAAGACCTTCCTCAACCGCTGCAACTCCAGTCCCTGCATTGATTCCTGTATGAACGCGTTCATCTTTTTCTGGGGCTTCAAGGAAATCCGGATCGCCATTCCAGCATTCCTTTTTCTTCTCATCTTCATCGCCGGTCTCATTAACATCTTCATCATTTATTTTTGAATATTTGCAAAGGGCGAAATTCGAGCCACTCGGATTGGTGAGCCATGCGATCATCTTGCTCATCGACCAGAAGGCAGGCAACTTTTTTGGCTTGAAATCCTCATCAATGGCTTCCGGAAGTATGGTTGGAAAAAGGCCACCTTTTGGGAGATCGCAGCCCTCTCCAGCCCTCAACTTTGCGGGCCGCAAAGGAACAGCGATTAGTTTCTCGTCCGTTTCTTTTGCGAGAATGTCCTTTGGTATGGGAAGATACAACTGCGTGACTTTCATCGGTAGAGGACCTGCAATATTGATCTCCAATAGCTTCTTAACTACTTCATCGGAGAAGCCACCGTTCATCTTTCCCAGCATTGTTCGCAGCGACCCTGCCAGGACCGATGGATACGGCCAGTCAAGCGATCTCATTCGGATGCCCTGATCTTTTCCGAACGGTCTGCCGTCTCGTGCAATGATGGGGTCATGAGGTGTGACGGCGAGATACATTGTGCTCATATTTCAGCCTCCGGTTTCTTTGCGATCCTGTCCGCCATCTTCATCACATCTGACAGTTTTCTAGCCAGGATCAACTCATCTGCAAGATGTCGAACCTTTTGATATGAGTCCAGTCCCTTGAGCATGGAATCGATCTCCTTTGTGAGGATTTTTTGATCTTCTCCGCCTACTGGCCTCTTGCGTTTCAGCATTCTTTTTACATCTGCCTTGATGAGGTTCTCAAGATCCGCTTTTGGGGTTCCTTTCCAGTTCCTGTAAACTTCTGCAAGCTCGCGCATCTCGTAAGCTGCCTTGTCAGGAAGCTCATTCTCATTATGCATCTTGGCCCACTTATCGAGCCTCTTGTCAAGGCCGCTGCTATCATCTATCCACTGCTCGCGAAGGCGAATCGGTTCCCCTCCACCTCTTTTATGCAGATGGACGGCAAGACCATTCCTATCTCCTTGTCCATACTTGTTGGGCTCTTTTGCAGCCTTCTCTGCATTCTTTCCGTACTCGATCAGATCCTCCAGAGGCTCAAAGGCATGCGCAATGGCTATGCCGACAGAGAGCGTGAGCCTGTCTTTGGCTTTACCAGGATCTTCTTTTAGGAGCTTTAGCGCTCCAAATTTATCATGCAGGTCTCTTGCCGCCAACAGGCATTTGTCAACAGGAAGGAAAGCGAGGACGTCGTCTCCACCTGAGTAGACAAGGACTCCATTGTTGTCAGACTCAACGACTTTTCTTGCAATCTTGGCAAATTCTGAAAGATTTTTAGAGAATTCACGATGGTCCTCTGGCGTCTTGATCTCAGAGATAGCCTTTCCCATGCGGTCCCCGTCAGCGATTAATATGGCTAGGTAAGGATCGGGCTCTTTAAGTCCGAAGCAACCGTTGTCGCTCTTTTGAAGCTGATCCACCTTTTCCTTGATCCTCTTTAAACTAACAAGATCATCCCCGGAAAGATTATCCTCGCATGAGTCCGAATCAGGATTCGGCTTTAAAAATTTTGATAGCCTTGAAGGATAGAAAATCTGACCGTCATAACCGAAATCTTCTTTGTATTTTTTCTGAATTCTTCCGGTTCCAGATGAGAACCCGTTCTCTCCTGAACAAAGATTGCCTATCTCAGCAAGGACATCCTTTGCCTTCTGGCCATAGCTAATAGCGCCACGAATCCAAGGATCGGCGGCAACTCGGACTACAGATGGGAATGGAACCTTTCCCCCACCAAGACGTTTTGTTAGGGCTACTGCGCAGAGCTGTTCGCCATTTCCAAGCCTAAGCCGGAGAGCCAATTTTTTTCGAATATTTTTATTTTTCGTAAGCACGCTCTCTCTTGCGCCATCGAGAGACGATTTTGGTATGATTGGATGCATTTCCGTGGGAGGATTAAAGTCACGAATCGATTTCCTTCCAGAAAGAAGACGCATCAGACGCTTACGGTCTTTCTGATAGTCGGGGCCAAGCGGTACCCATGCTGCGTAAATGGTTATGACTTCAAATGTCTGTTCATCGACATCTGTGACCTGTTCCGCCCAGATATCCAGGTTAACAGCATTTCTATCCAATTTCTCAGCTTCTTTTTTTGTCTCATTTGCATAGCGCAACCAGGAGCTCTTTGCTGCGATGCGTGCCTTCTCGTTGACCTTTGATGGGTCCGTGATACTTTCAGGAAGCTCAGCCACGATAATATTTGCCACATTAAAAGCATCAACTTCATCGGACGGTTCAAGGTCCAGATGTCCTCTTTCAAGTGCAGGGAAGATCAGCTCGCCCCCTTCCTCAGCAATAGCTTTTGCAGCAGCTTTGCTAATCTCTGAAAGAAGATGAGAGCCGAACCACAGGTCACGAGTTCTTCGAGCAGCAGAGATGAAGTCTTGAACAGAACCAATCGAGATGACAAAGAGATGCCTGGTCATAGTCCCACCTCCATAAAAGCCTTGAATGAATATTTCTCCGCCAAATAATCGCTTTTTGCAAAGGAGATAAAAGCCTCAAGAGCCGATCCCTTATTGGTTAAACCGGACATCGGAGAGTTGCGATATTCTGCTAACCTTATATTGCGGATATCTTCCTCACCACTCGATGCGATCAGAGCTCCCTCCCTCTTTAATTCCACACTCATCAGAGGTCCTACCGATAACCGGACTATCATTGGAACTGCTTTTTTGCCATCTCCAACTGCTAAAGGTCTGAGAATAATAGGGCTTGACATTCTTTTTTTCCCCTCAGGCGTAAGCTCGCTTTCAGCCGGGTCTCCGTATTGATCGTCCTTGAAATGAAATATTATAGGCAATCCTAGCTCAGATCTAGGAAAGGCATCATCTGGGATATGATCCATGCGCTTGTGTTTCCCTCTTGGCAATTCGGACACATTCCGAATTGTCTCAGGCTCAGGCCAACGTGACCGGCCCGGCACACTCAGGTTTTGACTGTTTCCAGGGTTTCGCCCAAAACCTGCACCTTGCCTAAAATTTCTCATGACTTCAATCAAATTTTTCCAAACCTGCATAGGGTTTTCTTTATTTGGATTGATGAGGATTTTTTGAGGAATTTTAGGTAATGCAATTGAGGCTGTCGGTTTAGCCCTTGAATTATCTCCGTTTGAGCCGAATTTTGAGAATTATTGAGATAAGTATGAATTTTTTCTCAAAATTGGCATTAATCCTCCATGATTCATCTCCATTTTATTGCAATTTTTTTGATTTTCAGCTCGTTTTTGGACAGCATCCGCTAAAGATAACATTTGCAAGCCTCTTAACATTAACCGCAATACTGGTAATGATTGACTGAATATTCACCTTCGGGAGCCCCCAGTACCTCGCCCTTACAAGACCATGTAACAGTTTCATCTCTGAATGCTTCGGCTCAATGTGCGATCTCTCTTTCATATCGTCCTTAAAATTCTGAGTTTTATTGTATTCTTTAGCCACCACAATTATTTCATGATGTTTCCCTATTGTAACAGTCCTTCTCTCCTGTTTTGTGCATTTGTTTTTCAAAACACATTGTCCACAGATCTCTTTTTTGAAATAGAATGTCTTTGTCCCTTCTTTTTCGCTGAAATTCGAAATCATCGTTCTGTTGCCGGCAGGGCAGCTTATCCCCGTTTTGTCCAGATTGAATTTCTCCTGAGAAAAAAGCCCTGTTGGATTGGATTCCTCCTTTAGGGGAGCCACAAGCGTTATCCCCCTCTGGAGCATCTGAAACCTGTTTTCAGCACTTCCATAGTGAGTGTCTCCAACCACTTTTTCCGGTTTAGAACCGTTTGCGGTCATCTCATCAACAAGTGGCAGAAGGACATCGCCGTCATAAGTATTCCCTGGCGTGGTTTCAATATTTGTCACAAATCCGTCTTCGGATTTCATTACATTTGCTTTATATCCTGTGAATGTTTTTTTATCTGATTTTGCACCATGGCGTGCATCCTTATCCACAAGGCTCACCAATTTATTCTTCACATGGTCTTCTCTCTTCTGAATCTCACCACTTTTCTCTTCGGTGTTCTCATTCAGTATTTGATTCAACTGCTCGATTTTTTGTTTGATAGATAGCGATTCCAGTTCCTCGGCTTTGCCTCTTAATGTTCTTGCCTCTTCAACGACCTCAACAAGCTTCTTTTTCTTTTCTTCAGGCTTCAGCGTATGCACTTTTTCTTTTTTATCCGCGATCTTTTTCCCACCCATCTCTTCGTAAAGCCTGGGATCTACTTTTTCTATTTCTTCCATTAGCGCTCTAATTCCCTGTCTGATTAAGCCTATGGTTCCTGGTATTGCAATGTTCGATATTACATGCGTGGCATCTACATATTGATTCCCTTTAGCAAAACCCGCATCTTCTATTTGTTTCAGTATCATGAAGAACAGTTTTTTCCATCTCTCTTCACCGAGCCTGTCCCTGAAATCGCCAAGAGCACTATGATCATATGAGGAGTCTTCCACGGGAATTCTTAGGAACCATTTTATGACAATATGATATCTGGCAGCTTGTTCCATCTCTCTATCTGAATAGCTCATCAGGTACTGGACTATCGCGGAACGGAACATTGTCTCAGGGATATTTTTTACTGGTCTGCCCTGATTTTCTGAGTAAAGGTCCCTGCAGGCTTTATTCACGAAGGAGAAGTCAACGCATTTATTTATCTTGCATAGGATATGATCCTCAGGTATGAGTTTACGGTAGATATCCGGTCCGAACACGAAGCTTGATTGGCTTTGAATCCTGTGCGGAAACATATTAACACTTCCAATTTAGAATTTTTAAGTAATATAAGCATCTAAGAGATATAAATGCTTCGCTGCATAACGTATATTTCGGGTGCAAAGCCAATTTTTTGCAACATTAAGTAAAATTAGTAATAGTTAAATACTTTCCCGACAGCCTCCAATTATGTTATTATTACCAACCCAAGAGTTGTTCAAATGAAAGCTATACCAAGCTTTTATGTCACTGGAGTCACCGCTACGAGGAGCCAATTCCTCGCAATATAAGGCGCCGCATCCTCTTCGAGTACGAGAACCTAATCCACCAAAGTTCACCCAAGCCCAGACTGCTGCATCTACATCTTGGTAATCGGCATGAGAATAAATTAACTTGAGATTGAAAATAATACCTGAAGTACAATTGGCTGGCATCTCATTCTTACGTGTGTTTCCCTGAAATGGAAAAATAGCATACTGCGGGAACTCTCTCTTTACTCGAAAGTATCTGCCTTTAGGTTCTAATTCTGCACAAGCATAGCTATTTCCTTTTGAAATAACTGAGACTTCTGTAGTGACCTTGCTGGGATTCTCCGTCGTACCCCATATCTCGCCCTCCCTTTGGCGTAGCTCTGCCACATTCTTGCATCTTGCACCTCTCGTCGCCCTCCACCAGAATCTGAGATGCCCACGAATGCTTGACGGCCTGATCGGTGTCACAGGATCGTTCTCGCTCGCTTTGACACCACCTCCGAATATCGGCGTAATTACCTGGATATTGTAGATCTTTGCAATCATATCCGGATGAGGATCTACATTAGATGGCTTCTCCGGACAATCTATTATGCTGCGTGACGTTTTACCACACTCCTGAAGTTCTCAATATATCATTATTCATCATCACCCACAAATCCCCCCATCCCAAAGTGCGCCAGGTACCCCACCACCACTGGCCCCTGCTCTGCCTCCGCAAACTCGATCCGAAAGCCGTACCAGGACCCGTTCGCCGCTGGCCTGCCCTCTCCTCTTTCCCTCCGTCGCAGGAAGGCGTGCCAGGGCACTTCCCGCCCACCCAGCATTGTGCCCGCTACAGGCTCCACCAGCTCGGGCCTTGGCAAACCGGCAAGCTCTAGCAACCGTCGCAGCTCGTGCTCCGGGCTTCCGATCTGCAGGCCGTTCTCATCTACTTTCGCCACGCCCGCCCGCGTGCGCTTGGGGTGGCGCGCCGAAAGGAAGGGCGCGCGGGAGACCCACGCCCTCGAATGATCCTGCTAAGCGGGATTTCCTAATGGAGAGCCGATCAGTAGCCTTTGCCCAAAAGCTCTTTGATACTATCTCTAAAGGATCTCAATGTCTTGAGATCGTTTTGCAGTATGCTGTAAATCTCATCCAAATTTAGATCCCAATAAACATGAACAAGGACATTTCGAAATCCAGCCAGGTCAGAGAGTTCAGCGGCCAGTTCTTCGGAAATTGTGCCGGACTGGCCGAGAAGATCGAAAGTCTCTCGATAGGTTTCCGGTCTCTTAAGGCCATTTTGCGATATCAGATAGGATGAAATATCTATAGCAGACTGAATGCTGACCAGCATGACATGAAGTATCATGTTCCTTTTGTCTCTATCCTTCTTGAGGTCCTCTAAAGAATACCGCTGGTATCTTTCCCAATCATTAAGTGATATTTCCAGCTCTCTGAGACTTGATAGCACTCTCATTTCAGGCTCTTGCCAGGAAGGCTTGATCAAAGAGATCATACATGTACTTCAAATCCAGGTATTCAGATATGAGATCGGCTTCATAGTCAACTCTTTTTTCCCGATCTCTCTCCAATACTACTATCCCTTTGCTGATAACCTCATATTGAAAATAAGCGGGAGCATTATTGAGGATTCTGACATCGAAATCAACCCTGGGCTGGACACCATGTTCAAGACTCCTGGCCACCTTTTGGGCCAGCTTGAACCTTTGATATGGTAATTGCTCTTTGCAAAGATGGATGGCAATATCAATGTCATGAAAGTCATCTCTCTCCA
>Ga0351889_10069_pt1 | contig 41175 bp, 27 predicted proteins | sample TotcelFGM3001M14_FD_206767 | JGI IMG/M metagenome (GOLD analysis project Ga0351889, IMG submission 206767) | Enriched cells from coal bed in the Powder River Basin, Montana, United States - Total cells FGM rep3 HSBNCT.FGM.300.1.M14 ...
CGATCCTAAGCAACGCGTTACAGTCTTAGAAATCTTACCAAAACGGGCGTCGAATCGTCGAGCAGAACGTCCGTGCCACAATCATGTACTTTCCGCATATAATGATAATGTTTCGTCGTCTTGACTGTCGCCGCGAACCCTTGGCAGGAGAAACGCGTTATGATCCGGTACTCCGTTCTCGCCCTCGTATTATCGTGCGGCCTGTTCTGCGGACTGCCGTCCGTGGTCTGGGGGCAATCGCAATCGGTCGATCAAGCGGTCCAGTTGTCGCAAGCCACCGGGCGTCCGATTTTCGCCTTGGCCGGGAACAAGACGTGACCGCCCTGTGTGGCGTTGCTCAATCGACTGCAAACCGACCAGTCGCTGGCGCGCTACGCGGGATGGTTCATCCCGCTGAAGATCGAAACCAACGGCGAAGAATGGCGCAAATGGGCCTCGCAGTATCGGCACGAAGGCAACTCGATCCCGATCGTGTTTGTGGTCCGCGCCGACGGCAAACAACTGTACGCCCGCAGCGGCAGTCTGCCGGGCACGGAACTGCCGCTGATGATCGAACAGGTGCTGAGCCAGGCGGGGACGGTCTATAGCGACCAGCAGCTGCAGATCCTCAAGAGTTCACTGGACAAGTCGCAAGAACTGCTTGCCGCCAGCGACACCGCAGGTGCGGTTCGCGAGTTCAGCAAGATCAGCAAACTTGGCACGCTGGGCCAACTGGGCAGCTATGCTCAAACCGCCTTGCAAGCGGACAGCTTTGCTCAGAAGCTGGTCGAGCAGGGCCGCACTGCGTTGACGGAGGCCAATGACAAGCTCGGACAAGAGGACTCGCGATTGGAGGGTGCGCTGGCATTGGCGGAAACCAAGCGGATCTACAGCGCCCTGCCGCCGCTCAAGAACGACATCGTCGCCGCCGCCAACGCGGCGCGGACGAATCCCGCCATGCGCGACACGCTGAGACTGGCCGAACAGTTGGACGAGGCGCGCGACCTGCTGCAGAAGCCGGCAGGCCAGCGCCGCGCCGTTACGGCGCTGAACCGCATCATCGCCGACAACCCCGGAACGCCCGCGGCAAAGCTGGCCGGCGATTGGCTGCAGGCGGAGAACATCACCCCGGCTCCGTCCGTCGCCGCCCAGACGTTTCGCTCGTGGACCAGTGACCGCGGGACCGCCATCGAAGCGACCTTGGTCGATTTCGGCTACGGCGATCCCGCGACCAAGAAGGATCCCTTCGTGGTCCTGGAAAAACGCGACGGCCAGCGCGTCACCGTTCCCTTCGCCCGCTTGTCCGCCGACTCGCAAGCGTTGGCGAAAGAAGACGTCAAGAAAAGCCGCGCGGCGGAATAATATGGGTTCATGCACCGCCGGCCCGTCAGGGAGCCGCCGTGGATGGAGCGGCCTCCGCCGGATCTGCCGAAAGCGGCTTGCTGGTGATCAGCCCGATGCCGCGGCCTTGGCTGCCGCAGGCGCAATAGTACATGTAGAACGTCTCGTCCCGCGGGTTGTACACCAGGGAGATCTTATGGGCGTACTGTTTGTCCAATCCGCTGGGATTATCGCCCGCTTTGTACAACGGCTCCGGGTGAGCGGTCCAATGCAACAGATCGCGAGAGAACGCCGCCATGATGTGAGCGCCGCCGCGCCCCACGCCAAAGTAGAACATCGTCCAGTGATCGCCGTCGCGGAAAACTTTGGGATCAGACGCAAATCGCTCGTCATAGTTTCCCGGGCGCGTGCGAACGATCGGATTGGCCGGATACCGCACCCAGTTCAGCAAATCGGTGGAAAACGCCAATCCCGTCTGCTCGACGCCGCCCTTGGCTGCGTTGTAATAGTTGAAGAACCGGCCGCCGTGTTCGATCAGCCACGGCTGGTAGATGCAGTCTTTTTCCCACGTCCCGCAGTCCGGATCCTGGACGGCCAGAATGGGCGCATTCTTGGCTCGCTGCCATACCAACCCATCGTCGCTGTAAGCTACGCCCTCGTACCCGGGCCGCAATTCATAACCGCCTTGCCGCGGGTAGCACCCGTACAGCGTCCAATACTTGCCGTCGCGCTGCTTGAGCAATCGCGGGGCTCGGATATCGGACGACTCGTACAGAAACGCGCCGATGACGCATCCGCCGAAGTCGAATTCGTTCGGCGGTCCGAAGCCCATCGCCAGCCGGGGATCGGTCCAGTGGATCAGGTCGGCGCTTTCGGCCACGAACGAGTTGTAGCCTTGGCCGTTGAAGGCGATGAAACTCATCAACCACTTGTCCGGCTGGCCCGGCAATTGATAGACGCAGGGCACATCCGTGCTGTGAAACCCCTCGTGCCCGGGAATGTTCGGCTGAGCCGAAATCACGTGCTCGGGATAGTGATGCCAGCCGCGGTACGGCGCGGACCACTTGTCCAACGTCGCAGGATCAACGTCCGGCGCCGCAGGTGTCTCGGCAGCTTGTGCGGTCGCGATCGAAGTCCACAGCAAAAGGACAAGACCGGGTACAGGCTTCATGGCTACTCCACAGCGTGATGGGTTGTTGTGCTACTGCAAATGCTATCGCAGTCCGCCAGGTGTTTCGAGAGGGCGTCACGGCCAGGTTCGGATCAGGAATGGCCACACAGGGCACCAAGAGCACAAAAATGGCGAGGCCCGGGCCGCGTTCTCTTGTGCCGCCGTTTGCCGAGCACGAGGATCCGGCGTGCTGCAACGCTCGACGAAATGGATTATACTGGCGTTCACACCAAGGAACGGCCCGCATGCGGAACCAGGGGATGCGGAAGCGGGAACACGCCTCTCCAAAATGGTCGAACAACGACATAACAACATCGAGCGTCTACCATGAGCGGCCAGAATTCGTCTGACCACCCGAAGACCATGGCGTCCCGCCGCATTCACCGCGGCCCCTACCCGGAATTGACTTGGCCGGCGGTGATCGTCGGCTGGTTCCTGGGGGCCATTATCGCCGTTTCGATCGGCTACGCCTCGTTGATCCTGGGATTCTCGATCGAGGGCTCCGAACTGGCGGCGATTTTGGGCTGGGGCATTTTGCGCGGCATCTTGCGGCGGACCAGCATTGTCGAGAACAACATCAACCAGACGATCGCCTCGGCCGTCAACGGCGCGTCGGCCGGGATGATGTTCTCGATCCCCGCCTTGTTCATTCTCTCCACGCCGGCTCGCGATCCGACCGGCCAGTTCACGAGCTTGACGCAATTCAACATCCCGCTGATGGTGCTGGCCTGTATCACCGGCGGCGTGCTTGGACTGGCGTTTATCATTCCGTTGCGCAAACAGATGATCGACTTCGACCGGCTGGCCTACCCGGGCGGCATTGCGGTGGCCGCGATTTTGAAATCGCCGGGGGCAGGTTTGCGCAAAGCGGCGTTTCTGTTGGGGGCCGGAATGATCTCCGGCCTGTTTTATTTGCTCGCCATCCGGCTGACCGGCAGCGATCATCCGGATTGGGCTTTGGGTGCGCAAATCGGACTTCCCGCCTACTTGAACGTGACGCTGTTCTTGTCGCTGATGACCATCGGCGTCGGGTTTCTGTCCGGCAAAGGCGGCTTTTGGTTCGGCACGGGCGGCTTCATCTGTTATTGGTTCCTGGCTCCCCTGCTGGCGTATGTCGGTCAAGGCGACGTGCCGGGCATGCTGGTCGACCCGAACTTGCTGCGCGTCAACCTATATCGGCCGACGGGCATCGGGATGCTGATCGGCGCGGCCGTAGGCGGGATCGTGGCGGCTTTTCCGATGATTCGCAGCGCGTTCAAATCGCTGCAGGACGCTGGCCGCGCGCGCCCGGACGGAGGGCCGACGATCTCGGACGAACTGCCGATTCGTCTGTTGTACTACGCCATTGCGGCCGGCGTCGTGGTCTTGGCCGCGATCTGCTACCAATCGGTGGGCAGCGAAATGGCGCTGTGGCGAGCCGTGCTGATGGCCGTCTTGGGCACGCTGTGGGTGTGGGTGGCCGGGGTGATCGTTTCCGAATGCCTAGGCCGAACGAATTGGTCGCCGCTGTCGGGGATGACCTTGATCGCCGTGACAATCCTGCTGGTCATCGCCCGCGCCGGGATGAGCAGTCCCGCTGCCATTTTGAGTTCCGTGATGGTGGGCGCGGCGATCTGTGTCGCGATTGCCCAAGCGGGCGACATGATGCTGGACTTGAAGTCCGGCTACCTGATCGGCGCGATGCCACGGCGGCAACAGATCGCGCAATTCATCGGCTGCTGGCTAGGGCCGCTGATCGTGATCGGGCTGATCTTCGTGCTGCACAAGCAATACACGCTGGGCAGCCCCAGTCTCCCGGCTCCGCAGGGCGAAGCGTTGGCGTCGATGATTCAAGGCATCGTCAGCGACAACGTTCCGACGTATCGCTACGTCGCCGGCGCCGGACTGGGCGGCGCGCTGGCGTTCAGCGGCTTGGGGGGCATCGGCGTTCTGATCGGGCTGGGCTTCTACATGCCGTTCGACATTGTCTTGACCTACACCTTGGGAAACCTGCTCCGCGTCGCGGCAGACCGTTACCTGGGTCGCCATTTTTCGGAGCATACCGGGGTGCCGATCGCGGCCGGGTTGATCGTCGGCGAAGCGATGGTCGGTGTGGGATATGCCTTCTACCAAATCTTTTTGGGAATGGGATCATGAACCTGCCTCGCTGGTGCGGCCATGTTCTGCTGTGGATCGGGTTTCTCGGCGGCGCGCTGCTGGCGGTGCGCAGCACGGAGATCCCCGCACGGCCTTGGTCCACGATCTCCTGGCCGTCGTACCTGCTCGCGCTGGGCGTTGCTGTTGCGGGTGTCGTCGTGCTTCGCGCGACGCGGCGGTCGGCTCGCACTGGAAGCGAAAAACACGCGGGCGATGTGGCCGAGATGGCGGCCATCCTGCCGCGATTGCGGGCGCAACTGCAAGTCTGGCAGACCGGCGACGGCAGGCTGCCGGTACACGAGGTCCATCGGCAGATCGACGAGCGGCTGTCCGACGACTTGGCCCGTTTCGCCGAATTGCGAGAATCGCTGATCGACGCCTTTGGCCTGGCCGATTTCGCCGCCGTGATGACCGAGTTCGCGTTGGCCGAGCGGACCATCAACCGCATGTGGTCCGCCTCGGCCGACGGCTACGTCGACGAAGTCGACGCCTGCCTGCAGCGCGCCGCCGCCCATCTGGACCTGGCCATCGGACGCTTGGATACGGCGCTGCAGGCTCGGGCAGGCTCACGTCGTTGGTGAGGAAACGGGTGGTACGACGATGCCGCGTGGATCTGGCCGGGCAGTCACGCGAAGATCGATCCAAGCGTGCCGCCAGGTGAAGGAAGTGATCGAAAAGTCTCGTGTCAACCTTGTATCGCCTGTGTTCAGTTTGAGGCCGCCGCAGAAATGAGAACAAGAGCCATCCCAGTCATCGTGTTGTTGATTCTGGTCGCCTGCCCGCTGGCGGCGGCCGAGTTCCGGCCGGTTGCCGTGTGGACCGATGCGGAGTGGTATCCAAACCCGCCGGAAAAGTATGCGCCGGGGAAGATGATCGACGGGGACCTGGGCACCTACGCCTGCCTGCTCGACGATACGCGAACTGGCAAGGACATGCAGGTCTTTCCGCCCCAGGCGGCGCCGCCCGTGACGGCCACTTTCGTGCTCGATCTGGGGACGGAACATACGGTTTCGGGGATCCGTTTCGTGGCGCGCAACGCCTGGGTCTATGTGTTGGCAAAGAACGTGAGCATCTCGGCCTGTGCCGACGCTCAAGGCCGCGAGCAGATCAAGCCGCTCGCCGAAAAATGCGAGTTGCCCGCGACGTCCAATTCAAACTCCGCCTTTGTGGAATGGCCGCCGGTCACGACCCGTTACCTGAAAGTGCGCGTCAACGACTCGTACCAGAAGCGTTATCCCGGGCCGTGGATGTTCGAGGCGCAGATTCCCTGGTCGCGCAAGCTCGGGCTTCCGACGGCCGGCGACGGCCGAAACCTGAACGTGCAGATTGCGGAAATCACGTGCTACGACGCTCGCCCGGCCGATTATCCCGTCCCGAACCCGCCCGACGTCGCCTTTCCTCGCCATCGCCTCCAGCGCGATTGGCTCTATCAAGACGTTGGGCTTGATGTCGCCCGGGTCTTCACGTCCGATCGCGACGCGAACAGCGAGAACGCCATGGTGCAAAAGGTCCTGGAGCAGGTACCCGATGAAGATCCCGCGGTGAACGTGCTTCGACAGCGGCTGGAGCGGCTTGTCGGCGAAAAGGCGCCAGGGTGCGATCCGGGCTGGCGTTCGTTGTATCTGGACGCCTGCGCCGCGCGGCGCAAGGCACGGCTTCAAGCGGTCCGGGCGAGGGCCACGCAGTTCATCTATGCCAAGCACTTCGTTTTCGGATGCATGCAGGGGCTCGCCGGGAAATACGACATTCCCGACGAACAGATTCGCGACTACACGCCCGCTTTCAAACAGGGCGGACAGCTCTGCATGGGGACGTTGCTGGAGGACGGCACGGTCCAACACGAGGTGCTGATCGAGAAGCCTGAGGGGGCTATCTGCTATCCGAACCTCTCGTGGGACGCTCGGACGCTTGTCTTTTCCATGCGCGACAATTTCGAGACCGACTCGTACTATCTCTACACGATGGACATGGCGACGCGCCGGGTAGAGCAGATCACTTTCCCCATCCTCAAGGGCGGCAAGCCACTGCCGGTCGCCGATTGCGAGCCGACGTTCCTGCCCGACGGTCGCATCGTCTTCACGTCGACGCGCGACGTGCATATCAGCGACTGCTGGTACCGCGCCGGCGGGAACATTTATGGCTGCGATGCGGATGGCCGCAATATCCGCCGCCTGACGTTCGACCAGTTGATGACGAACCAGCCCCAGGTCCTGGAGGACGGCCGTGTCGTCTTCACTCGCTGGGAGTACAACGACCGCAGCGCGCTGTTCAACCATCCGCTCATCACGATGAACCCGGACGGCACGTCCCAGATGGAATACTACGGGAACAACAGCATGTTCCCGGCGGCGATCATCCACGCCCGGGGCATCCCGGGATCGCAGAAGGCGATCGCCGTGATCGCCGGGCACCACTCGATCTACAAGGGAAAGCTCGGCCTGATCGACCGCCGCCAAGGCATCCAGGCAGGCCGTGGGATCGAGTTTGTGAACACGAAACTCAACGGAGCCCCGGGACGGGAGCTTGCCGATTTCATCCGGCCCGAGCCGCCCGATCCGGCCAGGCCCTACCTCGATTTCAAGATCGACGTTTTCGGACAGTTCGGACCGCAGTACTCGCATCCCTATGCGTTCGACGAGGAGAACTACCTGTGTTCGTTCTGCCCCGAAGGATACCTGCCTCCCTTCGGCCCTTTCAATCCTCCCCTGGGCGCTTATTACATGAAGCCGGACGGCGTGCGCGAGTTGCTGGCGTTCGATGATTGGCAAGGCACAGGGCAGGTGATTCCCGTGATGGCCCGCACACCGCCCCCCGTGCGCGCGTCGCTCGTCCGCCCGCGCGACAACAATGGGATCTACACCATGCAGGACGTCTATCAAGGCCCGGGGCTCGCCGGCATCCCGCGGGGAACGGCGAAAAAGCTGCGGGTCGTCGCGTTGGAGTACCGCGTCGCCCGCATGGGCTACGGGCAGAACGGAGGCGAGTGCGAGACGGGACTCTGCCAGACACCGATCTCGCTGAACAGCGGCACTTGGGACGTCAAGCACGTGCTGGGCGAAGTCGACATCGAGGCCGACGGCAGTTGCTGCTTCGAGGTGCCCGCGCACGCACCGGTCTACTTCCAGGTGCTCGACGCCAAGGGCTACACCATCCAGTCGATGCGTAGCTGGTCGACACTCCAAAACGGCGAATGCCTCTCCTGCATCGGCTGCCACGAACATAAGACGGATGCGGGCGCCCAACCGGCGACTGCCCTGAAGACCACGCTGGCCCTCTCCAAGCGGCCGCAGAAACTTCAGCCCCTCGCGGGCAAAGAGCATTCGCTGGTCCAGCGGCTGGCGTCCGAGTCGTGGCTGGACAGCGTCGAGAACTACCTCGGGGTCAACGCTCCGCGCTCGCTCGACGCCGACGCGCCGGTCGACGGTTTCAGCTACGTCCAGGAAATCCAGCCCATCTTCGACCGGCACTGCGTGAGTTGCCACAACGCTGCGAAAATCGGGGAAAGCAAGCTCAGCCTGACGGGAGAGTTGGCGAAACCGGAGAGCATCACTCTGATCGGCGCCGGCCATGTGGACCCCAAACGGGCTTACACGCAGTCGTACGTCACGATCACCACCTCGGGCAATCCCGACAAGAACTCGTGGATGACGTGGCTGAAGCCTCGCAGCCGCGCCGTGATGCTCCCGCCGTACCACACGGGCGCGTGCAAGAGCCGCATCATGGAGTACTTTGAATCCGCCCACTACGACGTTCAGGTCAGCGAGAAGGAAAAACGCACTTTCGCCTGTTGGCTGGACCTGCTCGTCCCCTTCTGCGGCTCGTACCCGCAGCACAACACCTGGACCGACGTCGAAAAAGCCGAATACGGCTACTTCCAGGACAAACGCCGCGTCTATGCCGTCGCCGAACTGGAATGGCTTCGCAAGTCCTCGGGCTATTGAATCGCCGCACGCGTGGGCAGCCTCTCACTGCTCCACTTCGTACAAGACGGTACAAGGCGGCGTGAGCGAATCCTCGAAACGGTCGGTGTTTTCGGCCACCACGCGTCCGCTGAACACTTCGGTGACGCGGCGGCACTTCTTAGGCAAGACCACCTTGCGGGGGCCGCCCGTGATGGTGTGCAAAGCGATCAGACGGTCATTTGCGTACAGGGGCTCCTCGGCCTCGCAGTAGATGTGCGTGCCGGCCTCGCGAGCCAGTTTGCGCAGAACATCGGCCGGCACGTTCGGTCGAGGTGAATAGACCGAGCGCCAGCCGTCCATCTCGCGCGAGGCAAGCTCCTCGGCCTCCCATCGGATCCCGGTCAAGGCTTCCACCTGCCGGGGATCGTATTTCCCGTCGGCGATGATTCCCGGTGAGTAGCCCCAGAGCACGGTCTTGCCGCCGGTGCATACCTTGTCCCGCAACAGCGCGCGCCGCTTGGCGTCGATCACGAACAGGTTCGGAAGAAAGATCAGTTTGTATCGCGACAGGTCCAGCGTGGCTAGATCGCCGAAGGAAAACAGGTCGAAAGGCGTTCCCATGCGGTACAGGCCGTACCGTTGCTTGTACAGCAAATCGTTATAGAAATCGGCGTTGCCGTCCAGGTAATACATGCTCTCGGCGTCCACCAACACGGCCACCTCGGCCACGGATTCTTCGCGCGGCCTGGCCAACCGGTCCCACAGCTTGCGCATCTGGGTAATCGAGTCGAAGATGGTTTCTCCCTCGAACCAGCGTCCGAACAAATCGAACCAATACGTCGAAACTCCGCTGATCAGGCGAAGCGAGAACTCGCGGCGCAGCCCTGCGATACTGGCAGCCTCATCGGTGAAGCCGCTCTCGTGGCCCGGGATCGCGCGGCCCAGGGCCGACACACTCCGGGCCGTGTGCGTGCGATGATCCATGCTCATCTGGAATCCCTTGCCGTGATGCTGGATCGAACTGATCGGAACCATGAACCCGCTGGCCCCGCCGAGCTGCCGATCATGATACGAGCCGGGAGAGTAGAAGATGTCCAAGTTGGGCGAAGAGAACACCCGGTCGAAATCCAAGTGTCCCTCGTAAAGCAGCCGGTTTCTGCCATGTTCCATGACGTAGCCGTAGCACAGGCCCAACGGCGCGCGATGCTTGATCACTTCCTGCGCAGCCTCCGCGAAGTTTAGGATCGTGTCGCTGATCAGTTCGTGTGAGAATCGCCAGTACTGGATCGCCAGCGCGTCGTCGATCGGGTCGCGAAAAGGACGGTGGGAAACGTGGTCCCGTACCGACGCCGGCGGAATATCGACGGGGTCGGGCTGTCCCCGTTCGATCATCCAACGCCGCCACGCCGCACGGCCAGTCGCGCTCGGCTCGCCCTTGTTGAAGTCCTGCCATTCGATGGTCTTGCCGCAGGCGAGGAAGTAGCCGACGATCACGTCCCGATGTTTCGATTCCAGATGCCGCAGCACCGCCTGCAGGTACTCGCGCGTGTCGCGTCGCCACACGGTGCTGGCTGCGACTCGGCCCAGTTCGTTAAAGCTGTCGGAACACCCCCGTATCCGACACCACCAGGTCGGCGTGTTCAAGTCGATGAAGAAGATGAATTTCGCCTTGGAATTCACCGCCAGTTTGTCGGTCACCTGCCGATCCAAACACGCGAAGTCATAAGTGCCCGGGCCGTTCCAGATGGGAGGATAGACGCTGTTGTAGGGCTCGCCCGTGGAGGCCAGCACGTTGGCTGGAAAACAGGCCACGGTATTCACGCCGGCTTCGGCAAAATGGCGGAGCGTGTCTGCATTCGGAGCGTAGGTGTTGTACCCCATGAAACGCTCGGGCGGGGCCGCTGCCAGATCCGAAGCACCGACAGCCAATGCCAGGGGGCCGAGAAGTGCGATTGCCTTGTTCACGGGAATCCTCCGCGTTGTGGTGAACCTGAAGACAAACCAGGTTCGTGGTGGTGCCTAGCACTTGTGTCCCTGCATGCGTCGACGGCGGGACCAGTTTCTGTCATGATACCGTGTCGCCGGGGAATTAACGAGGACGGCCGGCCAAACAACCGGCCGAATGCACCCAAGGAGGCTCAGTCGGGCAACGCGCCGGGGCTCGACGGCGGCTCCATCGTCAACCGCGTGCGCGAACTGAAGCCGGCAGAGACGCTCTACACGCCGACCCCTGCGATGTGTGACACCGACGCCGCCGGAGACGCGGCGTCGGCGGCCCGGGGCGACTCGCTAGAGTTGGTCGAAGACGCGGTGTTCGGCGGCCTTCCCACCGACCGCACGGTTCTCAAGCCCGACCCGAAAATGGTACCCTTGACGCCGGTGCCCTCAATGACCCTTTGCACGCCAAATCGATGCATATTAGATTCGATTGCAAGGCCTGTCGATTCTCTCGCGTAGAGGGCGACCTTTTCGAATCCCGGCTCCCAGTCCGGATTCTGGCGCACTTCGTACCCCAACGTCGCGAATGCGGCGACAAACGCTTCCAGCGTCGCTTCACGCGGAACGGCCAGCGGCCAGAATGTGTCCTCGGCGGGGACGGGCCACCACCAGTGGTGTACGTCACTTGCTGCCCAGGCGATGCAGTTGTACGCATCCGATTTCGGGCTCGTGGTCTCCTACCACGGCCTGATCCAGAGATTGGCCCAGCGATTGAGCGTCGCGTAGGGGCCGCCGGTGGGGGCGATCGACCAGCTTTCGGGCTGGCCGCCCGTGAACCGGGTGCGCCCCACTTGGATGCCCCATGGATACGTTTCCGACGGGCCGATCTCGCCGAAGTCCTTCATCGGAATCAGGAGTTCCACGGTCCAGCGATCGTCTTCTTTCTTGACTACTGCCTTGGTCCCGGGGTTCCACAGGATCGGAAGCGTCGCGCGTTCGATGATCGCCACGTCGGTGGATTCGTCCCAAATAACGCCGTTCGGGTTGACGACGATCTTGAAGTAGGAACGCTGCGGAGTGTTGACATAGACCTCGATAACGTCGTCGTCGAAAATGCCCGCGTCGTCGTTCGCCCGGCAGTCCGCCTTGAGGTCGCTCATCCGGCTTTCCGGACAGATCGCGGCGACGATCAGCGTTGACTTGTCCCGTGTCATGCAGATCGCTGCGCGGGTCGGCGCGGTGTTCTTCGGCGTCGGCTCGCCCGTCCGATTGTCGTGCAGGGACATCCAGCCGTACCGGTACTTGCTCACGTCGCCGTCCATGCCTGGCCACGCGACGTCCACCGGATACGCCCTCACAAGCGGCCCCGTGCGCGTTAGATTGGGGAACAGTCCTTTGAGCGACAGCATCTCGTCTTGCATCCGTGCGATGCGACGCGCATAGACCGTATCGTCGCCGGCCTTGGCACGTGCCCGAGCAAGGATCTCGAAAAAGCGGTCTACATCCGGCTCCTTGAGGAATCCGGTGGTCAACGTGACGCTACGCGATTCCTGCCGCATCCAGACCTCTTCAGCAAACTCGATGAACTCCTCCATCTCCGCGGCGGCGGGACCGAAGAAGAGCGTGTAGTACTCTTGCAGCATTTTGTTCCGGTCCAGGTCCGGATCCCAGAAGAGCTTGTTCTGCCAGTACACCATCAGGTGGATCAAGCCGGGGGTGTTGAGCCTGAATTCCTCGCGTCCCTCGGGGGTCGTTACCCGCGTCGGCTGGATTTCGATGAATTTCCCGTCGCAGATCGGCAGAATCTGCTGCATCTCCTGCTGAAGCGTTTCCGTGAAAAAGACGGGATAGCGCGGGTGCGTGGGCGTGCGATACCAAAGGAAATAGTTCCACACCGGTGCTCGGCGCGGTTCGTTCATCAGCCCGCGCCACTGCTGCCACGCATCGGCCAGGATGCGCGCCTCGGTGTTGAGAACCCGGGTGGCAGGGCTGTAACCTTGTAGCGGCACGATGAGATTGCCGGGGAATTGGTCGATGTTGGTCGGGATGAGCCGCGCGCCGTAGCCGGTCAGGTACAGCAGGTATTTGTCCGGGTGCGATTTCTTCAGCTTCCGGGCCAGATAGACGTGAAAATCCCATACATAATTGGACGCCTTCTGTTCCTCGCTGTCGTCGGGTTCGCCGTACGCGTTCAGGTCGCGAGCGTCCATCTTCACGCCGCCGTCCGGAGGGCCGACGGTCATGGCTGAGAGATCGGGAAACGTGTCGAACACCTTGTTCATGTACGTGACGGCAGCCTGGCGGAAGCCGGGATCGGTGTAGCGCGGCATGCCGCGTCCCGGCGGATAGCCGACGTAAGGCTTGCCGTCGGCCCCGCAGGCCAGCCATTCGGGATGCCGTTGCTGTTGCTCCAGGGAGCTGTAAATGGCGTAGGTCGTGTGATTGTAGAGAATCGTGTTGTAATTCCCCGCCTTCAGCCGCTTCAGCCAAGCGATCCCCTCGCCATCGGAACGCATCGCGTTGTAGAAACACCACTCGCGGCGGTCGAACTTCGCTTCCTTGACCAGATGTTGCTCCGCAACCGTGACCGTCGGCTTGTGCGGAATGACCGTGCCGTCTTCATACGGCATGTACCAGCGCACGCCCAGTTGCTCTAACAGTTCCGCCACCGCATACCAGGTCCCGGTGTCGTCATTGCTGTGGATTTGCAGCGACTGATTCCACTGGCCGAGGTGATCGTCCAGATGCTGCGTGGTGAATTGGTAGCCGCAGAACTCCTGCCACTTCTTCAAGCCTGGAGAGGGAAAACCCTCTGGTTTGGCGGTGATCTTGCCGAGGATCTCGCTGCCCCCGAGATAAACGCTGTCCGCGCCCGTCTGACCGTAGGGGCAGAGATCGCGCCGCTTGTCCGGGCCGACGAGGATCACGCGGTTCTGTTCGGCGAGGATCTTTAACCCGCTGGTGCTGAAGTGGGCCGGCTCGAAGCCGAGTTCCCGCGTGAACTGGCTTTCGCCCACGTAAACCTGGGCAATCGCGCCGGGCGACGGCGCCGTCACGATCGGCAGTTCCGCGCCGGACATCTGCTGCAGATACTTCTGCAGGTCCTGCGCCGCCAGCTTCACCGCCTGGATCGCATCCGGAGCGATGACGATTTCGGACACGGCTCGCCCGTCCTTGACAAGTTCCACTTCGCCCCGCGAAGCAGAGCTTGCGGCGAGCACCACGACAACGGCCAGCATCCAGGGACAGCTTCTCGCACACTTCACGATGGTCGCTCCATAACGGGTGATCGTTTCCGAAGTTCCAGGACGCTATTTGCCGCCCTTGACGAGCAGTCGCCAGCATTCGGCGCATACAGTTCGCTCCCGTGAACCACTGGCCCGCAGGCCGTCCCGTCGTGCGTACCCGGCTGGATCAATCGTAGATACAGGCAGTATAGCAGCTCCGCGGACCCGCGTCAGTCGGGGCGGGCGACGGAGAGCGACTTGCCTTCGCGCAGTCCGTGGTCAGCGCGCAAAGGGTGCGGGAGTCGCCATCGTGCGTCTGGACGCGGGCAGGCAAGGGTTCGAAACAGCAAGTTAAGCCAAAACGGGAATGTTGACGCCCCTGCCAGCTTGCATTCGGCTGATTAAGGCGACAGAATGCAAGCCGGCAGGGGTGCGTGTCCAGCCGCCTTCATGGGTGATCAATCCTTGATTTCCGGGCCCGTCGCGGTCACAAATCGAGTGCATAGGCAGTTTGTGAGGATGGAATCTATATACTTTAAGCGGGGATCTTCCCGACCTGCCTGTCGATGGGCTAGCGAAAGAGGGCCATAACACTTCCCCAAAGGATAAAGGATAGCAGGAACCGGGCTAACCATCGCAACCCCAGGGCGGCGGCGGAGTATAGACGCAGTTCGAGGCTAAAACGAACCGTTTTTTTCAATTTTTGTCAATATAGACTGAACGCTTTCGACCGAATTAACGATGGGGGGGCCCGACAACCGCACGATTTAACGGTCCACCAAGCGAGTCTCGCTTGGTCGCGTCCCGAAAGCCAGAGTCAAGTTGTCGGGATGGTAATGTGTCTTCGGTTCTAGTTCTTTTCACTTCAACACGCAGGGGAGCTTGGAGATGCGCAGTGACAAACAGGCAAATCGGTTGGCGTTTACCCTAGTCGAGCTGTTGGTGGTAATCGCCATCATCGGAATTCTGGTGGCCTTGCTGCTTCCTGCGATTCAGGCCGCGCGCGAGGCGGCCCGCCGGACGCAATGCGTGAACAATCTGAAACAAATCGCACTCGCCTTGCAGAATTACCACGACACGCATAATACGTTTCCCTATGCATCGACATACAACATCGCCCCTCAACACACGTGGGTCGAGTTCATTCTCCCATTTGTCGAGCAGGCCGCGGTATCTGACCAAATGCAATTCATCTACGCCAACAACGACACTGCCAACAGCACCAATCGCAGTCTCATCGAAAACGTACGTTTCCCTTTCATTTCGTGCCCCAGCAGCCCATTGGGCGAAGGAATGAGGGACACCAGCGGTTCCTGGGACAACAATTTCAATCACCAAGGTCTCGACTACCCGTTGTGTGCCGGCACGATCTCGCCGGATGGCGCAACTCCGGACTGTGCGACCGTACCCAGCTTTTGCATAACGTCCGCGACGGTTATGTGGGGAGCCGGCCACAGCTACCAGGATCGACCAGGAATTTTCAATCGAGGTGTGCTGGCACCCAAGATGCGCCAGATCACCGATGGAACAAGCAACGTTTTCATCGCCGGCGAGCGTCTTGCGCAGATGTGCAGATGGGGCGGCGCGTTCTGCCACAACTTCCCCATCGCGTTCATGGCGCAGAAGCCTAACAGCCCATCGCGAAACACCACGACGACCGATTATCGGCGGAATTGCGGCTTTTCAAGCGCCCATCCCGGCGGACTGAATATGGCGTTGGCAGACGGATCGGTGAGCTTCATTCCAGACAGTATCGATTTCCAGCTCTGGTGCTGGCTAGGCGACCGGGGCGACGGAAATCCAGTTCATTTGCCGTAGAGGATGTTTCGAGGATACCGAGCGGCATTGAATGCCGCGGACCACGTCAGCGCCAACGATGCACGCATTCACAATCTTTTGAAGAAAGGTACGACTGATGCAAACACGCGTTGTTACTTCGTGGTATGGGAGGGCAATCTCGCTCGCGTGCGGTTTGATCGCACTCGCGGCCGTGCAAGGCTGTGGGTCAGGTTCACCCATCGGTTTAGTCGCTGTCAGCGGCACGGTTACCTACAACGGCCAAGCATTGAACAAGGGCACCATTACGTTCATGCCCACCTCGGGGACCAACAGTTCGACGGGCGAGATTGTGGATGGGAAGTATTCTCTGAGCACGTTCAAGAAAGGCGACGGCGTGCCTCCCGGTCAGTATCAGGTGGCGATTGCCTCCTGGGAAACCGAGCCCACCATGGACACGCCGGGGGTGCGGGCGATTCCGGAGAAGTACTTCGATGCGAAGCAATCAGGCTTGACGGCCACGGTCGGTGACAAGAGTTCTCAAACCGTCGATTTTACGGTGACGGCTGAATAGCCGCTGGCCGTGTCACGCTTGGCCGTCGTGCGGACGAGTTGCGAGACGAGGTTCTGCCTCGATCAAGTAGTTCGGCGAAAACGGTGTGCATCGGCCCGGCCCGGTCATCGCAACGCAATATAGACGAGCACTCCTACGTAGTGGCAAATGCTGCCGGCCACAACGAACATGTGCCACAGGGCGTGGAAGTAGCGGATTTTGCGATCGAACGCAAGGAAGACCGTCCCGACGGAGTAAAGCACGCCTCCCGCCACGATCCACAGCAGCAAGCCGAACGGCGCATGGCGCATCAGTTCTCGAATCGCCACGATCGGCAGCCAGCCCATCACACCATAGGCGATCTTTGCCGGACCCGACAAATTGCGCTGATACAATACCAAGAGAACGCCGGCGCCGGCCAGGGTCCACATCGCCGGCAGGAATAACCACCATCGTCCCTGACGGAGGAAGACCTCTGCGAACGGAGTCATGGATCCGGCGATCAGCAGAAAGATGCAGGCCTGATCCAGCATTCGAAACAGACGTCGCAGATCCAGATCGTGAAAGGTATGCGACAACGTCGACGCCGAATAGAGCAGCACCAGCGTCAAACAGTACACTCCGCACGCAAGGATTACCCGCGGTTCCTGTCCGGCCATGACGATTGGCATCAGCAGCAGCGTCGCCGCCACGCTCAGCGCCAACCCAAACCCGTGGGTGATCAGATTGGAGATTTCGTCGGCTGGTCGATGTTCGCTGGTCATTTCCGTCGTTGTTGTGAATCATCAAGGCGGATACCGGCCTTGTGTCGGCGGCGAGGACCACAAAGATGCGCGCACCGTGCGCAAATTTTACAGCCGAAGACTCTAACACATCGCCGGTGCCGGGAAAAGCAGCAACGTGGAGGCTGTAACTGCTGGAGGGGGCTCGCGTCGGCGTGATTCGGACGCCGTTGACGGTCCCCGTTAAGTTCGTATATTGCTTCCTCTCGAGAACCGTGTTTGGCAACCTGGAGATGCATGATGCTCAGTGACGGCGAAAAAGGCGTGGTGGTCCAACGAGATCGGCAGAGTTACGGCATCGCTCCGCACCTGCCCTGCGGCGTGGTCACGCCGGAGATCCTGCGCAGGATTGCCGACGTTGCAGAAAAATACAGCGTGCCGATGCTCAAGGTCACCAGTGCCGCCCGCATCGCGATGCTCGGCATCCGCGAGGAGGACGTCGATCCCATCTGGGCCGAACTGGGAATCCAACCGGGCAGTGTCGTCGGGATCTGTGTTCGCAGTGTCAAAGCCTGTCCCGGCACAACCTACTGCAAACGCGGCCAGATGGACAGCCTGGGCGTCGGCCGAACGCTGGACGCAAAGTACCACGGCATGGAGTTGCCCGGCAAGATGAAAATCGGCGTCAGCGGTTGCCCGAACCAGTGCGGCGAAACCAGCTTCAAGGATATCGGATTGGTCGGCACGCCCAAGGGCTGGCGGGTGTACGTCGGAGGAAACGGCGGCACCAATCCCCGGCTTGGCGATATCCTCGCCCAGCGAATCGATACAGAGACCGCCTTGGCGTTGGTCGACAAGATCGTCGACTACTACCGGGCCAATGCCAAGCCCAAGGAACGGATGGGAAGGATGCTCGAACGGCTGGGGCTCGAAGCCATGGAAGAAGCTTTGGGACTCGGCAGTGACGCCTAGTCTCTTGGCCCGCAGTGCATCGGAAAACGAGCCGCGTTTCCGTGGCGTGGCCGTGGCGTGGATGGTGTTTCCAGTGGTGGTTTCTGCTACAATCGCGGTCGTCCTGTCCGCCCGCAACGTGTATCCCACCACAAAGGAACCAGCAACATGACCAGACCTTGGCAATGGACCCGGCGGCGTTTCTTGCAGAACTCCTTGGCGCTCGGCGCAGCCGCGTCGCTGGCCGCGTCGGCCGTGCCCGCCATGTCCGACGATGCCGGCCGAGGGGCTTACCGGGTCGGCATCTACACGCGTCCGTGGGACAAGCACGATTATCGGGTGGCGCTGGACGCCATCGCCGAAGCGGGTTTCAAACACGCGGGTTTGATGACGACCACGATGCCGTGGGGGAGGCTGGTGATCTCGGCCGACAACACGGTGGAACAGGCCGCGGAGGTCGGCAACGAAGTACGTCAGCGAGGGCTGGAAATCCCTTCCGTGTACGGCGGCGGGATTCCGGTGGCGAAGTCGCTGGAGGACGGCATCGCCGGCATGCGGCGTTTGATCGACAATTGCGTTGCGGCGGGGGCCAAGAGCTTGCTGATGGGCGGCATCGGCCAAGATAAACTGTACGAGTTGTACTACAAGGCGATCGCCGCCTGTTGCGATTACGCCGCCGAGCGGAAACTGCCGATCACGGTCAAGCCGCATGGCGGACTGAACGCGACGGGGCCGCAGTGCCGCAAATGTGTCGAGTTCGTGGGGCACGATAATTTCAGCCTCTGGTACGATCCGGGGAACATTTTTTTCTATTCCAACGGAGAACTGGACCCGGCCGACGATGCCGTCACCGTCGACGCCTTGGTCAAGGTGGGCATGTGCATCAAGGATTTTGACTTGATCGAGCGGGATGGCAAGGTCACACGTGACGTCGCGTTGACGCCCGGAACGGGACGCGTCGATTTCGCCAAGGTCCTGCAGCGGCTCCGTCAAGGCGGCTTCACGAGCGGCGATCTGGTCGTCGAGTGCCTGAGCCCCGGCGACGGGACGCTTGCGAGCCTGCTGGCCGAGGCCAAGAAAGCTCGCGAGTTTGTCGAGCAGTTGATCGCTTGATGCGGGAGAAATCTCGCTCGTGCGTTCCTTCCGTTCGTTTGTTCCTTTTTTCGTCAGGAGTTTTCCGATGAGCCGAAGAGTTGATCTTGTCGCATGTTTCGTGTTCGCATTTTTGGTCCACGCAGCCGTTGCTGCGGACAATACGCCGCCGGAGGGGTTCACCGCCTTGTTCAACGGCGCCGATCTGACGGGCTGGAAAGGATTGGTCGCCAGCCCGCCCGCCCGCGCCAAGATGACGCCGGAGCAGTTGGCTGATGCCCAGAAGAAAGCCGACGAGAAAATGCGAGCGCACTGGCAGGTCGAGGACGGCGCGCTCGTGTTCGACGGCAAAGGCTCGAATCTATGCACGGCCAAGGATTATGGCAACTTCGAGCTGTACGTGGATTGGAAGATTCTGCCCAAGGGTGACAGTGGGATTTATTTGCGCGGCACTCCGCAGGTGCAGATCTGGGATGGCGATGCACACAAAGAAGGCTCCGGCGGGCTGTACAACAACCAGAAGAACCCCAGCAAACCGAACTCCCGAGCGGACAAACCCGTGGGTGAATGGAACACGTTCCGGATCAAGATGGTCGATGAAAAGGTCTGGGTCTGGCTCAACGGGGAACTGGTGGTCGACAACGTCATGATGGAAAACTATTGGGAGCGCGACAAACCGATCTATCCCACGGGTGCGATCGAACTGCAAAACCACGGCAACACGCTGTATTTTAAGAACATCTACGTCCGAGAGCTGCCGTAAGCACCTTCCTGGAGACTGGGCAGTCCATACCGTATCGTGGCACCTGGATTAGGGGATTGTTAACCGTCCCTGCTAGCAGCCGTACGATTACCTTGGATAGCCGAACGGCACGATATACGCAATAATGCCAGAGGTGGATCGAGGTTTCGATCCACGCGTTTCGAAATCTGACCGTCGCAGGGAGAGTTCCAGAATGACTCGTGCGAGAGTATTTGCCGTGACAGCCGTGTGTTTTTTCGCCTTGACCATGATCTCGGCCTCTGCGGTACACGCCGCCAACGAGGGCCAAGCCGACTTGGACAAGGCCGCCGAACTGCAGGTTACCGCGACATCGTTGTCCGACTTGGAGAAAGTAGCCAAGCTGTGCGAGAGCGCCCTGAAAAAGGGATTGGACGCCGACAATCAGGCGTTTGCCAAACAGCTGATGTCCTCCACGCTGTACCAGCGTGCCGAGCAGTTGTGCGGCCCCATTTTCGAACAGTCGCCGCCCGATCGGCGCTGGCCGCTGCTGCGGCAGTTTGCTCTGCAGGACCTGGAGCGCGTGATCGAAGTCAGTCCCGCACTGGGTGACGCGCACCTGCTGATCGCGCGCTTGCACGCCTTGCCGGGAGGTGATTCGCTCCGCGGCGCCAAGGCGGCCGGGGCGGCGGTCAACCTGTTCGAGGACGACAAGAAGCAACGGTCAGCGGCCCTGGTGCTCCGCGGCGGATTTCGGGAAGAAGCGGAGGCCCAGCTGCAGGATTACGGACTGGCGATCGAGGCGGATCCGAGCAACGCGGACGCTTGGCAGGCCCGCGCCTTGGTCTATCTGGACCAGGGGCAAGCGGAGAAGGCGATCGAGGACTTCACCAGTCTGCTGAAGCAAAACGAAGACAACTTCAGCGCCCATCTGGCGCTGGCCGAGGCCCTCACGAACTTGGAACGACTCGACGAAGCCTTGCCGCACATCGAAAAGGCGATCAAGCTGAAACCGGAATCGTCGCTCAGCTATACGTTGCGCGCCCGCGTCAAGGTGCTCAAGCAGGACATCGACGGAGCGCTGACCGATCTCGACCAGGCGATCAGGATCGAGCCGCGGGATGTCCAGGCGCTGGTGATCCGCGCTCGGCTGTACTTGGTCCAGGACAACATCGCGGCGGCCAAAGACGATATCGAACGCGTGTTGCTGATCAGCCCAGGCCTGGCCCAGGGCGTGCTGATGCGAAGCCTGATCTACGCCGAGGAAGGCCGGATGGGAGACGCGATTGCGGATATCGAGTTGCTGCTGAAGGAAGATCCCAAGAACGTCGCGTGGCGGTTGCAGTTGGCGGGCTACTATATTCGGGACAGCCGGCCGAGTAAGGCGTTAGCCATTTTTGGTGAGATCTTGGGTGAGGACAAAGACAATGTCCCCGCACGGCAGGCCCGCGCCGATACGTTGTTGAGCGTCGGCAAGCACGCCGAGGCGATCGCCGATTTTGAAATCCTCGTCAAGCAGGAGCCGGAAAACGACGGGGTGTTGAACAATTTCGCTTGGGTCCTGGCCACCTCGCCCGACGACAAGCTTCGCGACGGATCGAAAGCGATTAAGCTGGCGACGAAAGCTTGCGAAGTAACGGAGTACAAAAAGGCCCACATCCTGAGCACGCTGGCCTCCGCCTATGCGGAAACCGGCGATTTTGAATCGGCCCGCAAGTGGGCCGGCAAAGCGGTGGAACTGGGCGCCGGCGAGGACGAAGTTGACGACCAGCTGAAGAAGGAACTCGAAAGCTACCAGCAGGAGAAACCGTGGCGGGAACGCCAGACCGTCGAGGAAAAAGCGGACCCAGTCCAACCGCGGCGGAGCGACTTCGAAGCTTGACGCAAGATGTCGTGCTGCACGCCAGGCTGCGAGATGGCAGGAGAATTGAGGGCAGGAAAATAGGACACCCAAGGGCCCGTGATTCTGGCCGGGCGGTTCAGCAGATTCGCGGCATCTGCTCGCCGGACAACAGGTCGAGCAGCCGGCCGCTGCCAAAGGCGCTTCGCAGGACAACGCTGCCGGGATGCGTGTCACGGACCGTGCCGATGACGGCAGGCTGAGCGGCAGCCGGGTGTCGTTCCAGGATTTGCAGCGCCTCTCCGGCGGCGGCGGGGGGAACGAACGCGACGAGCCGGCCCTCGTTGGCGACGTACAGCGGATCCAGGCCCAGCAGTTCGCACGCGCCGCGCACGGCCGGCAGGACGGGGATTGCCGGCTCGTCCAACTCGATACCGACGCGTGCGTGTTCGGCGATTTCAATCACCGCGGCCGCCAAGCCGCCGCGCGTCAAATCGCGCAGGCAGTGCAGGTCGGCACCCAGCGCGGTCAGCTCGGCAACCAGAGCGGCCAGCGACGCACAGTCGCTCGCCGGGGCACCGTCGAACTCCAAGCCTTCGCGGATCGACATGATCGCGATCCCGTGACGGCCCAGGTCGCCGCTGACCAGGACCTTGTCGCCCACACCGACACGCGACGGCGACACGTCGATGCCGGGCGGAATGACGCCGATCCCTGCAGTGTTAATAAAAATCCCGTCACCCTTGCCGCGATCGACAACTTTTGTGTCTCCCGTAACGATCTGCACCCCCGCCTCGCCAGCCGCCTGCTGCATGGATGCGATCACCTGACGCAACGTCTCGAACGGCAAGCCCTCCTCCAGGATTAAGCCGCAACTCAGCCAACGCGGCGCGGCGCCGGCCATTGCCAAGTCGTTGACTGTGCCGCACACCGCCAGCTTGCCGATATCGCCGCCGGGGAACCGCCAGGGGCTGACCACAAACGAATCGGTGGTGAACGCGAGCCGCAGTCCGTCGAACTCCAGCACGGCACTGTCGTGCGGAGGCGCGAGCGTCGCGCCAGCGAGCGGGGGCAAGGCGAAGTGGGGAAGCAGCAATCCTTCGATCAGGTTGCGCATCATCCGCCCACCACCGCCGTGAGCCAATTGCACGGTGTCATAACGGGCCAGCGGTGCGGGGCAAGACAGGGCGGAAGAGTCGATAGGCATCGAAAGATCTTCGGGGGGTTAGGTTATAAATAGTGGGTCATAAATTAGGTTTAAAGAAGATGTGGGTTATAAATGGAGGGTTATAAATAGGAAATGATGGGCGTAAGACAGGAACGCAACATCCCCCATTTATAACCCCTAATTTATACCCCGCTCTCTGCTTTGTTTCCGCACGCAGACCGTCGATAGCGGTAGTATGCGGAACATGCGCCTTCGGCGGACACCATCGGAGCGCCCAGCGGATTATCCGGAGTACACGGGATCCCAAACGCCGGACAATCGAACGGCTTCTTGTGGCCCTGTAACACCGCCCCGGCGATGCAGGCGGCGGGCTCGTCGGCGACGATTCCTTCGACGGCAAACCGGCGATCGGCCTCGAAAAGGGCGTATTCCTCGCGCAACGCCCAACCGCTGTCGAGGATTTCGCCGATGCCGCGCCACTTGCGTGGCACTCGCCGGAATACTTTATGAATCTGAGCCAAAGCCGCCGGGTTGCCCTCGTCTCGAACCACGCGGGCGTATTGGTTTTCGACTTCCGCCCGGCCTTCCTCCAGTTGCCGCACGCAGGCCTGGATGCCTTGCAGGATGTCGAGCGGCTCGAAGCCCGTAACCACAATCGGTACCCGGTATTGGGCGGCGATCGGCCGGTATTCTTCGATGCCCATCACGGCGCACACGTGGCCGGCGGCCAAGAATCCCTGCACGATGTTCTGTGGCGAATCGAGGACGGCACAAATGGCAGGCGGCACCAGCACGTGGGAGACCAGCACGGAGAAATTCTCCAGTCCCAACCGCTCGGACTGCAGCACGGCCATGACATTGGCCGGCGCCGTGGTTTCGAACCCGATGGCAAAGAACACGACTTGCCGCTGCGGATGGTTGCGAGCCAGCGTCACGGCGTCCATCGGCGAATAGACGATCCGCACGTCCCCGCCCGCCGACTTGACCGCCAACAAGTCGCGTTGCGAACCGGGCACGCGGAGCATGTCGCCAAACGAGCAGAAGATGACCTCGGGCCGCGCGGCGATTGCGATCGCCTTGTCGATGATCTCGATGGGCGTGACGCAAACCGGACATCCGGGGCCGTGGATCAGCGTGATTTCCCGAGGCAGGATTTCGTCCAACCCAAACCGGACGATCGCGTGCGTCTGGCCTCCGCAGACTTCCATGATGTTCCAGGGACGCGTCGTGATCCGCCGAATCGCTTCCGCACAGCGTTTGACGGCCTCCGCATTGCGATACTCGTCAACATACTTCATGAGGAGACCTCCGCCGGCGGTGGACCGGCCGTGGGCAACGGAGGTTCCATGTCCTGCAACTCGGCCAATTGGTCGATCTGTTCGATATACGAGAAAATCTCGCGTGCTTCGTCTTCGTCGATCTTGCTGATCGCAAATCCGACATGTACCAAGACGTAATCGCCCACCTGCGTCTCCGGCACGTAGGCTAGGCAGATTTCCTTGACGATGCCGCCGAACTCGACTTTGCCCATCGGCAACGAGTCCTGTTCGCGGATTTCCAAAATTTTACCGGGGATTCCTAGGCACATGGTTGTTTCTGTTGGTCAGTGGTTCATTTGTCATTTGTCATTTGTCATTTGTCATTTGTCAGTGGTCAGTGGTCAGTGGTCAGTGGTCAGTGGTCGATTTGTTCTTCGTCTTTCGCGCAGCAATCAGGATTTGGCCCAGAGCGATGCCTCCATCGCCGGGGGGGATTTCATGATGCATGTATGCTTCAAATCGGGCCTCCTGCAATCGTTGCCGAACCCGCTCCGTCAACAGGGCATTTTGAAAACAGCCGCCGGTCAGCACAATTCGCGAGCAACCGGCCGCGTGGGCGACCGCGACGGCTGCTTCGGCCAGTGCGTTGTGGAACTTGGCTGCAATCTCGCCCACAGACAAGCCCGCCCGCCGGTCGGCCAGAATCGCTCGGATCATCGGCTCCCAGTCCAATACGAGCGGCTCTTGGCCCGTCGCAGGCAGCGGGTATCCGTCGGAAACCTCAGACGAGGCCGCGAACTCCAATGCCATCGCCGCTTGGCCCTCGAACGTCACGCCGGCCGGCAACCCGCACAACGCGGCAACGGCGTCGAACAGGCGGCCCAGGCTGCTGGTCTTCGGAAACAGCTTGGGCCGGCCCAGGGCGGCTAACAGCATACTCGATTCCGTCGCCGTAAACCACTCTCTCGCCACGTCCGCGGCGGCGGGGCCGAAGATCTCGTACAAGATGCCTAGCGCCGAACGCCGCGGTTCCCGGGCCGCTCGATCGCCGCCGGGCAAGGGAAAGGTCCGCAAGTGGGCGATCCGCTCGCACGCGGCTCCGTCGCACAGCAAAGCTTCGCCTCCCCAGGCCGTGCGGTCCATGCCGTAGCCCGTACCGTCCCAGGACAAGCCCAAGACCGGTCCTTCCAGGCCGTGCTCCGCGACGCAGGCCGCAACGTGGGCATGGTGATGCTGAACCGAAACCAGCGGCACGCCCCAGAGGCCCGCCAAATGCTCGGCGTGCCGCGTCGAGGCATAGTCCGGATGCAGGTCGCATGCCACGGCTGCCGGGACCACATCGAAGAACTGAACCAAGTCTTCGATCGCCCGCCGGTGCACCTCGACGCTCAGTGCCGTATCCAGGTCGCCGATGTGAGGCGTCATGACGACCGATGCCCCGAGACTCAGGGCCACGGTGTTCTTCAGATGGCCGCCGACAGCCAGAATCGTGGGCAGAGCCCGGTGCATCCGGATCGGCAAAGGCGCATAACCGCGTGCCCGGCGGAGGACTTGCAGCCGCCCGGAAACCACGCGCGCCACGGAATCGTCGACCGGCCGGATAATGGGCCGATCGTGCGTCAGCATCAGGTCCGCGATGCTCCCCAGTCGCTGGCGGGCGTCGTCGGCCGTGATGGCCATCGGCTCTTCGGACAAATTGCCGCTGGTACAGATCAGCGGCCGCGCGGTCTCGGCCAACAGCAGATGGTGCAGCGGCGTATACGGCAGCATGACGCCCAGCTGCGGGTTACCGGGCGCCACCGCCGGAGCGATGTCCTTGGCGCCGGCAGCGTCCGTGCGGCGGGTCAGCAGCAGAATCGGGGCGGCCGACGACTGCAGTGCCGCGGCCTCGGCTTCGGACACGTAGCAGCGCCGGCGGACTTCGGCCAAGCTCTCGGCCATGATCGCCAGCGGCTTGTCCGGCCGCCGCTTGCGATTCCGCAGCCGCTGGACCGCCGCCTGGCTGGTCGCGTCGGCGATTAATTGAAAACCGCCAAGTCCCTGCAAGGCCAGAATCCGACCCGCACAAACCTGCTCGGCCGCTTGACACAGGGCGGCATCGCCTCGAGCCAACTCCCGTCCGTCGGCATCCTCCAAGGTCAGCACGGGCCCACAGGCCGGACAAGCGATTGGCTGGGCGTGAAACCGCCGGTCGCCGGGCTGTTCGTATTCGGCTTGGCATTCACCGCACATCCGGAAGCCGCGCATCGAGGTCTGCGGCCGATCGTAAGGCAGCTGCTGGACGATCGACCAGCGTGGGCCGCAATTGGTACAGTTGGTAAACGGATAGCGATAGCGGCGCTGTTGGGGGTCGAGGATCTCTTGCAAGCATTCATTGCAGGTAGCCAAGTCCGCGGGAATCGTGGGACGCGGCGATGCTTGTCCCGAACTCGCTCGGATCTCGAATCCCTTCAAACATGCCACGTCGGGTTCCGTCTGTACTTCACCCACCTCCAGCGAATCGATGCGGGATTGGGGCGGATGACCGTGTTGCAGCGCGTGCAGAAACCGCTCCAGCGCTCCGTCGCCGCCTTGTACTTCGATCCGCACCGCATCGGCCTCGTTCAGCACCCAGCCGTTCAGCGCCTCGGTCCGCGCCGCCCGATAGACGAACGGCCGAAAGCCCACCCCTTGAACGACGCCGCGCACGGTGATCTTCAATCGGCGGAGCGGCGAAGGCGTGGACGCGGTGATGGAGGGCACTGGCGTGGAAGGCACTGGCATGGAAGGCACTGGCATCGGCAGACCGCCCGTTCATCCAAATTCGGCTTGGCGTTGATGGACCAGCCAATCGGCGAGCGTATCCAGTCCGTCGCCGTGCAGCGCCGAGACCTCGAATACTTGGGCCTGCGGCGCCAGCCGCCGCATATCGCCGCGGGCACGCGCCAGATCGAAATTCGAATAGGGCAACAGATCGACCTTGGTAATCACCAGCGCATGGCTGCGCTGAAAAATCGCTGGATACTTGACCAGTTTATCGTCCCCTTCGGGAACGCTCAGCGCCACGATCCGCAGATGCTCGCCCAGATCGTATCCGGCGGTGCAGACCAGATTGCCGACGTTTTCGATCCACAGCGTATCGATCACGCCGTATTCAAACCCCTCGGCCGCAGCGGCAATCATGCTGGCATCCAAGTGGCACATACCGTCCGTGTTGATCTGGACGACAGGCACGCCGATGTTGGCCATCCGATCGGCATCGATCTGGCCGGCAATGTCGCCTTCGATGACCGCTGGCGCCAGCCGTCCTTGCAGCCGCTGGAACAGCCCTTCCAGCAACGTCGTCTTGCCGCAACCGGGCGAACCCACCAGATTGATGCCAAACACCCGCTCGGACGTAAATCGCGCCCTGTTTTCTCCGGCCAGCTGGTCGTTAGCTTTCAAAATGGCTTTTGCCGCCACGATTTTCATCCACGCCTCCCGTTCCAATTTTTCGCTGCGATGCCGCATGCAGACCCTGATTTTCGACCCACTGAAATGCTTCGGCCGCCGCATGCGCATTCGCGCACACGTTATTGTTCGCCAAACGAGACACTTGGGCAAGCCGCTGTGCAGGGGATTCACATTGTTTTGGCTAGCACTACCAACATTTCCCGGCGTTACGATGTTGGCCTTTCGCGAGGCACACCGCTCAGCGCTGTCCCGCATCCGCGATCGCCGATTGGCTGGCCAGCAACGTCCGCCAGATCTCTCGAATGGCCGAGGGATCGCCCAGCCGGTCCGCCAAGACAAGCTTGGCCGCGGTCAGTTCCCGACTGGTCGGGCGGCGGTCCAGGACGGACAAGAACAAGTGCTCGATTTTCTTCTCCGGCGGCAGGCTACTGTGCGCTAGACGAGGCAGCCAAGCCGGGCCGGGCCATTGGGTGTCGGGCTGGGTTTCAATAATTTCCACCGGCTCGACGCTGGGACGCAACCAAGTGCGGCGCGCCAAAGCGCCGGGACCAGCGGGCGCTGCCGCCGGTCGCCGATGCACGGCTTGGACCAGCATCCGGGACACATCCACAGGACCGCCGCCGTTGGCGATGCTGTCCGTTGCGCCGTTCTCTTTGACGCCGTTCTCTTTGACGCCGTTCTCTTTGGCCCTATTGTCTCTGGCCCCATTCTCTCTGGCATAGTACCGCGCGAACAAAGGCTGGCCGCCCGACTCGGGAGCGTCCATCCAGCTTTCGGGCGTGCGTTTGCCCGACAAGCCGAATGGCTCGCTGAGCACGATCCAGCGGACGAGTCCCTTCGTGTCAAAATCATGGGCGGCCAGTTCGTCCGCGAGCCGATCCAGCAATTCGGGATGCGACGGAGGATTGTGCGGTCCCATGTCGTCGACGGGCTGCGTGAATCCGTAACCAAACAGCCAACTCCAGATCCGGTTTACCGTCGCCAGACGGAAATCATCGGAGGCGACGACCAGTTTGGCTAACTCGCGACGGCGATTCACATCACTGACCAAACCGCTGTGCGAGATCGTCTGGCCGTCGAACTCGGGATACGCCATCCCCAAACGCCCGTCAGGCAGCCGATAAAACAATTCGGCATCTTTCGCCGCACCGCTGGCGCCGGCAAAATCTCGGTCCGTCAGCACGGTCCGCTGCGCTTCACGATCCCGTTGGATCGTCATCTGCCGAAAAAAGGCGTTCAGTTGCCAGAATTCCCCTTGCTCCCACGCGCCAGCCGCGTGATCGTGACAACTGGTACACACCAGCTGTTTGCCCAAAAACACCCGCGACGTCCGATTGGTTGCCGCTGCCGCGTTGTCTTTGGCTCCCGCCAACAAGAAGTTCACAGCCCCGTTGTGGTCTTCAGCCCCAGGCTGGTTCGCCCCCGTGGCCGACAGCAATTCGAACACGACCTGCTCCTGCGGCCGGTCCGATCGCACCGCCGCGGCCAAGTAGCTCACCAATTCCTCGCGGCTGAACGTATCGTCCGCGGACTCGTTCGCTATGGGGCCGACCAGGGCGGTCGCCCACGATTGAGCCCAATGCCGAGCGTGCTCGTCACTGGCCAGCAACCGGTCCACCAGCGCTCGGCGGTGGGATCGGTCCTTTTCCCGCTGCCGCAGGAATTGCTTGGTCTCGTCGCCGGTCGGACGTCGACCGACCAATTGCCGATAAACGCGGTCGCACCATTCCTCCTCCGTCACCGGCGGCGAGGGCGTCACACTGTGCTCGCGCCACCCTCGCTTCAGGACGTCATTAATGAAAGCGATCACGTCGGCATCGGCCGACGGCTGGCGACGGGGACTCGCACGCGGCATATCGGGGGGACTGGCCGGGTTGGCGGAGTCGGGCGGCAGTCCGCCGGTCGACGTCTCAGCCTGCCGTGACGGCGCGGCCGTTGCGATTGTCTGCTGGGCGTCTGCACGCACCGGGACCCGGCCGCGGGGCCGCTCCGGCATGTCGGTCGGCGGACGAACGGAGGCGGGATCGCCGGCAATCGGAACGTTGGGACCCGGTTGGGCAATGATGCGGCCGGCCGGTTGATTCCAATGCCGCGCCGCGTACAGGCTCAACAGTCCAGTCACCGCCAGAAAACTAGCCGCCACGGCCAGCGCGAGCCAGCGGCGGTCACGATCCCGCCGAACGGGATGTGCCGGCTGAATTCGCACCACGTCCTCGCTGGGCCAAGGAGGCGGCACGGGTTCAACCAGGGGATGCACAGGAGGCGGCACCGGCAGCGCCGCCACCGCGTCGGGAGATACCGCGTCGTCGCCTGCAACCCAGGCCATCCTCGCAGCCGATTGCTGCCGAGCTTCCCACGCCTGCAAGATGGCGGACGTCAAGTCGGGAGGATAACGGCCACCAAGGACCTCCTCCAAACCGGCCTCCAGAATCCTGTCGGCATGCTCTTCGATCACTGTAACTTGCCCTCGATGCACTCACGCAACAGACGCTTGGCCCGCTGCATCAAATTCTTCGCACCATGTTCCGAGATGCCGAGAGCCGCGGCGATATTCGCTCGCGACCCTCGCTCTCGGAACCGCATCTCCAATGCCAACCGAGCCCGGGACGTCAACACTTGAAGGCACTCTCTCAATGCCTCCAGCCTCGCTTCTCCACTGTCATTTCCGGCCCACTGGTCCCAAGCCCGGTCGAACTCCTCGATGTCCTCGACGACGATTACCTTGACTTTGCCACCCCTCCGATGCGCGGATATAAACTGACTACGGGCGACTTTGCGGAGGTAAGCCGCCGTCGACGCGGCTCCATAATCCCGAAACGGATGTTGCAGCACCGCCAGAAACGTCTCCTGGGTTAAATCATCGGCTTGAGCCGGCTCGCAGCCCAACGCCCGCAGATAGCGCCACACGCCAACCTGATATTGCTCGATCAGTCGAGCAGCATCGAAACCGGTCGTGTCGGGCGTCGGCGACGCTTCCATGTGGTGCCACAATCACTGAAACGTAGAATAGGCCGGAAAGTACTCAGAATGTTCGCTGGGCTCCAGGCGAGTTATTGCTGTCGAGGCCCCTGCGACGCAGGATCTCATTGATTCAGACTGGCATGCTTAAGTTCTTACATAAAAACGATTTACAACATGAATCGTGGTCTGGCTCCAGGGGAATCATCAAATCCGGACGAAGTTATCACGATCCAGGTCCGACAACCGTCCCGATCCAAAGTGTCACCAGACTCCAGGCATTCAGCCAGACATGGATCACGATGCATGGCAGTACGCGGCCCGTCCTGGCATATACAAAGCCAAGTCCCAAGGCGAGCACAAACAGCGGGATCGGCGCGGCACCATGGGACACATGCATCAGGGCGAACAACGCTGAACTCGTCAGAATCGCGAACACCTCCGCCGCAGGTGCCTGGTGCCTCGTCGTGATTCCGCCGTTCCCATCGCTCGCCAAGAGGCCGGCCGGAGTCGCGCCGGGGAACATTGCGTTGCCAAAGACGAAGTGCCAGAAATCGCCACGCCGCGGCACAAACGCTTGCAAACCGCCTTGCCATAGGACGCGATAAAAAAACTCCTCCACCACCGGCGCTCCGACGACCGCCGAAAAGAAAACGGCACTCTGCACCAACAAGTCCGGATGTTTCTCCAACGCGGAGATCAACGGATGCTCGTACGGAAACCAAATGACCAGCAGCCACTGCAGGCCGTAGACCAGCGGAGCCAGCATGACGAACGCGACCGTTCCCAGCCACATGTCTTGCCACACGTTACGCCACGAAATGCCAAAATCCGCCGCCGAAGCCCTCGTTCGCAATCCAATCGCCGCCACGGCAGCCGCGATGGCAGCCAAATTGGCGACCGGTTCGCAGAACAGAATCAGGGTCAAGTCGCGAGCCGAAACATCCTCCCAGCCGCGCGAAGGCTGGATGCCCAGCATCCCAGTCAGTATCCAGACGTTGAGCAATTGGAACGTCATCAGCAACAACGTTGCAAGCAGCAGATCGATCAGCCCCCAGGGGACCGGCGGCCGCGTCTGGCGGGCAAGCACGGGCTGTTTCCGCGCGAGCCGTCGAAATACCGCCCCCCAGCCAACAAGACTGCCGGCAAGGGCGACCAGGATGATCAGCTGAAACAGGAAAATCATTGAAGCTGGGGGCTATAAATGGGAGGGCGGCGGCGGCATCGGAACGGATTGCCACGATCCTCGACGGTAGCAGATCGTCGGCCGGTTCGCTATACTGCCCGGAGTTCCTTCTGGCTTGAGCCCGATGCGATCTGTATCAACCAGCGTGCGGTGATTCCTCGCCGCTTTTCCATTATCGAGCCTGACACGGCTTTTCTACCCGAGACAATGATGACTGACACGACGAAAACCTTCGACCCGTTTGGAGCGCGTGACACGTTTGAAACCGGAGCCGGTCCGGCTGGAATCTATCGGCTGGCAAAGCTCGAGCAGCTGGGTTTGGGCCAAATCAGCCGCTTGCCGTACTCGATCCGTGTGCTGCTGGAAGCCGTCTTGCGAACCTGCGACGGATATCAGGTGACCGAACAAGATGTGAAGAATCTGGCGGCTTGGCAAGCCGACTCCGTGGCCGAACTGGAAATTCCGTTCAAGCCCGCGCGCGTGGTCCTGCAAGACTTTACAGGCGTCCCCGCCGTGGTCGATTTGGCGGCCATGCGCAGCGCCATGAAACGGCTGGGCGGCGATCCCAAGAAGATCAACCCGCTGATTCCCGTCGATCTGGTCATCGACCATTCGGTCCAAGTCGATCGCTTTGGCAGCATCGATGCGCTGCACGCCAATGTGGAATTGGAATTCGAGCGGAACCGGGAACGATACGAATTTTTGCGATGGGGCCAGCGGTCGTTTGAGAACTTTCGCGCCGTGCCGCCGAACGTGGGGATCGTGCATCAGGTGAACTTGGAATTCCTCGCCAAAGCAGTGTTTTCCGGCAGCGATTCGCGCGGCCCGGTCGCATTCCCGGACTCGCTGGTCGGCACCGACAGCCACACGACCATGATCAACGGACTGGGCGTCGTCGGCTGGGGCGTGGGCGGTATCGAGGCCGAAGCGGTGATGCTGGGCCAGCCGCTGTATATGCTGATGCCGGAAGTGGTGGGCATGGAGTTGACGGGCCAATTGCCGCCCGGGGCGACGGCCACGGATCTGGTCCTGACGGTGACCGAAATTCTCCGCAACGAGAGAGTGGTCGGGAAGTTCGTCGAGTTCTTCGGAGCCGGTGTCTCGTCGATGTCACTGGCCGATCGGGCGACACTCGCCAACATGGCGCCCGAATACGGGGCGACGATGGGTTTCTTTCCGATCGACGCCGAGACGCTGAACTATCTGCGTCAGACGGGGCGCACCGCCGCAGAAGTCGGCTTGGTCGAGCGCTATACCAAGGAGCAAGGCCTGTTTCGCACCGATGACACGCCGGCGCCCGTGTACACGAAATGCCTGACGCTGGACCTGAGCACCATCGAGCCGTGCTTGGCCGGTCCGAAACGGCCTCAAGACCGCGTGCCGCTGACGCAGGTCAAGCCGTCGTTCCAAGCGGCCTTGCGGGCGCCGCTGAACCAACGCGGCTTCGCCCTGGGCGACGATGCGCTCCGCCGCACGGCCACGGTCGAGGACAACGGAGGTACGACGAAGATTGGTCACGGCGCCGTGGTGATCGCCGCCATTACCAGCTGTACCAATACCAGCAACCCGTCGGTGATGCTCGCGGCCGGACTGTTGGCCCAAAAAGCAGTCGCCCGGGGGTTGAGCGTCAAGCCGTACGTTAAGACGAGCCTCGCACCGGGCTCGCGCGTGGTCCAGGATTACCTGGAAAAAGCCGGGCTGATCGAGCCACTGCAACGGCTGGGGTTCCATATCGTCGGCTACGGCTGTACGACGTGCATCGGCAACAGCGGGCCACTGCCGGAGCCGGTGGCCCAGGCGGTGACCGAAGGCGATCTGGTGGCCGCGGCAGTACTCAGCGGCAACCGCAACTTCGAGGGCCGCATCAATCCGCTGGTCAAAGCCAACTATCTGGCCAGCCCGCCGCTGGTCGTCGCCTATGCCCTGGCCGGCTCGACCGACGTCGATCTCACGACGGAGCCGATCGGCCAAGACCGCGACGGCCACGACGTATTCCTGCAAGACGTGTGGCCGACGCGCGACGAGATCCAAAGCACGCTCGAGCGTTCGATCGACGCCGAAATGTTTCACTCCCGTTACGGCAACGCGTTCGAATGCAACGAGATGTGGAACTCGATTCCGGTCAACGAAGGGGACCTGTACGCTTGGGACGCATCCAGCACGTACATTCAAGAGCCGCCGTTCTTAGAGCAGCTGACCACCGAAGTGCAGCCCGTTCAGCCCATCCGCGGCGCGCGCGTGCTGGCCGTACTGGGCGATTCCGTGACCACGGATCACATCTCGCCGGCCGGGTCGATCGGCAAAGACAGTCCGGCCGGCCGGTTCTTGATCGCCCAGGGTGTCGAACCGGCTGACTTCAACAGCTACGGTGCTCGCCGCGGCAACGATCGCGTCATGATCCGCGGGACGTTCGCCAACATTCGCATCCGCAACCAGCTGGCCGGCGGAAAAGAAGGCGGCTGGACGCGGCATCTGCCGGACGGCGAATTGCTGAGTATCTACGACGCCGCCATGAAGTACCGCCAGGAGGGGACGCCTCTGGTGATCCTGGCCGGCGCCGAGTACGGTACGGGCAGCAGCCGCGACTGGGCTGCCAAAGGGACGTTTCTCCTGGGTGTGCGGGCCGTGATCGCGTCCAGCTACGAGCGCATCCACCGCAGCAACCTGGTCGGGATGGGCGTCCTGCCGCTCGAATTCGTCCAGGGACAAACCTGGCAGTCGCTGGGCCTGACCGGCGAGGAACAGTTCACCATCGAGGGCCTGGACGACAGCCTCCAGCCGCGGTCGACGATCACCGTCACCGCCCAGTCGGCGGACGGAACGGTCAAAGCCTTCGGTGCCCGCGTGCGGATCGACACACCGGTCGAAATCGACTACTACCGCAACGGAGGCATCCTGCAAACCGTACTCCGCAAACTGCTGGCCGGCTGACGGCGCCGGATTGGGCCAAAAAACGAAGTGTTTGCGGACCGGTACGAGCCGGAGCGGTTGCGGAAATTGTTGCCGAGAGTCGAATTTCAGCAAGCGATTTCTGTGGTCGAAACGATCGCGGCCAGAACGGAGGATCGGGTGGCAGTCGAAAGGGATCGTCCGAGGGCGGAAGATATTGACGTGCGAAGCGATGGGGCGGGCCTTGTTGGAGTCCACGCTTTAGCGTGCCAGGCGGGCCATGCCGCCAGAAAAGACACGCTAAAGCGTGAACTCCAGCGAGGTTAGCACCTTTACTCACCCTGCCTACGGGTGGCAGCAGGACTTCGGCCAAACGTCCTCCCCCTTCATTAAGAAATCTCCCGGCCGCTGGGATGGCACCTCGACGGCTGCGCCCTAGAATAAACGACTGGGCATGCGTTGCGTACCACCTCTAGCCGACGTATCTCGTCGGTCGCCAGAAAGATCCGTCGATGAAGCGCCAGTTGTTATCCGCCCCGTTGGCCGCCTGGGTTTTCCTATCGGCCACAGCTTGGGCCGCCGTGCCGGACCGTGTGGATTTCAATTTCCACGTCAAACCGATTTTGTCGGACCGCTGTTTTCATTGCCACGGTCCGGATCCGGGAAACCGTCAAGCGGATTTGCGTCTGGACACGCCGGACGGCTTGTTCGCAGCGGCCGCTTCGGGCGATGCCTCCCACGTGATCAAACCGGGCGACCTGGACCACAGCGAGTTATACCGGCGGATCGCGGCCGCGGACGAGGACTTGCGGATGCCGCCGCCGGAATCCAAGCTGTCGCTGACGGCCGACGAGGTCGACGTGATCCGGCGCTGGATCAAACAAGGCGCGGAATGGAAACCCCACTGGGCGTTCATTCCCTTGCAGACGGTGCCGGTGCCCGACGTCCGGTACCGCGATTGGCCGCGGAACGAGATCGATCGCTTTGTGCTGGCTCGACTGGAATCCGAGGGGATCGAGCCGGCGCCACAGGCCTCGCGCCAGCGCCTGATCCGGCGCGTGACCTTCGACTTGACCGGCCTGCCGCCGACGCTTGACGAGATCGACCGGTTTCTGGCAAACGATTCCCCGAACGCTTACGAACGCGTGGTGGATCGGCTGCTGGCTTCGGAACGTTTTGGAGAGCGGATGGCGGTCGACTGGCTCGATGCGGCGCGGTACGCCGACACCTACGGCTATCAAGCCGACGTGTACCGCGCGGTCTGGCCGTATCGCGACTGGATTGTCCGCGCGTTCAATACGAACCTGCCTTACGACCAGTTCCTCACGTGGCAGTTGGCGGGCGATCTGTTGCCCGCGCCCACGCGGGACCAGCTGATCGCCACGGCCTTTAACCGGATGCACCGCCAGACGAACGAAGGCGGCAGCATCGAAGAGGAATTTCGAGCGGACTATGTGAGCGATCGCACCAACACGCTGGGCGCGGCCCTGCTGGGCCTGACCCTGGAATGTGCGCGGTGCCACGACCACAAGTACGATCCGATCAGCCAGCGGAACTACTATCAGTTGTTCAGCTTCTTCAACAATATCGACGAGTGCGGATTGTACTCGCATTTTACGGACGCCATGCCGAACCCGACGCTGCTGCTGACAACGAACGACCAGCAACAGCGGCTCGACGGGCTGGACGCGCAACTGGAGCGAGCCGAACAGCAACTGGCAGTGCTGGCCCAGCAGCGCCGCGAAGCGTTCGAGCAGTGGTTGGCGGGCGAACGTGGCGAGCCCGAGGTGCCGGGTCTGATCGGCGACTATCCGTTCGAGGCGATCGAGGCCGGCAAGCTCGAGAATCGGGCGGCCGGCGACAGGCCTGCCAAGGTGTTCGAGGACCCGCAGATCGTGCCGGGCCGGGTGGGCATGGCGTTGCAGCTCAGCGGCGAAAATAACGCGACCACGCCGGTGGGCGGTGACTTTGGCCGCAATCAGCCGTTTTCGATCGCGCTGTGGATCAACACGCCGGACATCAAACAGCGGGCCGTCATTTTGCACCGTTCGCGGGCTTGGACCGATGCCGGCAGCCGAGGTTATGAGTTGCTGTTGGAGAACGGTTGCTTGAGCGCCGCGCTGATCCACTTCTGGCCGGGCAACGCGATCCGGATTCGCACCACGGAACCCGTCGCCGTGGGCCGTTGGGTTCATGCCGTGATGACTTACGACGGTTCCAGCCGAGCGGCCGGTCTGATGCTGTACGTCGACGGCCGGCCCGCGAGCTGTACCGCGGTCCGAGATAACCTGTTTAAGGAAATCACGGGCGGCGGAACGAACGAACTGACCTTGGGCCAGCGATTCCGCGACCGGGGATTCAAGGACGGTTTGGTCGACGAGCTGAAGATCTTCGATCGCAGCCTGACGGCCGTCGCGGCGGCCCAGATCTACGACGGCAAAACGCTGACCGAGACGCTGGCCGTGCCCGGCGGCGAACTGACCGCGGCTCAGAAACGCGATTTGTTCGCCTACTATCTGGCGCACAGGGATCCGCCGTACCGCGCGGCGGTGGCGGCGTTGAGCGACCTGCGGCGGCAGCGGAGCGCGGTGATCGACCCGGTGCCGGAATTGATGGTCATGAAAGAGATGCCCGAGCCGCGGCCGACATTCGTGCTGCAGCGCGGCGAGTACGACGCACCCGGCGAATCGGTACAGCCCGGCGTACCGGACGGCATTCTGCCTTGGGCGGACGATTGGCCGCCGAACCGTTTGGGCTTGGCGCAATGGCTGACCGATTCTCGCCACCCGCTGACCGCGCGCGTGGCCGTAAACCGGTTCTGGCAGCTGCTGTTCGGCCGGGGGATCGTGGCTACGCCGGAGGACTTCGGAAGTCAAGGCCGGTTGCCTTCGCATCCGGAATTACTGGACTCTCTGGCCCTGTCGCTGATCGATTCCGGTTGGGATGTAAAATCGCTGCTCAAACGCATCGTGACCTCGGCGACGTATCGGCAGGAATCCGACTGCGCCCCGGAGCCGTACGCGCGCGACCCGGAGAACGTGCTGTTGGCGCACGGTCCGCGTTATCGCCTCGCCGCCGAAATGCTTCGCGACCAGGCGTTGTTCGCCGGCGGACTGCTCGTGCCGCGCGTGGGCGGGCCGCCGGTCAAGCCGTATCAGCCGGCGGGCTTGTGGGAGGAAAAATCGGGCGCCAAGTACGATCGCGACGTGGGCGAGGGCAGCCACCGCCGCAGCTTGTACACCTTCTGGAAACGCACGTCTCCGCCGCCTGCGATGGTGACGTTGGATGCGGCCAAACGTGAGGTCTGCGTCGTCAAACGAGCGACGACCGCGACGCCGTTGCAAGCCCTGGTGTTGCTGAACGATCCGCAATACGTCGAGGCGGCTCGGGCTCTGGCCGAGCGGGCCATGACCGAAGGCGGCCGGCTCGAAGATCGCCTGACGTTCACGTTCCGCACGCTGACGAGCCGTCATCCGGCGTCCGCGGAACTGGCCGTGCTGCAGCAGCTGTTCGCCGAACAGCGTGAGGATTTCGCCGCGCGCCCCGAAGCGGTGCAGCAGTTCCTGGCCGTCGGCGATCACCAGCGGAATGAAACGTTGGACGCCACCGACTTGGCCGCCTTGGCGGTTGTGGCCGCGGCCGTGATGAACCTGGATGAAACCGTGATGAAGCGGTGACGAGGGACCACGAAGATGCTGAACGATTTTGTCCGTCAGGTCACGCGCCGGCATTTCTTTTCGCGAACCGCGATGGGACTGGGCGGCGCGGCGCTGGCTCACTTGTTGGCGGCGGATTCAGCGCGAGCTTCCGCCGCGCCGTCCGGCGTGATGACGCAGTTCCATCATCCGCCCAAGGCGAAACGCGTGATCTATCTGTTCATGAGCGGCGGTCCGTCGCAGATCGACTTGTTCGATTACAAACCGCTGCTCAACGAGCGGCACGGCGAAGAACTGCCGGACTCGGTGCGTCAAGGCCAGCGGCTGACGGGCATGTCGGGCAACCAGGCCACCTTGCCGCTGGCCGGGTCCGCGTTCAAGTTCCAGCAGCACGGCCGATCGGGCGCGTGGATCAGCGAATTGCTGCCGCACACAGCGGGCGTGGCGGACGAGTTGTGCTTTATCAAGTCGATGCATACGCAGGCCATCAATCACGACCCGGCGATCACCTTTTTCCAGACGGGCTCGCAGATTGCCGGACGCCCGTCGATCGGCGCCTGGCTCAGCTACGGCTTGGGCTCGGCCAACGAGAATTTGCCGGTCTTTTGCGTGCTGGTCACCAAGGACAAGGGCGGCCAGCCGCTGTACGAACGGCTGTGGGGCAGCGGCTTTCTGCCCGCCACGCATCAAGGCGTCCAGTTCCGTTCGGGCAAGGACGCCGTGCTGTACCTGGCGAACCCCGACGGGATCACCGCGGCCGGTCGCCGCAAGATGCTCGACCGCCTGCAGGAACTGCACCAGCTGCAGTACGAGCAGACGCTCGATCCGGCGATCACCGCGCGGATCGAACAGTACGAAATGGCGTTTCGAATGCAGAGTTCGATGCCCGAGGTGACGAATTTCGCGGACGAACCGGAGCATATTTTGGAGATGTACGGTCCGGACGTTCGCACACCAAGCACGTTTGCGGCCAACTGCCTGCTGGCTCGCCGCCTGGTCGAGCGGAACGTGCGGTTCGTACAGCTGTTTCACAAGGACTGGGACCACCACGGCGGCTTGCCCGGCGGCATTCGGCAGGAGTGCAAGCAAACCGATCAAGCATGCGGGGCCTTGATCCGCGATCTCAAGCAGCGCGGCATGCTGGACGACACGCTGGTCGTCTGGGGCGGGGAATTCGGGCGAACCAGTTACAGTCAAGGCAAGCTGACGGCGACCAACTACGGCCGCGACCATCATCCCCGCTGCTTTACGATGTGGCTGGCCGGCGGGGGCATCCGGCCCGGGTTCAGCTATGGCCGGACGGACCCGTACAGCTACAACATCGAGCGAGATCCGGTTCACATCCACGACTTGCACGCCACGCTGCTGCACCTGCTGGGCATCGACCACCAGCAGCTGACGTACAAACACCAAGGCCGCCGTTACCGTCTGACCGACGTACATGGTCTGGTCGTCAAAGAGCTGTGCGCATGAGAGCTTTGCCGTGCTTGGCAACGCTCACAGAAAAACCTCCCCACTTGCTGCTCGGCCCATCTCCCCGGGGTGCTGGCAGCCTGACAAAACAGGTGGCAGGCACCACAATGAATAGCGGTTTGGCGTGCGGGCAGATACAACGTGTTGCGGAGCCAGTCCCCTCCGCCCCTGTGCGTATGACATGCGACGCACGGAGACCGGCTGGTGCCAGCCCTGGATCGTCGGCACACCGTCCTTTAGACTGAGGACGACGTGACGACTTGGTGTATTGCGTGAGGGGAAGCTGATGGTTCGACGCTGGTCTTTCATCTCCACCTCTCAGCCGGTTCTACCGGCGCTTTCCCTGACACCTGGTATGCCTCCGGATTCTTCAAGAACCAAAAAAAGGACCATCCCAGCGCTACGATTTGGAGGGATTTGCAAACCTTCAATCAGGAGACACTCGGATGTCCACAACGAGCAGAAAACGGAAATCGACAGGAACGAAAAAACGCTTTATCGGCAAACCTGCCGGTCAGATCCAAGAGCGGGTTCAAGCCGTCGGCCCGGAACATTTTGGCGTCGTGGCGGTGGACTGCGCCAAACGGCGATCCAAATGGATGCTGTGTAACTTCTTTGGCAAGGTCGTCGTCGAACCGACGTCCGTGGAGCATTCCACAGGCGGACTGCGCGAGATGACGCAGCTTGTCGCCAGGACCTGCCAGGCCGAAGGATTGACCGACGTGATCGTCGCCGTCGAGATGACCGGGATCTATCACAAACCGGTCCAACGGGCGTTCCGCAAAGGCGGCTTCGACACACGCATCGTGCATCCCTTCGCGTCGAGCCATTACCGTCAGCCGCTGCATCCCGATGCGAAGACCGACGACCACGATCTCGAAGCGATCTTCCAGGCGGCGATCCGAGGCTACGGATTGGCCACCCTGCCAGTGGGCGAAGTGTATCAGTCGCTTCAAGCTGTCTCGCGCCACCGCCACAACTTGGTCAAGCAACGTTCGCGGCTGATGGTCCAAATTCGTCGCCTGCTCCATCAAACCATGCCGGGGTTCGCCGATCTGTTTGACGAGGGCAAGTTGTTTCACCACTCCATCGCCTTGCCGGTGGCGCTCCAGTTCCCTTCCGCCGAAGCCATTCGTGAAGCGGGTGTCGACGGCATCTCGCGCCGTCTGAACCAGATCCACGTCAGCTTCCAAACACGCACGATCGAACGCATCGTGGCTTGGGCCGGGAACGCCGCCGAGCCGTCGGAACTGACGCCGATGTATACCCGACAATGGCAACAGCTCAACCAAGTTCGCCAAATGTGGGACGAACAGATTCTGGCAACCGAGCGAGAAATGGCGGGATTTCTCGTAAAAACGCCCTATGTTCTCTTGCTCACCGTGACCGGCATCAACGTCGTCTCGGCGGCGCGGTTCGCTGGAGAAGCCGGTCCGATCGAGCACTACGCCTCGGCTCGCGCGATCAACGGCCGCGCCGGCTTGTTCCCCTCACGATACCAAAGTGATGAAGTCGATCACGCCGACGGCTCACTCATCCGTCAGTGCAATCGCAAGCTGCGCGGCGCGGCAATGCTGGTGGCGGAAAATTTGATCAAGTGCCATCCCTACTATCGTGGAGTGGCGGAACTGTGGAAACAGCAGAAAGTCGATCCGCGCGACCGCCGTTGCCGGATTGCCAACCGGGCCATGCGGATGGTCTATCAACTCATCGCGGGCAGACAAGTGTGGCGCGGCAAAGGCGTCGATCGCGAATACCTGCTGGCCAAGCTGCAAGAGTTCCATCGGCTCCACCAAACTCCGATC
>Ga0351889_10031_pt1 | contig 40788 bp, 33 predicted proteins | sample TotcelFGM3001M14_FD_206767 | JGI IMG/M metagenome (GOLD analysis project Ga0351889, IMG submission 206767) | Enriched cells from coal bed in the Powder River Basin, Montana, United States - Total cells FGM rep3 HSBNCT.FGM.300.1.M14 ...
TCAGGTGTTGCTCGCACCTGTCGGGCGTGTTGTTTTCTGCATGTACGTAGCGGTCGCCCCAGTTGCATCTCTTGTCCTGTCCCCCTGGACGCCACTGGCCGATGAAGGCGAAGGGCAAAGCCGAAGTTCAGGCCCCTCAAGTGCGGGGTCTGCGATGTGCCTACAAAATGCTGTGTCTCTTGAGTTACCTTGAGTTACAAAATGCTGTGTCCCTTGAGTGTCCCCCCTTGAGTGTCCCCATCTGCCGGATCGCGGCCAGACGTCGCCCCGTGCCCAAGTCGCGACGCCGGGTCCGCCCGGCAACCAAGGCGCCACTTCCGCCCGTGAACGCGACACGGGCGAACGTAAGACGCGTTAGCGGCGACGGGGACCCGGGAAAGGCACCCTCAAGCTCGTGGCGATCGTCTGAGCTCGCCGCATTTTCCATGTCGTCCTGAGCGTTGATTGGAGCTACAATCATGGTGCGTTCGGACGTGCTCTGACTGAATCTTGAGCGGGGGAGAACAACATGGACGGCGTGTCGTTTGCGATCATGCTTGCACCTTTCGGCGTATTCGTCTGGGCCGTGAGCCATGGTTTTCGACATTTCCGAGGTGGCACGAATGACGGATACGTTCGGCTCGCGTTTTTCTCCACAGGCGTTTTAGGGTTGTTCGTCCAGACCGCATGCGGTTTCTTCGCGGCTTTTGATGACCCGCATGGTAGATTAGTCGATTGCATCGATTGGGGAGCGTGGACGGGAACGCCGACGCCGTTGGTTGCTTTTCTGTACCTGTTGGCGACTGTCTTGCTGGTCGCACTGATTGGCTTTTACACTTGCGGGAGCATTGTGGCGTCACTCCGCATAACCAAAGCCCCTGCGAGACCAAAACAGTGAACAGCAAACCGCTATGCTCGCCAGACCACGGATACCTCCGTATGAGACGGGGCTACTGACGGCGATGGGCGGCACCTGCCGGATCGCGGCCAGCGGCTACGTCGCCCACGTCGCTAAGCCCTGACCACAGGCCACAACGCCCGTGAGCGCGACACGGGCGAACGTCGGACCAAGTGGGCGGCGATGGTTTGTGGCGTTCCCCCTTCGGCCATCACCTACCGGATCGCGGCCAAGCGGCTGCCGACACGGCGGCGGTGATCGTGTGGCTGAGCTGCTGCCTGGGGCGGCGTGGGCAGCTGTGGTATAACCTGCCGGATCGCGGCCAGACGGAACGGGTCGACTTACGGCCTTCGGTCAACGCCGGATAGGTTCGTACGCCGGCTGTTCAATGGGAGATAAAGGCATGGGAAACCACATCGATTTGAAACGTTCCCTCCAGTCCGTGGATCCCGAACGATTCGTCGCGACTGCGAAGCGGATCATCGGAGATCACGGTTACTCCGACCACGATTTCGACAAGAAACACGCGCGACTTCGCCGTGATTATCCAGCGTACGACGCGCTTTGTCGAACCATCCAGTCGCAAGGGCGCGGAATACGCGAAGATGCAATGCTTCACGCCGCCGGGATGGAACTACTATTTCGGACGCTGATCACGATTGCCGAAGAAAACGCCAGGCAGGAATGGGTGGGGAACAGCTGACGCCCCAGTGCCTACGTCGCAACGCCGGCCTGTCTGGGGCCGCGTCGGCGTCAACACGGTAGCACCTGACGGATTCCATCCCAGCTGCTACGTCGCCCACGTCGCGACGCCGGTGCCGACCGTGGCCAACGACGCCACTTCCGCCCGTGAACGCAACACGGGTGAACGGCGGCCACCTGGGCGGGAACGGCGGTACCTGGTAGATCGCGGCCAAGCGGCTATGCTCACAGGCGGGGCCGATCGTGTGAGCATCCGGATGCCGGATCTCGGCCGGGCTACGTCGCAACGCCTTGGCCACAGGCCGCAACGCCGGTGAACGCGACACGGGCGAACCGGATACCGTAGGCCGCCAAGCGACGCCGGACGCGACACGGCGGGCCTGGGGCCGAACGGTGTGGCGACTTTCCGCCTGCTGCAGGTGGCGAAATCTTGCTTTCCCCTGCAAATCGGCTATTCTGATTCGATGGCGGTCAACGGTGTGCCAGAACACGGCTCGTTGACGGCTTGTCGGGATTTTGATTGGCGGGAAGGGTTGTTTGACCGACTTGTTGTGTTGATGGCAGCCGTCGGGTTTTGAGGCGGGGGTACCCGAGACGGAACGATTCCTCAGACTCGCTCTGTCCAGCCAGGATGCATGCCGCGAGCGTTGGTCGGAGGCTCGAACTAAACCGCGCACCGGACGCCCTCTAGGTTGACGGAATGAGCGGCTAGGTCGCCCCCGTCCGAGCGACTGCAGACGCACGAGGTGCTCTCTTGAGACTAAAGAGAAGGTCAGGCTGTGGCTGCACGTGTCGGGAATTACTCCGTTGGTCGACGACAGCGGCCATCTGTCTGCTTTTTCCGAGAGCCACTGCGGCGTGTCTGCCCACTGACGATTCGTGGACTCAAACTTCACCAGGCGGAGGATACATCCTGGTGATGGTTTCGCCGAAATCCGCCGCCGACGATCAGGGTAATCGTCCGCTCGATCCGACGCAAGTGGGTGCCCGACAGGGTGCGCGACTTCGGGACAAGTACCGGGACAGCGGCCTGTACCGCAACGACGGCAGCAGCCGACCGTTGTGGCCGATTCCCTTCATCGACGGCAGGTGGCCTGCACATGTGGCACCGGATGGGAGGTGCGTCGTGTTCGACGCGGACCGGTGCAGCCTCGGATGGCATGCGGTGACCATCTTTGTCGATGGCCGCCACGTCGTGACACACTGGAAGCACAACCTGATTTCCTGTTACTACAGCAAGAAGCTCGTGGCCATGCTTTGCGACTGGAGGGACGTAGAGCCACTCCGTGGCGAATTGGATCACGAGAAACGTACCTACACCATCACCACCGAGCAAGGCGAGGTTTTCGTGCTGGATGTCACCAACGGCCAGTTGCTCCGACATAGCTCTCGCTGGCCGTGCTACATCGTGTCGTTCGTCCTTTTGATGCCGACCGCGGTGGTATTGATTTGGTATCGCGATGGGATGCATAGCCTGATCTCGCAGGCCGGCCGGAATCTGTCCCGCCATGAAACGAGCAGATCGTTGAAGTCTACCTGCACACGTTTCTCGCTGCGTAGCGTTCTTGGCGGAATCACGCTGCTGTGCGTCGTCCTCGCCGTCCGCAAGTTGGTTGTCCTGGGCGTGTTCCTTGGTGCAGCCGCCACGTTCGCTGGGGCGGTGGCGATCTTCGTCCGACGCAGCTTCCGTAGTTTCCTCATCGGCAGTGTGCTGGGGTCGATGCTGCCTGCAAAATGCTGTGTCCCGGTTCTTCCCCCGCAACGATTATTTCGCCCTTGCAGGGCTTGTTCGACACGATAGATCAGGTTCCCAGGGCGACGGTGACGCTCGCACAACTCGCGTCGCCTTGCCCTTGGACTGGTCTGTTCGGCCCCTTCGAGGCAAATGCACCGCAGTTCCCCTGGCGGAGATACACCCACGACCATCCAGCTTGTTCGAAACGGATTGCCACCGTATCGGCCATGCCGTAAGATGCCTGCAGGTCGAATGGGCGATGGTCGCCCATCTGGAGAAGCTCGGCGACAAACCGAGACGAGCGGATCTGTGCCGTAAGGGAGATGCTGCTGTTGGTACGGGAGACTACGGGAAAGTCCGTCGCGGAGTTTAAGACGTATTCCGGCGACTCGATTCGATCCCAAGGATCTGAGCTTTGCTGTCAGTCGCTGGAGATCATTGAAAACGAATGGCGGGGTCAGAGCGTCGACGACTTTGAGAGGGCCCTCAACCAACTCTTCGCCGAGTGCCACCGCGTGCTGAAGGACGACGGTTGTCTGGCTCTGATGACGAGTAAGTTGGGAGAGCCATTGGTACAATGGTAAGGGAGGCAGTTGGCATGATCCAGTCGAAGCCTGTTCCGCAGGTCACGGTGGTGGAGGATACGGACCCTGCCACGGTCGCGCGGCATCGCCAGCAGGATGAGCGGCACCGGCGCAATCTCCAGTGGCTGCAAGCCCACTGGAAGGATCTGCCGGAACCGCGGGGACGCTACGTCGCGGTGGCCGATGAGCAGGCATTTGTCGCCGAGACGGCGGAGGTGGCCTGGGACTGGGCACGGTCTGAGCACCCCGGTGATGACGGCGCCGTGGTGATGTTCGTACCTCGCGAAAAAGGCTGGAGAATCTATGCGCATCGTCGGTGACTGGTTTCTGTTCGACGACGGGGAAAGCCGGCCGATCCTCCGCGCCAAGCTCCGGACCAACCGGGGAACGACGGTGACGGAGCAGTTTTTGGTCGACACGGGGGCTGACCGCACGGTGTTCACCGCCGCCCTGCTGCAGCAACTGGCGTTGCCCGTGCAGCCAGCCTCTATGGACGAACGGCTGCTGGGCATCGGCGGGGCCGCGGCGTACGTCATGGTCGAGAGCGTCATCGAATTGACACGCGACGATGGCGGCCCGGCGGTGGTGCGTGGACAGTTCGCCGCCTTTATCGACCCAGGGGCGACCGACTTGAGCGTGATGGGCCGTGACGTTCTGAACCACTTCGACGTGATCGTCAGCCGACCGAAGAGCGATGTGTTGCTGCTGGCCTCGCGGCATCGCTACCAGGTGGTCCAAGAATAGCAACAGGAGAGGCGGCGGAATCGTGATTCTGGACGACTACCTTCCCGGATACAACCTGGCGGAACGGGACAAGACGGACCCGCAGATCAAGGGCGTAGCGGGAGAATGGTAGCGGGAGAATGGGGACACAGCTTTTCTTGGGCGCCCCTGCTTGACAGCCATTTCGGGGATGGCTGTAATTTCCCTGCCATGCTTTGTATCTGCACTTTAGGTGATTAGGTTGCGAGGGAAACTAAGGCTTCGACGAGTGTCCGAAATTTGTCATGTTTTGGCGTGCGGGGCAGAGCGGCGAGAAATTCCGTGTGCAGCATTTCCCGGGAAATCGCACAGCGGCGGTCGGTGTGCGAGGGACGACGATCAGGGTTGTCCCAGGGGCGCGCTCGGCGATCGATCAGTTCCGACTTGGGTACGTCCCAGGAGCAGATCTCGACCAAGGTATACATCCACTGATTCAAGTGCCAGCAGCCGATGTTCGACCAGACGTTACGGACTTGTTGTTGGCCTGCCCCCCAGACTTCCTTCACGTCATGAAAGTGTTCTTCGATCGCCCAGCGTGCGGCGACCGCTTCCAAGATCTCGTGCACTTCAGCCGAGGTGTCGGTGCAGAAGTAGGGTGCCCAACTGCCGTCCTCAAACCTTACGACCACCACACGGATCTGGCCGCTGACTAACGCGGAGGTCGCCAGAAACGTCTTGTACTGCCGCGTCACTTCGGCACCACGGCAATGGTAGGAAATCGTCTCCCAACCCTTCCGATGGGCAGCGCGCTTCGCCACGCTGATCCGCTGCTTGCCGTAGATGGGGTGGCGCCCGCGGCGATGCGGATCGGGGGGGCGCGGTAGGTCGTGGAGGCACGCATTCTTTCTCAAGCGGCTGACAACCACGATTCCCAACCCGAGGACCGGGAGAAGAAAGGGCCGTACCGCATAGGCTCCATCGACTGCCAACCACAACTTCGCTTTGACCCCCAACACGCCAAGCAGTTGCTTGTACCAAGTCAACAGTTCCACACCAAGTTGATGTTTGGTACGGAATTTTAGCCATATTTTTCCGCCAGTTTCGGCACGTCGATCTTGCGCACGTACAGGAGCGAACGCAAGGGCAGCGCGATCGCGCCCCACATCGGATGTGTGGCCAGCCAAGCCAACGTAACCCAATTGTGTCCGTACAGCCACTCGCCCTCGGCCGGTCCCGCCGTGGGATTGTGATGGACGCCGGCACCTTCCACGTGGCGGCCGTAACGGGCCGTGGGCGAGTCGTCCATCGCCAACAAGAGTCGATCGCCAAGCCGTGGAGCCAACTTCTCTACGACCAAGCCGAGCAGCGCCGTGGCCACGCTTGCCGAAGCCCGGCCCACACTGATCAAGCAATCGTAGAACCGATCCCAATCATCCTGCACGCCACCCGCCACGAACCAGGCACTGGCCGTGCGCCGATCGCCCGCCAGAAACATCCCAGCGACCACGATCGCCATCCGGAAGGCGATCCTACGGTCCAGGAATCCTTGCAGTCGGGAGACCGCCGCCTGCATCGCGCCTCTCAGTGGCACCTTAGCCTTCACCGTCTTCTTCCGCTGAAGATTCCGACGCTTGAGACGCTGACGCTTATCGTGTTGCGACTTCTTCTGTTTCTTATGATTTGCTTGCGGACGCCTCGAAGAACGCTTACACTTAGCCAGCCTTGGCTCTCCCGATGAACTTGGTGACTTCTGCAATCACCCAGCATCGTCGAGAGCCGTTTTTTTGCCAAGACCAATCTTCTAATCAATACGCAGATCGCCTAAAGTGCAGTTTGTATCGGTTGGCCGGTTGCGGTAATTGAGGAGGTCAGCGATGGCACGCTTGGCGAGGGTCGAGTTGTTTGCCGCCGACGAGGTCGCGGTCGTGCATGTCATGAATCGCGTGGTCAGACGGTGCTTCCTGCTGGGAGACGATGCGGTCACAGGGAAGAATTACGACCACCGCAAGCAGTGGATTGAAGACGAACTGCAGAAATTGGCCGGCGCGATGGGGATCGACTTGCTGGGATTCTCCATCCTTTCGAACCATTCCACTTGATCCTCCGTTCGCGGCCTGATGTCGTGGCCATGTGGGACGACACGGAGGTCGCTCGGCGTTGGCTGTTGGTGTGCCCGCGGCGAAAAAACGAGGATGGTTCGGCTTCCGAACCGATCGAATGCGAGCTGAATTCGATCCGCCACGATCCGGACCGTTTGGCACAGATCCGTTTGCGGCTGAGCGACATCTCGTGGTGGATGTTGTTGTGCCAGACGATTGCGATGCGGGCCAATCGCGAGGACGGGGAAACGGGGAAATTCTGGCAGAGCCGTTACCGAGCCGTGCGATTGATGGACGAGGAATCTTTGCTGGCCTGTGCGGCCTACGTGGATCTCAATCCGATCCGCGCGGCGCTGGCCGAGACACTGGAGGCCAGCGATCACACGTCGGCACAGCGGCGGATCGAGGCGGAGCGGGCTCCGGCAGGCACCGCAAGCGACGAACAAGGGCAGATCGAGCCGAGCGATGATCGCCAGACGGAGGAGGTTCCGTCCAGGAACGCTTCCCGAGCACCCGACCGGTTTCTGTCCCCGCTGGAACTTGACGAGCGTAGCGGCGAACCTGGGCCGTGTGTCAATCGTAGCGGAACCCGTTGCAGCGACAAGGGCTTCTTGCCCATCTCGGTGGCGGATTACCTGGAATTGCTGGACTGGACGGCCCGGCAAACGGTACCGGGCAAACGGGGTTCGACGCCGGCGGATGCACCGCCCATTCTGGAGCGGCTGCAGGTTTCTGCAACGACTTGGTGCGAGTTGGTAAGCAACTTTGGGCGTTTGTTTTCGACCGTGGCCGGGCATCCGCGGATCGTGGACAGCACGCGCAGCCGACGCGGGCACCGGCGCTTCCACCTTACCGCCCGTATCCGCGAGTTGTTGCCCATGGACCCGTAGCGATTGCAATTCGCTTCGCTTGTCGTTGCGGCAGACGCGTCTGGGGACCGCCGCCAAATCATCCAAGAAGCAGGACTAACATGCAAGAGCGATCAGGTGCTTCTCGCAACCATCGGCGTGTTGTTCCTTTCTGCGTGCGATCAGCAGTTCGCCCCATTTTGCATCTTTTTTCCCGTATCCCTCGACGCTGCTGGCCGATGAAGGCGAAGACCAAAGTCCAGGCCCACCAACAAGTGGTCGGTCCGCCACCCCGGTTCGCCACCCCGGTTCGCCTTGAAATCAACGACGACGAAAGCTACCATCGGCCCAGTCGGCTGTTTTCGGTGTCGAACGCCGTTCTATCTGGGAAATCTCAGCTTTACTCTGACGTCTACAGGAAAACCCATGCGCATCCTCCTTCCTTGCGTCGCGTTGCTGGCTTCGGCCGTCACGGGCTTCGCGGCGAATCCACCCGCGGATTCGCCCGAAAAGAGCGTGCCCGTCTTCCTGGCGGCCAATAACATGTCGACCGCGACGGGCAATCCTTCGCTCGTGCTCATGTCGAACGGCTCCACGCACATCCCGGTTTGGTCATTGTCGGGAGGCACGGCCGGACAATCCGTCGTCGGCGTCGTGGCCCTGCCCGGCGGGTGCGCCGCCGTGAAGGTCGAGATCGTCGTAACCACGTCGGAAACGCCGGCGAACCCAGGCTCCGAAGACGTCTACAGGGTCCATCTCTCGCAGATGGTGGAGAACGTGCCCTTCACGGAACGGCATTACCTCGGCAACCCGGTCAGGACGGCGGTGCCGGCCGCGCCGTTCCATTCTCGGACCATCGTCCTGGAGTCGTATTATGAAGTAGTGCCTCACGCCCCCTTGTGCGTGCGCATCCAGCGCGAACCCACCGACCCCGCCAACACGTTCACCCGTCCGACCGGCCTCGCCATGGTCAAGGTGACGCCCGTGAAGCGTCCCGCCAAGCCATACGTCGTGCAGGAGGCCAATCGCTACAACTCATGGCCGATGATCCAGGCCATCGGCGACAAGCTGGTCTGCGTATACAGCCGCGGGTCGGCCCACAGCATCGGCGAAGACGCCCGGGCCGTCTACGCGCGCATCTCGGCGGACGACGGCAAGACCTGGACGGACGAAACGCTCGTCGCCAACACGCCTGGCTTCGGCGAGGTCGCCGTCGGCAAAGGGCTGGACTCCACCGGGGCGATGCTGCTCTGGGTTCGCCGAGTCGGCGCCGAGTGGCTCCAGGATCTCTACCGCACGACGGACGGCGTGACGTTCAATCTCGTGGCGACGCCGAAACTGGCCGTGATGCCGGTGCAGATCACCGACGTCTTCACGGTCCCGAAGGTCGGGCTGATGGCGCTGTGGTTCGCAGGAGGCTACGCCGAGGGCACGGATCACTCGTGGGGCACGCTGACCAGCGCGGACGACGGCGCGACCTGGAAGCAGACCGTCATCGAATCCGAGCTGAGCAAGTCGCAGTGGCCGACCGAACCTTCCGCCGTCTGCCTCGGCGACGGCCGGATCCTCGCGATCGGACGGTCGGAAGCATGGGGCGGCTCGTCCACGGCGCGATCCCAGTTCCAGCTGACGTCGACCGATTACGGCGCGACCTGGAAACGCACGCAGACGAACATCGGCGAGGTCGTCGGCTCCACGCCGAGCCTGATTCTCGACCCGAAGACGGGACTGGTCAGCAACTACTACTACCAGCGCGGCCGGGGCGGCGTCCTCCGTCGCCGGGTCGCCGATCCCGCCCTCGTGTTCGACAATCCGCTCAACTGGCCCGCTTCCGCGGCGGTCGCCACCGGCAGCGAACTCCCGCTCGACGCGGGCAACGTGAACGCCACCGCGATCGGCGACACCCACTTCCTCGCCTTCTACTCCGGCAAGGCTCCCGATACGGCCATCCTTGTATCCGCGGTCCCTTCGCCCACCGGCGGAAACCCGGCCACCGGCAACGCCACCCCGCATGGGGAGAAAAGATGAGAATCTGTTTGCCAACGCGACAGCAGTTCCGCCACTCGTGGGCCATGTGCGTCCGAAGGGGGTTGCTGGCCTCTAGGTCGGCGCCATGCTCGATGAAGTACTCCATGATCTCCAACGTATACGTTGTCAAGCCCGTTGTCAGTGGCGTGGTGATCGCCTCCGGTGGCAGGTAGAATGTAGTTTGACGGTGCGGGAACCTTGGAATCGTCAATCGTTTTTAGCACCGGGTCTGCGGCGTGGCTTAGTGCCAGGATCAAGGAATGCCGGCATTCTGGACCAACTGGGAATCGAGGCATGCAACAAAGCAACATAGCGATCATTCTTCTGGCCGGCGTTAGTCTCGTGATTCTCGGCGCGAAACGCGAAAACGCGCCGCCGCAATCCGATCAGATCGCGATCCAGAATCTGAACATCGACCAGGAAAATATTGGGACGGTGGACGTGGTCTGTAAGCTTGGCTTGGATCAAGCTAACTTCAGCGTCGTTGCGAACAAGAAGCTCATCAAATCGCAATTTGTGGCGCAACAGGGAAATGCCATGGAGGGAAAGCTCGGTTTCTCCCTTCCCCAAGGAACGGTGGACCTGAACGTGACGCTGACGCACCCCAGGGGACGCCGAAGTGAACACTTCATGGGCAAAACGGTCTTCTCCGGCAACCATGTCTCGATCCGCATGGCCGGCGGGAAGACCCCGCCTGACTACCATGTGATCGACGCGCAGCAGGCGAGCATCATCGGTTCCAAGTCGACCTATCCGATGCTGTTCGGCAAGGGGAATCCACCCAAGAATCTGACGGTGTATGGCGGGACGGTGATTGGCCAGCTGCCCATCAGCCTTACCTGGCATGACATGAAGCTTGACTACGACGGTGCGGCACTGTGGGTTGCCAGCAGGGGAACCTATTGGATCAAAGGGCTACGCGCTCATAACGTGGAGGACGGAGTGCGCGTCCTGGGCAAGGTACAGGATGGGGACACGGCGATCGTCAGCGGTCTGTACCTCAGTTATATCCGCGATGATGCCATCGAGAACGAATCCAATACCATCAATCTCGTTTTCAAAGACAGCCTTGTGGACGGGACGTACATGGGATTTGCCTGCCGACCGGCCAAGGGGTCGAGTCGTTACGACATGGAAAACCCGCCCGACGCGACGCTCAGCATTGAGGACACACTGCTGAGGCTGGAAGCGATGCCATATCGCGTTGGCAAAGACGCACCCGATGGCTGGGGCCATGCGCATCTCTTCAAGTGGTCTGCCGCCGCGCCGAAGAAAGTGATCATCCGCAACTCGATCTTTGTGGTGGAGCGACAGTCGTGCCAGTCACGCAGCGCGATGCGATTTCCCGAAGGGACGGTTTGCGAGAATGTCACCTTGATCTGGCTGGGGGGTGGAAACTATCCGGGCAAGCTGCCGGACAAGGGCGTGACCGTAACCGACGATATCAACATCTGGCACAAAGCCAAGGCGGCATGGTTGAAGAAGCACGGCTACAATCCCGACCCGGAATTGCCGCCGGACCAGAACGTCATGCCGCTGACCGGCTCACGCGGCGGGTGAGTGAGGCTCGGCAATCCATGTCACGCTGCAGCGAGTCGGTGCATCCGTCAATGAGTAACAATTTTGTGAGCGCCCATCAATACCAAGCCGCGTTTGGCGCGGGGCGAACGGCCGAGAGCTTACTCGCGGCGGCGGAGTTGCGTTGGGAGTTGGTTGCAGGCGGAGCGGCGTGGTTGCTCGGCGTTCCGTCAGACTTTCCGGTATGGCCCCAGCATCGCCAAGCTCGAGGGAGATGGCTGCCGCCCGTGGCGGAGGCGTGGCCGGCGTGATCCGCCGGAACGGCGAGCAAGAATTGTTCTCGCGGACCACACGCCGTCCGCGAGAGGGTCTCGAAAGTTCCGCTCGGAGCCCGCCCGGTGAACGTGCGCTGACCGTCAAGCCGGCTCGATAAGGATCGGCCCGTTCCATCGTCGGGGGTGGCCGCGCGGGAGAGCCGACCTTCGGGCGTACCATCCGGCGAGGCATTGCTCGACATTCCCGGCCGTGAACGATACGCGTCCTACAGGAGCGACGAGGGCGAATCCGAAGCGGCGCGTTCGCCCGCGCCAAGGCCGGTTCGAGGGGTGAGATCCAGGAATCGAATCGGAGAGAAGGTTGGCTGAGAGCGCTCGCGGAACGGGCCGTGGTGCGACCGGCGTGACGAGCCGCCGATGCCGGGCGCGAAGATTCTGCGCTGGCTGACGGGCTTGCGATGCCGAGTCGGCGAAGGCCGTGGCCGCAGCGTGGCGTCGTTGAATCGGCACGCTTCGGAGGCGTCCGCGTTGGGTGGACGCTGGAGCAGTCAGGCTTCGCCACCGACGGCGAAGCAGTGGAACTGGTCGGCTTTGATTTCCGCGACAACCTTCCAGGTTGCCCCTGCGCAGTATCCGCCGTGGGCGGGCTCGTGCCCTTGGCGGTGAGCGTCATCCGTACCATGTCGTGTTTGGCGCGGGAGTGACCGGCCGGTGGGCTTGCTCGCGGCGGCGGGGCGGCGTGGAGAGCTGTTGCAGGCTGAGCGGGATTGATGGTCGTCGTTCCACCGAGCGTTGCGGATTGGCAGCAAGGCATCGACAAGCTGGAGGAGATGGCTGCCGCCCGTGGCGGAGGCGTGGCCGACGTGATCCGCCGGAGCGGCGAGCAGGAATCGTTCTCGCGGACCACAGCCCGTCCGACGGAGTGTCTCGGAAGTTGCGCTGGTCCGAGCCGCCGCCTTGCTGGCCAGCCACGCATAGATCGAGGCCCAGACCGGCGCCGCCTCTGCTTGACGCAACGCCAGACGCTCGTCCGCCGAAAACGTCTTCGCCCGGTCTTCGATGTCGTACAACTGCTGGAATTTCGCCAGCAGCAGACTCGACTCCAGCGGATACGCCTCGCGGGTCTCAAACACTTTCCGCCGCGCGTGCCGTGCATGCGCCACGCTCGATCAGACCGCCCGAGCGCAGCTCGATCCCTTGATAGCCGGAGTAACAATCGGCCATCGTCGAGCATAGAAGGCCCGAGCGCACGAAAAAGGCCCGGCGAATCGGCTTGCGATACCGAATGCCGGGCTGAAAAAGCGTCAGCGGCGGGCTGTGAAAGCTATACCTCTTGCATCAGGTGATTTTTACGCAAACGAGGGGGATTTTCAGGTGAGCGGAAGGCAGGCACGGTGCGGCGAAGAAGTTGCAGGCGAAGGGGGAAAGGGCGTTCCGGAAACCACGCGTCCGGAAACCATGCGTGTTGACAACGGCGGGCGATCCGGCCAGAATCTTACTGCGAGCTCCAGTGCCGATCTGCGTACTGGGCGTGCAAATGCAGTTACCCCATTCCGGCCGAACGGAGCAAGCCGCCCGCTTTCCCGACAACTCTTGGAGACGCATTCAGGCATGGAATCCGCTTCGTCAGCAAAACGCGGCCCGTCGCGGCGGCAGTTCATCAAGCTGGCCGCCGGCGGCACGCTGGGGGTGGCCACCTTGCCAACGCTGCTGCGGGCGCGCCCGCCGGCGCCCGAGGGCATGTCGCTCGGCTTCGGCCTGTACGGCATGCCGAGCATTCCACCGGAAACGGCGATTCCCACGCTTGCCGAAATCGGCTTCGACTCGGTCCAGTTGTGCCTGATTCCCGGCTGGGATTGTGAGCCGGGCCGACTGGGGGCCGAGCGGCGCCGCGACATTCGCAAGTCGCTCGACGAGTCGGGCTTGGCTCTGCCCTCGCTGATGGAGCACGTGCCGCTGGGCGGCGACGCCGGGGTCCAACGCGATGCGCTGGAGCGGCTGCGCCGGGCGGCCGAGTTGGCGCACGGACTCGCGCCCGAGCGGCCGCCGCTGATCGAGACCGTCATGGGTGGAAGCCGCTGGGAAGACGAGCGGGCCGGGTTCCGCGACCACCTGGGCCGCTGGGCAGCCTTGGCCGAATCGGTTCGGACGGTCATCGCCGTCAAACCGCATCGCGGCCACGCGTGCAGCCGGCCGGAAGACGCTCTCTGGCTGGTCGACCAAGTGGGCAGCCCGTGGATCAAGCTCGTTTACGATTACAGCCACTTTGACCACCGTGATATCTTGCCCGGCGACTCGCTGGCGGCGATGCTACCGCATACCGCACAGATTGCCGTCAAGGACGCCGACCTTCGGGACGGAGCGGTGTCGTTCACCCTGCCGGGCACAACCGGCCGGATCGATCACGCGGCCCTGCTCCGCCAGGCTTTTGCGGGTGGATACCGGGGCGACGTGAACTGCGAGGTCAGCTCGCATGTGCAGCGCCGCGCGGGCTACGACGCCGAAGCCGCGGCACGGACCTGTTACGCAACCATGGCGCTCGCCTTCCGCGAGGCGGGTATTCCCCGAAACAGAGGAAAGGAACAGCAAATGCCCAAAGTCTTGATGCCTATTGGCGATGCCACGGAAATGATGGATACCCTATACCCCTTCTTCCGGCTGCCCGAGGATGGGTTCGAGGTTGTCGTCGCCGGACCCGAGGCGCGGCTGTACAACGGGGTTGCCCACGAGGTGCCTCCGAATGCCACGGTGCCGTGGGACATTACCGAAGAGCGGCCGTCGTACCACATTCAAGCCACCGTGGCATTCCGCGATGTGAAACCGGAGGATTACGCCGGCCTGTTCCTGTCCGGCGGCCGCGCCCCGGAGTACCTGCGTTACGACAAGGATCTGCTGCGGATCACACGGCACTTTACCGAGAAGAACAAGCCGATCGCGGTGGTGTGTCACGGGATTGAGATCCTCGCAGCGGCGGGCGGGCTGCAGGGCGGCCGTCGGGCGACGACTGTGGCCAAGTGCGAGTTCGACATCACCCAAAACGGCGGCGAGTACGTCAAGCAGCGCTGCGTGATCGACGGGAATATCGTCAGCGCCGGCACTTGGCACGACTACGGCACCGAGTTTTTCAAGGTGTTCATTCAGAAAATGCGGGAAGCTTCCTGATGAAAACGAATACATGGCGAATGGGTGTGGCAGCGTTGATTCTAGCCGGCTCGCTGACGGCTGGAGCAAGTGAATCGGCCGTTCCGCAAGAGGAACTGGTTCTGTGGCTCGACGCGAGCGATTCTAGGACGCAAGTTGTTGTCGACGGTCGCATTGCCGAATGGCAAGACCGCTCGCCGCATGGTCATCGTGCCGTCCAGGCCGACGCCGGGTCCCGACCGCGGCGGGTGGACGGCGCGATTGGCGGCCGTCCTGCCATCCGCTTCGGCGGTGGATCATTCCTGAACCTCGGCCAGCCCGCGGGGCTCGACATTCCGCCGGGTACGCCGTTCACGATCATTGCCGTCTATCGCGTCGACGAGGGCAAGTTCGGCACGCTGCTGGCAAAGGGAGGCGGACCCGAGTCAGGACGTGCGTATCACTTCTATACGGCGGCCGGCCGGCTGGGCGGGATCGTTCATGGCGTGCGCCGCGAGACGCCGCTGGGCGCAGGACTGCAGCTGGCCGCACTCGTCAGCGATGGCCGCAGCGCCGAACTTCGCCACGACGGTTCGACGGTCCGGTTCGCGGTAGGGCGAGCCAGCTCCCCGGGCGATGTGCTGATCGGCATGCGGCGCGAGACGGCCGAGAACACGGGCACCTTTTGGCCGCTGGAAGGCGACCTGGCTGAGCTGGTCGTCTACCGCGCCGCGCTTGACAGGCCGCAGTACGCCCAGGTCGATGCGTATCTTCGGAAGAAGTACGACGTTGCCGATGCAGGCGAAACGTTGGTACAAACCGCCCAAGAAAAACCCGCCCGCGCGGCTGAATCGCTGCTGCGACTGGCTGAACAGAACCAGCTTGCCGACGATTTGGCCGCGGTGGCCGGCGATTTGCTTGAGAACGACGAGCCGTTCGTTCGCGGCATGGCGGAATGGGCGCTTGGCATGAAAGTCGGCGGGGAGAACAACGGACAAGCGGCCGTTTGGGACCGCGACGCCGCCGCGGCATGGTTCCAGCGATACTGCGGTTTGAGCCCGCAACAGCGACTGGAGGCCGATTGGGTTCGGCAAGCCGTTTCGCGGGGCATTCATCGTGACGCCGCCCGGCTGCTCGCTGACCTGGATACGATGCTCCAGCGCGCCGAGCGGATGGCAGCCGACTTCCGTTCACACGGGGCAGCGGCCGACCGGTTCGACGGTCCTCTCGCCGCGCTGCGCCAGGTGCGCGCGAAGCTGGCCGAATCGGCCGCCGAAGGCGACCAGGGCCTGGACGCCGCGCGTCGCGGCTGGCTCGACGCACGGCGGGTCCTCCGCGAGATCGTCCTGGCCAATCCGGCCGTCGACTTTCGGCGGATCGTCTTCCTCACCCAGTTCACCCCGCACACGGTACGGAACATTACGCGGTCGTACGCTTGGAAGCACAAGCCGGGCGGCGATATTGCGATCCTCGACGATTTGGCGGCCGGTGGCCCCGCGCGTCAGCTGCTGGCGGGCCGATTGGGAAAAGGTTATGTGTGGGGGCTGGACCTGTGGTGGGGCGGCGACCGCGTAGTGTTCAGCTACGCGCAGCTTCCCCATTGGCCGCCGCCTGTGGACACGGCGCACTATGCCGTGGAGGGCCAGAACGTGTTCGCGCTGCGGAAGATTTTCGAGCCGATTCGGCTGTACGAGGCGGCGATTGACGGCTCGCAGATCGTCCAGCTTACCGACGATCCCTATTGGAGCGACTTCGAACCCGCCTATACCGCCCGTGGCGACGTCGTGTTCGCGTCCGATCGCTGCGGCACGGCCCCGGAGTGCGGCAGCGTGACCTACGACCATACGAATCCGAACCTGTACCTGCTGTCACGCCGGGACAACCGCCTGGCAGCGCCGTCCCCCGACGGGCTCGCGCGGTACGAGCCGGCTCCCGTGGTCCGCAAGTTCACCGACAGCAAAGACCTGGACCGCTATCCCTGCAGCCTCGACGACGGCCGCATCGTGTACACGCACTGGGAGTACCAGGAGCGGCATTTCATGGAGGTCCACTCGCTGTGGACGGCGCGGCCCGACGGAACGATGTCCGATGCGCTGTTCAAGCAACACATGTCGGCGCCGTTGGCCCTGCGCAGCGCTCGCAGCATTCCCGGCACGGCGAAGCTGGTGGCGATAGCGACAGGCCATCATACGTTCAGCTATGGGCCGGTGGTGACCATCGATCCGGCGCACGGACTCAACAACGAGTCGGGCTTGCGCGTCGTCACGCCGGGCGTGAAGCCGCAGGAAGGCCCCATGGCCGGCCGGCCCGTGGACCTGGGCGGAGTCGCCGACGCGGGGGGACTGTATCGAAGTCCCTGGGCTCTGAGCGAAGACTGCTTCCTGGTTTCCTATGCGTACGCGCGGCCCGGTTGCACCGCGCCGGCCGGCGTCGACTCGAACGGATTCGGCCTGTATCTGATCGACGCGTACGGCAACCGCGAGCTGTTGCACCGCGATCCGCTGCTGGGATGCGCGACGCCCATTCCTCTGCGGCCTAGAATGCGGCCGCCGCTGTTGCCCGAATGCCCGACAGCCGCCCAGCTTGCCGCGGCGATCGGCCAGACGGAGCCGGCCCGGCCGTCCGGCGAGGCGGTTTGCTTCGTAGCCGACGTGTATCGCGGTCTGCCGGAGATGGCCCGCGGTTCAATCAAACGCTTGCGCATCGCGCAGCACGTGCCGTGGCCATACGATCCGCAGCGCGGCACGCAGGACTACATATCCGGCGAAGCGTACCGGTCGCAAGTCTCCTTCAAGAGTTGGTCGCCGGTTCGGGTGCTTGGGACGGTTCCGGTCGAGAGTGACGGCTCGGCGCATTTCACGGTGCCGGCCGACGTCGCCCTCTATTTCCAAGCCCTCGACGAGCGGGAGATGGAGGTGCGGCGGATGCGGTCCTTCGTATCGCTGAAGGCGGGTGAGGTCCGCAGCTGTCATGGATGCCACGAGTCGCAGGGCCGCCCGCCCGTCGCGGGAGCCGGTTTCGGACTGGCGCTTGCACGGCCCCCGTCGGCGCCGGTCCCGCCACCCTGGGGCGCCGAGCCGTTGTTGGGCTACGAACGGTTGATCCAACCGATTTTCGACCGTCATTGCGCCGAGTGCCACAGCGCCGTGGCACCCGAAGGCGGCGTCGATCTGAGCGCGGTCCGGGACGGCGACGGTCTGCTGACCTCGTACCACACGCTGCACGGCAGCCCGGGGGACGGCAAGACGTCGGCCGCCATGCTCGTCTCGACGGCCGATCGTTTCTCCAATGCCTCGGTGACGCAGCCGAAGCAGTTCGGTTCGCACCAAAGCCGATTGATCCGCGCGCTGATCGACGATCCGCTGCACCGGGAAAAGGTGCATCTGGAGCCGGACGAATGGACGGCCCTCGTCACGTGGGTCGATGCGAACGCACCCTACTACGACGGGTTCCTCAACAAACGCCCCGATTGCGGTGGCGCGCCCAGACGCGAAGCGGCGCATCCCGGGACCAAAGTTGCCTCCGGGGAAATGCGATGAGGTTTTCCTGACCTGCGAAGGCATCAACTGGGTTGGCCTGCGCGTTGGGCGCGGAGCAGTTCTTCGGCCAGTTCGTTCGAAGTGCGGGGGTCGAGGAACTTGAACAACAGTTGCCGCGTATCGGTGAACAACTGGTCGATCGCGGTTTGGACGCGGCGGTCGGAACTCTTGACGCGCTGGGCCTGCTGATCCAGCTGACGCGACAGATCGGAGCGGTTTTCCAAGCTGCGGAACTCCTCCAGCAGCCTCTGAGCCTGGTCGATTTCCTTCTTCTGCAGATGCCGCCGGAAGCGCCCGATGTACAACTCGCGCCGGACCACGAGGTCCATGATGCGGTTTTGTAAGCCTTTGACATAGCCTTCGGCAAACAAGCGGGGGTCATCGTCGGTGACCTGGACCGTAACCAGCGGCTCCAGACCGGGCACCATCGGCAAGCGGGCGAGCAATCGGCCGCCGTTGCGGACGTACAGAATTTGCAGCGGGTTGGGCTTAGGCACGATCGTCAACCGGCCTCGCCAGTCGGTGGCCCCCAACAATTCGGCATCGTCCGAGTCCGGCGGCTTGGAGTAGATTTCGTAACCGCTCAACGGCACGGGCTTGTCGCCTTGGGTCTGGATCGCAAGTTCGGTTGCGTTTTCACGGGGTTTGGCGAGCAATGCCAGCCGCATCGTGCGGGCGCTGGTGCGGCCACCCAGCGCCGAGGTCATCCCCGACGACACCTGGCACTGCCACTGGGTGCCTCGGCGGCCGGCGACGGTCAGGAACGTCCACGGCGCCTGCTGGATGCCGTTCGCCAGCGGCTCGCCCAAACGGTCGTTGCGGCGAATGATCGGCACCAGCACGTCGCCCTCGGTAATCCTGGCAGGCGATGTTTCCCCGACGATCAGTCCGTCCGCGCGGACCCGCACCACGGCCTCTTTGCCTTTGGCCGATTCGATCCGGCCGAAGGGGACGAAGGCGTCCCGCAACGCGGCAAAAGCTTCGTCGGCCACCCGGCCGGGTTGCGTCACATGGCGCGTGACGAGCGGCTGCCAGAGCCATGTGCGGCAGTCCAGTTCCCGCGCCGTGACCGTCAAGCCGGTCAGCTCGTCGCGAAGGCTCAATAGAAACAGCTTGTCGTCCTGTTTGAGTATCTCCGGAGCGAGAGATTGGATCGCGGCGGCCGTGACCAGTTCGGGGCGGCGAGCCGCGTCCAGAATCAGTTCTGCGGGGCAAGGCGTCACGGTGACGTCCCACACGGCGCCGGCCACGACCCAAGCCCGTTCGGTAATCCCCCGCTGGATCCGGTGTGCCAAAGCGGGAGTCAACTCGGCGGCTGCGTCCATTGCGAGCCAGACCTTGATGGTATAAGGCGAGTACTCCCACGTGGCCTGGGCGGGCAGGTTACAGGGGAAGCCGAGCAGCAGGCAAGCGGCCAGAACGAAGGTTCGTTTTCTTGATGACGCCATGTTCATTCCTGCTGGACCGGAGGCACCACGCGCCATTGTTCGACGTTTTGATAGAACGCGATCGGCCGGTCTCGATGCCCGGTCAAGCCGTTTTGGGAGACAAAGTAGTCGATCATTTGCCACAGCGGCAGCAAGGTCACGTCTTCGTACAACAAGCGGTGCAACTCGTGCAGTACGCCGCGGGCTTCCTTCCAGTTGGCCACTTCGTTCAGCCGCCGCAAGGTCAGACTGATGAACGGATCATTCGTCTGGGCCAAGCCGCCGGGTCCGAACAAGCCGGCGACATCCACCAACGGCTCGCGCATTACGAATTCGGCGTATAACACGTCAAACTTGCCGTCCGTCACCCGGGTCTCGCCCGGAGACAGTTCCCGCAGCGTACACTTCACGCCGATCACATTCCATTGGGTTTGGATCTGCTTGCAGACGAAGCGAGGCATCTCGCCGGCCGGATGCGCCAGCACCAATTCCTTCAATTCGGGCGCCGGTTCTTTCTTTTTGTCGGCGGCCGCCCCCAGCTGCTGATCGGCCAGCTGCAGCAGGATCGCCGACATCACGGGATCATAGGGCAGCGGAGCGATTGAATCGTCATAGGCATACGAGGCCGGATCGTTGCTGGTGATGCCTCCCGGCAAAGGAGCGCTCAAGACCCGCGTGCCCTCGATCTTCGCACCGTCCAGCAAGCCTTTGTGTAGAATCACTTCGCGGTTGATCCCGTACAGCAGCGCCCGCCGAAAGACGCGGTTGGCCAGGAACGGGCTGTCGCGATTGGGTATCAATACGTGGAGTGTCGGAAAGGCATAAGCGGCCACGTGCAGCGAATCGTCGCTGCGCAATCGCAGGGCATCGGTCGGCAGCAGCCGGTCGATGGCGTCAATCTTCCCTTTTCGCAAGTCTTCGATCGCCGTTCTCGGTTCGGCGTAGAATCGCTCGACGATGACCGGACTGGGCTCGCTGGCCCCCGGTCGCTTGCCCGCGGGCTCGAACCGCGTCTCGCCGTCGGCTTGCGAAGCGACTCGATAGCGAACGCCCAGCGATTCCTGGCTGCTGAGCTGTACCTGCAAGAGGGCTTGCGGCAACAGGTGGGGATGCCGCAGGCGGATGCGTACACGGCGCACATTCTGGATCTTGACCTCGCCCATCAAGCTGGCCCAAGCCGGGCGGTAAGCGGGCGACTGGGGATCGGCCATCGTCAACAATTCGCGAGCCAGATCGTAGCCGGTGAACTGGACGCCCGGTTGAGGCCGCAATTCGAAGATCAATTCCGAGCGGTCCGCGCTCAGCTGTACGGTTCCCCAGGGGCTGGCATACGCCCCGCCCTCCGGTCCGCGCTCGGTGAATTCAACCAGCGTTCGGGCCAGCAGATACCCGCCGCGCCGCGCCGCGGGGTTGTCCAGGCTGGTCGCGTCGAATGCCATCGCGGGTTGAGCAACGCCGACCACGACCAGCGGATACTGGCGCGCGATCTCCAACACCACCTCGCGGCCGCCGGGTAAAGCGGGCCAGATCCGCAGCATTTCTTGGCCGGTTTCGTGCGCCTCGCGGAACCGCCCTGCGGCCAGGTGTGCCGCGGCTTCGTCCCGTTTGGCGGCGGCAACGGCGACGAGCTTGTCGCGCCATGTGGCGGTGACCTTCAACTGGTCGCCGTACGTGCGGCCCAGCCGTTCCAGCAGCATCCTCGCGGCGCGATAGTTTTGGGCGTCCGTCTGCAAGCCGATCAGCCGTTCGCCGACCCGCTCCATGGCAGTCAGCGCGGTCTGCGATCCCGCCAAATAGCGGTAGCCGCGGTTTTGGCGGTACAATTCCTCCAGCACGGCAAAGGCCTCTTCGACGCGCCCGATGCGGAACAACGCGCCGGCGTTCAGGAACAGATAGTCTTGAATCGCGGCCTGCAACCCCGGAGTCTGGGGATAAAATCTTAACAGCCACTGGTAGTACTCGAAGGCCTCATCGTATTTGGCCTGCGCCTCGACGGGCTTGTCGCTGCCGGTCAGCGTTACCGCCTCGCGGACAACCCCGTTCGCTTCGAGCAAGACCAGCTCTTCGAAGAAGTCGACCTTGTCGATGTTTCGCCAAGCGACCTCGTATTCGTTTGCACGATCCTCCAGCAGCCGGATCTTGATCTTGCCAACGCGTTTGACTTGCTCCGGAAGCTTACGATCCGGCAAATCGAGAGGGAAGACCCTCAGCTCTTTGTTGTCGTTGGCTTTGTCCAGAGTGATCACGTCGAACGGCTCCGCCTGGTACAGCCGTTTGGCGGGCTGATCCGTCTGATCCGTCTGATCCGTCTGATCCGTCTGATCCGTCTGATCCGTCTGATCCGTCTGATCCGTCTGATCCGTCTGATCCGTCTGACCTGTCTGACCCGTCTGACTCGTCTGACTCGTCTGACTCGTCTGACCTGTCTGACCCCACAGGCTCAGGGCCGCGGTCAGCGCGCACGCCAGCCACACGCCGTGCCGGCCGGGCGTCCGTTCGCGTCTCGAAAGAGGCGCCCTGTTGTGCGGCTCAGACATCCTGTTCATTCGTCACCATCCCGACAGCCTCTTACCCCGCTCCGACACCTTGATCGAACGCTTCTTGATCGCGGCGATACAACGCCAGCGTCGATTCGAACGCCGCCGCCGGCACGTGCCACACCGGCTCGCCCTCGACGTGCGCATTGCAGTGTGCGACCAGCAGCCGGTAGAGGAATTTGAACAAGTGCCGCGGCGTGCGGAGACCTCGCAGCACCTCCAAGATCCGCTGGTCGTTGACCGCCGGGTCGATCAAGTCCCGCAGGCGAGGCGTCGCCCCGTCCGCCCGGCAAGCCGACAACCGGGCGTTGGCCACGTCGTACAACGCCTCGCCCGTCCATTCGAACGACGCCACCATGTTCTGCTTGTCCAATCTCGCCCGCTGGTAGAAGTCCCGGTCCTCGCGCTCGATGAACCGCGTCAACTCGATGGGCGCCATGATCTTCAAACCCAACCCCGGGTGCTTGAGGAACTTGTTGTCCAACATCGGCCACAGCAGGGCTTTCATCAGTTCCGCCGAGCCGTTGATCAGATGCGGCTCGTCCAGCCGATCGACCAGCACCACGATGCCGCGGAATCCCAACGTCTGCAGGATGCCTTGCAGCTTGAGCAGCATTTCGTAGCGGTCGTCCGTACTGTCCGCATCCGGCAGCGGCTGGGCGATTGTCTCGGGACGCGTGAACTGCAGCAACACCTGGCGCAGCGTCCGGTTGTCTCGGTTGCTCAACCGCATCTGCCGCAGGATTCTCCGCGATTCCCAACAACAAGTCCACCAGCGCCACAGCCACGGGAACCAAACTCCCAGCAGCGCGGCTGCAAACAGCAACCACAGCGTTACCACCCAGTCGCCGTGTCCGGCAATGGCCAAGCCGAGTGCCAAGGCCGCGACCACGACCGTGCCGCCGAAACCGATCGCCAAGGGGATCTTGGCCCGCAGCGTCGAGAACCGCAACCGGGCTCGCAGCGCCTCCCAGCGGTCGCGAAACGTCGTGCTGACCGACTGGTCGTAGCACGCGGCCAGCAGCAGCAAGTCGCGAGCCTGGTGCCGGTCCAGGCCATCGACGGCCGCCGGTTCGACGACGGCGTCGACCACCGCCGCAGGCTGAGGCACGTTCAGAATCCGGTCGATCAGGCCTGTCGTCGCCAATGACAGGATGGCGTCCATATGGTCCCACAAACGCCACTCGCGCAACACGCGATCGGCCCGGCGGCTCTTCCGCCCGCCCAACTTCTCGCGGAAACGGTCCAAGAACGGATTGAAATCGTCGTAATGAACGACAAATAATCGCCGTTCCGGACAGCTGCGATTGTGCTGTTGCAAATGCTTGGCGATCTGCAGCCGCATCGCCGTCTTGCCGGCGCCTTTCTCGCCGAACACGATCGACGTGGACGGTTCGTTCGGGTCGCCGTAAACCTTGTCCCAAGTCGGATGAAAAGTGCTCGCGATACAATGTTCTTTGAAGACCAAGTCCGTCTGCGCATCCTCCTCGGCAAACGGATTCCTCGCGATTCCATGATGTTCCAGAAACTGCTGAATTCTCAACTTCGTGTCCTAGCCAATTTACGTGTCCCAGCCAATTTAGTCGAACGTGCTTGACCTCTAAGATACCCGCCCAAGTCAGATCATCCCCGCAGCACCACGATCAGCGTAACAAACAGTGCCAGGCACAGCAGCCCGAGCACCACCACGATCGTGACGGCCATCGTCGTCGAGTTCCGGCGTTTGGGCCGAATCAAACCGGACGAAGCCGAATAGGCGGGCGTCGCGGAAGCGGCATAGGAGGCGGGTGTCACCGGGACGGGCATCGGCGGCGTTACCATGGCGCCCAGGGAAGGAAACGCTTCGGCGGCCGTGCGCCAATCGTTCCAGCCCTCGCGCCACACGAGCGAGTCCGGACTGACACGTCCCTCGCCCATCCATTTCCGCATGATATCGCCCCGAGCCGGCCCGTATTGCCCTCCCGACGGCGGCCGAACGTACCAGATCGCCTGCGGAGTTTCGTCGATCGGGTCCAGCGGCGCCGTGGGAGCCATCAGCGGCGTCATCGCCGGCCCCATCGGCTGAACGGGAGCGACAGGATGCATGGGCACCGTCGGTTGCAACGGCGTGGCTTGATGCATCGGCGTAGCCGAAGGCATCGGTGCCGCCTCGCGCGCCGACGCCGCCGGCTGCATTGGCACCGTGCGGGCGGCCGGATAACCGGCCGTGCTCGGCTGTGGCGCACTGCCCGCCAGCGGCGTCCCCGAAACCGGCCTGGACACGGGATGGACAGACACCGGGGCAGGGACCGGAGTCGGTCCTGACATCGGGGGCGTCCCGGGCATCGGAGTCCGCGCTACAGGTGCGGCTGAAAAGGCTGCCGGCGATGACGGACAGGACAGCGGCAACGTCGTTTCCGGGTCATCCGCACCGTCCGGCGCCCCAAATCCGCCGCCTGCGGCTTCCTTGGTAATCTGACTTTCCAGCGGAATATCCAGCCCGCCGCTGCACTGGGGGCAAACACCCCGTTTGCCTGCCAGGAATGCCTTTACATTCAACTTGTGTCCACACGCGGGACAGAGGAATCGAATACCCATGATTTCGTCTGCGGCAGCTTTCCCAATAAACGTGATCGGCCCCTGGCGCCTCATTATACATAGTGCTAAGCTATTGGGAAGATTACAGTTGCAACCGGTTTCAGACGAGGCAAGTCGACGATGAGCAAACAGCGGAAACGCGAGCAGGCGGAAGAAAGTTCTCCCGAAATTGGGGTTATTGGGGATCTGACCGATCGCGAAGCAGACATTTGCGAGAAACTGTTGGACGTGCCCGTGGGCGGTGAATGCCGGCTGTACTTCAATTCGCCGGGCGGCGGATCCTATACGGCGATCGCGATGCTGGCGCTGATCGTGCTCCGAGATTTGCGTGCTACGGGCATCGTGTTGGGCGAGTGCTCGTCTGCCGCGATCTGGCCCCTGGCTGCCTGCCGGCGCCGGATGGTGACACCATACAGCGTGCTGTTGTTCCACCCCATGCGGTGGCAAAGCGAAGAAAGCGTCCAGTTGTCCGAAGCGCGGGAATGGGCGCGCCACTTCGGCGATCTCGAGCAGGAAATGGACAAGTTGCTGGCAAGCTATCTGGGTATACCCGAGGAACAGCTGGATCAATGGATGAAGCCCGGCCGCTACGTCACCGGGCGGGAGTTCGCCGCCGCCGGACTCGCAGAAATGATCGACCTGTCGGGACGAAAACGCTAGGTCCCCCGCAGATCCTCGCCGCTCGCCGGCGCGCGGCGAGGATCTGGGAAAACGCTGGCGGACGCCAATTCAGCGCGGCGTCAGCAGGCCGATGCGGCTGGTGTCGATGGCCTGAAAGCCCAGGGCAAAGGCGGGCGAGTCCGGCTGCAAGGAATAGTCGTCCCGGGCACGGTCCACAAATCGCGGGTCGGCGATGACCGAGTTGCGGTCAAAGCCCCGCTGCTGCCAGTGGGCAAACGACGGGATGCCCCGGACGCGAATCCTCGGCATCTCGACCGGGCAATCGTACAAGTTGCGGTCGGCACGGATGACCTCCGGCGTCAAATTTCCTCCGGCAATCAGCATTGCCTCGGGATCGGTATACGAGAAGATATTCCGTTCCAGCGTCTGCCCGGTGGAGTTGTCCTGAAAGTTGGGAAAGTACCCCTGGGCGAGGCTGCTGTCGACGAAGATATTGTTGACGACGGTATTATCTTTGCCGCCCTGCAGCATGATGCCGCCGTGGGAATTGCGGTACGTGATGTTGTTGGTGACGGTGTAACCACCTGCGAAGGAATCGAGATAGATCCCCCAGGACATGGCCACGTTTTTGTCGGGCCCCTGGGCATACCAGCCGGCGGTGTCGCCCACGATATTGGAGCGGATCACGCTGCCGCTGCGCAGTTCGCGATCTTGCTGGGTCACCTCGATTCCGCCCGTGTCGTACGTTTCCAGGTTGGTCCAAAGCACGCGATTGAACTCGATCACGTTCCGCAGGCCCGCACTCTTGAGCGTGATGCCGTAGCGGGACATGCGTTGGATGTCGTTGTGGGCGATGCGGTTGTCGTCGGTCCCTTTGCCTTGCAGCACCACCCCGCCGATGTGCTTGTAGATGGCGCCGCAGTCGTGAATCTGGTTGTCCAACACCTCGTTGCGCGCGCTGCCGAGGATCAGCACGCCGCCCTGCGCGCTGTGTGCGATGTCGTTGCGCCGCACGGCATGGTCGCCGCCGCCGCTGATGCACACGGCATATCGGCCCGTGTGAGTGATGACGCAGTCTTCGACGGCACAATAATGTGCGTCGCCGAAATACACCGTTCCATTGTTGCCCATGCCGTAGCCGCCGCAGCCGTCTTCGGTGGTGTAATCGCCGTTGCGCAGCCTCAGTCCGGCGAACCGCAGGCGGCTGGCGCCCGCCACTTCGATGACCCGCCCCACGGCCGGGGCGACCACCTCGGAAGCTTCGCCGAAGCCGGCAAGCGGGATGAAGTGCAGAACGCCCGTCGCGCGGTTCAGGTGCCATTCGCCGGGAGCGTCCAACTCGTCGAAGACGTTCTCCACAAAGTAGCGGTCGCCGGTGTGCAAATCGGCCACTGCCTCGGGGCCTGTCACGGTGACGGTCCGCGTCGATTCATCCACCGCTTGGATGGCGAGGATCTCTTTGAAGGCGCGGCACGAGCCGGATTGGAAGATGTGCAACTCAGCGTCCGGGGCCTCGGCCCACGCAGGCTTGAACTCGCCCGGCCCGTAGTGGAACTCGGTCTTCGAGCCGCTGGTGCCCCCGATACTCAACTGGCTGCCGTGGGAAGCGGCGAACGCCTCGGCCTGGAACACGACCAAGTGCTTTCCGGGCGCCACACCGGGCAGCGTCGCGCCGCGGGGTGTCCATTGCGAGGCGTCGCACAGCGCGAAGGCATCCAGCGTCAGGCCGCCGCCCTGGACGTTCTGCCAGCGCAACACGCGTTCGCCCTGCTGCAGACGCAACGTGGCCGCACGGCTCCAGCGCGAGGCCGCCCAGCCGCCCGTGTCCGGCATGTCCACCAACGCGACCGGCTGCTCGCCGTCTACGCTCAGCGTTGTCCGCCCGGACATGTCCGTCCGGCCGAACGGCGCGTTCAGCGCCCCGTAGTAAATCCACAATACATATTCCCCGTCGGCGGGTATCTGCACGCGGTATTCCGTCCAGTCGCCCGGGTTATGGATGTTGTTGAGCGCCAAACCGAAGCCGCCTTGGCTGGGCGCCGCATACAAAAAGCCCCGGCGAATGGGGTCCTCAGGATCGACGTTGGGGTATCGCGCTCGAACCTGGCGCCGGCCGTCCACGAACAGTTGGCGGAAATACCACTCGCCCGCCTGAACCTCGGGCAGATGCACGGACACCATGCGTCCCGCCGCGGGCTGCCAGCCCTCGATGCGCCGTCCGCCCACGAACTCGGGCGTTTCGCCCGGATAGGCTTCGTAGGAGACAACCGCTCCTTCCGCACCGGAGTCCTCGGGACCGAACGTCAGAGTCTGGTCGAGGTAGTAGACGCCGCCGCGGATCTGCACGCGGACCGATTCGGCAAGCGGTTCGGCGGCTTTCAAGGCCCGGACGGCATCCCGCGCCCGTGCCACGCTTGCAAACGGCCCATCATCGCCCCGCGTGGCGGGTGCGGCCTGCTTGCCCGACCACGCGTCGCTGCCGTTGGTGGCGACGTAGAAGGTCGCGCCGGCAGCCGCTGCAGCGTTCAATCCCAACCACCCGATCCCAGCCACCATCGTGCCACAAGCGATCCGCAATGCGCGATTCATTTGCCTTTCCTTTCAACGTTTGAGGTACCAGGAAACTCTACGTGGATAACGGGATTGTATGCGGGGCAGCATCGCCAACGATCCAGGTGGCACAGTGCGGCCAAGAACGGTATGATTTTCAGAACCTTGCACCGGTCCCTTGCACAGTGGGCGTAAACCGTAGGATCACGATTATGAAATCCACTCTCCCCCTCTTTCTCCTCGCTGGCCTGCTTGCCAGTCCGGCCAGCTTGTCGGCGGACCATCCCAATGTCGTGTTCATTCTTGCCGATGATCTGGGGTTTTCCGATCTCGGCTGTTACGGAGGCGAGATTGCGACGCCGCATCTGGATGCCCTGGCCGCGGGCGGATTGCGGTTCACACAATTTTATAACACGGCCCGCTGTTGGCCGTCGAGGGCGGTTGTCCAGACGGGCTACTACGCCCAGCAAGTCCGCCGGGACGTTTCCTACGGCAGTCAACGCCGCGGCGGCCAAGGCGTGCGGCCGGCTTGGGCCCCGCTGGCGCCCGCCCTGCTCCGGCCGCTCGGCTATCGCTCGTACCACTCGGGCAAATGGCACATCGACGGCAAGCCGCTGGAGAACGGTTTCGACCGCGCCTATACCCTCGACGACCACGACCGTTTCTTTTACCCGCGGCGGCATACCCAAGATGACCAGCCGCTGCCGCCGGTGGAACCGGGCACAGATCACTACGTCACCACCTTCATCGCCGACCACGCGATCGAGTGTTTGCGGGAGCATGCTCGCGAACACGCCGGCAAACCGTTTTTCCAATACCTGGCGTTCACGTCGCCCCATTTCCCCCTGCACGCCCTGCAGGCGGATATCGATCGCTATCGCCAGCGTTATTTGGCCGGCTGGAACGTTTTGCAAGCCGAACGCGGCAAGCGTCTGCGGGAGTTGGGGATTGTCAAGCACGCGCCGCCCGTCATGGAACGCGAACTCGGCCCGCCCTATCACTTTCCCAAAGACCTCGACAAACTGGGCGACGGCGAAGTCTTCCGCCCGCTGCCGTGGGACGAGCTGACGTCCACCCAGCGCGAGTTCCAGGCGACCAAGATGGCCATTCATGCCGCGATGGTGGACCGCATGGACCGCGAGATCGGCCGCGTGCTGGACCAGCTCAAGGCCATGAACGTCTTTGACGACACGCTGGTGTTCTTCGCTTCGGACAACGGCGCCAGTGCCGAGATCATGGTCCGCGGCGACGGTCATGATCCGCAGGCGGCTACCGGTTCGGGCACCACGTTCCTGTGCCTGGGCCCCGGCTTTTCCAGCGCCGCCAATACCCCGTTCCGCCGCCACAAGACCTGGGTGCATGAAGGCGGCATGAGCACGCCGTTGATCGCTCATTGGCCCCGCGGGATCGCCGGTCGCGGCGAATTGCGGCACACTCCCGGCCACTTCATCGACATCACGCCCACCTTGGTCGAACTGGCCGGCGGGCGGATGCCGGATACTTGGAACGGCCAGCCCGTCCCGCCAGTCCCCGGCAGGAGCCTCGTGCCTGTGTTCGCCGCAGACGGCCCGCCTTTGCATGACGAGTTGTGGTGGTACCACGACGGCCACCGCGCCATTCGGGTCGGCGATTGGAAGCTGGTCGCCGCCCAGGGCGAGCCGTGGGAACTGTACGACCTGAGCCGCGATCGAGGCGAATCGAACGACCTGGCGGCACAGCATCCTGCCAAAGTGCAGGAGTTGGAAACGCGATGGACGCGCCGCGCCGACGAATTCCGCCAACTCGCCGAGCAAGACGCGCCGGAACCCGCTCCCAAAAAAGCGGCGAAGCAAAAGCCGGCACCCTCAACGCCCCCGGCCGGCAATCGGACCGAAGGTTCCACGGAGAGTTAAGCCTATGATATTGCGCTGGTTACTAGCGAGCTACGCCCACCAAATGACCCGGCAGAAGATCCAGGAAACCGTCGCACAAGCCTGGCAGCAGGTCTCGGGCGAGCCTGTGGCGCGCCGGCCTGCCGATCTGCCTCCGTGCGACGTGGCCCTGGTGCTGTCCACGGAGGTCGAAGCGGAAGGGCTGGCGAAGCAGTTGGAAGGCAAGGTGACGACGCGATGTGCAACCTTCGTCGAACACGCAGGCCGGTGGTGCGACCGGCAAGTGGTGATTGCCGAATGCGGTCTGGGGGCCGCGGCGGCCGAGCGGGCGACGGCGGATGTGATCGCCATCCATCACCCGGCATGGGTCGTCTCTGCCGGCTTCGCCGCCGCGCTGGCCGGCCACTTGCGGCGCGGGCATGTCTTGATGGCCGACCGCGTGATCGATTCCGACAAGCGCGAATGGACGGTGGGCCTGCAACTCGACCCGGCCGTGCTGGCCGAGGCCAAGGGGTTGCACGTGGGCCGGTTGCTGAGCGTCGATCGCTTGGTGCATGACCCCGCGCAGAAGCTGGCGCTGGGACAAGAGTACGCCGCGCTCGCCTGCGACATGGAAACGCAGGCGGTCGCCCAGTGCTGTCAGCGCGAGAAGGTCCGGTTCCTCTCGGTCCGCGTGATCAGCGACGCCGTCGACGATCGCTGGCCGCCCGAGATCGAAGCGCTGTTGGACCAGCGTTCTTGGGCCGGCAAGTTCGGGGCGGCGGCCGGTGCGATGTGGAAGCGGCCCGCGTGGGTCAAGGACCTGCTGCAGCTGCAAGAACAGGCCGAACTCGCCTCGAACCGGCTGGCGCAGTTCTGCGCGGGCGTGATTCCGCAGTTGGAGCGGTGAATCCCGCACCGCACCGCCGGGCCGCGCGGCCTATGCATCCAGCGTCGGCACGGCGATCTCGGCGATCACTTCGTCCAGGATGTGGTTGGCGGTCAGCTTGCGCAAGCGGCTCTCCGGGCGCAGGATCAAGCGATGGGTCAGCACCGGCCCGGCCACGCGTTTGACGTCGTCGGGCAGAACGAATTGGCGGCCGCGAATCGCCGCCATCGCTTGGCACGCGCGGAACAGAGCGATTGAGGCCCGGGGACTGGCGCCCAGGGCAAGATCTTCGTTCTCCCGCGTGTCATGGATGATTTGCAGCAGATACTGCCGCACCTTGTCATGCACCTCGACCTCGCGCACGGCCTGTTGGCAAGCGATCAGTTCCGCAGCCGAAACCACGCTCTGCAAGCGGTCCAGCGGATGGCCATGCTGCAGCATCGCCAGCATTTTCAACTCGTCGTCGAAACCAGGGTAGCCCAGACTGAACCGCATCAGGAACCGGTCCAGTTGCGCCTCGGGCAGCGGGAACGTGCCCTCGTGATCGATCGGGTTCTGGGTGGCGACGACCAGAAAGGGCGGCTGCAGCGGGCGCGTCACGCCGTCCACCGTGACACAGCGTTCGGCCATTGCCTCGAGCAACGCCGCTTGGGTCCGTGGGGTGGTGCGGTTGATTTCGTCGGACAGCACGATCTGAGCAAAGATCGGCCCCGGGCGAAATTCAAACTCGATGGTCTTCTGATTGAAGATCGACGTGCCCGTGACGTCCGTCGGCAGCAAGTCCGGCGTACACTGGATCCGTTTGAACGAACAACCCACGCTGCTGGCCAGCGCGCGAGCCAGCATCGTCTTGGCCACGCCCGGCACGTCCTCCAGCAGGATGTGGCCTTCGCAGAACCAGGCGACCAGCGACAGGATCAGCTGTTGACGCTTGCCGACGATAACGGTCTCGACGTTGTTGATAATCTTCCGAGCGGTCATGCTGAGATCGATCATGGGCGACTTTCCTGAGCCGTTCTACCACTTACCGTTTGGCCACGTTTGCGACAAGACCGTCACGGAATCCGACGTGGCCCGCCCTCGCGGCTCCCTAACCATTCGTTCGTTGACGGAGGTCGACATTTCTCTACAATGTCCTATCATGCGTGTGGTGGCAACCTACGTAACCCCCGGAAAGGCGACATGAATTATCGCTGGTTGACAGCCTTACCTGTCTACAACGAAGTCCGCTATGTGGACGCGGTGCTCGATGAAGTGACGGAGCACAGCCCCGAGGTCCTGGTGATTGACGACGGTTCGACGGACGGGACGTCGGAGTTATTGGCAGCCCGTCACGACATCCATATTGTACGGCACGCGAAGAACCGGGGTTATGGAGCGGGTTTGATGACCGCCTTCGATTTCGCCGGGCACAACGCTTACGATTACCTGGTGACGATCGATTGTGACGGCCAGCACGAGCCGCAGCGAATTCCCGAATTCGTGGCGGCGTGCGAAGCGGTGGACATCGTTTCCGGGAGCCGTTATCTGCGGCGATTTTCCGGGGACAGCCTGCCTCCGGCCGACCGTCAAGAGATCAACCGGCAGATCACTGGGATCTTGAATCGTCGTCTGGGCCTGCACTTGACGGATGCCTTCTGCGGGTTCAAGGCGTATCGCGTTGCCGCACTGCAGCGTTTAGAATTGACCGAGCCCGGCTATGCGATGCCGATCGAGTTGTGGGTCCAAGCGGTTGCTGCAGGATTGTCGATGATCGAGTTGCCTGTGCCTTTGATTTACCTTGATGAATCGCGCTCGTTCGGCGGCGAATTGGATGACGCCGCCACACGGCTGGGCCATTACTACGACGTATTGGAACGGAGTTTGGAAGCGGTCAACCCGCGGCGTCCGGCGATCGAGATGCGCGAGCCTGTGGCCGTCGGATAGCACGGTTTTTTGCCCAGCCAATCGACACTTCACGCGATGCCTGCTCAGCTAGCTTACAAACCGATCCGCGCTCCCGGCGGGCACGCTCAGCTCTTGGCCGATCCGCCTTGGGACTCGATTCCTGCGTTGATCGACCAGAACCGGGCGCTTGCCGAGCGTGCATCGTACGACGTGCAGGGTCTGTCGCTGTGCCGGCTGCGTGCGGACGCGCGCCGCCACTTGCTGCAGGAAGCGCGGCGCCACACCCGTGCCTATCGGGACGTGGCGGCGTCCGCCGATGGGGAGGGACCGTTGCTGCTGGCCGGGCATCAGCCGCAGCTGTTCCATCCCGGGGTGTGGTTCAAGAATTTCGCATTGTCCGCTTTGGCCCGCCGCTGGGGCGGTCAGGCGGTCAATCTGCTGATCGATAACGACATCCTGCGTCAGGCTTCGATTCGCGTTCCGACGGGTTCCGCGGACGAGCCGCAGGTGGTTTCGGTGCCGTTTGATCGGATCGTCGAAACGATTCCGTTCGAGCAGCGCGAGGTGGTGGATGCCGATCTGTTCGGCTCGTTTGCGGAACGCGTCCAAGCGGCTGGCAACCAGTTGCTTGCGGAGCCGCTGGTCGCGGAATATTGGAAGCTGGTGCTGGCGGCCCGAAAGCGATCGGCGAATTTGGGCCGGTGCTTGGCCGAAGCGCGGCATCGGCTGGAGGGCTGCTGGGGGCAAGACACATGGGAAGTGCCGCTGAGCGCCGTTTGTGACGGGCCCGCCTTTGCTTGGTTCGCCTGTCACCTGCTGGCTCATCTGCCGCGTTTTCAGGATGTCCACAACACGGCGTTGCACGAGTACCGCCGGGTGAATCACGTCCGCAGCCGCGCGCATCCGGTGCCGGATTTGGAGTGTGACGGAGCGTGGTACGAAGCGCCGTTTTGGCTCTGGAGCGATGCGTCGCCGTCTCGCAAGCGAGCCTTTGTACGGTCCTGCGGGTGCGGCGTCGAGTTGACGGACCGCGCCGGCTTGAGCGTGCAGCTTTCGCTGGACGCCGACCGCGACGCGGGGCGCGCGGCCGAAGCCCTCGTTGCGTTGGGGCGGCGCGGCGTCAAGCTGCGACCGCGGGCACTGATGACGACGATGTACGCGCGGCTGGTGTTGAGCGACCTGTTCCTGCACGGGATCGGCGGGGCCAAGTACGATCAATTGACGGACCTGATCGTGCAGCGATTTTTCGGCTTGCCGCCGCCCGGTTTCATGACCTTGTCGGCGACCGTGCTGCTGTTCGAGGATCGCACGGCCGAATTGGCTGCGCGGATTCGCGCCGCGAAACAGCGGCTGCGCGAGTTTCGTTTTCAGCCCGAGCGTCATCTGGCGCCGGATCGCGGCGGCAACGGCTGGATTTCGGAGAAGCTCGCCTGGATCCGCCGCGACGCGCCGCGCGGCCAGCGACAGGTGCGGCATCGGGAACTCGAACGGCTCAACACCCTGCTGGGAGCGGCGCTGGAACGCGAGCGGCATCAGACGGCGGCGGACGTCGCGCGCTGGACGGCCGAGCTGCGGCGGCAGACGAATCTTGCTTCGCGCGAATTCGCGTTCTGTCTATTTTCCGAAAAAAAATTACGTCCGCTCCTACTGGAACTTTCCCGCGGCAGTGTCTAAGTTAATGCAGCGATGAGAAGCTGCGCGAATTTTGCGCGGATCGTTGAATGCTGAATTCGGATGAATGCGTGCCATCGCCCTCAACTTGTCTGTACCCGTTGAAGGACGGTGCTTGTCGCGACGGAGGGATCTCCCATAGAAGGATTGGCGGAAATGACTTCCACCGCTCTCGTCCGCGCGAAGGACACCGCGCGTCGTCCCGCTTTGCGGCGGGGACTTGCGGCGGGCATCGCGGTTGTGCCTGGCACAGCCGGCGATCACCCGGCCGTACAGTTTTTCTTGTCCAGTGTATTTCCCGAATCCTCCAGCGCTGATTTTCAATCGCAGCTGGAGGACCCGGCTTACGAGCCTTGCGATCGGCTGCTGATCAAGCACTGCCAGAACGTCGTCGCGCACTTGCGACTGACGGCCCGAGAAATGCGGTTCGGCGCAGCGACACTGCCGGTCTCGTGCGTCACCGACAACGCCACCTTGCTCGAGTTCCGGGGCCGTGGCTACGCCTCGGCCCTGCTGGAAGCCGCCGAGTGCAAGATGTATCAGGATGGCGCGATACTCGGCTTGCTGCGCACCGCCGAACCCGGCTTCTACCAGCGGCGCGGCTGGATCGTGTGTGGGCGGCACAGCTATTCGACGGTCGGCTGTCATCGACTGTTGGCCCAGTTGCAGCCGCAGGAAACGCTCCTGCCCGGGATGCCGGTCGCCGCAAAGCCGCCGGCGCTGCACATTCGTTATCTGCGTCGCGTCGAACTGGCGGCCGTTATCCGTCTGCACCGGGCTCACGTTCGCCAGGCGTACGGCGCGTACGTTCGAACCGATGCCGATTGGCGCTGGCTGCTCAATCGTCGTGGCTTCGATCGGATCTACGTCGCCATCGAGGGGTCCCCGGAAATTGAATTGGACGGAACCTTTTCCGCGATCGTCGGGTATGCGGCGGCCCGGAACGCACGGTTGGTCGAGTTGGTTTCGGCCTCGCGCCGGCCGGACACCGCCCAGCAGCTGTTGGCGCGTTTTTGCAGCGACGCAGTCGAGCATGATTTGCGCGAAGTCCGAGTCGATTTGCCGCCGAATCATCCGGTCCATGCCGCGTTGCTCGCTTCGGGCGGATCGTACTGCAGCCAGGAGTTGGACCGCGGCCAGGCGTTCATGGTCAAAGTACTGGATCCGGCACGTCTGGTGCAAGCACTACATCCCGAGTTCCTGACGCGGCTGACAGCCGACGAACAGTTTGTACATCGTGAGTTGGGGATCGTTGTCGGCGATCAGCAATGCATTTTGGAAATCACGCCGCGCGGCAGCCGCCTGGATGCCGGACGAGTCAGACGCACGTTCGTACGTTGCAGCGGAGGCCAACTCTGGCAGATGCTGCTCGGCCATCTGGACGTGCGGCAAGCCGTCGAGAACGGCCTGATGTCTGTCTCAAATTGTCTCGCCCTGGAGTCAGCCTGCACGCTGATGCCTCCGTTGCCGCTTTGGTTTCCGCCGCTCGACGATCTGCCGGCCAAGTGAGATCCTCGCGCCGCCGACCTTGTGTCGCCCAAAGGGTGCCTGACGGCAACACTCCGCGTTTGAGGCCCTTGGGTTTACCCCAGGGGAGCTTCACCCTTCACCCAGAAAAACCCGACACAAAATACCCTTTCCCCTGCGCCGCCGCCGCCGCCGCCGCGGCGGCGGCGGCGAAAAGGTTGTGAAGTCGGGCGGTCGCGTTTCTAGGCGGAGGGTGAATCTCCGCCGAGGTAAACTCGGTGGCCTCGGGCTGGACGGCAAACAACTGCTCATCTGGGCAGCCCGCCATGTCAGGAGTTCTAGACAGCACAGGAACGCAGCGTGGGCATTGGCGACGACGGCCCTTCAGCCGCCGATCCGTGCAGCCTGTCGATCGATGCTTCTGCACTTGTCAAAGCTCTACCATACCTTAGCTCATTCGGCAAGCTCTTCTGGCTTGCTCGTTTGACGAGGAAATCCGCCCATGGGGGTTTCCTGTGGAGGTTTTGTCCCAGTCAAAACGTGCGGCTCGAAACGCGATGAAGGCTCAAGTCACGCCCAAGCAGTTGGCTCGCGCGATTCAGGTCAGCGAGTCCTCGATCAAACGCTGGTGCGACCAGGGGAGCATCATGACCGTGCGAACCGCCGGCGGACATCGCCGCATGGCGCTCGCCGCGGTGCTGCATTTTTTGCGTGAAAACCGTTACGAATTGGTGCGTCCCGAAGTGTTGGGACTGCCCGCAACCGCGGGCCGAACGTCTTGGGTACTGGATCGTGCCCAAGCCGCTTTTCGCGACGCCCTGCTGGCGGGCGATGAAGACCAGACGCGCCGGATCCTGTTCGATCTGTATTTGGCAAGCCATCATCTGACGAAGATCCTCGACGAGGTCGTCGCGCCGGCCTTGCACGAAATTGGAGAGCGTTGGAGTTGCGGCGAAGCGGCGGTGTACCAGGAGCGCCGCGGTTGTGAGATCTGCCTGCGGCTGTTGCATGAACTGCGCACGGTGACGCCGGTGCCGTCCGTTCCGCGCGGCTTGGCGATGGGCGGCACGCCGGAAGGCGACGTGTACCAAATTCCCAATGCGATGGTCGAGTTGGTCTTGCGGATGCAGGGTTGGGACACGGTTTCGCTGGGATCGGGGCTTCCGTTCGATACGCTGCGAGCCGGGCTGTCGACGCATCGGCCGCAGCTGTTCTGGCTGAGCGTCTCCCACATCCGAGACGAACAGGCGTTCCTTACCGGCTGGAACGAATTGTGCGCACCGGTTGCCTTTCCGGTCATGTTCGCCACGGGCGGGCAAGCGCTGCGCGAACCGCTGCGCAGGCAAATGCCGCAGGCGTCTTTCTGCAGGAATCTCAAGGAACTGGATGCGATAGCCCAAACGCTCGGAGGATGACCTTCTCGCAAAATCCGAAGCGCGGACGCCTGCCCGGTTGCCGACTGCCGACAAGATCCTGTACGCTGGCAGCCATGAAAATCCATCTTGCCGTTACCCCCACGGGCCGAATTGTGGCCGTCGATTCCACCTCGCTGGCTGACGATCCGGCGGACGCATCGCCGGACACCGGGGCCGACCGGCGACTGGAGAAGAAAATTGCGCAGCACTTCGCCGCCAGCCAGGCGGAGGGCCTGTTTGCGCTGGCCGCCGAGCGGATGGAGCGGCCGCCGAATACGTCGTTCGCCTATTGGCGGGATTTCGCGGCGCGGTATCTGATAGAGCTTTGCCATACGCCGGAGATCGCCGGTGCGGCGCGCGCCGGAATTCCGCCACCAGCGCCGGCGGACCTCGCCGCAATGCTGTGGAACGTTCCGCCGCTGCAAGGCGCCGAGTACCTGACGCAAGAGGTTCTAAGCGAGGCCTGGACGGAGCTGGACGCCTGGGCGCGCCGCGAGGCGGCCCGCTATGCTGACGGCCTGGCCGGATTCTTGAAAGACCGTGCCGCGCTCTGGCACCAAGTGGGGCGAGTTTGCTTCCACCTGGCCGAGAACCGCCGCGATCCGGACTACCCGTTCGCGTTCCTGGCGACCTATGCACCGGGGCTGACGGGGGCGGCACGCGTCCAGTACCTGCCGCTGAGCAAAGCGTTGCGCGAGTACGCCGGCGCCAAAGACAAGAAGACGCTCATCAAGCTGCTCTCGCCCGTCCAGCTGGCAGCGGAAAAGAGCAAGCTTGCCCGGGAACTGGTCGAATCGGGCGATCTGTACCAGCCGCTGGCCTGGACGCCCCGCGAGGCGTATCGATTCCTCAAGGACATCCCCGTCCTCGAAGAAAGCGGCGTCTTGGTGCGCGTGCCCGACTGGTGGAAAAAGCGGCCTCGCCCCCGCGTGGGCGTGACGATCGGCGACAAGCGGCAGAAGAAGTTCGACGCCAATGCGATGCTGGACTTCCGCGTGCAATTGGCGTTGGGCGATCAGGAGCTGAGCGAGGCCGAATGGGGCGAATTGATGGCCGCCGACGAAGGGCTGGTGTTCCTCAAGGGGCAATGGGTCGAAGTGGATCGCGACCAGCTGGCCGAGGCGCTGGATCATTGGAAGCGCGTTGAGCGGGCCGCTCAGGACGGGCTCTCGTTCGTCGAAGGAATGCGGCTGCTGGCCGGAGCCCCGTTGGACCTGGCAGTTCGCGAAGGCGATGACCCGCAGCAGGAATGGTCGTTCGTCAAGGCCGGCCAGTGGCTCGGTCAAGTGCTCGAGGACTTGCGCAATCCGGAACGTTTGGAGCAAGTTCAGCCGGGCACCGACCTTCAGGCGACGCTGCGCAAGTACCAGGAAACCGGCGTGGGCTGGCTATGGTTCCTGTCGCGGCTGGGGCTGGGGGCATGCCTGGCCGACGACATGGGTCTGGGCAAGACGATCCAAGTTTTGGCCCTGCTGGCGGTGCTGAAAAGGACCTCGAACGCCAAACCGTCGCTGCTGGTCGTGCCGGCGTCGCTGCTGGGCAACTGGAAATCCGAAATGCAGCGTTTCACGCCGACGCTGCGCGGCAAGTTCGTCCATCCGTCCGAGACGCCCAGGGAGGAACTCGAGCAAATGGCCCAACAGCCTGAGGCGGCGCTGCAGAACGCGGACCTGGTGTTCACGACCTATGCGATGCTCCAGCGGCAAACCTGGCTGCTGGACATCTCGTGGCAGTTGGCCGTGATCGACGAAGCCCAGGCCATCAAGAACCCGGCGGCGGGGCAGACGAAAGCGGTCAAGCGGCTGAAGGCCGAGGCGCGGATCGCCTTGACGGGCACGCCGGTCGAGAATCGCCTGTCGGACCTCTGGTCGCTGTTTGATTTCCTCTGCCCGGGCCTGCTCGGCTCGCAGCACAAGTTCAAGGAATTCATCAAAGTGCTGAGCGCTGGCGAACAGCAGCGTTATGCCCCGTTGCGGCGGCTGATTCAGCCGTACATCCTGCGGCGGCTGAAGACGGACAAGCGGATCATCGCCGATCTGCCCGACAAGACCGAAATCCGCGCGTTCTGCGGCCTCAGCAAACGCCAGGCGGCGATTTACACCAAGCTGGTCGTCGAGATGGCCCGGGCCTTGAAAACCCTCGACGGAATACAGCGGCGAGGTTTGGTGCTGGCCTACCTGATGCGGTTCAAGCAGTTGTGCAATCATCCCAGTCAATTGCTGGGCGACGGGCAATTCCAACCGGGCGACAGCGGCAAGTTTTCCCGGCTGGCGGAGATTTGCGAAGAGATCGCATCGCGGCAGGAAAAAATGCTCGTCTTCACCCAATTCCGGGAAATGACCGAACCCCTGGCGAGCTTTCTGACCCCCATCTTCGGACGCCCGGGTTTGGTCCTGCACGGAAGCACCGCCGTGACGCGCAGAAAGAACCTGGTCGACCAGTTTCAGCGCGACGATGGACCGCCGTTTTTCGTGTTGTCGCTCAAGGCCGGCGGAACCGGACTCAACCTGACTCAGGCCTCGCACGTCCTGCACTTTGACCGCTGGTGGAATCCGGCGGTCGAGAACCAGGCGACCGACCGGGCCTTCCGAATCGGCCAGCACCGCAACGTGCTGGTCCACAAGTTCGTCTGCCGCGGCACGATCGAAGAGCGGATCGATGCCCTGATCGAAGAAAAGACGCAACTGGCCACGGACATCCTGGAAGGTGGGGCCGAAAAAATGCTGACCGAGATGAGCGATGCGGACTTGATTCGGCTGGTTGCTCTCGACGTCGATAGGGCCTGTGTGTAACAATGCTCGAAATCCCTAACCTACGGCAAGGAGGAAATCGGAGATGGCTTACTACGGATATGGCTGGCGACCTTACGTCTCTGTGGGTCAACGCCGCGCACAAGCGCGGACGAAAATGAACGACTTGCGCAAAAAGGGAGTCGACGTTCAGCCCGTCGTGATCGACGGCCGCACGATCGCCAAGACGTTCTGGGGCAACGCTTGGTGCGATCACCTGGAATCGTTCAGCGACTATGCCAACCGTTTGCCGCGCGGCCGGACCTACGTCCGCAACGGCTCGGTCTGTCATCTGGAGATCAAGCAAGGCGAAATCCTGGCCAAGGTAGCCGGGTCGGAACTGTACAACGTTCACATCCAGATCAAGACGCTGGCACCCAAGAAGTGGAAAGACCTCAAAGCGCGCTGCGCCGGCCAAGTCGGCTCGCTGCTCGAATTGTTACAAGGCAAGCTGTCCAGCCACGTGATGCAGGTCGTCACGAATCGCAACGAGGGCCTGTTTCCATCGCCCGGAGAGATCTCGCTCAAGTGCGATTGCCCGGACTGGGCCGTCATGTGCAAGCACGTCGCCGCCGTGCTGTACGGGGTCGGTGCGCGACTGGATCAACAGCCGGAACTGCTGTTCAAACTGCGCGGCGTCGATCACGAGGAACTGATCGCCGCGGATGCCGAAGCGGCCGTGTCGGCGGCCACCTCGCGAGGCAAGTCGAAGCGGCTGTCGGGCGATGATCTGTCGGACGTATTCGGCATCGAGTTGGGGACGACCGAAGCCGCGGCCGCAACGAAAAAGCCGCGGAAAAAGACAGCCAAAATGGCGGCGACGATCTCGCCGCAAAACAAGACGCCGGCAAAGGCGGCAGGAAAGACGGCGACGAAGATGCCGACGAAGATGCCGGCAAAGATGCCGGCAAAGATGCCGGCAAAGAAGGCGAAACCGGAGGCCAAGAAGGCGACCGGCAAGAAAGGGGCCAAGCCAAAGATCACGGCGAAAAAACAAGCTGTCGCGCGTTAGTAAGCCAAGCGGAGGACCGGGGTCGGGCGTTCAAATTTCAAAATTGGCCGGTTGAGTCCTTTTCAACAT
>Ga0351889_10070_pt1 | contig 40520 bp, 26 predicted proteins | sample TotcelFGM3001M14_FD_206767 | JGI IMG/M metagenome (GOLD analysis project Ga0351889, IMG submission 206767) | Enriched cells from coal bed in the Powder River Basin, Montana, United States - Total cells FGM rep3 HSBNCT.FGM.300.1.M14 ...
AGAAGCTCGTGGAGGCGCGGGGTGGGGAGTGTGACCTTGTGTTGCTCGGCGATTCCATCACCCAGCGATGGGAGACCGACGGACGGGATGCCTTTGCAAAGATCGCCGCGCAATACCGGACGCTGAATCTCGGTTTTAGCGGAGACCGCACCCAGCATGTGATTTGGCGGCTGGAAAACGGGGAGATTGACGGGCTTCATCCCAAGTGGCTCGTGCTGCTCATTGGCACCAACAACCTCCCTCCGGGGCGCTCGACTCCGGAGGAAACCGTGGAAGGCATTCGCGAAATCGTCCACATAGTCCGCAAGAAGCTGCCTGATACGACTCTCCTCATCTGCAATGTCTTTCCACGCGGGCAAAGCAGCGGCGACCCCATCCGCCAGGCCGTCGCCAGCACCAACGCCGGCATCGCAGCCATCGCCGACGAATTTCATCTGACCCGCCTCGATATGGGAACGCTCTTTCTCGACCCGGAGACGGGGGCCATTAAGGAAAATCTAATGCCGGATTTTCTGCATCCCGATGCCGCCGGCTATGAGATGTGGGCGGATCTCCTTTTGGAAAGACTGAACGTAACTCCGGAGCAACACTCCTGACCTCGTCTGGAAAGCAATATCTCATTTTCCATGAATCTGAAAGGTCTCCTCCCGTTTTTCCTCACCAGCTTTCTAACTCTGGCCGTCCATGCCCAGGACAGAGCCCTGTTCGATCTTTCCCTCGAACCTCCGGACGTTAACACGCAACCCGGGCCTGAGTATCAGGACGAGGCGCGTGCGGGCGCGATGGTCCTCGGCATGGACCGCACGCCCAAGGGCCGCATCTGGGGGTGCTGGACGGGCACGGGCGACAATCCCGACGCTTACTTTATTCTGGCCAGCAGCGATGACGATGGCGCGACCTGGTCGAAGCCGCGCGTGGTGATCGATCCCAAGGACATTCCGGGAAAACCACCGATGCGTTCGCTTGTCGGCAATCTGTGGACCGATCCCACGGGGCGGCTGTGGCTGTTTTTCGATCAAAGTCTGGGAGCGTTCGATGGGCGCGACGGTGACTGGTTCATTACCTGCGACAACCCCGATGCCGATGAGCCAATGTGGTCCGCGCCCAAGCGTTTCGCCGACGGCTGCACGTTGAATAAACCGACCGTCCTCAAGAACGGGGAATGGCTGCTGCCGGTTTCGCTCTGGCAGCGTCAGGTCATCACGCCGGAGATTTTTCAGGACGCCCATCACGATCTCGACCCCATCCGCATGGCCAATGTGTTCGTCTCGACCGACAAGGGCCGGACATGGACGCGGCGCGGGGGTGTGCTCATTCCCCAGACGGATTTCGATGAGCACATGATCGTGGAATTGCGCGACGGGCGCTTGTGGATGCTGGCTCGCACGGTCTATGGCATGGCGGAAAGTTTCTCGTCCGACGGCGGACGCACTTGGAGTGATCCGCAACCCTCCGCCATCAAAAACCCCAACGCACGGTTTTTTCTGCGGCGGCTGGCCTCGGGGCGCCTGTTGCTCGTGAAGAACGGCCCAACGGATCAACGCCTGCCAAGTCGTTCCCTCCTGAGCGCATTTCTCTCCGATGACGACGGTAAGACGTGGAGCGGCGGTCTGGTGCTCGACGAGCGCAACGGCGTTTCGTATCCGGATGGCTTTGAGGCGCCCGACGGGCTCATCCACATTCTATATGATCGAAACCGGCACACCGACGCGGAGATTTTGATGGCGAAATTCCGCGAGGAGGACGTGCTCGCTGGAAAATTTGTCTCGCCGGATGGCATGCCTCGGATGCTCGCAAACAAGGCGTTGGGCGGCGCGCTGCCTCTTGAGCGCTTCGATTTCGACGCCTCGGCGGAGGGGTGGATGCCAAACGCGGAATGCGAGATCGATCTGGACGCGGAACCTGGAACACTCGCATTGAACTACAATGGCGGCGATCCGAATATTATCTCCCCCTTGCTGCATGTCGCAGCCGCCGAAGGATCGGTCACGGTGGCGCTTCGCCTGAGGGCTTCCCGGCCGGGCGGTATCGCCATTTATTATTCCGCGCCAGGCGATCCGGGCTTTCACGGCGAACGAAAAATTATCATCCCTGTTCCGCCGGAAGCCGTGAACGATTTCGTGGAAGTCGAAGGCGAGCTGCCCGTGAGCGCGGTGAAATTGCTTCGGCTTGATCCGAGCGGGACGAACGGAGAGCTGCAGATTGACTGGATTGAAATCCGGGCCGGGGCCGCGAAATAATCCAGCTAGGCATTTCCAATCATGAAAAAAATCTTCCCACTCCTCCTGGTGCTGGCGGCAGTCCTCGCCGCACCGCTCCGGGCGGCTGGCTCTCCCGCTCCAGCCGGGGTTGAAGTGATGGGGGAACATGAAAGCGATTCCTTCCTGCCGGGTGTAAGGCTTTTTTTGGATCGCGAGTACAAACTTCAGGAAGCGCCGGAGTGGATGCTGGGGAAGCCCTTTGTGCGCGGTTCCATTGAGGGCCTGCATTTCCGCTGCACAGAGGCCGGCGTGGCGACGGTTCTCACCTCGAATCCGGCCATGCACCAAGCCGTATCACCGGTCAAAACTCTCGCTGCGGGCGGGTTTACAAGAGTGGACAAAGAAGAGACCTTCCAGCTTTTCGGTGCTACGGAGCTGGATCCGGCCGGGGTTTATCAAAAGCGCATGGAGTCCGGCGAAGAGATTTGCTTGGGAAAATGGGCGGTGCTGGTGGGTTCGGAAACCGTCACGAGCTGGCAGCCGCAAGCACCGAAGCCTTGGACGGGAAATGATGGAGAAGTGCTCTATAACGGCATCCGGCTGCCCAGAGAGTGGCCTCCGCACGAGGGCGATCCCAAGTCCGACGAACCGATGAAGGTGCCTTATCTGGAACACCCTCCGAAGGTGATTCCCATCGACGTTGGGCGCCAGCTCTTCGTCGATGATTTTTTGATCGAGCAGACCGATCTGAAGCGCCTGTTCCATCAGGCCGAAAAATACGAGGGCAATCCCGTGTTTAAAGCGGAAACGCAACAGGAACTCCTTCCACCGGCGGAAGGCGAGGGCGGACAGGAGGCCGTCTGCTTCCTCGGCCATGGAGGCGTGTTTTTCGATCCCCGCGACAAAGTATTCAAAATGTTTTACACGGCCGGCTGGCGCGGAGCGCTTGCGTTGGCCGTAAGCCGCGATCTGCGGAGTTGGATCCGGCCGGATCTTGGTCTGGCGGGCGGGAATTTGCTGTTGCCCCCCGGCAAGGCATTTTCCGGCTGGGACAACTGTGTTTGGCTGGATGCCGAGGCAAAACGCCCGGAAGAGCGCATCAAATTTTTGGCGCTCCGTGCCACGCACGAGTTGCAAACTTCTGCGGAAGGCCGTGAGTGGTCCGCCCCAATTCCAGTCACCGGGGGGCGGGGCGATTACTCTTCATTTTTCTTTAATCCCTTCCGCAATACATGGGTCTTCAGCGTTAAAGGGGGCGGCCCGCGCGGACGCGACCGCTACTACTGCGAGAGCGCCGGGTTTCTCAAGGGAGCGGATTGGAACCGGGCAGTTTACTGGACAAATGCCGACAGGTTGGATCCCCCGGCCCCGGAGATCGGTGATGCGGCACAACTCTACACCCTCAATGCCGTGGCTTACGAGAGCATCCTGCTCGGCGAATTCGCCATCCATCTTGGCCCGAAGAACGAGATCTGCGATGTGGGGAAATTCCCGAAAATGATCGATCTCAAGCTCGGCTTCAGTCGCGACGGCTTTCATTGGGAGCGCCCGGACCGCCGCCCGTTCATCGCCGCCTCGCGTAAGGAAGGAGGCTGGGACCGCGCCTATCTTCACGGCACCGCCGGCGTGTGCGTCATCATGGACGACAAACTCTGGTTTCCATACACCGGCTATTCGGGTATCGCGCCGAACGGAGCGCGCGGAATCTACTGTGGTGGCGGCATCGGGCTGGCCATGCTCCGGCGCGACGGTTTCGCCTCGATGGATGCCGGAGGGAAGCCGGGCGTGCTGACGACACGCCCGATTGTTTTCACCGGCAGGAATCTTTTCGTGAACCTTGATGACCCGCGAGGCGAACTTAGGGTGGAGGTGCTGGATGCGTCCGGTAAAGTCATCCTTCCGTTTTCGGCGGACCATTGCGAGCCTCTCAGCGTCGATATGACCCGGCAGGCTGTGCGGTGGAAAGGCGTGGAGGATCTTTCCGCAGTCGCGGGACAGCCGGTGAAATTTCGATTTCACCTGACGAACGGGAAGCTCTACGCCTTCTGGGTCAGTCCCGACGATTCCGGCGTGAGCAATGGTTATGTCGCTGCCGGTGGGCCGGATTTTACTGGCACACGGGATGGCAGCGGAGCATCGAATCACCGGTGATTTCGTCACATATCTCCCTGTCTTTTTCAAAGAATGGAAGAATGTCAGCACCCATCAATCACGTGACGAAGTTTATAGGGAAGTGTGGGGAGAGAAGTGCCTGGACGAAAACTTAGAGCGGTTTAAAAAATTCTATAGCCACTGCTTTCCGGCGGCGAGAGCCGCAGAGCTGCGTCAGCAGTTCGGGCAGTGTGTTTTCACACAGCCGCTTCACTGCCACCACACCCTTGCAACCCTCAGCGCTTGCAAATCAGCGGCCACATTATTATTTAAACCGCTCTAAACTATAGGAAAGTTTGTATTATGCCGGCGGCTGAATGCCGGAAAAGGGTGCAGGGACGCCGGGTTCCGGTGGAGGCATCACGGGGTTCTTGGGTTTTTCCGCAGGATCAAAGTCAGGGTTTCTTTTTGGAATGGCCGCACCGGTTTCCTTGCATAATTTTTCCATCTGCTCACGCATGGCGGCGACGACTTCCGGATGCATGGCGGCGACATCAGCAGACTCGCTGGGATCATCCGCCAGATTATAAAGTTCAAAGCGGTCGGCCCCGTCGGCGCCGTCGCGATAGATTCGGATGAGAACCCATCGGCCTTTGCGCAGATAAGTTGACGCGAGATTGCCGGTTGCTGGTGTGTTGTGAGGGAAATGGCAGAAAATGTAATCGCGGACGCTCCGGGCATCGCCTGCAAGGATGGGAACCAGGCTGACGCCATCCAGTGGCTGGTCCGCATGCAGGGAGCCTCCGCCGATCTGGATGAGCGTCGGGTAAAGATCGGTGCCTGTAACAAGCGCATCGCTGCGCGTTCCTGGTTGGACGACGCCGGGCCAGTCCACAATGAAGGGGACCTTTGTGCCGCCTTCGAAGATGGTCGCCTTGCCGCCTCGAAGCGGGGCGTTGTTGGTGGGCGGTTCGCCGTCGATCCGGTCATACATGTTGCCGCCGTTGTCCGAAGTAAAAATGAACACGGTTTGGTCGAGCAATCCTTGCTTTTCGAGTTCGTCCACGAGCGTACCCACTGCGTCGTCGAGGCTTTCGATCATGGCGGCCATCAGCGGCTGATGCTGCGGTTTGTTGGGGTCGGCCAGCTGACGATATTTCTCGATCAATTCACTTTTCGCATCAAAAGGCGCATGAACGGAGAACGCCCAGTAATTCAGATAAAAAGGTTCGTTCCGATGCGCCCGGATGAACTCTACCGCTTCCTGTGCCATGCGGTCCTCGATATGCTCCCCGGGCTTGCCGGTAAAGTGCAGCGCTGTCGGAAACTTCCATGGAGCCACATAGGAACCCGCGGGCCCGGGGCCTGGATAATGGGGGACATCCACGTCGAAGCCCTGCTGGAGCGGACTGTAGGGCTCGGGGCCGATGTGCCATTTGCCAAAATGCCCGCTCACGTAGCCGGCATCCTTCAACGCTTCGGCGATGGTATAAATCTTCGTATCCAGGCGCGTGGTTTCCTGAATGCTGACGCTTCGGTACGCGGGATTGTTACCGCGGGACGGAGCGATCGCTTTCAACCGCACCTTGGGCAGGTGTCCGCCGGCGCCGGTCAAGCCCGTGCGTGCCGGATATTGGCCGCTCATGATGCTCGCCCGCGACGCGGAGCACAGTGGCGCTGCTGCGTAGGCATTCGTGAAGAGCATGCCCCGCTTTGCGAGGGCATCGATATTCGGAGTGTGGTAGAAGCTGCTGCCGTAAACCCCCGTATCCATCCAGCCGAGATCATCGGCAAGCACGAGCACGATATTCGGTTTGGGTGCGGGAGGTGCCGCAAAAGTGGAGGTGATGCCGGCGAATGAGAGCCCGATGCCAATAAAAGAGGAGGCAAGGAACTTCATGGAAGAGGAATTGTACAAACAGGGAGCGGTACCTTTTTGGTGGTCGCAATCATGGTGCAATTGTTCAGCCTGGCCATGCAGGATGTCGAGGAACTCCTGTCCTCTCCCAGCCTATTCTCCGATGGTTCCGGTGTGAGCTATGGTTTTGCAGATGGGGTCGGGATTTTAGTGATTCACGGGATGATGGTGGAGCCGTGAAGGGCCGGTGGAATGGCTGCTTCCCTCTTTTTCGAAAGGCCTCGCGAACTGGTGACAGGAGGAAAAGAGAGGGGGTCTTTACAGAGAGCCATGCCGGATGGGAAAGGATTATATCTTTACATAAGGAAACCTTTCCTAAAAAAATGATTCTCATTTCACTCATGAGAATCTGTTCCAATGTAATGAAGCCTGTGATGGGCTTTTTGTTTCTTGTTCTTGCTGCGGCGGCTTCTGCGGAGACGCTTGTTTTTCAGGACACGTTTGATGCGCCGGATGACGTGGATGTGAATGTGGATTTGGACACCCGGCAGGAGGGAGGGGCGGTCCTCTCCGATTACAGGAAGGGCGGGGGAGACGCCAGCCAGAGCGCCATTGTCTCGGGGCAGCTTGAGCGGGTTGGCCCTGGCCGCCTGGATGTGACCACGGATTTTGCGGATCGGATTGCCGGGAAAAGTTTTTCGATTTCCGTCGACATCCAATATGCTTCGCCGGGCGTTGGGGGGTGGGGCGCGATCAGTCTGCTTAGTGATACAGGGACGGAGCGTGCACTCAGCCCGTTAAGCATTCGTTTGCAAGATGTGGGTGCGGGACTGGTGGTCGTGCATTCGGGCCGGGTCGGAGAGCCGGCCGAGACGCAATTTTCTGCGGCCCGGCTGGAGGCGCTGCTGGGAGCGCCGTTCGATTTCGCGGAGCCTCACAATTACAAGTATGTGGTGACGGAGGGCGGCGCGGTGGATCGCGTGGCTTTCTTTATCGATGGAGTGGAGGTGCCGTTGATGGACGATACGATCGACTTTGGCGACGACACGAGCCGGCGTATTAATTTCATTAATACCAATGAGGCTGCCACGGACATTTTTTACGATAATCTTGCGCTTGTGGAGGAGACTGTGCCCTGACTTTGCAAATTCAATATTGCCCGGCAGGAGCTGCATGGATGGCCTGCGTATGAACTCAAGGCGGCCCCAAAACAACCCCTGCGCCGGACGATTTTCGGAGGCGGAACACAAGTTTGCTCGTGATGATTTTTCCTCTCTCGCCATCCGTCAAATGGGAGGGTTTTCAGGCGTGATTAAGCTCGAACCCATTGGGAGAGGATGAGGGGCGCCCCCCAAAAAAAAGAAGTAATTATGCAAAAACTTAAACGGTTTAAATTTTCCTGTTTTCAAGGGTTTCTGGTGATGGCGGCCTTGGCTGTCTGCCTCCCTTCGGAAGGGCTGAAGGCTGCGGACCAAGCTGCTCCCGGGACATCGTCTGGCGAGACTGCGCCGGAGGTTCCCGCATGGTTCCCGGTGTTCGAGGTTCCGGGGTTCGAGAATGCCATGCGGCAGATGCGGCAGATGACTTTCGATTTTTATCCGAAGGATATTAAGAATTTCTTCAACTGTGGGTACAATATGGCGTGGACGGCTCCGTCGGCGATCTGGATCGGAAGGGGGACGCCGCCGTTGGAGAACGAAGCGCGGCGCGGCATTCTGGATCGTCTGCGCACGGCCCGTGTGATGCCCGATGGATATGTTTCCAGTCACCAGCACGAGGGCTTGGGGCACTCGGAAGGGTGGCCGTTTCCGCTTTACACGCAATCGATGGGCGTGGGTTGGATGTTCAGCATGGCGGGCATGCCATTTGGAAAGCCTCTGGGCATTGTCGCCGCGCTAAATACCGATGGTTGGGAGTTTGAAAACGCCCGCCCGTCCGCATTGGATGGCAGTAGCGGATTGACGCTCGATCTCACCGCTCCCGAGGCCTCGATGACGACTCCGCCCATTGAGGTTGCGGCTCCCTCGGCGGTTTTTATTCGCCTTAAGTTTGTGCCCGGTGGCGTGGCGCTGTACCCCGCTCTGGAATGGACTACCCGGGAGCACCCGGAGTTTTCGGCAGAACGGCGCATGGCATTCGATGTGCCGGAGGTTAGAGAGGGATCTGAAAGCGTGGATGTGGATATTCCGCTCTACAAGGCAACCGCGCTGGAGGGCGTCCTTACGAAGCTGAGGATCGATTTTGGCAACACGGCATCCGGCAGTGTGCGTATTCTCCGGTTCTTCACGGCTGTGGATACGCGGCACAGTTGTAATAATGCCAACCTGATCACCGTTGCGGGAACATATTTCAATTGGACGGGGGACGTGAATTTCCTGCGGGATGAGATGGCCCGGCTGCGAAGGGTGTTTGCTTATTCGATGCGGGAATTCAAAGTCCGGGAAAATGGCGTGCTGACCATGCTCTGGCCTGGCCATGATGGCAGCTCTGGACTGAGCCTCGGTGCGGATGGGAAAAAAACCATCCGCTTTGGTTATGGGGTGGGGGCAAATTATTGGGATCTCCTGCCTTTTGGAGGAAGGGATGGGTACGATAGCATCTACCAATTTGCGGCGCTTAGGACGATGGCCGATCTCGAAAAACAAATCGCCGGACACCCGGAGTGGGGAATCCCCGCGCCTGAGCCGGAGTTCTCCGCGGAAGCGCTGGAGAAGGATGTGGCCGGGATGCGGAGGAGTTATCAAAAGACTTTTTGGGATGAGGCGAAGGGTCGCTTCATCGGAGCGGTGGATCTCGGAGGGACGCCTCATGATTACGGATTTACGTTTGTTAATAACGAAGCCATGTATTACGGCCTGGCCTCGCCGGAGCAGTCGCGGAAAATCGTGGACTGGATTTCCGGGAAACGGGAGGTGCCTGGTGACACCTCGACCGGAAAGGACATCTACCGCTGGCGCTTCGGGCCGCGCAGCACAACGGTGCGCAATATCGATTACTATACCTTTTCGTGGAGTACCCCCGAGACCATACCCTTCGGGTATCAAGTGCAGGATGGGGGGGCGGTTCTAGGATTTAGTTTTCACGACCTCATGGGGCGCCTGGCGGTTAATGGGCCGGATGACGCATGGCAGCGTCTCCAGGAGATTCTGGCGTGGTTTTCCGAAGTCCAAAAAGAAGGCGGCTATCGCAACTACTATCGGAAGGAATTAGCGGCTGAGCGCGGGACTTTGCAGGGAGGAGGGAGTGCCGGCGGACTGGGCATCGACGCGGAATTTTTGGAAAGCATCCTGCTGCAGCAGATCATGACGGAGGGGTTTCTTGGCCTGTGCGCCGAAGGTGGGCGGCTTGGGATCGATCCCAAACTTCCCTCCGCCTGGCCATCGCTGAAAGTGACGGACATCCAATACCGCGATTGGACGCTGGACATCACGGCGACCAAGGATTCCATCAACCTGGAAATTCACCCGGAGAATGCGTCCGCTTCTCCGCTCCGGATCGGACTTCCTCCAGGGCTTTGGACGGTGGAATTTTTTAATTCAGCCGGGGAAAAGATCTCCAGCCGGGATATTTCGGACGTTTCCAGTGACATTATGGAAATCTCCGACAAGGAAATCACCAAGGTTGTTGCCCGCCGTGGCACCAAATCTTAATAACGACGCCTGTAGCCATTCCGCCCCTGTCGCCGTAGCAAACGAATGGTGGACATGATTTCGGCGAGCAGGTGGGAGGCAAGATGGCGGGGGATTTCTCCGGCGGCACCTTCCAGATCGGCGCATCGTTTTTTAGTCGCGCCCATCTGCTAAAGGCGGATCCCGGCTGGTTCCTGAGATTAGTATTTGTTCGCCCCTCGCTTATGGGCAAGAGTTTCCGTTGTTCGAAAGCGGGAGTGAGGATGTCGCACTTCCGGCGGGTCTCAGGTGGTGGAGATGCATGGAGCGAAGATTGAGGACAGGTCGATTGAGGGAGGTGCTGGCGGAGTTCCGGAGACTCTCTTTAGCGGTGTCGCAAGAGGGGGATTCCACATGGGGACGAGGGTTGCTAAATTGCGCGGCGTTGGGACGGAGCTGGTTTGGAAAAAAAGGTTGTCCGCCGCGCACGGCAACCTGTATACAGGTTGAGGCTGCCTGAAATTTGTTTGGCCATGAGAAAGTCCCCCAGTAAAAAAAATCTTTCGCGAGCGACGCTGGAAACCGGCCAGGCGGAGTCGAAGCTGGGGCATCACGCCTACCAGCATTTGAAGTGGAAACTTTTGAATGGAGAGTTGTGCGCGGGAGACAGGATTTCGGAAGTGCGTCTGGCTGCGGATCTTGGAATGAGCCGCACGCCGGTAAGGGAGGCGATTCGTCGTCTGGAGATGGAGGGGGTGCTGCATTGTGTGGCGTCCAGTGGAACCTTTGTGAAACAGGCGGAGCGCTCGACGATTGTCGAGGTGTACGAGTTGCGCATCGCCATCGAATGTTTCGCGGTGCGAAAGGCAGCCAGGCGAATGAAGTCAGCCGGAATGAGGCAGCTTCGGGAGTTTTGCGACGGAATGTTGTCAGCGATCCGCGATTTTCGGGATTCGGGAAAGCCTTTCCTGGAAGGAGATTCTTTGAGGCGGTATTTGAATGCGGATGTGGGATTTCATCTCCTGTTGCTGGAAGCGGCGGAGAACCAGCGGGCGATGACGATCTATACCGACTTGAATGTGCGAAGCGCCGTCTTCGGCTTGCGCAGTCACGAGCGCGATCTGCACCATGTAGCGCGGGTATGGCTTCAGCATGCCCGCGTGGCGCGGGCGGTGCGGCGGCGGGATGCTCAGGCCGCGTTGCAGGCTCTGGAGGCACACATGCACGCCAGCATGGAGGCGGCTCTGGAGGCGTATGACATGCACATGAAGGGGGCCGCGGCGAAGGCTCCGGATTCCGGCGATACGATGGCCGAGCTTCTGGCCGGAATAACCCGGGGTGCGGCCTGATTGTTTCTTCCCATGTTTGCAGAATCCTCCCGTTCCCACCATGCTGCCGTGAGGCCTCGTGTGGTGGCTTTGGGCGAAGTGATGGCGCGTCTGGAGACGCCGGGGTGCGGGCGTTTTCAACAGGCCCTGCCCGGCGTAATGGACGTTACTTTCGCGGGCGCGGAAGCATCGGTCGCGGCCTCCATCGCGTATCTCGGAGGGGATGCGGCCTTTGTGAGTGCATTGCCGGAACACGCCATTGCGGATGCCTGCGTGGCTGATTTGCGCTCGCTGGGTGTGGATACCCGGCACATCCTGCGAACCGGGCATGGGCGGCTGGGCCTTTATTTTTTTGAGAATGGGGCGAACCAGAGGCCTGCGAATGTCATTTACGATCGGGAAGGTTCGTCGATGGCGCTTCTGCCGCCGGAAGCCTATGACTGGGAGGCCATTTTTGCCGGGGCGTCGTGGTTTTTTCTTTCTGGGATTACACCCGCGATCTCACGCAATGCGGCGGAGGTGGCGCGGGTGGCCGTGGAGGAGGCGTCCGTCCGTGGGGTGCGTGTTGCTTTTGATGTGAATTTTCGCAGCAAACTCTGGCGCTGGGAGTCCGGCGTGGAGCCGCGGGAGCTGGCGGCGCGTACGGTGAGAGGGCTTCTGCCGCAAGTGGATTTGTTTATTGGCGGGCGTGAGGATGCGGGGGCGTTACTAGGGATTCATGCGTGCGATGCGGGCGGCGACCCCTGTCTGGATGTGGCCCGGCAGGTTGTGGCGGAGTTTCCCCGGATGAAGCAGGTGGCCATGACGTTGCGCGAGAGCATTTCCGCGTCGCACAATGACTGGGGCGGCATGCTTTACGATGCCGCGCTGGACCAGGCATTTTATGCGCCGTTGAAAGACGGCGGATTTGCGCCTTACCCGATTACAAACATCGTGGACCGGCTGGGTGGAGGGGATGCATTCAGCGCAGGGCTTCTGTTTGCCCTGGGGGATTCGGAGCTTTCCTCGCCGCGGCAAGCGGTGGCTTTCGCCGTGGCCGCCAGTTGCCTGTCCCACTCGATCCAAGGTGATGTCAACTACAGCAGCCGTGCGGAGATCGAAGCCCTGATGGGAGGAGCAACCGCCGGACGGGTGGTGCGGTAGAAAATATTTTGACTGACTAATTAATATGACACGACCCCCGCTCTTGCTAACAAAACTATTGGAAGGACGCCTGCGGTGGATGCTGATCTTCTGGATGTTTATCATGGGGGCGGTGGCGTATCTGGACCGCGTTAATATCTCGATTGCGGGCCAGGCGATCCAGAAGGACTTCGGGTTGACGGATTTGCAATTGGGATGGGTTTTCAGCGCATTCGTGATCGGCTACGCATTATTTCAAGTGCCGGGTGGCCGGCTGGCGGATCGCTTTGGGGCGCGGCTGGTGATTTCGGTGGGGGTGTTGTGGTGGGGGGCGTTTACCACGCTTACGGCGCTCGTTCCAACGGGAATGGTTTGGTCGCTTGGGATGTTGATCGCGGCCCGGCTGCTGCTGGGTTTGGGCGAAGCGGTGGTGTATCCGTCGTCGAACCGGCTGGTTTCCACATGGATTCCCTCGACGGAGCGAGGATTGGCGAATGGGTTGATCTTTGCCGGGGTGGGCGCGGGCGCGGGGGTGACACCGCCAATCATTATCTATGTGCTTACGAAGTGGGGCTGGCACTGGTCCTTCTACGTGAGTGCGTTGATCGGACTGGCTGCGGGTGTGATCTGGTTTTTGATTGCGCGCGACTCGCCTCGGGAACATCCGCTCGCCAGCCGCAAGGAGATCGACCTCATCGAAGCGGGCCTGCCGCAGGCAACCAAAAAATCCGAAGGTGCGCTGCCGTGGAGGGCGATCCTCGGCAGTCGTAATGTGTGGGCCATTACGTTCAGCTACTTTGCATATGGGTATGTCGCTTATATTTTTTTCACGTGGTTCTTCATTTACTTGAGCCGTGTGCGCGGGCTGGACCTGAAAGCGAGTGCGCTTTACTCGATGCTGCCGTTCATTGCAATGGCGTGCGCCGCGCCGCTGGGAGGATGGGTGGCGGACTGGATGACGCGGCGCTACGGGAAGCGTGCGGGACGCTGCGGAGTGGCGATGTTTGGGATTGCGCTTGCGGCGGTGTTTCTGGCCCTGGCGACGCAAGTGGAGAGTGCGCAGGTGGCGAGCATGGTGCTGGCAGGCGGTGCGGGGGCGTTATATCTGGCCCAGAGCGCGTTTTGGGCGGTGACGGCGGATATCGCCGGAAAGTCGGCGGGGACGGTATCCGGACTGATGAACATGGGAGCGCAGGTCGGCGGCGCAGTCACGGCCTCGATGACGCCGTGGATTGCGGATCACTTCGGCTGGACGGCGTCGTTTCTGGTCGCGGCGTGCCTGTGTTTTACGGGAGCGCTCGCATGGCTGTTCGTGAACCCGGAAGCGCCGATTGCAAATCCCGCCAAAACTTCCGCCTGAAAATTTCTCCGTCGTTCTATCCACACCATCTCCACCATCAAATTCTTATGATCAAAAAACTCCTCGCCCTCTTTTTGTGCGTCGGTGCAGCTCGGATGCTCGCCGCGCAAACCCCCGACCTCGACGGTGTCGCGCTGCTGGCCGGGCCGGCGGCCGGGCTGGCGGCCGGGCTGGAGTGCGCCGGGAGCGAGATCGCCGGTTTTGAACCGGGCGTGAAACTTTTCTTGAACCGGGACTATCCGGCGAAGGAGGTGCCGGAGGCGTTACATGGTTTCAGATTCATCCGGGGAAACATTGACCGCGTTCGGGCCATATGCAAGCAGGCGGGCGTGGTGTATGTCGTCACGCCCTCGCCAAATCGCAGTCTGGACAGCCGGGAGACGGCGTTGTTGGAACAGGGTTTCAAAAGGTCAACCTGCCGGAGTTCATGCTTTTCACCGGCAAGCAGAACTTGAGTTCGGTTTATCAGAAGCAGGTGGCAGTGGGTGACACGCTGGATTTTGGAAAATGGGGCGTGCTGGTGTCACCGGGCCAAGCCCGCTGATGAATACCGGCCTGGCCGAGGAGACAAAATTATGAAAATAAAAAAATTGGTTTCGCTCGCGGTGTTGTTCTGCGACGTGCTGATTTCCACCGCCGCCGTGCCGCACGAAGACCTTGATCTTTCGCTCGTCCCGCCGGTCGTCAACACGCGGCCCGGGCCGGAGTATCAGGACGAGGTGCGGACTGGCGCGATGATCCTCGGCATGGACCGCACGCCGCAGGGCCGCATCTGGGCCTGCTGGACGGGCACGGGCGACAACGCCGAAGCCTATTTCATCCTCGCCACGAGCGACGATGACGGGGCGACGTGGTCGAAGCCGCGCGTGGTGATTGACCCCAAGGACACGCCCGGCAAACCGCCGGTAAAGTCGTTCGTCGGCAATCTTTGGACCGATCCCACGGGGCGGCTGTGGCTGTTCTTCGATCAAGGCTTGGGAATGTTCGACGGTCGCGCGGGCGACTGGTTCATCACCTGCGACAATCCCGACGCCGCCGAGCCGGTGTGGTCCAAACCCGTGCGTTTTGCCGACGGCTGCACGTTGAACAAACCGACCGTGCTCAAGAACGGCGAATGGCTGTTGCCGGTTTCGCTCTGGCATCGGCAACACATTAACCCGCCGCTGTTCAAGGACGAGTATCACGAGCTCGACAGCCAGCGCATGGCCCATGTTTATGTCTCCACCAACCACGGCCAGGCGTGGACGCGGCGGGGCGGCGTGGTGATTCCGGAGACGAGCTTCGACGAACACATGATCGTGGAACTGCGCGATGGCCGGCTTTGGATGCTGGCGCGGACGAAATATGGCATGGCGGAAACTTTTTCCACGGACAGTGGCCGCACCTGGAGCACGCCGCAGCCTTCCGCCATCAAGAACGTGAGCGCACGTTTCTTTCTCCGGCGGCTGGCTTCAGGCCGCTTGCTGCTGGTGAAAAACGGGCCGATAGACCAACGCCTGCCCGGTCGTTCCCAGATGAGCGCATTCCTCTCGGACGACGACGGCAAGACGTGGAGCGGCGGTCTGATGCTCGACGAGCGCGACGGCGTTTCGTATCCCGACGGTTTCCAATCGCCCGACGGGCTGATCCACATTCTCTATGACCGGAATCGCCACACCGACGCGGAGATTCTGCTGGCGAAGTTCCGCGAGGAAGACGTGCTGGCGGGTAAATTCATTTCTCCGGACGCCCGGTCGCAGATGCTGGCGAACAAGGCGACCGGCAAAAAAACGGCGGCCAAACCGTCTCTGCCGCCTCTGACCGGCGAGCCGGCGGAAGTCGAGGTGCTGGACAAACATGAGGCCGACACCTTCCAGACCGGGGTGAAACTTTTTCTGGATCGCGCTTACACGTTGAAGGAAGCTCCCGCCTGGCTGCTGGGAAAACCCTTCCTGCGCGGCTCGATTGAGCGCATGAGCTTTTGTTGCACGAAGGCCGGTGTGGTGACTTTGCTGACGCCCGATCCGGCCAATCCGGCGGCGGCGAGTCTCGCCAAGACGCTCGAAGCGCAGGGCTTCATCCGGGTCGCCGAACCCAAGCCGTTCCAGCTTTTCGGCACGTTGGATATTGACCGGGGTTGCGTTTATCAGAAGCGGCTGGAGTGTGGCGAAGAATATCGGCTGGGAAAATACGCCCTGCTCGTGAACAGGGCCGGGCACGGGGCAGACCCCGCGCTGGCGTCGAAGAAAAAAGTTTACGTCCTGTTGTTTGGCGGCCAGTCCAATGCGCTGGGCTGGGGTTATCAACAATATCTGGAAGACACCGGCGATCCGTTGCGGTTGCCGCAGGCTGATGTGGAGATGTTTTACGAGTTTCCGGGAGAAGGGTATCTGCCCGAGGATACGTTGCTGCCTTTGCAGTCTGGCAACTCGAATCCCAACGTCAAACCGCTCCCCAACCATTATCCCGCGCTGACCAATGCGCCCATCAGCCGGTTCGGGCCGGAATTAAGTTTTGCCCGCACGGTGCGGGACCGCATCACCGCCCCTGACACCAAGGTGGTGGTAATCAAGTTTGCGATGGGCGGCAGCACGCTTTGGAAAACGAATGACTGGTTGCCTGACGGCACAACGAATTCCGCTACGGATGGCCATCTTTACCGCATCTTCCAGGCTTGCGCCTGGCGCGGAATTGCGGCGGTGAAGAAAAAATACCCGGAATATTCGGTGGAAGTGCTGGGCATGGGCTGGGTTCAGGGCGAGTCCGATGCCTTGGATGGCAAGGGCGCGGAATACCAAAAACACCTGACGGATTTTATTGCCGACGTGAGGGCCACCTTTGGCACGAACCTGACCTTTGTGCTGTCCAAAATTTCTCCCAACCAGGTTGAAGGCAGTTCCGACAAGAAAAGGATTCAACAATGGGAACTTGTCCGCACGGCGCAGGCAGCCGTCGCGGTGGCCGTGCCCAGGGTGATGGCCACGGAAACCACCGGCCCGGCGTATGCGGTCTCGAAGGGGTTTTCGGAAGGACAATTTCACTACACCACGCCGGCATTGCTACAAATCGGGCGCGACTTGGGAAACGCACTGGTTGCTGCCAGCGGGTTGGAAAACCAAGTCACCAACTCCGCAGACAAAAAATCTCCACCCAGCCAATAATTAGCCTTCATTTTTTATGCGTGTTTTATCAACCATTCAACTGGCCGCCGTGTTGTTTGCGGTCGCGGCCAATCCGTTGCGGGCAGCGGACGACTTGCAATCGAAAACCCTCCGGGCCGCCGATGAGGAACGCGTGGCGGCCATCATCGCGGCGGACCGTCCACGGCTAACCGCGATTTTTTCCGACGATCTTCGTTACGCACATTCGACCGGCGCGGTGGACAACAAGGCTTCCTACATTGATTCGCTGGTCAGTGGCCGGACGAAATATGTGGTCTACGATTATCAGGAGCGGAATTTCACCTTTCCCGCGCCCGGCATCGCGCTGATGACGGGGCGCGTTCACATCAAGTCCTCGAGCGCCACGGGCGTCTCGGACGGCGTCTTGGGCATCCTTGCCGTCTGGCGCGAGGAAAACGGCCGGTGGCGTTTCCTTGCCTGGCAATCGTGCCGCCTTCCTGTGCCGGTTAAAAATTAACTTCATTCACCTCCCCAAAACATAACGCCACCTCAACCACTATCCGTCATGATCAAAAAACTCCTCGCCCTCCTGTTGTGCGCCGGCGCAACCTGGACGCTTACGGCGCAAACCCCCAACACCGACGGCGTTGCGTTGCTGGCCGAACCGGCGGCCGGGCTGGAGTGTGCGGATGGTGAGACCGATGCCTTCGAGCCGGGCGTAAAACTTTTCCTGAACCGCGATTACACGTTGAAGGAAGTGCCGGCGGAGTTGAGCGGCTTCAAATTCATCCGTGGAAAAATTGACGGTGTTTATGCGGTGTGTCGCGAGCCGGGCGTGGTGTATGTCGCCACGCCCTCGCCGGGCCGCAATCCGGACAGCCGCGCACCGGCGCTTTTGAATCTCGGCTTTCAAAAAGCCAGCCTTCCGGAGTTTTACGTTTTGCCCGGCGACGCCAACTTGTGCTCCGTTTATCAGAAAACGATGGCGGTCGGTGAGTCGCTGGCGCTCGGCCAGTGGGGCGTGATCATCGTGCCGCAAAAAGTCGCGCGCGGGGCGGTGACCGCGCCGCCGGCCGACGCGAAGCCGGCGGAGGTGATGCCGGCGCTGAATTTTTCGCCCGGCCCGGAATACGTGGACAGCGCGCGGATGTTCCAGGGCATTCCCGGCATCGAATGCGCACCGAACGGACGTTTGTGGGCGACGTGGTATGGCGGCGGCGTGACCGAGAACCAGCATAATTATATTTTACTCTACACGAGCGGCGACGATGGCCAGACGTGGCAGCGCGTGCTCATTCTTGACCCGGACGGCGCTGGGCCGGTGCGCGCGTTTGATCCCTGTCTCTGGCACGATCCCGACGGCAAGCTCTGGCTGACTTGGGCACAGTCAGCGCCCGGACAGTCGCCTTGTTTGCTGGGCATCACGACGACCGACTCCGGCAACGCCACGACCAACTGGTCAGCGCCGCGCAAACTGTGTGACGGCGTGATGATGAACAAACCGACGGTGGCGGCGGATGGCCGGTGGCTGTGGCCGGTGGCCCGATGGTTTTCTGATGGCAGTTCGCGCGTCGTCGTTTCGAGCGATTACGGCAAGACCTTCACGGATATGGGCGCGGCCAACATTCCTGACGCCAAGCAGCGCAGCGCGGATGAGCACATGCTCGTCGAACGCAAGGATGGCACGCTGTGGATGCTGACGCGCACCGGCTATGGACTTGGCGAAAGCATTTCCACCGACGGCAGCAAAACCTGGCCGGACATGGCGGCCAGTTCGATTCCGCATACGGTTTCGCGTTTTTTTATCCGGCGGCTGGCGAGTGGTCATTTGTTGCTGGTGCGGCATGATCCGCCGAACCTCGGCAAAGATCCGTCGCTCCTGACGGGAAATGGGCGCTCGCACCTGACCGCGTTTCTCTCGGACGATGATGGGCGCACTTGGAAAGGCGGTCTGCTGCTCGATGAACGTCACGGGGTCACTTACCCCGACGGCGTGCAGGCCGCTGATGGTTCGATTTATGTGATCTACGATTTCAACCGGCAGACGGACAAGGAAATCCTGTTCGCAAAATTTCGTGAGGAGGATGTGCTGGCGGGCAAAATCAGTTCAAGCGACGGTCGCTTGCGTGGGCTTGTCAACAAGGCCACGGGCATCAATTCCGCCGTGCTCGCTGCGGTGGGCGGAAATGCCAACACCGATGGCGTCGCGTTGCAGACCGAACCGGCGGCGGTGCTGGAATGTGCCGGCGGCGAGACCGATAAGTTCGAGCCGGGCGTAAAACTTTTCCTGAACCGTGATTATGCGCTAAAGGCAGCGCCGGCGGCGATGCAAGGCTTTCAATTCATTCGCGGCGACATCGAGGGGGTGCATGCGGTGTGCCGTCAGGCGGGCGTGGTATATGTGCTCACGTCGCCGCCGGAACGCAATCCCGACAGCCGTGCGGCGTTGCTGCTGGAGCAGGGTTTTCAAAAAGCCAGCGTGCCGGATTTCCCGCTGTTCGGCGGCGATCTGGGGTCGGTTTATCAGAAGCAGGTATCGGTCGGAGACACGCTGGATTTCGGCAAATGGGGCGTGTTGATTGTGCCTGCGGGGAGTTGAACGTGAGCCATGTCCGGAAGGACTCGGCTGGGGGAGGGTGTTCAAGTGATTTTCGAAAATATACAGCTCGTAAAGAGCGCGAAGATCTCAAAAAGTGCCGGATAGTCCCGGCTTTTGGAATGGCTGCCTGTCGTGGTTCCTCAGCTTTTCTGCGGCGATGGCCAGGCTTCCCGGGTGCTAACTTTCTTCTGGATGGAGGCTGTCCGGTTTTTCATTGAGGCGCTTGTGTTCGTAGGCTCGACGAAGTGCGGCTCCGAGCGTGTCGCTGCGGATGGGTTTGGAGAGGTAGGCATCCATGCCGGCGGCGAGGCACGCTTCGCGGTCGCCTTCCAGGGCATGAGCGGTAAGCGCCACCAGCCACGGGCGCTCCTCGGTGGAGAATCGGCGGCATATTTCGTGCGCGGCCTCAATGCCGTCCATTTCAGGCATCTGTACGTCGAGGAGGACGACGTCGAATTTTGCTTGCTCGAGGGCTGCAAGCGCTTCCAATCCGTTTGCCACGATCACCGCATGGTATCCGAGCCGGCGGAGGAGAAGGTCGGCCACCCGCTGGTTCACCGGATTGTCCTCGGCCAGCAGAATGCGGAGAGGATGGCTTAGGCTTAGCTTTTCGTTGATGTCTGCTGACGGGGACGCCCGGGTGGCTGAGTTCGCGCCTCCAAGGGCGCCGCATAGCATATTAAGCAAGGATGCCGTTTTTACGGGCTTGGTTAGCATGCCGTGGATTCCTAATTTTTCGAGATCGTGTCCCTGTTCCGCCAGGGAGGCAAGGATCACAATGGGGAGTTCGTCCCGGGAGCGCAATCTGCGGATTTGCGCTGTCAGCGCATAGCCGTCCACTTCGGGCATGGTGGCGTCGAGAATGGCGATGTCGAAGGGTTCGCCGCCACGGATGCGGTCGAGCGCCTGCTGTGCGCCTGCCGCCACGACTGGGAGCATGCCCCAGGAATGCGTTTGCATTTGCAGGACCCAGCAGTTGGTCGGGTTGTCATCGACAATGAGGATGCGACGGCCTTCGAGGTGATGCAGGGTTGGTTTGTTGAGGGCGGGGGGAGGGGATATTTCCGCGGGGTGAAGCGGGATCTCGAATTGAAAAGTGGAGCCTTTGCCTGTTTCCGAGTCGACCCAGATGCGGCCTTTCATCATTCCGACCAGGCGATGGGAAATGGCGAGTCCCAATCCGGTGCCACCGTAACGGCGGGTGGTCGAGGCGTCGACCTGGCTGAATGCCTGGAAAAGACGGTCGAGGGATTCGGGGGAGATGCCGATGCCGGAGTCTCGAATGGCGACGTGGAGCAGATCTTCGCCGTTTTCCGAAGTCTTGCGGGACAGTTGCACAAAGACCTCTCCCTTCTCGGTGAACTTGATCGCATTTGCGGTGAGGTTCACCAAAATTTGTCGGAAGCGGGTGAGGTCGCCGAGGATGGCGGGGGGGATCGCGGGATCGATCCAGTAGACGAGGTCGAGGTTTTTTTGGGCCGCGAGGTCGGAGACAAGGTCGAGCGCGGATTCGACGCACTCGCGCAGGCGGATGGGGATGCGCTCGAGGTCGAGCTTGCCCGATTCGATCTTGGAAAAGTCGAGGATGTCGTTGATCAGAGCGAGGAGGACCTCTCCACTGTTGCGAATGGTCTCGGCGAGTTCGAGTTCGGAGGCGGGCAGTCCCCTGTCCATGAGGAGATCCGACATGCCGACGACAGCGTTGAGCGGGGTGCGGATTTCGTGGCTCATGTTGGCGAGGAATTCGGCTTTCGCCCGCGCATGGGCCTCGGCCTGGGCCCGGGCGATTTTGAGTTGTTCGTTTTGTGTTTTGAGAAGTTCCGTCACCCGGTGGCGCTCATCGATGTCCTGGATCACTCCGCGCAGACCGAGCAGCCTGCCGGTCTCGTCCCGCATGGGCTCTCCTCTTGTGTGAATCCAAACTTCCCGCTTGCGGGCGGTGATCAAGCGAGCTTCGCAGTCGAAGGGCTTTCCGGTTTCCATCGAGTTGCGGATGTGGCGTTCGATCGTGGGCCTGTCCTGGGCATGGAAAAAGGCGATGGCTTCCTCCAGGGAGACGCGAGTGCCGGGTGGAACTTCGTGGAGGTCGCAAGTGATGTCCGACCACACGGGGCCGCTGCCATCAAGTGGAAGTTCCCAGTGGCCGAGATGAGCAATCCTGCCGGCGGCTTCCAGCAAAGCCTGCGCGGTTTCCCGGGCGCGGACGGTATCCCGCAGGTCCTGCTCCATTTTTTTGCGCTCGGTGATGTCGATGGCGGTGCCGAGAAAACCGGTGACGGTGGTGGGGGATGCGCCGAGCGTCGTTACGGTAAGATCCACGGTCCGGCGGGTTCCATCCTTGCAGATATACGTCCATTCCCTGCGCTCGCTGCTTTGGGTTTTTGGAATGGCGACAAAGACTTCGAAACCTTCCACATCGTATCCCAACTGGCGAGTGAGTTCCCGGCTCCTTTGGGTGACTTCGCCTGGGTCGTGAAAAATTGCAGGGGAAGAATGACCGACCAGCTCCTCCGCTGAATAGCCAAGGAGTCTCTCGGCGCCCTTGCTAAAGTAGGTAATGGTGCCCGAGAAGTCCGTGCCGATGGCCGAGACGCCGATGGCCGAATCCAGAACGGCGCGCAGGCGTTCCTGGCTTTCGGACAACATGGCCTCGAAGCGCTCGCGGGCCAGGATTTCATCTTCCAGCTGCCGGTTCGTCTTCTGAAGCGCGCCAGCCTGCTGCTTCATTTGTTGCAGGGCGCGTGCGGCCACGCTGAGCGCGGCGCAAAAAAGAAGGCCGAGAATAAGGATGATGTGGGGGAGATTGCTTTCCGCGGCTTCGATCGTATGAGGAAGGGGAGATACCGTGCAGCGCCATTGCAGCCCGCGAAAATCGATATGGGATTCGGCGCTGGGGTAGTGATCCGATGGGTTTGCGGGACCGGGGCCGTACAGAAGCCGGGGGCCTTCAAAGATGGAGATCGAGTAGTTTGCAAACTCGGGCTCCTCGAGAATGTCCTGCATGAGGTCGTGAATTTGAAACACTCCCACAAGAAATCCGTCGAAGACTTCGCGGGGGAAGAGTGGCAGATAGGCCAGGAATCCGCGTCCGCCTTGTTTTAAATCGATGACGGGCGAGAGGAGGATCGTGCGGTCCCGGCGGGCTTTTTCCAGGGTTTGCACAGCGTTCCAGCGGGTTTCTTTCGCGAGGTCCAATCCGATGAGCGCGGAGCTGGATTCCGGGACGATCCATCGGATGTGCAAAGCAGGGTCCACCCATTCGATAGCCTTGTAAATTTTTTCGTCGTTCAGGTAGGCCAGAGCATCCGCCTTCCATTCCTCAAACGGCGTGCCGTCGCGGGCATCCCATCGGCGTTTCATCCGATTAAGTGCATGCAAGGCCGCTTCCAGGCGGGAAGCGGTGTCAATCTTGAGGTCTGCCGCGATAATGGCGGCCTTGGTTTCGACCGTGCGGTAGCGCTCTGCGAGAAGTGCCTGCCAGAGGATGAGGATGGCGGTGATTGTGGCGACGGCCACCGGTACGGGCAGCCACGGGTCTTCCAAAAGAGTGTGTCCGTCCGTGGGGAGCGCGGCCAGCAGTCCGGTGCTGAGGATGACGACGCCCAGTGCGGTGTGGATGGCCATGCCGATGAAGGGGCCCCATGCGTAGGTGCCGGAGATGCCCGTCACATAGCCGCATAAGGCCATTACGGCGAGAGACATGGCGAGGGAGCCGGCCACCCAGATCGTCAGGCGCTTGAATGCACCTGGGGTTGCCGAGGAGCCCAGTAGCGCGACGGCTGAGCCGCATAGAAAAAAACAAATCGAGGTAGGGGGAGAGGGTCTGGAGGGAGGCTGACCGGGGATTTTCGGGAGATAGGGAAACAACTGGTCAAAGCCGAGGCGGATGCCGGAGAGGTATTCGATGCAGAGGGCAAGTCCGATTGCGGCGGCAAGGAGGCCGAGGATCACTGGCAGCACACGCGGCAGGCGCAGGGCCAGTGCGAGGAGACCGCCTCCGGTCAGCAAAAAGCAAAGCGCCGTTAGATATTGCATCGCGGCGTAGCCCGGGCGGATTTCGGTGAGCAAGACAGCGCCGGCGTGCCATCCGATGATCACGATGGCTCCGAGCGCAATGGCAAGTGCGCTGCAGATCGCGGCAGCCGATTTTCGCCGCAGGGGATGAGGGGTAGATGCGACGGGCGAAGCGGTGGAGGTTTTCCTCACGACAAGCAGGGTACAAGGCAACGTGCTTTATACGAGGCAAACTTCGGGGTGGCGCGATGGGGATGGGCTGCGCCGCCATGTAATCGGGAGGCCGTGTTATGGGCGGCGTTTTTTTGCGGGAGCGGCCTTTTTGATGCGTGGCCGGGCTGGTTGGGCGGCTGTATTTTTGCCCTTGAGGGCGGAGATTTCCCCGCGGTCCAGCAGGCGCCAGTAACCGGTCTTGAGGCGGGGGTCGGTGAGGGGGCCGATGCGGATGCGGGCGAGTTTTTTAACCCGATAGCCAACGCGCCAGAGCATGTCGCGGATCTGGCGTTTCAAACCCTGGCGGAGCACGATCCTGAGCGAGGTCGGCGAGAGCAGGGTGACGGATTCCATGCGGGCGCGGCCAGCCTCGATGTAAACCCCTCGGGTGAGCTTGGGAATGAGTTCGGGGTCGAAGGGCTTGTCAATAAGGACGTCGTATTCCTTCTCGGTCTGGTGGGAGGGGTGGGCGAGGTGCTGGCCGAATTTTCCATCGTTGGTGAGGATGAGGAGGCCTTCACTTTCCTTGTCGAGTCGTCCTACGTTAAAGAGTCGTCCAAGCTCCGAGGGGATGAGGTCGAAGATGGTTTTGCGGTCCTTCTCGTCGGAGTGGGTGCAGAGGTAGCCGGGGGGTTTGTTGAGGAGGACGTAAACGTGCGATTGCGGACGGATGACACGGCGTCCGACGCGGACTTCATCGGCAGGGCCGACCTGGGTCGCGAGGGACTCGACGGCGTGGCCATTAATGGAGACGCGGCCGGAGAGAATGAGCTCTTCGCAGGATCTGCGCGAGCCGAGGCCTGCCGAGGCGAGGTAGCGGTTAAGGCGCATGAGAAGAGCGGGCGATCCTGAAGACGACAAACCGCTGAGGGCCGGTTACAGCCACACAGCGGTGAACAGCGCAAGCAGGGTGCCTGCGGCTTTTTATTCTTCGGGCTTGGTTTTCGGAAGGCCGATGACTTTTTGTCCGGATACGAATTCTCCGCGCTTTTTCATCAGCTCGACACGCTCAAATCGTTTGAGCACGCTGCGCTTCGCTTTGATCGCGCCATTTCCTTTGAGGCTGGGATGTTGACTCATGGTAGCCGGGTAGAATTCCGCAAGTTTACGGGGAGATCAACTGAAAAATTGGGATTTTTGGTGGTTCGTGGCGCTTGGGGAGGCAAAACGTGCGGGCGAAGGGAAGAGGTCTTTGACTCGATTCTCAATTCCACGTAGCGATAGGGGTTTGCTGTCCCATGAAGATTATCGACCGGTATGTCGGCCAGAGCGTGTTTGTAACGATGCTGATCGGCATTATTGTCCTGAGCCTGGTTCTCGTGCTCGGGAATATTTTTAAAGAGCTTCTCGATTTGCTCATCAATCACGATGTGCCCATCCAGACGGTGCTGGCATTCGTGGCGTTCGTGCTGCCGTTTTCGCTGACGTTTACGATTCCCTGGGGATTTTTGACGGCGCTGCTGCTGACGTTTGGCAGGATTTCCGCGGATAATGAGATGATCGCGCTGCGTTCGAGCGGGGTGAGTATCGCGAGGATTTGTATTGCGGTGTTTGTTCTGGCGGTGGCGCTGACGGCGATTTGTTTCTGGATCAACGCGGATGTGGCGCCCAAGGCGGAGCAGAAGATGACGCAGGCGATTTTCGACATTGCAACGAGCAACCCGATCTCGCTCTTTGCGGCGGACGAGGTGGTGGACCAGTTTCCGGATCGCCGCGTTTATGTGGGTGGCAAGGATGGGGATACGCTGACGGATTTGATCGTTTTTGAGATGAACGAGAACGAGACGCCGACGAAGGTGATTTATTCCAAGCGGGGTGAACTCACGGCGGATCCGGAGCATGAGCGGCTGTTGCTGAAACTTTACGATGCGCGTTTCGAGCAGCGGGATGCGGGAGACGCCCGGGATCTGGACAAGATCCAGCATGGCATTTTGATGCAGGAGGGGATGTTTCCGATCTCGCTCGAGTCGTTGTATGATGAGCACATCAAGGGACGGAGGCTGAGTTCGTATACGCTGCCGGAGCTTTTCGGTTATCTCGGAGATCCGACTGTTACGGCGAGCAAGCTGCCGGCGCGGGTGGAGATCAGCAAACGGTTTTCGTCCTCGCTGGCGTGCATTGCGTTTGCACTGGTGGCGGTGCCGCTCGGCATTACGGCGCACCGCAAGGAGACGTCGGTGGGGTTTGCGTTGAGCCTGGTGATTGCGTTTACGTATTTCTTTTTCATTATTCTTGCTGACACGTTTCGCGATAATGCGAAGGCGATGCCGGAGTTGCTGATCTGGACGCCGAACATTCTTTTCATCGCGTTGGGAACGGTGCTTTTTATCCGGCTGGCACGGCGATAGCGGAGCCAGGTGGCCTGCCGCGATGGGGATGGATCGCGGTGGATGGGATTTCTTCAATTTTCCGCATCCCTTCTGGCCAGTGGGGGTTTTTTGTGGTATTGAAGCTGGCTCATGGGTGCCCTCCACCATGACCGCTTCGCGATTATAGGAATCGGATGCCGAATGCCCCCATCCGCCAATTCGCTGAAGGCGTTTTGGAAGTTTTTGATGCGAGGAGGCAATGCACTCAAGCCGATCAAGAAGGACCGCTGGGACTGGCGGCAGTATTTTGATGAGGATCCGAACCGGCCAGGCAAGTCCCATGCGCCGAAGGGCGCGTGGCTGGATGCGGATGTGCGGCAGTTCGATCCGATGGTTTTCGGCATTTCTCCTCGGGAGGCGGGCTGCCTGGACCCGCAGCAGCGGCTGCTTCTCGAATCGGCGTGGGAGGCGTTTGAGGATGCTGGAATTCCGGTCGAACGGGTATCGGGATCGCGGACGAGTGTTTTTATCGGCGGTTTCTGCCTGGACCATCTTCTCCTGCAGGCGCAGCCATCCAATCACCATCTGGCGGATGCGCATTCGCCGGGGGGCGTGATGATGACGGTGCTGTCGAATCGCATCTCGCACGTTTTCAATCTCCGTGGGCCGAGTCTTACGCTGGACACGGCATGCTCGTCCTCGCTGGTGGCGGTGCATTACGCCTGCCAGAGCCTGCGGCTGGGCGAGGCGGATATGGCGATTGCGGGTGGGGTGAATGTGATGACGCGGCCGGAATATCCGATCATTATGAGCAAGGGGCATTTCCTTTCGCGGCACGGGGAGTGTCATGCTTTTGACGAGTCTGCCTCCGGGTATGCGCGTGGGGAGGGGGGCGGAGTTTTTCTCATCAAGCCGTATGAAAAGGCTGTGGAGGATGGCGACCCGATCCATGCGGTGATTCGCGGCACGGGGGTGAATCAGGACGGGCATACGGATGGGATCTCGCTTCCGAACAGCGATGCGCAGGAACAACTCGTGCGCGAGGTTTACCGGATGGCGGGAGTTTCACCCGGCGATGTCGATTATGTCGAGGCACACGGGACCGGCACCCAAGCGGGAGATACCGCGGAGTTGCGTGCGCTGGATGCGAATTTTTCCCGGGGCCGTGCGCCCGGCGCGAAATTGAAGGTCGGTTCGGTGAAAACCAACGTGGGCCATCTTGAGGCGGCGGCTGGTGTGGCGGGCATGCTCAAGGCGATCGGTGTTCTCAAGCATCGGCAGGTGCCGAAGAATCTGCATTTTAAAAACCCGAATCCGAAGATTCCCTTTGCCGATTATTGCCTGGAGGTCGCGAAGGATGGGATGCCTTTGCCGACGGCGGATGAGAAGCCGGCGCTCCTGGCGGCCGTGAATTCCTTTGGCTACGGCGGCACCAATGCGCATGTGTTGCTGGAGTCGGTCGTGGAGTCTGCGGAGGGCGAGGATGCCGCGGAGGTGGGTGAAGCCCGGCGGTGGATGCTCCCGTTCTCCGCGAAGAGCGAGGCAGCGTTGCGGGATCTGGCCGGGAAATATGCCTTTCTGCTGGGACAGGGGATGCCGGGCTCATTGAGGGATCTTGCCTATACGACGGCGTTCCGGCGCAGTCATCTCGACTATCGCTGCGTGGCTTTTGCGGAAGATGTGGATGCGCTGCGCCGCCGGTTGATTGCGGTTTCGACCGGCGAGCCCGCGGAAGGCGTGGTGGCTGGCATGGGCGCGGTGGAAGCGGGTGCGGGGCTGGTATTTGTTTATACCGGGATGGGACCGCAGTGGTGGGCGATGGGGCAGGAACTCATGCGCGAGGAGCCGGTCGTGGCGCAGGCCATTGATGAGATCGATGCGATTTTCCGACCGCTGGCAGGCTGGTCACTGAAGGAGGCGATGCTGGCCGCGGAGGCGGATTCACGCATGGAGCGTACGGAGCTGGCGCAGACGGCGAATTTCGCGCTTCAAGTGGCGCTTACGCGGCTCTGGGAATCCTATGGCATCCGGCCTGCGGCGGTGGTGGGCCACAGCGTGGGCGAGGTGGCTGCGGCTTATATTGCGGGGGTGTATTCGCTGGAGGATGCGATTCGGGTGAGTTACCACCGCAGCCGGTTGCAGCAGACGATGGCGGGAAAGGGCGCGATGCTGGCCGTCGGGTTGGCGGAGGCTGAGGTGCTGGAGTGGATCGCGGATTTGCCGGGAATCTCGGTCGCGGCGGTGAATAGCTTTAGCGCGGTGACGCTGTCCGGTGACGCGGATCAACTTAAGGAGCTGGCGGCGGTGCTGGAGCAGCGGGAGGTCTTTAACAAGTTTCTGCGAGTCGAGGTGGCGTATCACAGCCCGCAGATGGATCCGCTGCGGGAGGAATTATTCGACGTGCTGGCGGGGCTTTCGCCGAGGACGGAGGCGATCCCTCTTTATTCGACGGCGCATGGAGGGCGGATTCCGGCGGAGCAGTGGAGCACGGAGTATTGGTGGCGGAATGTGCGGCACTCGGTGCGGTTTGCCGATGCGGTGCAGGCGCTGTTCGAGGGGGGGCATGCGTTATTTTTGGAAATTGGGCCGCACCCGGTGCTGGGCAATTCGATCAAGGAGTGCGCGGCGGCGCTCGGCCGGAAGGCGGTCTGTTTTACGTCGTTGCGGCGGAAGGAGCCGGAGCGGCTGCGGGTGATGCAGACGCTGGGCGAGTTGTATTGCGCGGGGTTCGATCCGGATTGGGGGATGCTTGCGCCGCGGCAGGGTCGTTTTCTTGCGGGACCGCAGTATCCGTGGCAGCGCCAGCGGCATTGGATCGAGTCCTCGCGCTCCGAAATGGAGCGGCTCGGTTTACCGGGAGCCGTATATCTAAACCGCATCGTGCCTGGGGCGTCGCCATGCTGGGAGGTCGAGATCAACCGCAATTATTTTCCATTTTTGTTTGATCACGGTGTGCAGGACCAGACGCTTTTTGCGGGGATGGGTTTTGTGGAGGCGGCTCTGGCGCTGAATGGGAAGGTGCATGGCGGGCCCGCAGTATTGCTGGAAAATGTGAGCTTCGAGCGGGCATTGATCATCGATTATTCGAAGTTGCAATATTTGCTGACGGAGTTCGACGAAGGACAGTCCGGGTTTGCTATTTACAGCCGTGTTGAGGGTGAGGAGGGGAATGTGCAACGGCACTGCCGCGGGAGGATTTATCCGCTGCCGGAATCGCATCCGCCCAAGGCCGATCTCGAGGAACAAAAGGCGAGATGCTCCACGACGATTTCCACGGATGGTTTTTACGAGCGGCTGCGCCTGCGGGAGTTGCGCTATGGTCCGGCTTTTCGTCCGGTTGTTGAGGCCCGCACGGGGGAGGGGTGTTTTTTTGTCAGGATCGATACGAGCCGCGTTGCCGGGGAGGAGCTGCATCCGCTGCATCCGGTGATTTTCGATGCGGCGTTACAGGCGGTGATTTATTGTTCGAGCGGCGCGCAGCTTTTTGTCCCCTTCTCGTTCGAGCAGTTTCGGTATTTTTCCCGTCCGGAATCGGAGGAGTGTTTTGCGTTTGGAGAGATTGTCAGCCAGACCGAGGCGCAGATCGTGGCGAATGTCTGGCTGACGGATTTCGACGGCAACGTGCATGCCGAGGCGCGCAATCTGGCGTTGCGGGTGATCGATCTGGAAAGCCGGAAATTCGGAGAGGAGCTTTTTTACGAGGTTCGTTGGAAGCCTTCGCCCCGGGAGGGAGGAGGTGAAATGGATGGCGATGGAATGCTGCTGCTGGTGGATGCGGAGGATTCTGATATCGAGCTTGCCAGGGCGCTGGCGGCGCGTTTGCCGAAGGCGGTGCTGGTGGAGCGTGGGGCTGATGACGGGCGGGGAATGGACTTCGCGGGAATGGCTGCATTGTTGGAAACGCATGACGGCTGCCGGGAGGTGGTGGTTTTTTGGGGATCTCGCGAGACGGCGAATGCGGTGGCGTTGTGTGAAAAAGCAATCGGGCTATTACAGGCCGTGGGAGCGAGGCGCTCCGGAAAAACCCGCGTGATGTTTGTTACCCGGAAGGCAAAGCCGGTGGGAGCTGCCGGAAGCGTGCCGAATCTTCCGGCATTTCCGCTAAGCGCCATCGGACTGACGGCACAAAATGAGTTCGATTCCGTGATTTGCCGATCCGTCGACCTTGACGATGATGCGGAGGCGAATGGAGTGGATCAGGTTCTGGCGGAGCTTTCGGAGCGTCTGAGGGGTGATGTGGCCTATCGCGGGGGAGAACGATTTGAGAGCATTCTGAGTGCGCAAAAAGAGGACCCGTCGCAGGGGACGCGGGTGGCGGTTTCGCTGGAGGAGCCTGTGGAGCTGCGGGTGGGCATGAAGGGGCGGCTGGATTCCCTGCATTTCGAATCCGTGCAGCGGCGGGAGCCAGGTGTGGGGGAGGTCGAGCTTCGAGTGCATCGGGCGGCTTTGGGTGACAGGGACCTGCTCAAGATTGAGGGGCGTCTGAATTCGATTGCGCTCGAGAATACGTTTTGGGGATCGGATCCAGGCATGGAGTGCGCGGGTGTGGTGTTGCGTTGCGGCCCGAACAGCAGGTTTGTGCAGGGAGATCGAGTGGTTGCGTTGGTGCCAGGAGCATTCCGGAGCTATGCGACGGTTTCGGAGGAATTGGCCGTGGCTATCCCTTCTGCGCTCGATATGGATGCCGCGGGGATTCCAGTCGCTTATTTAACGGCTTACCGTGGATTGGTGGATGTCGCGATGCTCCAGCGGGGAGAGCGGGTGTTGATTCATCATGCTACGGGAGGAGTAGGACTGGCGGCTGTCGTGATTGCGCAGTGGATCGGAGCGGAAATTTTTGCCACGGCAGGCAGCGGAGAAAAATGGAAGGCATTGCGCGAACTGGGTATTGAAAATGTATATTCCTCCCGCGATTTGGATTTTTCTCCGGAGATTCGGAAGGCGACTGCACACGAAGGGGTGGATGTCGTTTTCGGGGTTCCGGGTGGCGCGGTGATGCATGCCGGATTGAGCCTGCTGCGGGCTGGCGGGCGTTATATTTATATCGGAAAAAATGATGCCGCCGAGGACGTGAGCCTGCCGCTGCGTGCGTTTAATCGCAATGTGCTCTTTGCTTCCGTGGATATCGATCGGCTTGCTGGAGAGCGTCCGGAAGTGATCGGAGGAACATTGCGAAAGATTTTTGCGCATTTCGAAAAGGGGGATTTCCGACAGGTGGCAGCTCGTGTGTTTCCGGCAGGTGCGTTTCACGAAGCTTTCAGCGAACTGTCGCAAAGCCGGCAGATTGGGAAAATTTTGTTCGATTTTTCATCGGGTGAGGTCGAAGTGCCGGAATCGTCGAGCGCCGATCCGGTGATTCAGCGGGACGGGTGCTATGTCGTGACGGGGGGGACGTCCGGGTTTGGATTAATGACCGCATCGTGGCTCGCCGCCCAGGGCGCGGGGAGGTTGATTTTAGCCAGTCGTTCGGGCATGAAGGCTCCCGGGATCGAAGAGGCTGTGCGCGGTATGGTGTCGCACGGTTCCGAGGTGGAGGTGCTTTCCGTCGATGTGACGGATTTCGAGCAGATGCGGGATCTGATCGGGCATGCGGCGGCTGGGCCGTTTACGCTGCGCGGGGTGATTCACGGTGCCATGGTGCTCGATGATGCGATGATGGCGGATGTCACGGAGGCGAGTTTTGGACGGGTATTCCGGCCAAAGGCGGCGGGTGCGCTGAATCTGACGAGGGCACTGGAAGGCAGGGAGCAGATGGATTTTGTCGTCTTTTATTCCTCGGTTTCCGCATTGGTGGGTAATCGCGGCCAAACAAGCTACGTCGCGGCCAATAGCATTCTGGATGGACTGGCGCATCAATTACGGGCGCGGGGAATTCCCGCTGTGTCGGTCAACTGGGGGGCTCTTGCCGAGTCCGGGGTGGTCGCACGGGATGAGCGTCTTGCTGCGGTGTTGTCAGCGTCGGGAATTACGGGGTTGAGCGATCAGGAAGCTCTTGGCGCTCTGGAGCAAATACTTCGGCGTTCGGTGGCCCAGGCCGGCGTGTTCAAGGTTGACTGGATGCGCTGGCACGATGCGCATCCGGGGTTGGCGGACGATCCGCGATTCTTGGCGCTGCGACTGCGTGCGGATGTGGGGGGCAACGATGTAACTTCGCAGATTCGAGCCGAGTTCGCCGACGCCACCGAGGAGCAGCGGCTCTCGGCGATCGAGGAGCATTTGCTGGGAGTAATCGCTTTCGTTCTTAAGATGGCGGTGGATGCGATCCCTGTGGATCGGAAGCTAAACGAATTGGGTGTGGATTCCTTGATGGTTCTGGAATTGGGGCTCGGCATCGAAGAGCGGATTGGAATACGGTTTTCCGCAATGGAACTCCTCAAGGGACCAACGCTTAAGCAACTTGCCGCAATGGCTCGAGACAAGCTGTGGCCATCATAAATACGGCAGGATTCGAACTTTCTTAAAATAACGCGGCACCTTATAACTGGAGAAAATTGTGGAAAAATCGCTCGCCGGTATCGATAGCATCGTTTCCTTTACCAATACTTCTGGCATTAAAGGGCGTGGAACTCTGGTGCATATTTCGCGGTCCGTGGCGGTTTTTGAGGTCTATAATCCGTTTTCACTGATTCAGCTTAGCGAGGTTTTGCAGGAAATCTCCGTGATGCGCGGCGAACGGGTGATCTACCGTGGCCGGGGAGTGGTGACCAGTCTGGTGGCGACGGGTTTGATGGTGATCGCGTCAGTAACGCTTATTGATTCGTGGAGCAATCTTGCTCATGTCGAGTCGGGAGCAATGCTGACGAACGAAATCGAGAAGTTTATTCACGACTGGCAGGAGGGATTGGAGGTCTCGGATAGCTATCAGCTTGCGGTGAATAAGTTCTCGAATTTTATGGCGGAGGCCAGCCGGTGGATCGAGGAGGCGGAGACCGCGGTGGTGGGGGATGGCGCTGCCGATCAGGAGGAACCCATAAAATTTCGGGATTCGATTGAAGGGGCCGTGGCGGGAAAACTTAGTGAATTGCTAAATCTTTTTCAGGCGGAGGCAGGGAGGATTCCTGACGAGGATTCGGCGCCGTACAAGGTTTTTGCGCGGCGGGAAATTCATCCTTATATGCTGTGCGCGCCCTTTGTGTGGCGCTCATTTTACAAGCCGCTTGGCTACGCTGGCGATTACGAGATGGTAAATATGATGCTTCAGGAATCACCATCCGTTGGCAGTACGACCTACGCGAAGATTTACCATGAGCTGACGACCAGCGTGGCGGCCTGCCTGGCGCATCGCAACCGCATTACCATTCTGGAGAGGCTGCTGGCTGAGGAGGCGGAACGGGTGACGGACGAGCAGCGGATATTTACGGCACTCACGGTGGCGTGCGGTCCGGCGGTTGAGATACAGCGGTTTATTCGCAAACAGGAACTGGCAAATCACTCAGCGCTTCATCTGATGGATTTTAACGAGGAGACGCTGGAGTATGTGAAGGCAAGGACGCTTAGTGCAATGGAGGAAAGCGGACGCAAGCCGGAGGTTAAATTTATTCAAAAATCCATCGATGATCTTTTGAAAAACATCCATTTGGAGAGCGAAGGCTTCCTGCCGACTTATGACATGATCTATTGCGCGGGACTGTTTGACTATTTTCCCGATAATGTCTGCCGGAACTTGCTGCAACTGTATCATCGTTGGGTTCGTCCCGGGGGGCTGTTGGTGGCGACGAATGTGCATCCGAATAATCCGGATCAGCCAATGATGGAGCATCTTCTTGAGTGGTATTTGATCTACCGGGACGAGGCCCATCTGGCATCCCTGGCGCCAAAGGGTTCTGATGCCGAGGTTTTTGCCGACGACACGGGGGTGAATGTTTTCCTGACAATTCGAAAATCCGAATGAGCTGCAATGTGATGGATTCTGAGGAAAGCCGGCTGTCCGAGGCTTATCGAGAGCACAATAGCCGGGAGCTGTCGCGCAGCGTGATGGTGGCGAATGCGATTGCGCTTGTTGGAATGCCTTCGGGTATCTTGCTCGATTATTTTCTCTATCGCGCCCGGTTTGGGCAGTTTGTGGCGATTCGCTTTGGCGTGGATGCGTTGCTTCTTGCGGGGATCGGTATTCTTTTTCTTAAAAAAGAAAAGCCCAGTCGCATCCTCTCCGGATTCCTTGGCGTGCTTTCGTTGCTGATCATGACGGCTTCCTTCAGCTTGATGATCTACCTCACGGATGGCGTGCGGTCGCCCTATTTCGCGGGAGTGATTCTTGTGCTGATGTGCTGGTCGAGCCTGCTGCCATGGACGGTGTTTGAGACGCTCATTATGGCGGTGGGATCGTTGATTATTTATTCGGTTGCCAGTTTTGCGAGTCCGGGGTATCCCGCTGCGGAGGCGCTGCCTTTGTTTGGTTACAATAGCTCGTTTCTTGTGATTACAACGCTCGTGTGTGTGGGCATTACGATGTTTTTATCGCGAGTCCGGTTTGAGGATTTCCGTTTGCGCCACCAGCTTGATGCGCAGAATCGCGAATTGCAGGATCTCGACAGGCTGAAAACACAATTTTTTTCCAATGTCAGCCATGAGCTGCGAACTCCGTTGACGCTGATCCTTGGGCCGGTGGAGTCCTTGCTAAGTCGAGGGGATGCTCTTGAGGCAAGGATGCATGAGAGTCTTCTGTTGATTCACGGGAATTCCCTGCGCTTGTTGAAATTGATTAATGATTTGCTGGATCTGACCCGTCTCGACCAGTGCGTGGAGATTTTGCGGAAGAAAACAGTCCAGGTGGATTCCTTTGTAAAAGGGATTGTCGATTCCATCCGGCATATCGGGTATTCGAAACAGCTGAAGATACGCGTCGATGATACGGGAGGCGCGGTGAAGGCGGTGATGGATCCGGGGGCCATCGAGAAGGTGCTGATCAATCTTTTGACCAATGCGATCAAGTACACGCCTGCGGGTGGTTTGATAACGGTTCGATGGTCTGGAGGGGATGTGGAGACGGTGCTGGAGGTGGAGGATACGGGCGTGGGCATTCCGCCCGAGGACATTCAGAAAGTATTCGACCGCTTTCACCAGGTGCGTGGGAATGCGGCGAATCAAAATCAAGGTGTGGGAATCGGTCTGGCGCTGGCAAGGGAGCTGGTGGAGCGGCACGACGGGCGGCTGGAGGTGGAGAGCGCCGTCGGACGGGGAACGGTCTTTCGCATTTGCCTGCCAGTGGTTGCTGCCGAATCTGCTCTGGAAAAAGAAACCGGGACGGAATCTGCTGGCGATGAGATGCTGACGGGCGTTGATGAGCCGTTTGAAAAGGCTTTCCGTTCGGCGGACCGAAGCTGGCGGGACCGCTCGTGGAATGAGGATGAAAACCTGCCCGTGGTGGGCAGTGGGGATCGGGTTGTTTTGGTGGCGGATGATGAAAGCGACATGAGGCGTTATATTGTCTCGCTCCTTACGGATGATTACCGGGTGGTCCAGACGTCGAGTGGCAGCAATGTTGCGGATCTGGTTAAGGCGCATCGGCCTGATGTGGCGCTTCTGGATTGGATGATGCCGGGGAAGGATGGGCTTGCGGTGTGCCGTGAGCTGCGTGAAAACCCTGAAAACCGCGATCTCAAGATTCTTATGCTGACGGCAAGGATCGATGAGAAATCCAAAATCGATGCATTGAAATCAGGCGCGGATGATTTTTTAACCAAACCGTTTAGCAGTGTCGAGGTGCTGACGAGAGTGGGGAATTTACTGCGGTCGGGATGCTTGCAGCGCGATCTAAGAAGCAGAAATAGCGAATTAATGGAGGCTCTGGAGAAACTGAGCAGGACGGAGTCGATGCTTATTCAAAGCGAAAAAATGAATGCGATCGGCTCGCTTTCAGCCGGGTTGCTGCATGAGATAAACAACCCGCTGAACTACACGCTGACGGCGATCAGTTTCGCGCGGCGGAATCAGGATTCGTTGAGCGAGGATATCCGGGAGGTGCTGGCCGACGTGGAGGAGGGGATGATGAGAGTCCGCGATGTGATCACGCATCTTAGGAATTTTGCGTATCCGGAAAAACCTGGTGCGGAATCGGTTTTTCCGCTGGAGCAGGCATTTTGGGCGGCTCACAGGCTGGCGGCAAGGGAGCTGGAAGGCATTCATCTGGATGTGGATTTTGGGGAGGATGTTATCGTGCGCGCACAGAATACCCAGTTAACGCATGTGTTTATTAATTTACTAAGTAATGCAGCGAAGGCGATGGAGGAAAATCCGCCGTCCGGGCAGAGGACGATCCTGGTCCGGGGCCGGGCGGTGGATGAGATGGCGGTGGTGGAATTTTCCGACAATGGACCGGGTATTTCGGGAAAAAATCTCAACCGGGTGTTTGAACCATTTTTTACGACAAGGGATGTGGGCAAGGGCATGGGGATGGGTTTGAGTATTTGCCATACGATTATGGAAACTCATCAGGGGAGTATTCGGGTGGGAAATCGCAGTGAGGGCGGCGCTGTATTTACCCTTAGTTTGCCGCTGGCCGAGGAGGCGTTAAAATTATGCTAAACGAAAATTCGGGAAATAGATGTGGAGTGCTCTACATCGATGATGAGGAGAAGGCGCTGAAGTATTTCAAGATGGCGTTTTCGCAGAAGTTTGAGATTTTTACGGCAATGTCAGGCAAGGAGGGCATCGAGACATTGCGTCGTGAGGCGGGAAGGATTGGAGTTGTGATTTCGGATCAAAGAATGCCGGAGATGTTGGGGGCGGAAATCCTTGGGATCGCACGGCAGGAGTATCCGGAGATTGTCCGTATTTTGACGACGGCGTACTCGGATCTGGACAGTGCGATTCAGGCGGTGAATCGCGGGCACATCTACCAGTATGTCGTCAAGCCGTGGGATCTTACGGAATTGGGGATGGTGCTACAGCGGGCGGCGGATTATTTTCACGTGCTTTCGGAGCGCAATGAGTTGATGGCATTGAAAATGTCCACGCTGCAACGAATTGTTTGCAGTGACAGGGTTAAATGGCTGCTGCTGGCAAGCCGTTCGTGGAGCGATGGGGAACAGGCTAATCTGCGCAGTGGACTTTCCGCGCTAATTGCAGCGATGCCGCCGGAGATTTATCTATCCGTCTCCCGTGGAGGGAAGGGTACACAAGGAGATTTCGACGCAAGCGCCCTGATTCAAAGTGAGTACCATGCGGGGAGCCGGATTTTGGAGATGCTTGCTGGCGGCGGTGCATCCGGCGCCACATCCGAGTCGTTCGATCATCTGGATGAAGTGGTGGGCGCGAAGTTGCGGGCGATGGATGCGGGACTGCCTGCATCGCTGGAGGCGTTTCTCGGAGCAATGAAAAGTGAGCAAGGGCCGGTGGTGGAAGGGATGAATGTTTGCGTGAATGAAGGTGGAGACGCAATGGAACTGCAAATCGAGTTTGCCGTGAATCCTGAGAAGGGGGATTTGCAAGGCGTATTTCGCTCGCTGTTTGCTGTGTTGAGTTCGTGCGATGCATTCTGCGCCTCTGTGAATTTGCTGAAAATGGCCGCTGCGTTCGGAGCTGCGGAATTCGGGAAAATTCGGCTGATTGTGACGTCAGGGGAATCGGGGGGAGTTGAGGCGCAGCTTCCTCTGGGCGAATGCACTTCGGTTTCGGCGGATGATGTGTTGCAATATCTTGCGGATCGATTTTCCAGCTGGGACATATCGAGTTTGTAATTTTCGGAAAACAGCGGCAAAATTCGCCACATGAGTCCGAAAGGCGTTCTGATGGTCGACGATGAGGCAATGGCCTTGAAGTATTTTACGCGGGCATTTGGCGACCATTTTCCTGTTTATTCCGCACGGTCTGCGCAGGAGGCGCTTGAAATTTTGGAGGCCCGATCCGCGGATATCGGTGTCATTGTCACTGATCAGCGCATGCCGGAATTCAGTGGAGTTGAGCTGCTCAAGGTCGTGCGGGATCGCTTTCCTGAGACGGTTCGGATTCTCACGACGGCGTATTCGGATCTTGAAGTGCTTGTGGAGGCGATCAATGCAGGGGCGGTGTATTCGTTTGTCTCAAAGCCATGGGAGTTGGAGAAGCTTGATCGGACGCTTCTGGATGCACTTGATGAACACGAAAGGCAGTACAGCGATGCGCGATTTGTAGGTGAGAGAATTGATGAGCTGAAGGCGAAACTACTGGAGGATCGTGTTTACGATATCGGTCTTATTTCCGCCAAGATCGGGCATTATGTTCACAACGCGCTGTGCCCGTTGACATTTTTGATCGATGAGTTGCTACAGCGTGAGGGAACAAAGGAAAGCTATTCGCTGGAATTCCTGCAAGACGTTCGCAAACATGTCTTTGATGTAGCGCACACATTGAAGGATCTGGAGCAGGTGAGCGTTCCTCCAAACTTCTCCGAACTCGAGAAGGTGAACCTACGGACTGTAATCGAAAAAGCACTGGAGGAGACATCCTTTATGCGGCAGCAAAAGCGGCTTCAAATTGTCAGCCATATCGAAACGGAGTTGCCGATGATCCACGGGGTCGCGAATCAAATCGAGAAGTTGTTTCGATTTATGATCGCGGAGGAGATTGTTTCGCTTCCGGCAGACAGCCGGGTTGTGTTGCGGGTTTTTCCGTCCGTGGGGGACGGGGAGTTACTCGGAGTAAATGTCGAATTTGAGGATTTTGAGCCGATTGCCGAAAAACTGCGTGAAGAAACACTCCTCTATCCGTTCAATTTGCGGGGCAAAAATCCCCGGGAATTCGGGATTTTTCTGGTTTCATGTTATTTTATTGTAAGGCATCATGGCGGGACACTAAACGCCCGCGTGAAAGATGACCAAGGATTGATCTTCTCGTACTTCCTCCCTTTGGAACCGAGAGGCGAAGATTTGCCGGCAGGGATGATCGGTGACCTTCCCGGGCGTTACAGTGGGCGAAATCGAGGAGACACATGATTGCAGAAGCCAGCCATCGCAAACTGCTAGTCGTCGATGATGAACCTTTGGTGCGGCAGACACTGAGTCTGTGCCTGAAAGATGACTACGATGTGACTGCCGTGGCATCGGGTGAGGAAGCGATCGATGCCTCCCTTAAGGAGACTTATCCGGTGGTCATACTGGATCTCTGCATGGAGGGAATTTCCGGGATCGAGACACTGAAGCGGCTGAAAAAAATTCAGGATCTTCAGAACGTGATCATTTTGACGGCGTACGAAAGCATGGAAAGCGCCATTTCGGCGCTGAACCACGGTGCTTTCAACTACCTGACGAAACCGTTTGAGCGCAATCACTTGAAGAGCGTTATTTCCCGGGGATTTGAGGCCTACGATCAACGAGTGTTTCGCAAACGGGAAATGCACGATCGGTTGATGAGCGTGCATGACAGTTTTTTTTCGCTCCTTTGCCACGAGTTCAACACACCGTTAAATATCATCCTTGGTTTTTCGGATCTTCTCTCGCAAGGGGTGCAGAATCGTGAGCATGCGTCGTGGGCGAAAGAGGTGCAGCGTGCGGGTGAGCATTTGCACGACATCTTGATGGAGATCGTAGACTACATTGGCGCAGCGCATCTGGCGGATGCGGGGTTGAGTGATGAATTTGTGCCTGAAAAACTATTTGCTCTACTGCCCCGGAATTTCGAAGACCGTTCGATTTCGCTGGTGATTGAGGATGCGGACAGCCTCAAGCAAAAATTGAAAGGGCCTTCAGGTGCAATATCGATGATTGCCAGAAAGCTCGTAAGCATGGCGTCGCACCGATCGCAGAAAGTGACGCTTTCGGCGGAGGTTTTGCCCGAAAATGCGGAAAATTTTCTATTGGTGCTTAAAGATCAGCGGAACGGGGATAAGCGGTGATCTGCTGGGGAGTCGAAAAATCGAGAACTTATTTGAACCCTATCAATTTGTTCCGGATGCGGAAGGCAAGCCGAGGTCGAGTCTCGGTCTTGAACTGGCGACATGTCGGCGGATTGCGGAATATACAAATGGTTCCGTTTCCTGTGTGTTTTCCCCATCCGGTGAAATGGGCCTACAGGCGAAAATTCCGGTTAATGTCGCGATGTGATTTCTGATAAGGAGTTCCGAAAACTGCTTGCAGGGTTGAAATATACCACCGAGGAGAGACCACCCTCCGGTGGAGGGTGTAGCTGAGGGGATGAGGAAAGCGGCGACGAGGTGGAGAGCGGCGAAGAAGGAATTTTTGAATTTATCGTAGTGGGAGGCGATCCTGCGGGAGGCTTTGGTTTTGTTGAAGAATCGCTCGATGCGATTGCGCTGGCGATAAAGCTCGTGGTCATAAGGAAGTTTTATAGAGCATGAAGCGATGGAAGGAATGACGGGCTCGATTTCATCCAAGGCCAATCGGTCACGGATGCGGCCTCATAAACCTTTGTCGAGCGCGGCGGACTCCAGCACGTTGTCTGCCTCCAGGCTTTCGTAGGGGGATTCAAATTGCCGAGCATCATGAGCCTGGCTTTCGGTGAGATGGAGGGCAACGCATCAATTTTCGGCGATGGTTGCGGCATGGAGCATGAATCTTGGTGGTCAGTCCACCCCGAGAGCATCCAATAGCCTGATTGAAGCCGTTTTTTGGAGCGTCAGCGGCATAGTGATGCACTCGAATCGTGGTCGAATCGATGAAAAGAGCCCGAGCTGGTGTAAAGTGGGTAACTTGGAGATTGCTCCAAAGTCGCCGACAGATCCCGCGTTCCTTCTTGCGACGGAATCTCATGTAAACCGTATGCCAGTTAGCCCTGCTCTGCG
>Ga0351889_10071_pt1 | contig 39656 bp, 31 predicted proteins | sample TotcelFGM3001M14_FD_206767 | JGI IMG/M metagenome (GOLD analysis project Ga0351889, IMG submission 206767) | Enriched cells from coal bed in the Powder River Basin, Montana, United States - Total cells FGM rep3 HSBNCT.FGM.300.1.M14 ...
CTCGTAGAGCCTCTCTACCTGAGCCACAGCTGTCCCGATGTACTGGTGCGGATCTAGCAAAGCCCCAATATCCTTGGCATTGAGGTGGCACATGACCGTCTCGTTCTCTAAAAGAACATCGACCAGCTCCCTCTTCTGCTCGAAGGCAGCCATAGAGCTCTGGCGCATGATCTCGTGTGCCTGCTGCCGGCCCACGCCCTTCTTGGCCAGCTCCACCATCACGTTCTCGGCCATATTCAGTCCGTGGAGCATTGTCAAATTGCGTTCGATATTATCAGGCCTCAGCCTGATGTTGGCCAGGGTGCGCGTGGCCAGGGTGATGAGGTGGTCGGTGAAGATGAAAGCCTCCGGGAAGATGACACGCTCGCAGCTACTGTTGGTCAGATCGCGCTCGTCCCAGAGGGGAATGTTCTCAAAGGCGGGCAGGATTTGTGCTCGCACGATTCTGGAAAGGCCGCAGATCTGCTCCGACTTAATCGGATTTCGCTTGTGAGGCATGGTAGAGGAGCCCACCTGCTTTTTGCCGAAGCCCTCCTCTACCTCGGCAATCTCCGTGCGCTGCAAGGTGCGCATCTCCACGAATATCTTGTCCAGGGTGGAGGCAACGAGCGCCATCCAGCAGACCATCTCTGCATGCCGGTCGCGCTGCACAACCTGATTGGATACGTCCACCTCGTTAAGCCCGAGATGTTCCATGACCCGCGCCTGAATCACCATTCCATTCTGGCCATAGGCAGCCTGAGTGCCCACAGCGCCGCTCATCTTGCCTACGGCAGCACGGGGCCGCATCTGCATCAGCCGCTCGATGTGGCGTGCGATCTCCGAGGCCCAGATGCCGAATCGCAGGCCGTAGGTGGTGGGTACGGCAATCTGGCCGTGTGTGCGACCGGCGCAGACCAGGTTTTTATTTTTCATGGCCAGATCCAGCAGCAGCGCCAGGAGCTCCTTCAATTTAGGTTCCAGCACATCCAGGGAGGCTTTGATCTGCAGGCCGGTTGCCGTGTCCAGGATGTCGTTGGAGGTAGCGCCCAGGTGAATCCACTCCCCAAACTTCGGAGCGCACTCTGCCATGGCCAGGACGGTGGCCATCATGTCGTGGCCGATCTCATCCTCAATCTGCTTGGCTCTCTCCGGGAGAGTAGACTCGGCGGCAGCGGCGATCTCCGCGGCTGCGCCTTGGGGTATCATGCCCAGCTCTTCTTCTGCCAGAGAGAGGGCCGCTTCCACGCGGAAGAGACAACGCAGCCGGAAATCCTCTTCCCAGATATCTTTCATCTCTTTGGTGCCGTATCGAAATTCAATAGGGTGAATAGACATGGAGGGAAGGAATAGTGCAAGGGGTTGATGGAACTTTTGGTTGCGCGGAAATGGATCATATTTACTGAGGCAGGCACAAAAACGGTGATTTTATGAAACGAGTAGGCGAAAGAAGCGGTTTGGGATTAAAAAAGTTTACGCTTCCGCTTCTCCCATCAGCCTGTCCACCAGCCATCCCGGCTCGAACTTCACCAGGTCTGGATAGGTCTGGCCTATGCCCAAAAACAAGACGGGCTTGCCGGTGATGTAGGCAATGGAGATCGCGGATCCGCCCTTGGCATCGGCATCCGTCTTGGTGAGAATGGAGCCATCGATGGGCACCGACTCGTTGAAGAGGCGCGCCCGCTCCACGGCATCGTTGCCGGCTATTGCTTCATCTACGAAGATGAGCAGATCGGGCTTGGTCACGCGCACGATCTTTCTCATCTGATCCATGAGATTGATGTTGGTATGGAGCCTTCCCGCCGTATCCGCCAGCACGACATCCTTATTGTGTGCCTTGGCATACTCGATGGCGTCAAAGATCACAGCCGCCGGATCGCCGCCCGTCTTGTGCTTGACGACTTTGAGGCCCAGGCTGTTGCCGTGTACTTCCAGCTGCTCAATGGCACCGGCCCGGAAGGTATCGCCTGCGGCTAAAACCACAGAGTAGCTCTGGTTCATCAGGTACCTGGCCACCTTGGCGATGCTGGTTGTCTTTCCCGTGCCGTTCACACCTACGAAAAGAATCTTGATAGGCTTTTCTTTGGTCTTGATATACTCGTCAAAGTCCAGATAATTCCTGGAAAGAATCGTTATAAGAGCATTTCGCAGGGACTGCTCGGCGATGGCGCCTGTGTCCGCGCCAATCTTCCTCTTCTTTCCCACCAGATCGCTCTTAACCTCTCTTATAATCTCTTCTGCGACGGGCAGGGCCACGTCGCTTTCCATGAGCGCCATCTCCAGGGCCCACATGGGCTCTACCAGATCCTTCTCTTCCAGGATTACTTCCTGCTCAAATATCAGGCTCTTGGCCTTTTCCAGGAAGGAGAATCGGCTCTTGGGCTTGTTATTGTTGTTGTCAACGGCCTTTTCTGGAAACAGAGGAGGCTTTGCGGGGGAAGAACTGGGGAGAGTTGCACTGGACGCAGAAGGCTTCTCCTGTGCAGCATTTTTGTCTGCCGCCGGGAGTGCATTGGCCTGGCTTCCTATCTCCTTATCATCTTTCTTTCCGGCTATTTTCTCGGCTAGGGAGACCTTTTCGGCTATTTTGGAGGACAGAGCCTCTTTGAAGCCGGAGAGCTTCTCCTTGAAGCGACTAAACAACCCCTTCGCTCCCCGTGCCGTGCTGATGCTGATGCTGCTGAGCGCCCTCTTCAAATTGTTGCATTATGGCCTGGATCTTCTGCATCTCTTGATCGATCTTGGCAAGAACTTCATTGAGCTTTTTAGATCCCTCAAGAACTTCCGCCTTGCGAACCTTCAGAATATCCTTGGCCTCGGCTGCGGTCTTCTCAATGCTGACGCCCGCACCCACATTCAAGACTACTTTCTCCTTAGAGGCGAGACTTCCATGGATGAAAGATCCAGATCCGATGGGAACGAGGATCTCCTGTCCGACTTGTGCTGTGTCCAGGGCCTCTACGGCAAGCAGTGCCCTCTCCAGGCCCTCAGCCGTCATCTGTGTGAGACTGAGCTGGTGCATGATGCCGTCCGCCTGAGCCTGATATTGCTGATATGTGGCCAGGAGCCTTCTGACTTCCTCCTCGCCTCCAGGAGCGCTACTCAACAGCCTTCACCTCGTCTATCTTGATGAGGTCTCTCTTCAGGCCGTGTTCGCTTCCCATGAGGGAATAGACTTTATTCACAGCATTCTTTTCGTTCTGGCTCGCTACAACCTTGCTGAAGGTTAGCCAGGTCTTGCTGACAAATCCTGCCTTGTACTTTCCTTTGATCTCGAAATTGCTCACTATTCCACCCCTACTTTATTCAACAATTACTGGAATCATTAAATCAGGAAACCCAGTGCGTCTTCGATGCGCCCCAGCTCCGGGCCAGAAGTCCCAATTCCTGCGAAGTAACCATGGCTATTGGCCAGCACTCCTGAGCCCACCAGCGGTGAGCCGAGGTTCACTGTGCCCACGTCAACAGGCAGGCCGAAGAGCCCCTCTAAGACGGCTATCTCCGCTTCGGAGATACGCGGGTGCACGAGGAGACCTCGATTGGTAGCCACGCCCGCCATTCCCACGGTCTTCAGGCCACCGATAGTGCCTTTCTCTACCTTCACGCCTAAAGTCTGCTCTATCGTTTCGCAGGCCCTGCTAGACAGCTCCGGATGGACCAGGGCAGCGCTGTCGTTGACCAAAATCACATTGCCCGCGGCATTGATCCTGGCAGGCAGTCTTGCGACCCGGCCGTGTTCGCGAAGAATCTCGAGCTCTTCGCTGCCGGCATGATGGGTTACCATGAAGCCATTGCTATTGGCCGCGACCAGGGATCCCAAGACGGAGCCAACACCGGCCAGTACCTTTACGGCCGGCACTTTCAGCCCGGCCTCTAGAACTTGCCTATCAGCTTCGCCCACTTCCTGCGGCACGAGTAGAACCTTGTCCGTGCATTTGGCAAATACACCGAGAAGGCTGCTTCCTGCTATCTTCAATCGCTTATCTGTCACCAGCAAACTCCGCCTCAACCCCGCCGTCTTCGAACTTGACTGCGCGTACCCTTACGCGCCGGGGAGGCTTCATATCGCCTCTGGCCCAGATGACTTCGCTCAGGCCGGGGTCGATCTTTATATTATTCTTTGCCACCTTCATATGCCGGGCGAGATAGGTTCTAATCTCAGTTATGGCCCGGTTGGACCTTCTGTAAATGGGAGCGCACTTGACAATACCCAGGGGTATGGTGTAAACTCTTTCTGTGTCCGCCATGTCTATCTCTCTAAGCTGCTTCTTCTCCAATGTCGTCTCTTGGGATGAGTGACTACCTGCCTCATGGTCTTGACAATGACCCAGGAGGGCACCCTACGATTCTGATTGAACGCCTTGGCAAGCCTGATCTTCTTGCCCTTTAATTTCTTGGACAAATCTCTTCCTCCGAATAACTCTGGTGTGCGTATGATTGGAGGGGAAGATCTCATCGACCTTAGCCTGGCCGCACCTCTCTTTTAGCGCATATCTCAGGCCCACCTCGAAGTCTGAGGCGGGATACCTCTCGGATAGCTCTTCCTCGAAGTCCAAATAGCGCGAGGCCATGGCCCGGATCGTCTTTTGACCCAGGCCCGCCAGGGGTCTTAAGTATTGCATATGCAACCGGTCTTCCAGGCTTCGGATAGCGCTGAAGCCCATTTTGGGTGCGCGATCATCCCGCCTCGTCCCGTCCGCCACAAATTCGCACTCTTTAGCTATTGTTTCTACTGCAATAGGATGAACATAATTGAGAGCATCATTGGGATAGCCCGTGCAAAGCAGTATCTCCAGGGCCCGCTCCAGGACGCTATCTTCAAAGACCATCCTCCTATGGGGATGATCAAGCTCTCGTGCGGCATCAGCCGCTCTCGTCCAGGTATCATCATGGCCGAAGCTGAAGGTGACAAGCTCTATCTCGTCAAAGAACGGTTCGAGAAGAAGAGCCGCCAGGCTGCTATCTTTTCCGCCGGAAAATAAGACTGCAACCTTCATGAACTGCCTACAGCTTACAGCCGCTTTATCTCCTGGTTATGGTGATGTCTCTCTTCGTGGGCTGGGCCTGCTTGAGGATCGCCTTGAGTTGCTCGTCTGTGATTGCGCCCCTCAGCCTGCCGCTTTGAGCAAGCATAATGAGCTGGCCTTCAATCTGAGTGACGAACTCAGGCTTGGTCATGCGTATCGCATTGAGCCGTTCCCGTGCTTCCGGGGTGAGGATGGTCCTCATCAAGGATGCCTTTTTGGCCTCCATCTCCTGCTGGACCTGCTCTTGCTGAGCCGCAGCCATCTGCGAATCCATCTGCTGTTTTTGGATCTGGTCCATCCTCTTTCGTCTTAAATCTGCAAGCTCATCATCAGCCATACTCTTTCAGTCCTCGCTTAAGCTTTATGCCGAATCCGCAGCAGGTTCTGCTGCAGGTGCAGCCGAGCCTTGCATCTGGCTTCTTATCTTATGGGCTACCCCATCAAGGTATGCCTGACCCGCGGGGGTCATTTGGCGTCCTTTCTTTAGCTTCTTCACGTAGCCGGCTTTCTCCAGCTGCTGCAGGGACTCTCTAGCTACTGAGCCGCTGCCTTTGCAGAAGAATCCAGTAGCTACACCCTTGCGGTGTTTTCCGCCGTAGAAGCTTCTAAGGCGGGAAACGCCCACCGGGCCGTCGATATATATCCTGCGCAATACTGATGCGCACCGCACAAACCACCAATCGGGGTTTGTGGGCGGCATCTCCCTATTTACCCCAGTCTTGGCAAACTCAGCCCATTCCGGGGGCTGAACCTTGCCCGCCGCCTTTAGCTCCTGGGCCACGGCAGCTATTAAGTCATGGGGAGGTACGTCGTAAACAGTTGTCAAATCCTTCAATCCTCCAAATGATAAGGAACAAACCAGAACCCTTACGCAGAAACAAGTATAAATGCTTTTTCCGAGCGATACGAATTTTGGAGTGTTTCTTTTGTTCTCTTAGCTTAATAACTTAGCTATTCGGGAAGAGAACTCTCTGCATAGGTCATGATGGGGATCACAGCATACCTTCTGGTCGCGGGGATGAAGGACGGCGAGATCAGGCTCGAAGAAGCGCTTCCGTTTCTTGAGATCTTCCTGCATGATCGGGAAATTCGTGGTGTAGTGGACCCGTGCGTCCGGCATCCCTGCAAAATGTTCCATTTCCTTTATTTCAGTCCCAACGCTTTCCTTGCGGCTGTAAATGAGCTCCCCGAACAGCCGTCGGCCATCCTGTCGAGGTCGGCCAGGCTGAGCTTTCCCGCCTCTACTTGCTTTTCGATCTGGACCAGCACCTGGTCGCCCATTTTTCCCCGCAGCGCGGCTTTGGCGACGACCGAGAGCCGGGTGTTGCGAGGTCGGGGCTGGGCTCCGGGAAAAACGACCACGCCAGCGGCCTCAGCTTCCACGAGTGCGTTGTGAGTTTGGTTGCGATCCAGAGGCACGTAGATGATTAGCCGGGGCGGATCGCAGCGAGAAAGGAAGGGGTCTATTCGGTGACGCAGGGCGAAGAAGCTGCCATCGTGTTTCTCCAGGGGAGTGCCGGGCAGGTCCAGGGACTTTACGAACTCCCTATAATGACCTTCGGGATCGTACCAGACCACAATGCCGTGATCATCGACCTGCTTTTTCATCAAGCTTCTTAGATAATCGGAGACCCTGGCTATCATTGCCACTTTCCCCAGATCTTTGAGCTTGTTCTCATTTTGGCTCGGTCCGTTTTCCGGGGACGAAGGGTATGATCTTGCGCCGTACAAGCTCCTCCTGAAACTCAAGAGGGAGCGTGCGGGCATCGACCGCCAGACCGTTAACCAGAACCCACCAGGCCAGAGGATTCGACTCCATTTTAGAGCGTCGCCACCATTTGGGATCCATCGGGCTCATTTTGAGGATAACCTTAATCTGTCGGGCCTTGTCGGCAGCGGTCCTCTGACTAACTCCAAAAAGATCGGAAAGCTCGCCTGTCCTCATGTGGGGCACCTGGGTTTTATCAAAGAGGAAGTTGACATTGCCCAGGGAATAGACAATTGCCGCCGCCCAGACATCCTTTCTGCCCCTCTCCAGCGGCGAGGGCCTTTTTCTCGCCAGAGCTGCCGTCATTTTGCGGGCAAGCTCAGCATACTCTTCATCCAGGTGCTTGCCGCAGACGGCATCGGTCAGCTTTGTGATCTCGTCGTAGACGGGCTGCATTATTGAGGGGACGGAATCTGGTTTTTTATTGGACATGTTGATCCTCTTTAATTAATCGGGTATCTAACAATAAATAGGATTCTTCTTGCCGCAAAGCACGCTTAACGCTTGGCATCGTCGATTACGCCAGGTCGGCCCCTTTTCCGAAGTCCAAAGCCAAGACCCCATCGGAAGATCTCACAAATGTGGTATTCTTCTCCGTCTCTCCGGATTACTCCGCTATTTTCAAGGAGCTCAAGATCATTCGACTCAATCTCCAGATCTTTTCGACTAAATGGAATGAGCTTCTTATCGTCGGGTATTTCTCTTATCTTATCGAATATCCGCGCAAGGTCTTTACTCTCAGAGCCTGCATCCTTGACCTTCTCCTGACTGCAAGGAAGCAATGATTTTTTCATAGCCTGGGGAACAAGGACGCGATCATCTAATGAAGAGCCTTTGGATTTATTTGATGCGAGACTGAGGAACCTGACAACATCTCTGGCTTGGAGCTGGCCATTATAATCCGATAGGGCATAAATTACCCAATTAGCTGAGATCGCTTCTCGGGAGTTTTCGCGGCCCAGTTTTCGCCCCCATAGAGGAATTAGTATCTGAGCTAATTGTTCCTTTCCCAGATCCTGCAACATATTAATTTTTTCACTTTCCAATGCGTTTACCTTCATTGAGATCCATGCGAATAAACGCAAAGCCTCAACGCTACTCCAATTTAATTCGTAATTCCGGTATACAGCAATAAACTGAGACGAATTTTGGGGAAGAGCATTTAATACCATATCCTTCCGAATGAAGATTAGTATACCTAAGGGACGCGAAACCTGCTGTTCGAGCCAATTGGGAACATCTTGCAGCAAAGACCTCACCGCGGTTTGCTCTTTTTCGTCAGAAGAAAGCTTTAAGAAATAATTTTCCAAGCCGTCGATAATTGCGACTACATTTAATTTATTTTCACGAAGGTAATCTAGGAATCTACGTCCAGCTCCTTGTTTCGTTACCTCGAATCCTGAGCTCCAAGCGATATAATCAAGCCAGTAGTCCCGCCATTTGCTCTCATGTACGTCCTCTTGAATGCGATCTCGGATATCATCATATACGTCTTCCCAACTATATGGTGTGGATAGGCGAAGGTTTTTGGCAGAATTATTCTTTGCTTCATTTACGATGGCCATAGCTTCCGGTTCTAAAATTGCGGGCTTAAGAACTGGAACGACAACCGCATTCACCTGAATATTTCTAGATCCATCTGATCCAAAACGACTCCATTCCTTTGAACGGGCTAATTGAAGATAAGTTAATGTTTTTCCTGAGCCTTTTGCACCGATAACAACGGCTATTGGAACCCTTGTGCTGAATTCGGATACAAGCCGGTTCAAAGGACGTATCCTCATGTAGTCCGCGATATTTCCGGCTTCTGCGTAGATAATACTATTAGCGTATTCCGAGAGAGATATCCGTTTTTCTTCCAATCCAAAAACAGATTGTGTAACATTAGGAAGCCAATCCAGGATCTCGGCCAGGTCGTCTGAGAATCTGGATTTCTTGATAAGCCCTACGGCTTTATCCCATGACTCGGGAAGGACTGCCAGGTCTTTGTCGAAGGCGGTAACAGAGCAGATCGGTGTAGGCTCATCATTGGAGCTATCATCTGATGGTACCCACATGCTTTCCAAATCACTTTGGATCTCCTTTTTAAGGACATCCAAAGCTTCAGAAGGATAATCTCCGGGCACCTGTGAGAGTATCACGGAGGGCAAGGGCTGATCGGATCTTCTTGAGGGAGCGTCTCTTGCCAGCAACTGCATAAGTAATTTCGTACCCTTAATGGATTGGGCACTTAGGGTTGTTACCAGCACACGGTATACTCTTGGGTCAAGAAGAAGGGATGCTGAAATCTCCGAGAGGCCGGCTCTCAGATCAATGATTACAAAATCTACACCCAGTTCCTCTCCCAGCTTGGATAAAAAGCGAGTCAGGATGTACTTATCTTTTGATCCCTGGACGAGATGCTCGGGTTTGATATCCAGCGACATGAATTTATCCATATTACGAAAGGCCGGCATGATATAAATGCCATTCACCAAGGCGTCTCTTAATCTATTTGCCGCTAATTTAATGCTCTTGGTTGCGTTTGCATCTGGATCTCCATGTATCAGCGAAAGAAAGTCCACATACGAAATAGGTGGGCGCATTCTCTGCATGAAATGCCAGGAAATGCCTGGAGCTTCCAGATCCCCATCAATTAGGAGGACCTTGAATTTTCTTTTCTCCACCAAAGCCATGGCCAATGCCAATGCCTGGACTGTCCTTCCCACTCCCCCTTTAAAAGAATGAAAAGCTACTACGTGCGGCTTGATCTCATCTTCTTGTTGATCTTCTTGCACCGTTCGTCGAATTGCAACCGGCCTGGAAAATGATGGCTTGACTCGAAGTCTGCCTAGTTGCTCATCAGTCTCTTCTATAAAGACAGGAAGTACTCTGGATTCGTTATCGATATCTCGTTCCAGTTCAATTTCCATTTTTTCTTCATTAAATCTGGGTGCAAATTCGCAGGCAAGCCATTTTTTTACATCCTCAGTTTTGCCCGGGTGTATGCTTAGCGAGAGCTGGTCCCAATATGTTCGAGCATAGTGCAGCCAATTTGGCCAGTCTCCGGTTTGACTCAACCTTACAAGTACCTCTTCAACGTCGAGCCAGGTAAAGAGGCTAATATTATCCGGGATCATCACATTGCCTCCTGTAAGTAATCCTTAATATATTTTTCAGCTTTATCAAACCATTCAAGCAGGAGCCTTTCTCTTGCGGGATCCATTTTCACTCCATACCGCCAGGCTTCATGTGATCGATGAATTTCTCGGGGAGAAGTTATATTTATACTACTATTTAATATGAACCTGGGTGGAGGACCAATTTCGCTTGCAGAGATCTCCAGTGCCTCAAGCCAACAATCGAGTCTATGCCCGTGGCCGGGCATGTCTTTGCTATTCATTTTGTGAAACTTATCTTTTTTGTGAATATACATCGATTTTAGTCCGCATTCTACCGAGTAAAATCTCAGAAGATAGTAAGATGGATCTTCCCCTTTCAGCCCGTTTTCCCAGTGGTCCCTGAAAGCTTTCTTAAACTGGCTGAAACCGGCATGGATCTTATCATCGGAATCGCTCATTTTATCCATCCTTCTGATTTTCCTCTAAGTGCAAAGTCCGTAAATAGATTGCGAGAGATGGGCCGAGCGGCCTCACCCCTCCTAAACATCCATCCGTCCGTGCGCTATGGCAAAGGACTTGTTCTTTTTGCACTTCTCCCCCACTCTGTCCGGCCAGTAGCGCCGGAAATGTCAGGCGAAAAGCGGCCCATGACGATGCCCACGACGTAGCTGATCCAGCGGCGGGCCAGCTGCTCATCATCGATGTAATCCGGCTCCTCCTCCATTGCCTCTTCGCCCTCGGCGACGGGCTGGGCCAGCTCGGACTCGATGGCCTTTCGATCCTGGTCGGAGATGGCGTAGAGCCGGATTGATCCTGCTTTTAGTATTTTGCTTGAGTAGATTGCTTTGCTGGATTTCGCCATCTATTCAAATCCTGATATGAGTGATTCTGCATACCCAGAGGTTAACGTTTATAGGCACGAGCGCGGCGAGAGGGGTTTGTCACCTCAAGCCAGCCCTCTTCCACCCAATCCACGAGAAGGTTTCTGGCCCTTCTTTCGGACAGGCCCAGCTCTATCCTGGCCCGGTGATCCAGCCGGCGCAGGGCTTCGGGCTCAGCCACCACGCCTTCTGCCGCGCACTTTTCGGCCCTTCTCCTCATCACCTCGATCTTCATCAGGCCGAAGGCGAGTACTTTTTCAGTCACTTTGCATCCTTTTTCTTTTTACCAGCTTCCTCAGCTCATCGGCCAGGAATACCGTACTTGAGACGGCAAAGATGGTAGCCCAATCATTAAGCGAGAGCGCAACCGTTCCCAGTGCCATCTGAAAGAATGGCAACGTTGTCGCCAGCATCTGCAGGGTTATGGATACGGCTATGGCCGCTATCAGATATTTGTTGCTGAACAGTCCGATCTGAAAGACGGACTTGTCTCTGGACCTGCAGTTGAGTGCGTTGAATATCTGGAACATGGCCAGGGTGGTAAAGCCTAAAGTCTGAGCCCTGTAAATGTCTCCGCCATTCAGCTCCCTTGTGAACACAAAGAGCGTTCCTGCCGCCATGAAAACAGCAACAAACAACACATTTTTCAGGATATCCATATTGATGATGTTTGCCTTGGGGTTTCTGGGTGGCTGGTCCATCACATCCTCTTCTTTGGGCTCCATGGCCAGATTTATTACCAGCAGCCCGTCGGTCACCAGATTAACCCACAGGATCTGCACCGGAGTGAAGATCAGCACATTTATAGCCAGGAATACCAGGGCCACCAGGATGGTGAGGATCTCTCCTGCATTTGTACTGATGAGATATTTTACCACCTTTCTGATATTCTCGAAGATGACCCTGCCCTCTTCCACCGCGTTCACTATGCTCTGAAAGTTGTCGTCCGTCAGAATCATGTCCGCAGTCTCTTTGGTGACATCGGTTCCTGTTATGCCCATGGCGATGCCGATCTCTGCCGCCTTGAGGGCAGGAGCGTCATTGACTCCGTCTCCGGTCATGGCCACGATGTGCCCTATTCTCTGCAGCGATTGAACTATGCGGTGCTTATGCTTGGGAGAGACGCGGGCGAAGACGGAGGTATCCTGAATTAAATCGTCCAGCTCTTCATCGCTCAGGCTGTCCAGGTCCAGCCCGGTAAGAACCTTCGACCCTTCCTCATAGATTCCAATCTCCCTGGCTATGGCCTGTGCGGTTACCTTATGATCTCCCGTGGCCATGGTAACCTTTATTCCCGCTCTCTTGCAAAGCTTTACAGACCTGATGGCCTCAGGCCTGGGTGGATCGATCATACCTGAAAAACCGGAAAAAATCAGATTGCCAGGGCCGTTCTTTTTAAAATTTTCAATCTCTTCCGGGGCAATAGCGACATAGGCCATGGCCAGGACCCTCAGGGCCTCTCCAGCCATCCGGGAGCCGGCCGCAAGATAATCATCCTTTTTCTCCCTGGTGAGGTCCGCAAGTTTTCCATTATCCAAAACACGGGAGCACATATCGAGGATCGTCTCCGGCGCTCCTTTGAGCAGTGCCAGCACCTCTCCTGAAGCAGTGCGGTGAATGGTTGACATGTACCTGTTCTTGGGATCAAAGGGTATCTCGTCGATGCGGGGATAGCTTTCATCAAGCTCGCTCTTCTGCAGACCGGCTTTGGCCGAAGCCACCACCAAAGCGCCCTCAGTCGGGTCTCCCAGTATTTCCCATCTATCATTCTCTTCTTTATGGGTTTTGAGAGAGGCATCATTGCACAGGGCAGCGATCCTAAGAAACATGGCCAGGCTCTCGTCCTCCGATGCCTTCAGCGGCACTTTGTCCAGCTCAAAGCCGCCCTCGGGCTGAAATCCGATCCCTGAGACATCAACCATGCGGCCCGCCAGGAAAATCTTTTGAACCGTCATCTGATTGGTGGTCAGAGTTCCGGTCTTATCAGTGCAAACCGCGGTAACCGACCCCAGCGTCTCCACAGCATCAAGTCTGCGGATGATGGCGTTGCGGCCTGCCATGCGGCTGACTCCCACCGCTAAGGTGACGGTTATGGCTGCGGGAAGGCCCTCGGGGATGGCTGAGACTGCCATGGCCAGTGTAAAGAGAAACAGCTCGATGAGTTCAAATCCCCGCCAAAAACCAACGACCAGTGTCACGCTGCTGGCGAAGAGAGCCAGAATCATCAGTTTCTTGGAGAGATCCAGAGTGCGCCTCTTGAGGGGAGTCTTGGCCTTCTGTGTTTTGGTTATCTGCCGGGCAATCTTTCCCATCTCGCTCTTCATTCCCGTGGCAAATACAGTGGCTTTGCACCTTCCGGATGTAACCACCGTTCCTGCAAAAATGATATTGTCCCTTTCCGCAATGACCATGTCTCCTTCCAGAGTGTCGGCCGTTTTTCTCGCAGGCACCGATTCGCCGGTGAGCATGGATTCATCCACCTCTAAATTGGCCTGCTCGATGATGCGCGAGTCGGCCGGGACCTTTGCACCTGCCTCCAGAAGAATGATGTCGCCAGGAACTACCTCCTGGGATTTGATGCGCATCTCCTGGCAGATTCCCGCCTCCGGGCAATCCCGCAAGACCCTGGCTTCGGCCGACGCCTGGGATCTGAGCGCCAAAATGGCCTCTTCCGCTTTATACTCTTTAAAAAAACCCAGAGCAGTGTTGATGCAAATTACGGCAATTATAACGGCGGCGTCTATCATCTTGTCTGCCAGGAAGGAGATGGCTGCAGCCAGACCGAGGACGGCGATAAGAGGATTTTTCACCTGCTCGATTGCCAGAGCGAGCTTGCTCAGTTTCTTGCCTTCCTCCAGCTCATTGGGGCCGAAAGCCTTGTAGCGTCTGACAGCCTCATCGGAACTCAAGCCCTTCGTGCTGCTATCCAATTTTTGCAGAACCTGGTCAGCGCTCAGGGCATGCCATTTATTTTCAGATTCCGAAGTCATTAATATTATCACCTTATCTTAATAAATATATTTGCTAATATTTATAAATATGCTCAAGTTACATATCTGCGCATCATTCTGTGACTGTTAAAGAAGGAAGCCACCATCCCTATGGAGTTATTCATCATTTTGATCCAGTCGTCTCTCCTATGATAGAACATAGGAATAATTATATGCTCCAGCTTGCCGTAGAAATCCTCCAGTTCTCTCTTCCTGGCCTCTTCATAAGGCAAGTTCTCCCCCGGCTCCGGCCCTATCGCCCAGCCCGTTACTCCCTCTATCTTGATGTCATCTTTTAAAACATTTTTGATCTCAAAGACTTTCTTTATGGCCTCTTTGCCTCTTTCATCACGGGGATGGGCTTTTCCCGCCAGCACCACCTGGATACGGCCTTTGCGATTTGCTCTAACCAGCCTCTCCAGATCTGTGAAGATAAATGCAGTTCTCTTGTATTCTGTAGCTCTTCTGGCAAATCCAAGGGTCAGGGTTTCATAGTCCATATTCACATTTGTCTCTTTGTTTACATAATCGATCAGATTTCTTTTTGCACCCATATGCGCCTTCCAGATTTCGCTATCCGGGCTATTGTTGACCCGAAGAAGCATCTCTGGCTCATTGGCCCAACCGGGCATGTATTTATCGAAGATCTCTTGCAGGCATGGGCAGGTCCAGGTGAAGGAATGAACGCCATTGGTAATGGAGTGAATCTCATAGCCAGGGAACATCTCCATAGATGTCGCCTTATGCCTCTTGGCAACGCCGTTTACATAATTGGAGAGATTCAGCGCCAGGTGAGTCATATTCAAGCTGCCGGCACCTCCAAATCTATTCAGTACATCGGCATCAATAAAATCTCCCAGCAAATCAGATACCAGCTCATAACTAAACTTATCGTGGCCTGCCTTCACCGGTGTATGAGTGGTGAAAACGCTTAGCTCTTTGACGGCCTCAGTGTCCATTGCATGTCTCTTCAATAGTTCCAGGGTGAGCAGGCCGGATTGCCCTTCGTTCAGGTGGTACTTCCTGATCTCATAGCCCAGTGCGTCGAGAATCCTGACACCGCCGATTCCCAGGATTATCTCCTGTTTTAGCCTGTAACTCTCATCTCCTCCATAGAGATGATGGGTAATTGTTCTATCATCCGGGCTGTTTCCTTCCAGGTCTGTGTCCAGGAACAGAACCGGAACCTCTCCGCCGGTAGGGCTTTGCAGACTGTATTGCCACGCCCCGACCCTGACTTCCCTATTTTGTATCTGCACCCTTACCTCTGCCTGCAATCTCACCAGCAAGTCAGAAGGATTCCATTCCATCGAATGCTCAATCTGTCCTCCTTCATAGTCAATTTCCTGGCGGAAATACCCGCGCCTGCTAATGAGTGTGACAGCAACCAGAGGAAGATTCAGGTCTGCACTCGACTTTATTGTATCGCCGGCAAGTGTTCCAAGCCCTCCTGCATAGGTGGGAATGTCGCTCAATAGACCGATCTCCATTGAGAAGTAAACGATCTTCTTTTTCTTCAAGATGCCTGTCATACAGGAAGAGTTCCCTGGGATTTTGTCGGAATTTTTGCCATGCAAATCATCAATATATGGATGGGCATAAATTATTAAAACCTTATCCATTGTTAAAGAGCCCAGAAAAAAAGCGAAGGGCAAAAGAATTTATCTTGTTGGGGTACTGGAGTAGAGAAGACGCCAGACATCAGGCGGGGGATGAATCGTACCCCTGTCATGATTACTTTCGCGACGCTCTAATTGACTTAATATAGTGGAGGCATCTGCAGAAAATTGGGCACTTGGAGTAAGTCCCATGGAGCCCCTTAAGGTCGAAGTGCAGAATAAACACAATCCAAGCAGGAGGGAGCTTGAGTTCCAGGTAAAGCTCAAGGAGAATCCCTGAAGATCCGCCGAAATTTCCTTACCAAAAATCATATCATCGAGTTCTTCAGAATACAGATCTGATGGGAACAACCGAAGACATTCATACAACCTGCGTTTTTTGCGGCTGTGGGTGCGGTCTGGTCCTGCATGTGAATGAAGGACAGATCTTGAAGGCCTCACCGGAGGTTTCACATCCAGTGTCCAAGGGTCGGTTATGCGTCAAGGGCCGCCATGCCTGGGAGTTCCCAGGTCATGAAGACCGCTTGCGTTTCCCTCTGGTCAGGAAGGGCGGGGCACTGGTTAGATCCTCATGGAGAGAGGCCCTGTCCCTTTCCCTCGGCAGACTCAATGAGATCAAAAAAGCCGATCCGGCCTCATTGGGAGTGCTAACCTCGGCCAAGGGCACCAATGAGGAGAACTACTTATTGATGAAGCTGGCGCGCTCGGCCCTTCAGACCAACAATGTAGACAACGTGGCGCGTCTCTGTCACGCCCCTACGGTGGTGGGCCTCACCAGGACTCTTGGCTGCGGAGCAATGACCAACTCCATCCGGAGTATCACCGAGGCTCAATGCATTCTTATGGTCGGATCCAACACCACCGATCACCACACCATGTTTGTCCCTTATGTCAGGCTGGCCAGAAAGCAGGGGGCGAAGATGATCGTGGTTGATCCGCGCCGCACAAGCATGGCCCGCATGGCCGACATTCACCTTGCCCCAAATCCAGGAACCGACCTCGCCTGGATCAATGCCTTTCTCCACGTCATCTTCAAAGAAGGGCTGGAGGATAAAGAGTTCATATCAGGTAGAACCGAAGGGCTGCAGGAGCTGATGCAGGTTGTGGAGAAGTTTTCTCCCGATAAGGCAGAGGCTGTCACCGGCATTCCTGCTGCAAAGATCAGGGAGGCAGCTCTTGCCTATGGGTCAGCAGACCGGGGAGCTATCGCCTATGCCATGGGCATAACCCAGCATAAATCCGGAACTAATAACGTCCAGGGTCTGGCCAACCTGGCCCTGGCCACCGGAAATATAGGACGTGAAGGGACTGGGCTTTATCCTCTGAGAGGCCATCAGAATGTGCAGGGAGCATGTGATATGGGGGCGCTGCCCGGCGTATATACAGGATACCAGCAGGTAGCTGCAGCCAGGGAGAAGTTCGAGAGCGCCTGGGGCCTCTCTCTGCCCGATAAGCCAGGGATGACGGCACTGCAGATGATGCAGGCTGCCAGGGACGGGCAGCTAAAGGGGCTGATCATAGTAGGAGAGAATCCCATGCTCAGCTATCCGAACAGCACTGAGATCAAAAAGGCTCTGGAGTCGCTGGAGTTCCTGCTGGTCTGGGACATATTTCCCACCGAGACCTCCGTGATGGCTGATGTCGTCCTCCCTGGAGCATCATTTGTCGAGAAGGACGGCACTTTTACATCAATGGAACGCAGGGTGCAAAGGGTCAGACAGGCTGTAGCGCCCCCGGGAGAGGCTCAGCCGGAGTGGAAGGTCCTCTCTCAAATGATGCGTTTGTCAGGCCTCTTCGGAGAATACAGCTCCCCGTCCCAGATAATGGATGAGATCGCCTCCCTTACGCCCACATACGGCGGAATCAGCTATTCCAGGCTGGATGCTGTGGGCGGCCTTCAATGGCCGTGTCCTCACCCCGGCCATCCTGGGACGACCATAATGCACGTTCATAGATTCCCAAGGGGCAAAGCCAAATTCAGGCCGGCCGAGTATCAGGACGCCTATGAGACTGCAGACGGCGAATTCCCGTTGCTGCTGATTACGGGGCGAAGCGGCCACAGGTTTCACACTGATACCATGACCAGACGTGCCAATCTGCCGGAGGCGGCATTGCCTGCTCCGGCGGTGGAGATCAATCCTGAGGATGCAGAGAGATTAGGGATAGGTGATGGTGAGGCGGTCATCGTGAAGACGAGGCGGGGTCAAATAGCGATAGGAGCCACTATAACGGATAATGTGCAGCCGGGAACGATATTCATCCCCTTTCATTTCAGCCAGGCACCTGCCAATATCCTTACCGGTTGGGCAGTGGACCAATTGTCAGGAACCCCTGAGCTTAAAGTATCGGCGTCCAAGATAACTAGGGTGCAATGACATCAAGAAGGATGCCAATTATCCTAATTTCCTGCCTGCTTGAGGAATTTGCATGATATGGGATTTGTTGTATGCCGTAATTCCCGCAGTCATCCTGTTCCTCTACGGCATCGAGAATTTCTCGGAAGAGGTGCGGCATGTTGCCGGCGAGCGCTTCAGGACTGTGCTGCAGAATGCGACCAAGACGCCTTTGCGCGGCGCTCTTGCCGGTGCGGCGGTCACGGCCATAGTCCAGTCCAGCACTGCAACCACGATCATATCCATTGGCCTCGTTAACGCAGGAGCAATCTCTTTCATAAATTCCCTGGGCCTGATCATAGGCGCAAACGTAGGAACAACCCTCACCGCCCAGCTTGTTGCCTTCAAATTGACGGCATTCGCCCCGCTATTTGTGATCCTTGGATTTGTCGCCGGCTTGATTCGCGGCCCCTATCGAGCCTATGGCAAGCCGGTCTTTTACTTTGGGCTGGTCTTCTACAGCCTGAATCTGATCTCTTCGATAGTATCCCCATTGCAGGGAAATGCTGAAGTGCTCTCCCTCTTATCCATGACCGACAGCATCTTCGCGGCAATTGTAATCGGCTTTGTCATAACCAACATATTCCAGTCAAGCTCAGTTACCGCCGGCCTTATCGTCGTCATGGCGCAAAGCGGTCTTATCACCTCGGCCCAGGCCATACCGGTTATAATGGGAGCCAATATCGGCACAACGACCACCGGTCTTGTCATCTCCCTCTCCATGAACACGGCGGCAAAGCGATCGGCAGTTGCTCAGTTTTTATTCAACTTCCTGGGTGTACTGCTTTTCCTGCCTTTAATAGGCAATTTTACCATGCTCATCGAAGGCATCGGGGGCACGGAAGCCATGCAGGTGGCAAATGCCCATCTCATCTTTAACTTTGCATCAGCCACCATATTTCTGCTGGCCGTGCGGCCTTTTTCCAGCTTGATCATGAGGCTGCTGCCGCAAAAGGACGGCGAAATAGTGTTTGTTACTGAGCATATCTCCTCAAAGCTTCCTGAAGACATCTCACAGGCCATATCGCTGGTGGAACAGGAGATCGTCCACCTGCTCAAGATCTGTAAGGACATATTTGAGAGCACCATGCAGGTTGCAGCCGGCGAGCATGATATGTGCTCCAGGATTGAGCATTCCAGGGACTATGTCGATTATCTGCACTCTCAGATCATGGCCGCTGTTGTCTCTCTGACCAATCGGGAGATATCCGTGGAAGACGCAGCTCATGTCGCCATTCTGGCGCGGGTATCGGATCTGTGTGGATTGATGGCTCAGCAGATGGTCTCCATGTCCAGAAGCTTCGCATCCATTTATGAGAAAAAAGCAGAACTATCCCCGGACTCTTACAGGGGAATTGAAGATATGGCATCTCCCTGCCGGGAAAACATAGAATATCTTATAAATGCCTTCCCGCAGATGCCGGAAGATGTTGATAGAAATATGCGCTCCAACGATGAGCTTTTGCGCTGGACCCTCAATTGGAACTATAAGACCTACCTCATCAGGCTGGCGGCAAAGAGCACTACCGGCGGCATGTTCTCTGAGATACTCTTCTCTTTTGAGAGAATCGGCTCCATAATTCGTGAACTGAGAAAGACCTGCATATCGATGGGCATCCCCGCTTCCGCACTGAATGTTCCCGATCTCATAAAACCGCCCCATCTGGATGAAGGGGTTGGAGAGGATGATGAGTCGAAAGATTAAAATTTTCGACCGTCAATTGAGAACTTGTTTTTTGCGTATGAATGGTGCTGGAAATGATACTTAAAGCAGTGTTTTTGGGATTGGAAGCAGGAGGCAAAGCAGTTGCCGCAATGAATGTGCAAGACGCTGAGCGCTTGGGAGTTTTAAGCCTCGCGAGGATTACGATTCGGTTTAATGGAGTAGAGCAGGCCGCGATAGTCCATTCTTCCACTGAGCTCATGCAGCCTGGCTGCATAGGGGTCTGCAGAAAGGTTTGGACCGGCCTCGGCCTGAAGGAAGGCTTGGATGTCGAAGTGGAGATAGCTACATTTCCTGATTCGCTTTATTTTATAAGAAACAAGCTGAATAGAAGAAAACTGGCATATGATGAGATTCTGGAGATTGTTGAGGATACCGTCAAAGAAAAGCTGAGCGATGTGGAGATCAGTGCTTTCGTGACCGCCTTGCACAGCTTCGGCCTGGATTTGGACGAGGCAACCAATCTCTCCATGGCCATGTTCAAAACCGGCAGTTCGATGAAACTGGACAGAGAGGTAGTCGTCGACAAGCACTCCATTGGAGGGGTGCCCGGAGACAAGACGACTCTGCTGGTGGTTCCGATTATTGCGGCCTGCGGGCTAACGATACCAAAAACCTCTTCCGGGGCCATCACTTCGCCGGCAGGTACTGCTGATCGGGCTAAAGTCCTTATGCCGGTAGACCTGGATATGGGTGAGATGCAGGAGGTAGTGGTAAAAACCAATGGCTGCATCGTTTGGGGAGGTTCAGTCCATCTTGCCCCAGCCGATGATATCTTTGTAAAGGTCGAATATCCTCTGTCTATAGATCCTCTGCTGCTGCCATCCATTATGAGCAAGAAGAAAGCCGTCGGGGCAAACCTCCTGGTCGTCGACATCCCCTGCGGCAGAGGAGCTAAGGTGAAGACTATCGGTGAGGCGGATCTTCTGGCCAAGGATTTTTTGGAGATCGGCAGCCGCCTGGGAATAAAAGTGAGATGCGCGGTCACCTACGGCGAGCAGCCGATAGGCTACGCGGTAGGTCCTGCTCTGGAGGCGAAGGAGGCCCTGCAAGCTCTGATGGGGAGAGAATCTCCTTTGGACCTGATTGAAAAAGCAACTGATATCGCGGGAATGATCCTGGAGCTGGCAGGAAAAAGCGACGGCAAGAGAATTGCCGCAGAGGCTCTAAGATCCGGAAAGGCTGAGCAGAAGATGAGAGAGATAATTGCGGCGCAGGGAGGAGATCCAAAAATAAGTCCGGAAGAAATCGTTATCGCAGATCACCAATTCACATTCCCATCAAACAGGTCCGGGCATATGCTCTGGATAAATAACTCTTCAGTTGCCGATCTGGCAAGGCTTGCAGGATGCCCGAAGGACTCAGGAGCCGGAATGCTTATCCACAAGAAGATTGGGGACGCTGTGGATAAGGGCGAACCGCTATTCACCATCTTTGCACAGAGAAGCGCCAATCTTCAGCGCGCTCTGGACAGGCTGGACGGTTTAAAGATCATGGGCGTCGGTGATCGGATGGAGATGCTGATTCATGAGGTTAGGGAGAGGCCGGTTATTAAGCGGTCGTTTGCACTGGACCGGTAAGCTTTGCAGAAGAGATGGGATTGAAGGCTCTTCGGCATTTTTTATTTTTTATTGCTGTAGACCTAATTTTCTACAGACCGATCAATGTTGATATGGTTATGATCAGCAAGACCGCAGGTATAGCATATTTTGTGAGGAAGTTCAGAGTGCAGAGCCAGACTTCAGCTGTGCCTGTCATGCCCTTTTGCACATCAGGTTTCATGAACCATTTGAAGATTATGGCTACCAGGAATGCTGCAATTGGCAGTCCCATAGTTCCAACGGTTTCATCCATCAGATCCAGGATTTGCAGTCCCTGGAACCTCAAATCGACCTGACTATAGCTGAGGGCCGGAGCAAGACCTGTGATAATGAGAATTATGGTCAGGATTAAGCTGGCTTTTCTTCTGGTCATTCCCGTCTCGCCAATAATCGATGCCACATTGACCTCCATCATTGAAATTGCCGAGGTGAGCGCAGCAGAGAAGAGCAAGGCAAAGAATGCGATAGAAAAAAAACTGCCGTATGGCATCAATTCAAAGGCTTTTGGCAGGGTGGTAAATGCTAGCTCTGCACCTGCCGTGGGCTGCAGCCCGAAGGTGAATACCAGAGAAAAAATCGCTGTCCCTGCCAGCAGAGCTGCAGCAATGTCGGATATGGTGATGATCAACGCTGATTTCCCTATGTCCGTATTTTCCGGCATATAAGCTCCATAGGTGATGAGGATGCCCATGCCTACCGATAAGGAAAAGAAAGCCTGGCCAAAAGCTGCGCTCCAGACCCCCGGTCTGGCAAGCGCAGAGAAGTCGGGTCGCAGGAAGAAGTCCATGCCCGGCCGAAATCCTGGGAGGCTTAGGCAGAATATCACCAGAACCACCAGGATGACAAATGCCAATGGAATCAGATAGGATACGATCCTCTCAATGCCCTCTCTTACTCCCAGACTTACAATTATTCCGGTGGCAAGCGCCGAGATCAAGAAATAGGCTACCGGCTGCATTGATGAGGTAAAGGCTGAAAAGGCGATATCTCTGCCCAGAAGAGAAAAAGTCAGGTAGGCAAGCGTCCAGCCCATTATTACCAGATAGTAGCTCAGGATCAAGAGGACTATCAGGCAAATGAGCCAGCCAAATATCTTGAGCTTCTCTCCGGCAAGGGCGAAGGAGGAGACCACACTTGATCTCAGGTGTCTTCCCACCGCCATCTCCAAAATCATAAGCGGGACTGCAAAGCAGAGCACCGCCAGAAAGTATGGGACTAAATATGCTCCTCCACCATTCTGCCCTACCACAGATGAGAAGCGCCAGATATTGCCTATGCCCACCGCGGAGCCTACGGCGGCAAGAATAAATCCCAAATTTGAAGACCATCTCTCCAAGTCTCAGGCACCTCCTTTTGCAGCGAAAAAGCCGACGGCTGTCATTAAATAATAAAAAAGAAAATAGACCCTATTTTTCCGATCTGACTATCAAAACAGGGCGGTTGGCGATCTTGGCCGTCTCATAGGTCGTGCTCCCTACAACCATCTGCTGCAGCCAGCCTGCTCCGTGAGAACTCATGGCAATCAATGATGCGTCTTCCCTGTCCGCAAGGGCGGCGATCTCCTGGGCAGCATCTCCTACCTGGACATGAACCTTCACCTTCAGATCAGGCCTCTCAATCTCCCTGGCAATGGCATTCAGCTTGACGGCTGCATCCTTTACTTCAGCATCGATCTGCTCATCGCTCTCTCCACTGGCGACCACATATTGAAGCCCGATTTCACCGACGCCCTTCAAATCTTTGGCAAAAAATATCGTTTTTTCAGCCTGCTCGGAAAAGTCCGTGGGGCAAATTACTTTTGTAAAGAGGCTTCTGCAGAACTGTCCCAGTTTTTCTCCTTCCAGGACTTTGTATCTCATTATCAGGAGATTGGTATGGCCGTAAAGCAGCACATTCCTGGATACATTACCTAAGAATAGGCCGCTCACTCTTCCTTTACCCCTGGCACCCATCATTATCAATGTGGCTTTTTCTTCATCCGCCACTTTCTGTATGGTTCTAGCTATGTCGCCCTCCAATATTGCCTCTACTCGAGTCTTTACATTAAATCGAAGGGCCTGCAGGTATAATTTTTGCTCTTCCAGCATTTTTTCAGCCTTTTGAACCTCAGCCGCGGGATCCCATGCTCGAGATACGGTGGATCTGCGGATCACATGCAAAAGAACCATATCTTTTTCGCCGGGCAGTTCGCTGATACATTCCAGTATCTTTTGGGAGTGCTTGGAGAAGTCGGTTGGAACCAATATTGTTTGACTCATAGCACCCTTCATGCATTTGATCGTTAATTAATTTATCTATCATCTTCGGGAAAATAGATCTCCGCATCGACCATGATGTTCAATCCATGAGACACAAATCAAATCCTACATCCGCGTCGAATTAATCATTCTGCCCGCCAGATCCTTCTCAAGCCCGAGATCCAGTCCACCATTGCTTGCCTCGCCACCTCTCTGTCCATAAGCTCCTTTTCCTGATGGGCGATGTACTCGTTTCTGAAGGAATAGATCCTGTCAACCGTATCCGGCAAATCAGTTCTTGCTGCATCGACAAATGCAGCCTTTACGGCAGAGAATATCCCACCGGGAGGTGTTTTAGGATTTTTGGCATAATCCAGACACCACTTCAAGAGCCCCATGGGCATGACGCCGTCGTTCTCGATCAGCGTCCTCAACAAGTTCTTCTCCTGTTTCCTGTAAAAGCTCTGGTCGCGGGGATGAAGGACGGTGAGGTCAGGCTCAAAGAAGCGCTCCCGTTTCCTGGCGTCTTCCGGAATTGTGGCTTTCAGAGTGGAGATGATGAATGCTTTGGCGGCTTCGATGGCCGGGTGGCGATCTTCAATGCTTTACAGCTTGCCTGCATCTCTAAAAAATAAAATTGTAAAATCTGACCGCAAGTGATATTATGTTAACAAATATCCACTAGACCACGTAATTATGCCAGTAAGATGATCTTCAAGACCAACTTTGCTTTCAAGAAGGGTGCGTATGACGGCGATCATGAACTACTCAGATATCAAGCCAAACACGATCCTGCGAGGGCCGCTATTTCCTGAACCCGTCCAGGTTATCACAGTAATTCCAATGGGGGATGCCATCAAGCTAATTGGAAAGGGGCTAAACACCGGCAAGCTTCATGATCCCATCTTATCCGAAGAGCAACTAATGACCCTGGACTTTACCCCTGAAGAGGAACCATTTGACGGCGATGCCGGAAACTTCCGCCTCGGCGTCGAAGCTATGCGACTCGCCCTAGCCTACGAATATGATCCCTACTTTACCCTGTCTATTGCCAGAGTAGATCCACTGCCCCATCAGCTGGAAGCCGTCTACGACTATTTCCTGAAGCTTCCTCGCATACGCTTCCTCTTAGCAGACGATCCCGGAGCAGGCAAGACTATCATGGCAGGTCTACTAATTAAGGAATTAAAGATCCGTGGCCTGATCAAGCGTATCCTCATCGTCTCTCCTGCCAACCTCACCTTCCAGTGGCAGCGAGAGATGCAGGACAAGTTCAGAGAGCATTTTGAAGTATTGAGAAGCGACATTCTCCGGGCCAACTACGGTTCCAATCCCTGGCAGGAGAGAAACCAGATTGTGACTTCCATGCCCTGGGTCTCCATAATCGAGGATGCCAAAGAGAGCCTTCTGCGCAGCCACTGGGATCTTATCGTTGTGGACGAGGCCCATAAAATGAGTGCCTATAGCCAGGATCACAAGACTCTGGCTTACCAGTTAGGTGAGGCGCTCTCCGACAGAACCGATCATTTACTGCTAATGACGGCAACGCCTCATAAAGGCGATCCGGAAAACTTCAGTCTCTTCTTGCGATTATTGGATAAGGATGTCTACGCCGATATAAAGAGCCTTGAAGAGGCGATGAGGCGGCACGAGGCCCCCTTCTATCTTCGCAGAGTGAAAGAGGCAATGGTCAGCTTCCCAGATCCGGATACAGGTAAGGTCAAGAGTCTTTTCACGAGAAGGCTGGTCAAGACCATCGAATTTGAAATCGACAGCGATGAATGGGATTTGTACAACTCATTGACCGAATATGTTCAGGCGCAGTCAATAAAAGCTGCTCAGGATGACTCAGCCCGCGGACGCGCACTTGGCTTCACGATGGCCATGCTGCAAAGAAGGTTTGCTTCCAGCATCTACGCACTGCGGCGCAGTCTGGAGCGGATTAAGGACAAGCGAGAAAAGGTGCTCAAAGATCCTGAGGGTTATCGTCAGCTGCAAAAGCTCAAGAAAGTACCTGAGGATTATGAAGAATTGCCCGAGGACGAGCAACAAGAGATACTCGATGACCTGGAGAGCGTTGTAGCATCCGTAGATCCAGATGCTCTGAAAGAGGAAATATTCCAGCTTGGCAAGCTAATCGATCTGGCCCGGCTTCTGGAACAGCGTGAAGTTGAATCTAAGCTGCGCAAGTTGAAAGACGTATTAACGGAGCAGGGTGTCTTCAAGGACCCGAAGATGAAGCTGCTCCTATTCACGGAACATAAAGACACTCTTGACTACCTGGCCGGGGATGGAAAGGATGGGCGGCCTCTTGGTAAGCTGAGAGATTGGGGCCTGTCCCTCACCCAGATTCATGGCGGCATGAAGATAGGCGATCGGGACACTCCCGGCACAAGAATAAATGCAGAACGGGCATTCAAAGAGGAGTGCCAGGTAATGGCGGCCACCGAGGCCGCCGGAGAGGGCATTAACCTTCAGTTCTGCTGGTTCATGATCAACTACGACATACCATGGAATCCCATGAGGCTGGAGCAGCGGATGGGTCGTATACACAGGTATGGCCAGGAAAAGGACTGCTTGATCTTGAACTTTGTTTCGACCAAAACCCGTGAAGGCCGAGTGCTCCAGAAACTCTTCGAAAGGATCAAGCAGATCGAGAAAGACCTTGATCCCCAAAACACAGGCAAGGTGTTCAATGTCTTGGGCGAAGTCCTTCCCGCTAACCAGCTTGAGCGGATGTTGCGGGATATGTACGCCAACATCACCTCGGAAGATGCCATCAAGAGCCGCATTATCGAGGAAGTGGACATAGACCGCTTCCGGAAGATTACCGAGCACACTCTTGAGGGGCTGGCAAAGAAGGAGCTGAACCTATCTGCTATCATCGGAAAATCAGAGGAGGCCAAGGAGAGGCGCCTGGTTCCTGAGGTGATAGAAGATTTCTTCCGGAAGGCCGCACCTTTGACCGGCATAACCTTGAAAGAGGTAAAACAAAACCCACATGTCTACAGACCTGGCGGAAAAGTTCCCAGACATCTCTGGCCGATAGGCGAGGCGCAAGAAGGGCAGTATGGCAAACTGGGCAAGGAATACAAGCAGATAGTCTTTGATAAGGCGCTGCTGGCCAAAGACTCCACCGTGGAATGGGTGACACCCGGCCATCCACTATTCGAGGCAGTCAGGGTCTGTGCATTGCGGAAAGTGGAGGCGGACCTGAGAAATGGTGCGATCTTCTTTGACCTTTACAGCAAAGAACCTTCCCGGTTAGATGTGTACTCTGCAGCGGTCAAGGATGGCCGCGGTAATGTCATACATCGACGCATATTCGTGGTCCAGACGGATATGGCCGGCACCATTACCATTCGGCAGCCTACTATCTTCCTGGATCTGATACCCTCAACGATTCAAGCCTCACCTCCGGACGGAAATGGCCTGCCACAGCGCGATCGGATAGAACAGTCCTTGTTCAGTCTGGCGCTCTTGCCTTTCCTGCAAGAGATAAACGCCCAGAGGACAAAGGAGATAGAGACTATCGAGCGCCATATGGAGATCAGCCTCAATGAGCTGATCATCAGGCAGAATGTGATCCTGAGTGAGCTAATTGAAAAGCAGCAAGCGGGCGAGATGGTGCAGCCCATTGCGGCCAGCATGAAATCGACTGAGGATCGTTTGGATGATCTGAATGAGAGGCTGGAGCGGCGCAGGAGAGAGCTAAAGCAGGAGCACAATCTCACCATCTCTGACATCCAGCATCACGGCAGGGCCTGGGTGCTGCCTCACCCGGAGAGAAAGTCACCCGGAATGGTGCAGATGGTCCAAGATGAGGAAGTTGAGAAGATTGCCGTTCAAGCTGTAATCGCTCATGAGGAAGCACGGGGCTGGAGGGTGGAGAGCGTGGAGCAGGACAGCCGGGGTTTTGATCTGATCTCAAGGAAACCCCATTCAGAAGACCCGAAGACCGCCGTGGAAGTAAGGTTCATCGAGGTGAAAGGACGAGCCGGTGTTGGTGAGATCGCCCTGACATCCAACGAGTACAGGACGGCGGAGAGGCTGAAGAATGACTACTGGTTATACGTGGTCTTCAATTGCGCCTCGAAGCCGGAGATTCATCAGGTCCAGGACCCGAGCCGCCTGGGATGGGAACCGCTGATGACGATAGAGCATTATCATGTGGGTGCGGATAGGATTCTTGGGGCCTCCGGATGATTGACTCAAATCGCTTAATGGAGATCGTCAAATCAGGAGAATCACTAGATAGAGAATTCAAATCGGACCGCCGAATGATTAATGACCGGGAGATTTACGAGGAAATCGTAGCGTTTGCGAATACTTCGGGCGGAGTATTACTCATTGGAGTCGAGGATGACGGGACAATAACGGGGGCTAAGCCTAGACATGATAAAACAACTGATCCGCTGAAGCTGCAGTCTGCTATATTCAACAACACGGTGCCGAATATCAATACTCGCATATCGCTTGTGCCCACCGAAAACGGAATTGTCCTCGCCATTGAGGTTGATCAATATCCTGAACCCTGTGCCACAACAGAAGGCAAGTCGCTTCATCGTACTATCAAGGCTGATGGCCAACCCCAGACCGTGCCATTCTACCCAAGAGACCAGAGGTCTCGCCGCGTCGATCTCGGGCTGCTGGACTTTTCTGCTCAGACGATGGAGGATGTGTCTTTTGGGAATCTGGACCCGCTGGAGTTCGAACGGCTCAGGCAGACGATTGTCAGGCTTCGTGGAGACCGGAGCCTTCTTGAGCTTTCCAACGAGGAGATTGCCAAAGCCCTGCGGCTGGTCGAGAGCAAAGACGGGAAACTTGTTCCAAACGTCGCCGGGCTATTGCTCCTGGGAAAAGAGGATGTCCTCAGAGACAAGATCCCTACTCATGCAGTTCATTTCCAGGTCTTCGACGATCAGAGCAATGTCAGGGTAAATGATGTCTTTCGTTATCCTTTAATCCGGCTGCTTTTCGAGGTAGAATCGCGGTTTTCCGCCCGGATCGAGGAGGATGAGGTCTCGGTAGGTTTTTACCGGGTTCCGATTCCAGATTATTCTCGGGACGGCTTTCGAGAGGCGGTTAACAATGCCGTTCTTCACAGGGATTACACGCGAATGGATGCGGTTTACGTGCAGTGGTATCCTGATCATATTACGATTACAAGTCCAGGAGGATTGCCGCCGGGAATCACGATAGACAACATCCTGGTACACGAACCCAAGTCGAAGAATCCTCTTCTCGCGGAGTCTTTCAAGAGGATTGGAATCATCGAGCAGACAGGACGGGGCGTGGACAAGATCTTCATGGGACAATTACGCTACGGTCGGCCTCCACCGGATTATGGGAGAAGCGACATAACCGGAGTCCGGGTCATCCTTAAGGGCGGAGAGGCATCAAAGCGTTTCGCAGCGTTTGTTTATGATAGTGATAGACAGGGTCATCGGCTGACTCTTGAAGAGCTGATACTGCTAAATATTTTGTACCTGGATCAGAGGATTGACTTGATTTCTGCACAGAAGGCCATGCAGACGGATTTCGCAGAAGCGCAAAGCATTCTGGAGGCACTCCGAAGCAATGGGCTGATTGTGGCCAACGAAAAAGGAGATCAGCAGATCTACGAACTCAGTTTAGAGATGCAAAAGAAACTGGGTCTGCCGGTTGCGCCAGCGCGGCTGGACGGTTTTGATCGCATCCGGCAAGAGGAACTGGTACTGGATTATACTTCAGCTCACGGGAAAATAACTCGCGGGGAAGTGGTGCAATTGCTTGGAATATCAGATACAAAAGCGCGGCGCGTCCTGGAGAGGATGAGAGCCGAAAACAAGCTAAAGCAGGAAGGAAAGCCGCCTCGTTGGGTCTATTATGTATCGACGAAATGAGTTTTGATGGATCTGTCGGCAGTCTATAGATTTGACCTATATCATATGAGTCATGACCTTTATGATATAGGTCGTGACCTATAGATTATCGGTCAAGACGTGGAGTCTATGAGTCCATGACAAAGAGGGCTTTGATTCATCTCTCGCTGGCCTGCATCCTACCACTTGATTGGAAACGATTAGCCAAAAAAATAAAAGCGCCCATCCCCCAGTTTTTCGCCGAAGAGAATTTTTGCGCCAGCTCATCGCTCTCGTTCAAGCTGTGAAGGCTGCTGATGGATGGAAACTCAATCATGTAATATCCTCAATCTTGGATAAGTATCTCCCAATTCTTTTATTTATGGATATTTCATGAAGATTATCGAGCCACCCTCTCGGAATTGCAGAACTTCTCCGTGTCCGCAAAGTGCAAGTATATCAAAGTGAAAGTTGATTAGATTTATAATGGCTCCGTACCCCAAGCGCCTCATCGAGGTCGATCTGCCCATCAAGCGCATCAGCGCCCACGCCCGCCGGGAGAAGTCCATCCGCCACGGTCACATCTCCACGCTGCACATCTGGTGGGCGCGCCGCCCGCTTGCGGCCTGCCGGGCCGTGATCTGCGCTGCCCTTTGGCCCGACCCGGCCCAGGAAGACTGCCCGCTCCGCTTCCGGGAGGATGCGACGGCAATCATGGCCCGCTTTTGGAACCCCATTGGCAGGACCGATCTGGACTTTCACGATCCAATGGCGCTGCGAAAAGCCCTGCTGGATTTCATCGCCGACTTCTCTAACTGGGACAACTCCACAGACCAGAGGTACCTGGAGACGGCCCGCGCCCTGACCCAGTCGGCCCATGAGGCCTTGGGAGGCGCGCCCGGCACTCGTCCGCTGGTAGTCGACCCGTTCGCAGGCGGCGGCTCGATACCGCTGGAGGCGCTGCGGGTGGGGGCAGATGCCTTTGCCAGCGACCTGAACCCGGTGGCAGTGCTGCTCAACAAAGTCGTCCTGGAGTACATCCCCAAGTACGGCCAGAAGCTTGCCGACGAGGTTCGCAAATGGGGTGAGTGGATCAGGATCGAGGCAGAGAAGGAGCTGGGCCAGTTCTACCCAAAGGACCCGGATGGGGCTACGCCGATTGCCTACCTCTGGGCGAGGACGGTTAAGTGCGAGGGGCCGGGCTGCGGGGCCGAGGTGCCGCTCATGCGCTCGCTCTGGCTGGCCAAAAAGGGCAATCGTTCGATAGCTTTGAGGATGATTCCCGACAAGGAAAAGAAGCGCGTCGATTTCGAGATAATCCAGGATTTCAAGGCCCAGGATGTGAGCGAGGGCACTGTGCGGCGGGGCTCGGCCACCTGTCCAGTATGCGGTTATACTACGCCCGTGGCCTCGGTGCGAAAGCAGCTCAAGGCCCTTCGGGGTGGCGCAGCCGATGCCAGGCTCTTTTGCGTTGTCTCGACGAGGCCGGGGCAGCAGGGGCGATTCTACCGCCTGCCGACTGAGAGGGACCTAGTGGCCGTGAGAAATGCGGCGGAAGAGCTGGAAAAGAGGAAAGTATCGCACATCGGGGAGCTATCCCTGGTACCGAATGAACCATTGCCGCCACAGGGAACGCTTGGTTTTCGAGTGCAGCTTTACGGCATGGAAGAATGGGGCGATCTCTTCACAACCAGGCAGGCCCTGGCGCTGACCACACTGGCGCGACTGGTGAGGGAAGCGGGGCGGAGGCTGGCTGTGGAGCATGACGCCGGGATGGCGGGGGCGGTGCAGACGTGCTTAGCAATGGCATTGGATCGTCTCTCGGATAGATGTTCAACACTTTGTACATGGGATCCTTCGCCAGCAGCAAGTGGTATCTTACACACCTTTTCAAGACAGGCGCTACCATTCATTTGGGATTTTGCTGAAGGAATGCCTTTAGAACCAAAGTCGGGCGGTTGGCTTCCAGCACTCGAGTGGATCTCACTTATTATAAATCACGAGGCTGAAGATGGGATATACGCGCGATTTTCAGATGTCCAACAAGCCTCTGCCAAATGTCATCCTCTCTCAGATGACGCTGCACAAGTCTTCTTCACAGATCCACCTTACTATGATGCGGTGTCTTATGCTGATCTTTCAGACTTTTTCTATGTCTGGCTAAGGCGGACAATAGGAGACGTTCACTCAGTAATTTTATCTGAACAACTTGCTCCCAAGGACGATGAATGCATACTTGATGAAGTAAAGGGCAAGAATAACGCTTACTTTGAGACGAACATGGCACTGGCCATGGCTGAAGGCCGCCGAATTTTAACTCCAGATGGCATCGGCGTCGTCGTCTTCGCTCACAAGTCAACCAGCGGATGGGAAGCTCTGCTCCAAGCCATGATCAATGCCGGCTGGACCTTCACCGGCTCCTGGCCAATCGATACCGAGATGGGCAATCGTCTCAGGGCTATGAACTCCGCCGCTCTCGCCTCCTCCATCCACCTCGTCTGCCGTCCCCGTGAGAACCCGGACGGCTCGGTCCGAGAAGACGACGTTGGCAACTGGAGCGACGTGCTGGCCGAGCTTCCTCTGCGCATCCACGCATGGCTGCCCGGCCTGGCTGCCGAGGGCGTGGTGGGTGCAGACGCCATCTTCTCCTGCCTGGGGCCGGCCCTGGAGATCTACAGCCGCTACTCCCGCGTGGAGAAGGCCAGCGGCGATGTGGTGGCCCTCAAGGAATACCTGGAAGAGGTCTGGGCGGCGGTCTCCCGTGAGGCTCTGGGCATGATCTTCGAGAGCGGGGACGGCTCGGGCCTGGAGGAAGACGCACGGCTCACGGCCATGTGGCTGTGGACCCTCTCAGCCGGGGCAGATAATGGTGGTAATGATAGTAATAGTAACGAAAGCGAGGGCGAGACTGATGAGGATAAATCGCCCAAAAGCACACTGAAGGGCTTCGTCCTGGAATACGATGCGGCCCGAAAGATCGCCCAGGGCCTGGGCGCACGCATGGAGAACCTGACGACTCTGGTGGAGGTAAAGGGCGACAAGGCCCGGCTCCTTCCCGTCTCAGAGCGCACTTCTTATCTTTTCGGCCAGGGCGTCTCAACGGTTGCCGGAAAAGGACGAACGAAGAAAAAAGAAGAGCAGACCACACTTTCCGGCGTCGTTGCGGGTCCGGCTGAGACGAGCGGCCCGGCGGGCGAACTTTCCCTGCCCGCTCCCGGCTCCACGGTGCTGGACCGGCTGCACCAAGCTATGCTCCTCTTCTCCAATGGCCGGAGCGATGCTCTCAAACGGTTCATCGAAGAGGATATCAGCCAGGATCAGGGGCTCTGGAGCCTGGCTCAGTCGCTGTCGGCTCTTTATCCAGCCGGAAGCGAGGAGCGGCGGTGGGTGGAGGGCGTGCTGACCAGGAAGAAGAGCCTGGGGATGTGATGCAATTGGATTACTTTCGGGGTGCTAGCATCAGATCTATATGGGCATTTAGGAAATGAAAGAGCGATCTGGAGGGGAAAAAGATAATGAGGATTCTGCTGGATAGCAAAATCAATGAGATAACGGAAGATCGCGTTCTTTCGAACAATCTACAAGATCTCTTAGATGTCTTAAAAGGAGTAGGGGCAGAGGTAATTACCGGACCGTTATCTCTGAAAGACTTGGGGAGAGCTGACTTAGTAATCGACTTCTTGGTAACAGAGGATAGAGACCTTCATAAAGAAGCTAGCACAAAAGACTTAGACGACAGAGTTCTTCTGGTCGAAGAAGCACTGCAAATTTTTAATAATTATATAAATAAAGATACCAAAATAGTGCCCCTTCCTTTGAAGCGTGAGTTAGTTCGGAATTTGAATTATGATGATCATATTTTCGACACGCTAAAAGAAGAATATAAGCCGGGGTTCGAAGGCTGGTTTAAAAAGATCTCAAAGGAGGGTCGAAAAAGCTGGGTGTACTATAGGAAAGATGGCACGATAGGAGCAATTCTTATTTATAAATTGGAGACAGAATCAATCGAGGACTCAAAACCGCATCTCCCGGAAAGAAAGAGGCTCAAAGTAGCGATGTTAAAGGTTACGTATATAGAGCACAAAATTGGGGAACTATTTATTAAAATGGCTGTGGATGTTTCGGTTAAGAATAACATCGATGAGATCTATTTAACTCATTTTACTAAACCTAATGACCCTTTAGTCAAATTGATATCCGAATATGGATTCAATAAAATAGCCGTAAAGAATAATGGTGAAGATATCTTCGCTAAAAGGCTAATGGTCGAAGGTGTTGAGTCAAAGAGATTATCTCCAATTAAAATATCCAAAATATTTTATCCTAGTTTTTATGATGGAGATCATGTAAAGAAATTCGTTGTTCCTATTCTTCCCGAGTATCATAACAAGCTGTTTACCGACTTTTCCAGAAGACAGATTACGCTGCCGGAATACGCCGATGAATTCGTTGTTGAAGGAAATACCATAAAGAAAGCTTATCTCTCTCATTCAAATATTAAAAGAATGGGGCGGGGAGATCTTATACTATTTTATAGATCGGAAGATGAGCAAGCCATAACATCCCTCGGCGTCGTAGAAGCAGTATACACGGGCGTAGAAGATGCTGGACAAATACTTCAACTCGTTGGAAAGAGGACCGTCTTCTCCCGTGAAGAAATCTATAAGTGGGTAGAAAGAAGTCCTGTATCAATTTTCCTGTTCAGACATCACTTCCATTTAATGAGGTCCGTGAACCTAGAGAGGCTAATCGATTGGCAAGTGATTAAAGCAGCTCCCCAATCGGTGATGGAAATATCTAGCGAAAAATACGCACAAATAAAAAAAATGGGCGGTATAGATGAACGTTATACTGTCCATTAGGCCGAAATACGCTGAGTTAATATTGAGCGGAGCAAAGAGATATGAGTTTCGCAAATCTATATTTAGTAATAAACATGTTGAAGAAGCTTATATTTATGAAACTTCTCCTATAAAAAAGATAATTGGTGTATTTAATATAGGCAATATAATTAGAGATCGTCCTAAAGATTTATGGGATCAATTAGGGCATCTTTCTGGGATGAATGAAGCTGAGTTTTTTGATTATTTCCAAGATATCAAAATCGGCTTCGCGATAGAAATAAAAAATGTGGAGGTATTCGATGCCCCCTTGGATCCAAAGGAACAAATTCCTGGCTTCAATCCACCTCAATCCTTCTGTTATCTGAAATATTCCCTAGTTCCAGAATGTGTAGCTATAAAAGGCTATATCGAGCCAAGAATATCCTCATCAGGATTAACTTTGCATGATCGTCGATCAGTGGAAAGAAGCCTTCCTGCGAACCGTCCAGTATTACGAGAATGCAGGCCCGCTCCGGGCGGCAGCTCTGGATGAGCGGCTGGCGGACTGGACGGCATGCCTCACAGAGATAGTTGTCCAGACCTGCGATAGCCTGGGCTGGATGTCGGCGGCCAGGGGAAATAAGCTGCATATCCTTCCCGTCCCTCACTCTGAATATCTCACCCTGGACGTGATGGCTTTCGCTCCAACATCAAGCGGAGGCTGGTGCTTTCCGGTCGCAGTCGCTGAGCTGGAGAACAGCCCGGACCAAGAAAGGATCGCTTATTCCCTCTGGAAGGTTCTCTGCGTCAGATCTGATCTGCGAATCGTCTTCTGCTACCGTCGCAGCTTCGCTGACGCACCGACACTGGTCAGCTATCTTGGTCGTGAAGTAGTAAAGGCATTACCTGTTGCGGATCGCCTGAGCCTCAAAGGCGAGACCTGCGTAGTCGTCGGCAGCAGGAATGATTCCGCCACATTCCCTTATGGCTTCTTCAAGTGGTGGCAGCTTGATAAAAACACCGGAAACTTTAACGTTATGTAATCAATATCCGTCCGCGGGAGATTTTGGAAGAATGGCACTTACACCCTGGCATAAATCGGCCACGCCGCGGGAAGATCTGCGCAAAGGCAAACCAATGGACGCAGCCGAATTCGCTGTGAACCTGGATCGAGTCAGGGATGGCAAAGCACCTGATGACTACAAGGACCCAAAACAGTTTTTCGAGAGGACTTACCTCACCAAGAATCTGACCGCACTGGCGGCGGAAGTGCAGCGCCGCTTTTCCGGCATTAGGACGGAAACTTCAGCCGTCTTCAACATGGCCACCCAGTTTGGTGGAGGAAAGACCCACGCCCTAACCCTTCTCTACCATCTTGCCCGAAACGGCCCGGCTGCAAACGGGTGGTCGGGTGTTGACAAGATCCTGGGCCATGCAGGACTAGATAGTGTTCCAGAGGCTGCGACAGCGGTCTTTGTGGGCACTGAATTCGATTCAATAACCGGAAAGGGCGGCAGCGGAACCGGTGAGCCCCTGAGAAAGACGCCCTGGGGTGAGATAGCCTTCCAACTCTCCGGCGCGCAAGGTTTTGCTGTGGTCGAGGAGCATGATCGGCAGAAGATAGCACCGGGCGGAGATGTGATCCGCAGCTTTCTGCCTAAAGACCGGCCTTGCCTTATCCTCATGGACGAGCTGATGAACTATGTCAGCCGAAACCGTGATTCCGGGCTCTCCGATCAGCTTTACAACTTTATCCAGAACCTCACAAACGTAGCCAGCGGCGAGGAAAGAGTTGTCCTGGTGGTCTCCATTCCCGGCTCTCAGATGGAGATGAACGAGGCCGATTTTTCTGACTACAACAGCTTCAAGAAGATCATGGATAAGCACGGCAAAGCGGTGATGATCTCCGCCGAAGCAGAGACCTCAGAGATCATACGCAGAAGGCTGTTCGAGTGGCGTCCTGATGAAATATCCTCTGATGGAAAGATTCGGCTCGGCGCTGAAGCTAAAAAGAACTGCAAAGCTTACGCTGCCTGGGTTAAGGCCCACAGGCATCAAGTTCCCGGCTGGTTTCCAGTCGATCATGCCGAAGAAATGTTTGAGGCGACCTATCCATTTCACCCCATGGTCCTCTCCGTCTTTGAGACGAAATGGCAAGCCCTTCCCAGGTTCCAGAGGACACGCGGTATTCTCCGTCTTCTTGCTCTTTGGGTATCCAAGGTCTATCAAGAAAACTATACCGATGCTCATTCGGACGCCCTGATCGGCCTTGGCACGGCTCCTTTAGACGATCCGATTTTCCGTGCAGCTATCTTCGAGCAGCTCGGTGAGGATCGCCTGGAAGGATCCGTTACGACAGATATTGCAGGACGAAAAGAGGCCCACGCCGTAAGGCTGGACAGTGAGGCCAGCTCTAGCATCAAGAAGGCCCGCCTGCACCGAAAGGTGGCTACTGTCATTCTCTTTGAGTCCAACGGCGGTCAGACACACGGCACAGAGGCCACTCTGCCGGAAATACGCCTGGCAGTGGCCGAGCCGGATCTTGATATCGGAAATATCGAGACAGTATTAGATACGCTTTCCAGCAACTGTTATTACCTGGAGGCTTACGGTACAAGCTACCGATTTGGTCTCCAGATACAGCTACCCAAGATCCATGCCGACCGCAAGGCAAGTGTCCCGAAACTGGAAATTGATGAGTGCTTGAAGAACGCGATAATCAAGGTCTTCAATGAAGGCAATATTATAAAGCCGTTATTCTTCCCGGAGAAAAGCAGCGATATCCAGGATAATCCTGCTCTGGCCCTCATTATCCTTTCTCCTGATCACCGTAGACTGGACAGCGCGACATTAGATCTTGTTGAGTCCATGACCAGAGATCATGGGACCTCTGCCAGGACGTACAAGAGCGCACTGATCTGGTCTATGGTCGATAATGATGCAAGTCTTACAAGCGAAGCTCGTAGTGCCCTTGCCTGGGATAAGATCCATGATGAGGCGGATCAACTGCATCTCAACGAGAGGCAGAATAGAGAAGTAAATGAGAAGATAGGCAAGGCTAAACGAGACCTCAGGGAGGCGGTTTGGAGAAGCTACAAGAACCTCGCCCTCCTTGGAAAGGATAACAGGATCTCCTTGATAGATCTTGGCCTGATTCATTCCAGTGCGGCCAAGACCATTGTGGACCTTTATCTACTACAACTGAGGCAGAAAGACATTATCACGAGCAGCATCAGCCCTAATTTCCTGGTCAAAAACTGGCCCCCTGCTTTTTTGGATTGGTCTACCAAGTCAGTTCGTGATGCATTTTTCGCATCGCCTCTGTTTCCGAGGTTATTGAATCCGGAAGCGGTAAAAGAAGTCATCTCAAAAGGTGTTTCAAATGGGATCTTTGCATATGTTGGCAAGTCTGAAGCAGGTGTTTATGATCCTGTTTATTATAATCGCGGCCTTCTACCAGAAGAGGTAGAAATATCTGAGGAATGGTTCATTGTGAAGGAGCCAAAGCCTCCAGAGCTTCATGCGATCGTTGTATCCCCCAATCAGACAAGCATCAAGCCAGGTGAGGAAGTTACATTTACAGCAATTGGGCTAAGCAAGCAGGGTCTGGAAGTAAAGATAGATGCACTAAACTGGAGTGCGACAGGCGGCACAATCGATGGCAATGGGGTCTTCCAAGCAGGGCAAGAGGAGGATCTCTTCAAGATAACTGCGACCTTGGGAGATGTTAATGGCTCGGCGACTATTAAGGTCAAGAAGCTAAGCCCTCACTGGGACGGAGAAATACCTCATCAAAAGTGGACTCAGTTCTATAACAGGATCTTATCGAAGTTTGCAGTCCGCAAAGGGCTGAAGCTGACGGTAGCCGTGGACATTTTGGATGCCTCTGAGGAAGAAATTGAGGAGATGAGGGCGGCTCTACGTGAATTGGGTCTTGAGGATGAAGTCATAGTGAAATGAGCATGACTTGTAGGATCATTCCTACTCAAAAACTCACATTAGTTGATTAAGCCTGATATTCCTCCACGTCGAAGGGCGGGTCGATGTAGATCAGATCGATCTTTCCCCGGAATTCCTCGAGCAGCGAGGCCATTACCAGCTTATTGTCGCCCCAGATGAGCTTGTTCCGGAAATCATCATGCATGGTGGTCTGCAGCTCGCCAAGAGTTGTCTGGCCGGATGCCAAAGCCTCACTCCTGGGCATGTCCACCGTCTCGATCTTCTGCATGGGCATGGCCGCCCCGGCCACGTCCACGCTGCGACGGCGGCCGTACTCATCGTACTTGCCGTCCCAGACAAGCTCCGTCCTCATCTGGGAGAGAGGATGGGGATTGTCCGGGCCCCAACGGACGGGGTCAGGCAATAGGACGGGGCTCTGGGCTGACGAAGGCGATCGGAAAAGCGACGCAGGACTTCAAAATGAGATTATGGAACTTGAGGCTCAGGGTCAATTACTATTATCCTCCCGATGACGGCTTAGCGGCGGCAAACGGGAAAAAGCTTTTGCATGAAGTGATAGAAATGCGCTTGTACTCAATCAGCGCTCGTTCTTCTCTTCTTCCCAAGGCGTTGCCGATAAGCTGCCGATGTATTGCCGATATTTTGCCGATAAACTATAGCTTCTGGCGCGGCGTGACTGATTTGCCATTTCCAGCCATCCGTCTTCCACCCAAGCCCTGAGAAGGTTCCTGGCCATCCTCTCGGACAAGCCCAGCTCTGCGGCCACCTGGGGAGCTGTGATTGTCTCTTTTCCAGAAAAGAGGCCCAGTACCACTCTAGCTCTGTGATCCAGGCGGCGCAGGGCTTCGGGCATCTCCTCCCTTCCATTCTCAGCGCACTTTTGGGCCCTAATCCTAACGGCCTCAAAAACCTCAGCCAGAGTAGCGATAAAGTATTCCAGCCAGGGCGTGAGGTCTGCCTCGCTTCTGCCGAAGTAGTAATTGTGGTGAGGATGAACTGTAAGGGCCCGGTAATAGCCCTGCAGGTCTCTAGCATAGTGCTCCTCCAGGGAGAAGAAGCCGCCGAGACTGTAGCCGCCTTTATGCAGGACGAAAGTCGCCAGCAAGCGAGCAGTCCTGCCGTTGCCATCGTAGTAAGGGTGAATGGTTACGAACTGATAGTGGACCATGGCGGCGATAATAGGAATGGGAAGCTCGGATCTCTCCGCCTCGGCTGCCCACTGCACCAAAGCTGCAATGAGGGCCGGGACGTCCTTGGCCTCCGGGGGCAGATAGATCAGGCTGCCGGAAATAGAATTACGAATGGCATTCTGGCCATTCCGGTAGGGTGTGGGCCCGGCCCTGGGACCGTTCTCCACCAGAGCATGCAGCTTCTTAATCAGCTCCTCGGTGAGCCGCTTGTTCTTCCTAGCCCACTCTTCCACGCAGAGGAGGGCATTCCAGTAGCATCTAACCTCGGAGACATCCCTCTCCCGGCCGATGATCTCGGCCTGCTCGTCGACAATGACCCGGTGGGCCTCATCCAATGTGAGGCGGTTTCCTTCGATGAAGGTAGAGAAGTGAGCCGCACGCACGCGGGAACGTGCCCGCAGCTCTGCCTCCGCAGCGGGAGAGAGCGGCGTGTGGTCCACCAAAGCCCGGGCCGCCTCGATCTGCATCAGTCCGCGGGCGATGGCCGAGGTGAGAGTGTATTGGGGAGTCCAGGTAAGGGT
>Ga0351889_10007_pt2 | contig 39547 bp, 36 predicted proteins | sample TotcelFGM3001M14_FD_206767 | JGI IMG/M metagenome (GOLD analysis project Ga0351889, IMG submission 206767) | Enriched cells from coal bed in the Powder River Basin, Montana, United States - Total cells FGM rep3 HSBNCT.FGM.300.1.M14 ...
GCCGGGAACTGGAGACGCTGGCTGTTGTTGCGATGCAGCGTCTCATACCCCAAGGCGGGGGAATTTGGAAGCGGAGCCGGCCTGGGGTGTCCCTCCCAGGGCCAGACCCTGCCCGAACCGCGGGCTAGCGCGCCGGGCACTGCTCCCGGCAGCGCCGCCAGGCGGGGATGCATTGCGACCCCAGGCCGCCATCGGCGAGACAGGAGTCGCGCTCGGCGTTGCATTCCCGCAAGCACTGCTCGCGCGGCGTCGGCGGAGGCGGCGGGGGCGGCGGAGGCCGCTGCGCCGTGAAGGTGGTGAGCGGGCCGAGTTCCTGCTCGATCATGCTCATCGGGCTGAAAACGAAGGAGCTGCCGTCGTCAGGCCCTCCCCACAAAATGCCGTGCAGGCTCGCCTGACTGCCGGTCGGCAGGATGGAGAAGACGGGCGAGCCGCTGTCGCCATTGTCCGTCAGCTTGTTCGTCCCGCTCACCCGGCCGACGCGGCTCTGGCACAGCAGCCTGACATCGGTGTCGGCGACATTGACGTCGATGCAGGTCGCGCGCACGTCGCCAAAGGCCCAGCCCGTCGTGCGGCCGACCTTGTTGAGCCTCATGCCCACCACGGAGTCCGGCGTCTCGCTGACGATCAGAAATGTGCTCGGAGAGCCGTTGATCGTCAGCGAGCCGGTATTGTTCGTCGTTCGCGCGATTTCGAAACGCCCGCGGTCGATGCGATAATCGGCGTAGGCGCTGTCGCTGAAGCGGCATTTCCGGCCCGACGGGCACAAGCCGCCGGTGAAGTATGGCGGGTCTCTGTCCTCGTCGCCGATCTTATTGCCGGAAAGCAGCGGATCATTCGGCTGATGGAAATCGTCGTCGTTGCTGACGCCGCGATTCTTGGTGCAGTGAGAATTGGTGATAAAGCCGTCGCGGCCGTTGCGAACGACATTGAATCCGAGCGTGCAGAGCTTGAAGGCGAAAACGCCAGTGTCGATTTCGATCTGAACGCCGGCGGGCACCGGCCGACGTTTATCGCGCAACGAGGCATGGAAACGGATCGGCTGTGTCTCTTCGATGATGAGCGCTTCCAGTGGAACGCCCAGCGATTTCGCCAGAGCTTCGAATCTTTGGCGCGACGGATCGCCGACGACGCCGATGGTCACGCGATTGCGGCGCTCGTCGAGATCGACGAAGACGATCTCCTGGCCGTCGAGCGCCGGGCTGAAGCTCTTCTTCCATTTGGCGAGTTCGACGACGTCGTAGTCGCCCTTGATGATATTCGGTTCTTGAGCACGGCCTTTGGCGGCGGCGTTTTGCGTCAGGAACTCCGCGCCGAGCACGCTGGCGATGGCCGACGTGACCTGCGACCGCGCAGATTTCATCGCGTCCGCGCTGCGCAGTTCCGGCGCGTTTTTCATATAGACCTGCAGCGCGCCCTTCTCGTCGAAATACATGCCGCCGAAACCTGGCGCCTGCTCGCCAATTTTCACGAGCTTGTCGTCGAAGGTGGAGACGGGCGCGGCCGGCGGCGCTGCGGGCGCTTGGTTCTGCTGCGCCATCGCGGCTGTCGCAATCGTCATGGCGAGGGCCACAACAGTTTTCAGCAATAATTTAAGGCCCATCGCGCCCTCCATTAAAATCATGCGCGGCGCGCGAGCGCGTATCGCTCGAGTTCGCCGCTAAATGGCGCCAATATGGACGTCCTTGCCAGCGTAGGACGTACGCGCCAGCACCACGTCGTTTATTTGAATGAGAACTAGAGCGCTGTGCCGCGTTCGGCCACTGGCGTCCACAGCACCTGCTCGATGCGCGCCGCCCCCGTCGCGAGCATCACCAGCCGGTCGAAGCCGAGCGCGACGCCGCAGGCCGGCGGCATCTCAGCCAGAGCGGCGAGAAAATCTTCATCGATCGGATAGGTCTCGCCATAGATGCGGCGCTTCTCCTGCATCTGCGCCTCGAAGCGCCGGCGCTGCTCCGCCGCGTCGGTCAATTCGGCGAAGCCATTGGCGAACTCGACGCCGCAGACATAGAGTTCGAAGCGATCGGCGAAGCGCGGATCGTCGGCGTTGGCGCGGGCGAGCGCCGCCTCGCTCAACGGATAATCCGTCAGAATGGTCGGCCGCTCGCGACCGAGCATAGGCTCGATCTTTTCGGACATGATCTTGCTAAAGAGATCCGACCAGCCGTCGTCTTCGACAACTCTTATGCCGTCGCGGGCGGCGGCGCGCGCCAGCCCGTCGCGGTCGTCGAGCAGCGATTCCAGATCGATGCTGGCGTGGGTCGCAAAGGCCTCGCAGACGCTGATGATCTGCGGTTCCTCGAAGGGATCGCAAACCCGTCCCATCCAGGCGAAGTCCGTCGCGCCCGCCGCCCGCGCCGCGCTCGCCAGCAGTCCGGCGCAGTCCTCCATCAGCCGCAGCGTCGGCGCCTCGGCGCGATACCACTCCAGCATGGTGAATTCCGGATGGTGCAGGGCCGAGCGCTCGCGATTGCGGAAGACCCGCGCAAGCGTGAAAATCCGCTCCTCGCCCGCCGCGAGCAGCTTTTTGCAGGAAAACTCCGGCGAGGTGTGGAGATAGAGCCGGCTCCGCTCGCCACCCGAGCCGATCAGCTCCGTCGCGAAGGCCGAAAGATGCGTTTCATTGCCGCCCGATAGCTGAAGCGCCGCCGTTTCGACCTCGGCGAAGCCTTCCGCGGCGAAGAAGCGTCGGGTGGCGGCGGCGATCGCCGCGCGCGCCTTGAGAAAAGGCTTGCGGTCGGCATAAACATCCCGAGCCCACCAAGGCGACGCGCGCGTCATAAGGCCTCCCGCGAGGCGGGGCCCCGGATTGCCGGCGCGCCCGAAATATGGTCTGACCGCCGTTCATAAACCAAGCCGGCAATAAGGGATATCGACGTGAAAGTCATCGCCAGTTCGATTCGCAAGGGCAATATCATCGAGAGAGATGACGGGCAGCTTTACGTCGTCCTGACCGCCGAAAGTTTTTTCCCCGGCAAGGGCACGCCGACGACGCAGATCGACATGCGCCGCCTCTCGGACGGCGTCAAAACGTCGGACCGCTACAAGACGACCGAACAGGTCGAGCGCGCCTTCGTCGAGGATGAGGATTTCAGCTATCTCTACAATGACGGCGACGGCTATCACTTCATGAATCAGGCGAGCTATGAGCAGATCATCGTGCCCACCGACGTGATCGGCGATCAGGCGCAGTGGCTGCAGGAGGGCATGGTCTGCATCCTGTCGATGTTCAACGGCGTGGCCGTTGGCATTCAGTTGCCGCCGCGCGTGACGCTGGAGATCATGGAGACAGAGCCGGCGATGAAAGGCCAGACTGCGTCTTCATCTTATAAGCCGGCGAAGCTCGCCAATGGCGCGCGCGTGATGGTCCCGCCGCATATTCAGCCGGGCACGCGCGTCGTCATCCAGACCGAGGACGGCGCCTATGTCGAGCGCGCCAAGGATTGAGGGGGCGTAACCCTCTCCCATCGGGAGAGGGTGGTCGCCGGAGGCGACCGGGGTGAGGGGTTTCCCTTACGACGCTTTGTCCGCAACCCCTCACCCGGCTGCTCCGCAGCCACCCTCTCCCTATGGGAGAGGGTTGAAGCGCCCCCTACCCCAGAAATTCCCGCAGCTTCTTTTCCACGCCGGCTTTATCCTTCAGCTCGCATTCCCAGATGGTGAGGGCGCGCCAGCCCTGCGCCGCGAGCGCCGTCTGATGCGCCGCGTCGCGCGCGACGTTTCGCGCGATCTTGGCGCGCCAATAGTCGGCGTTGGCCTTAGGGCTGCGCGCGCCGCGCGGGCACTCATGCCCGTGCCAGAAACAGCCATGGACGAAGATCGCGCGCTTGCGGCCGATGTAGGCGATGTCGGGAGTGCCGGGAACGTCCTTGCGATGCAGCCGATAGAACGGCGCGAAACGCCTCAACATCGTCCGAACGGCGATTTCAGGAGCGGTGTCGCGCCCCTTCACCGCGCGCATGGTGGCGGAGCGCTGGGTGGGTGTTTCAACCAAGGCCTAAAAGCCACTTCACTGCGTCAACAAGCCATCGGAAGTACTCTGCAGCCGACCCGGCAAGTGCTAAGAATTCTGTTGCGTGAGTCTTGATAAAAGTGATTGCTAACAGCAATAAAGCTCCTGCTTCTGGAACAACGTAGTCGGTCAGAATTTTTGCAATAACATTCGACCAAAGATTCTGCGATGTGACCACCGCCAAAAAAGAGCTTCGCTCGGGCGCTTGGCCCTTCCCCGCAAAAGCATTAACCTCGCTTATAGTGTCAGCGCTTGCACCTTCAAGCAGCCCTTCTTGTTTTGCTTGCAGGGCTAAGTGCGTCGAATGCTCACGGAAAGAGGCTATATCTACTTGCGCGCCCCGATATTCCGCCCCTGCCTGCAGGTACGCCTTCCCCTCTGGGGTAAGAGCGACGAGCGTTCCATGCGCAATTCGGAATGCTCGAAGCGATGCGCTTCGTTCAGGATTGAAAGGCGGGTCTTCGCTATCTGGCGCATCTACCGCGTCAATTTGAGCCTCGATTTCCAAGCCTAAAAAATACACCCTTGTAATATCAAGTTCAGCATTCTCCCTTTCGATCTCATTTAGATATTTTGAGATCAGAGGCTTGAGTTTTTGATAGCAGTTGTGCGCGGTACTAAAGCTTTCCTGAAGCCCCACAACCATGCGACGCAGCTCTCGCGTTAACTTTCCGACTGCAGCATAATCAGCGCCATCGCCAGCAGTTCTACCAACCTCGATCGCAAACTTGTTGTCTCGTATTTCGAAACGGGGGCCGCCGTGGTTAGGATCGTTGGTGGGAAGCGCTCCGTAGATCCGCCCTTTTTCGTCCAGCAAACCGGCAATGCGTGCTGCGAAGGCGTGTTCAACAAATTGCAATGCCCCGTTAGGTGATCCTTGAGGACCCAACCTTGCATTGAGGAAATCAATCAATTGCTGAGCGCTACGAACACTACCCCTATTCGTTCTGCCCGCTTCTCCAAGCAAGGACAAAGGGATATCTGCTCCGCAGTTACGGAGAATCTTTTGAACACTCTGGCCGTTTAATCCGCTAATTTGCCCGCCATTTTCTGTCAGCAACGGCTGAAGAGAAAAAGGATAACTCGCAGTCCTCAATCTATTTGAAACGAAAACTAATACGCATAATCGTCCAACGGAGTTGGCCCGATTTACGTTAACAAACTCATCAATTTCATGTGCCTCAATGCTCATGCAGCCAGCTTCTTTCGTTTCGAACGCTTGGGCTGCGCGTGCTTCATACATAATCGTTCGAGCAGTTTTGAGCTAAGATACCTGACAACAGGAACCGCGACTCCATCACCAAGTAAGTGTAAAGAATCTGTGTAACTGGATGGCAATATATAACTGTCATCCACCCCCATCAGACGGGCTGCCTCCCTCGCAGAAACAAGTCTGCTTCTCACGACCTGTGCATCAACAGAAAGCAGGATTTGCCTGCTCGATCCTCCCGCAGGTGTTCTCAAACACCCCGCAGTTCCGTCAAACCGAATCTCGGTTCTCTGAACAGATTTTCCTTGAATATCTTTACGCATTCGCTTGAAAGCTGTTCCCGTTACCGGCTCCCCCAATTTAATCGCCTCAGCCAATCTTATGCGGTGAAGTGGGCCGAGACGAGACAATAAAGCTTGCGTTTGCTCGGGCGAATGCCAAGCAGTGCTAGCTCCCTTCTCTTGAACCACATCGGCAAGACTAGAGTTCCGCAATGGCGGCGCGGGCAGGTTCCACCAGAGCCAGCGGTCTCTCAGGCGATTAGGGAAGCGCTCATAAGCGGCATACAGCGAATTTGTGTGGAAAGGCATCTTTGCGCACTCCTCCGTCAATGACGAAGGAACGAGCGCGTTTTCGTGTATCGCAACGATGAATAATCGCGGGCGCGATTGCGGCACGAACAGCGCGGCGTCGATGACCAGCGCGCCAAATCTGTAGCCCTCTTTCGCCAGCGCCTCGCAGATTTTGGTAAAATCCTTGCCGCCGTGGGAGGTCAACGCGCCGCAGACATTTTCGAGAACGATGAGCGACGGGGCGCGCCCCTCTTGGCGCAGCGCCTTCATCAGCGCCCAGAACGGCCAGAACGTCCCCGATCGCTCGCCGGCCAGTCCAGCGCCGGCGCCGGCGAGCGACAGGTCCTGACAGGGGAAGGACGCCCAGACGAGATCGGCGCGGCCGGGCAACTGCGCTGTGGACAACGCGCGCACGTCGCCGACGTGCAGCGCCTCGCCGCCCCAATTGGCGCGGTAGCTCTCCGCCTTTTTGCGATCGAAGTCATTGGCGAAAAGGCAGCGCCAGCCGTCGCCGAGACCGGCGCGGGCCATGCCGCCGCCGGCGAAGAATTCATAATAGGCAGGCCTATCGTCCATGCGCGATTCGCTCCAAGTGCAGCGTATCCGCCCGGCGCCGCCGCCGCGACCCGAAAAGAAGGGTGACGGCTTTGCGAACGCGCAGCCAGAACACTGTCACATAGGTTTTATGCTTCTGTGATTGGGAAAACTCCCGACCTGCTGGCTGGGCCAACCGGGGGCGCCCGCTTCGCGCAGGCGTTGCCTGACGCATGTGCGCCTGCTCAGCGATGATGGAGTAAATAATGAAAAAGTTCCTGCCTCTCTTAGCGCTGATTTTATCGCCAGCCTTTGCTCATGCGGAGGAGGCCTTCGACTGCAATAAGAAGTTCGACGGCGAAGTCGAATGCAAGGTCAAGAAGGACAAGGTCGCGGTTAAAGCCGTGGCGATCGACGGCGGCGAATGCGCCGCGCCGACCTCCTCGAAGGTCTATGGAAAGGCCATGAAGAAGGGCGACAAGTTCAAGCTGCCCGGCGCGCAGGAGTGTTTTTACGTCAGCGGATTCACCATCACGACGACGGACGGCAAGACCCAGAAGTTTTACGCCTTCTAAAAGGCGATCCACCTGAGCGCGCCGCTGCTCAGGTGGCCACGACCATCACATGCACGGTGGGCTTCTTGCCCCAGACGGACGATACGGCGCCGCGAACGGCGCGCTCGATCGCCTTTGAAACGGCGTCGGCGTCGCGGCGGCGCGGACGGGACAGTCCCTCGAACGCCGCGAAAAGCGCCTCGTCAATGACTTCGCCCATCTCCTCGCCGAATTTGCCGCGTTTCGGCACCCCGGCGAAGACGACGTCCGGATCGCCGACAAGCTCGCCCTTGCGGTCCACGGCGAGCGCGATGGAAATGACGCCGGTGACAGACAGGCGCAAGCGGTCGCGCACGGCCCCGTCGTCTTCGGTCAGGACGACGTCGCCATCCTTCATCAGACGGCCGTGCGGGGCCTTGCCGATAATGCCCGGCGCACCGGGCGCCAGTCGCACGATGTCGCCGTTGCGCGCCGAGACGACTTGCGACACGCCATGCGACTTGGCGAAGGCCGCATGCGCCGTGAGATGATGCGCCTCGCCATGCGCCGGGATGGCGATCTGCGGCCGGATCCATTCGTACATTTGCGTGACTTCGCCGCGCCGCGGATGGCCTGAACAATGCACGAGGTGGTCGTGGTCGGTGATGACCTCGACGCCGATGTCGCAGAGCGCGTTGATGACGCGAAGGACCTCGCGTGCATTTCCGGGAATGACGCGCGACGAAAAGATCACCCGATCGCCGGCGACAAGCTTGATCGCCGGATGTTCGTTCACCGCCGCCCGGGCCATGGCGGCGCGGGTTTCGCCCTGGCTTCCGGTCGCGATGACGACGGTCTTGTCGCGCGGCAAGGTCGGCAGCAATTCGGGCGCGTGAAATCCGGGCAGCCCGTCGAGATAACCGCAGTCTCGCGCGACCTGGATGGCGCGATCCATCGCCCTCCCGGCGACGACGACGGTGCGCCCGCAGGCCTGCGCCGCCTCGCCGATGCCGCGCAGCCGCGCGATATTGGACGCGAAGGTGGTGACCAGCACCCGGCCCGGGGCTTCGGCGATCAGCGTGCGCAACGTGCGCGCGACGTCGGCTTCCGAAAAACTGTCGCCCTCGCGCAGGATGTTGGTCGAGTCGCAGATCAGCGCCGTGACGCCCTCGTCGCCGAGCGCACGGAGCCGCGCCTCGTCGATGCGCGTCCCGACTCCGGGCTGCGGATCGATCTTCCAGTCGCCGGTGTGGACCAGCAGGCCGAGCGGCGTGCGGATCGCGAGCGCATTCGCTTCCGGAATCGAATGCGCCACGGCGACATATTCGACCTGGAACGGATCGAGATCGAGCTTTGCGCCGGCATGCGTCAGCGAGATGTCGATCTTCGGCGCGCCTGGTTCGTTCAACCGCCGCACTTCCAGGAGCCCCGCCGCAAAGGGGGTGGCGAAGACTCGGCATTTGAGCCGCGGCCATAAGGTCGCGAGCCCGCCGATATGATCCTCGTGCGCATGGGTGATGCAAATGCCGACGAGATCGCGCGCGATCTTCTCGACGAAGGCGATGTCGGCGAAGACGAGGTCGACGCCGGGCGCCTCCGGCCCCGGAAAGCCGAGGCCGCAGTCGACCATCAGCCATTTGCGCGCTTTCGGCGGCCCATAGCCATAGAGCGCCATGTTCATGCCAATTTCGCCCAAGCCGCCGAGCGGCACGAAGACGAGGTCTGTTTCCGGCGTCGTCATGCGACGCCTCCCGCCGTGGTCTGGCGCGGACCGAGCGACACGTCGCCCGCCTCGATGACGCGCTCGCCGTCTCGCGTCGCCAAAACAAGCCGGCCGATCGGATCGATGGTCGCGAGGCGCCCCTCGACGTTCTCGCGCGGCAGCTCAACGCGGATATGGGCGCCGAGATAGGCGGCGTCCTTGAGCCAAGCGTCCCGGACGCGGTCGAAGCCCTCGCCGCCGCGCCAAAGATCAAGCGTTTCGACGAGCGCGTCGGACAGATGCGTAAAGAGCGTCGCAGCGTCCGGCGCGTTTGGCCCGATCGACGCCAGCGCACGCGCTTCAAAGGGCAGATCGCGCGGCGCCTCGGCGCAGTTGACGCCAAGGCCGATGATCGCGACCGAGGCTCGCGGCGCGCGCGCATCGCCTGTCGGCACGCCGACATTCTCAAGCAAAATCCCGCCGAGCTTGGCGCCATCGAGCAGGAGATCATTCGGCCATTTCAGCGCGAAGCGGCCAGTGTCCCCCGTCGCGGCGCGCAGGCCGCGGATGGCCGCCACGCCCGCCACGAAGCCAAGCTGCGGCGCCACGGCGGCTTCGCCGAAATCGCCAAGAACAAGGCTCGCATGAAGATTGCCCGGCGGCGAAATCCATTCGCGTCCGAGACGGCCATGGCCGCGCGTCTGCCGCGCGGCGACCACCCATAAAGGTCCGCGCTCGCCCGCCTCGATCAAACGTCGGGCTTCGTCATTGGTCGAATCGACGCTCTCCAGCGCGAGGAGGCGCACGCCGCGGGCGCGCGCCAATGATCCCAACTCCACGCGCGAATTACCTCCCTAGAAAAGCGACTTCGCCGCCGCCGCCGCCGCATCCATGACTGGGGAGGGATAGACCCAAAAGCCAAGCAGCGCCAGCGTGGAAGCGCCAAGCACGGCGCGCAGCGCCATCGGCGCACGGTCGAAGGCCGGCGCCGGCTCATCAAAATACATGACCTTGACGACCCGCAGATAGTAATAGGCCGCGACCGCGCTCGCCAGGACGCCGATGACCGCGAGGCCAAAGAGGCCAGCGTCGACCGCGGCGAGGAGCACGTAATATTTGGCGAAAAAGCCCGCGAGCGGCGGAACGCCGGCAAGCGAGAACATCAGCATCGCCAGGAAGAAGGCCATCCAGCCGTTGGTGCGCGACAGGCCGGCGAGGTCGGAGACATTCTCAACATATCTGCCTTCGACCCGCATCGCGAGAATGGCGGCGAAGGTCCCGAGCGTCATGATCAGATAGATCGTGAGATAGATCGCGACGCCGCGCACGCCCGCCTCGTCGCCCGCAGCGAGACCGATCAGCGCAAAGCCCATATGGCCGATCGACGAATAGGCCATCAGCCGCTTGATGTTCTCCTGTCCGATGGCCGCGAAAGAGCCGAGCAGCATCGAAGCGATGGCGATGAAGATGATGATCTGGCGCCATTGGTCTTTCACGCCTGGAAAGGCGGTGATGACAATGCGCACGGTGATCGCCACCGCCGCCATTTTGGCGGCCGATGCGAAGAAGGCCGTGACCGGCGTCGGCGCGCCCTGATAGACGTCGGGCGTCCACATATGGAACGGCGCCGCCGACATTTTGAAGGCGAGCGCGGCCAGGACGAAGACCAGCCCGAAGATCACGCCGATCGGCGCCGAGGTCGAAACGACCGCCGCGATCCCGGCGAAAGACACCGTTCCGGCGAAGCCGTAGAGCAGCGACGCGCCGTAAAGCATCATGCCGGACGAGAGCGCGCCGAGGACGAAATATTTTAAGCCGGCTTCCGACGACCGCCCGTCGTCGCGCGCAAAGGCCGCCATGACATAGAGCGCCAGCGACATCAGTTCGAGGCCGAGATAGAGCGCGATGAGATTATCGGCCGAAATCAGCAGCAACATGCCGAGCGTCGAGAGCATGATGAGCACCGGATACTCGAATTTCTCGAGCCCGTTGCGTTGCAGCCAGTCGACGGACAGCAGAATCGACACGATCGCGCCGATGAGCGTCAGCGCTTTCATGAAGCGCGAAAACCCGTCGTCGATATAGGCCCCGTCGAAGATGCTCGTGTCGGGCGTGCTCGACAGCGCGATCGCGACCAAGGCGAGGCCCAGAATGCCGACGGCCATTTCGTCGACAAGGCCAAAACCGCGCTCGCCGCGGAAGGCGCCGATGAGGATGAGCGCCATCACGCCGACGGCGAGAATCGTCTCGGGAAGAAAGTGATGCGCGAGTTGAACGAAGAAGGGCATCGTCAGCGATCCGTCATTGGCCAGCGGCCGCGAGCTTAACCGCGTCGATGAGCGCCGTATGGGTCTGGATGAGATTGTCGACCGACGCCTGCGTCGCGTTCAGAATGGCCTGCGGCTGTATGCCGTAGTAAAGCGTGAGCAGAACAAGCGGCGTGAAGATCGCAATCTCGCGCGGCGTCAGATCGGCGATGTTCTTGAGGCTGGCCTTGTCCAAGACCCCGAAGATCACGCGTCGGTAGAGATAGAGCGCGTAAGCCGCAGACAAGACAACGCCGCTCGTCGCGATCAGCGCGACCCAGCTGTTCGCCTGGAACGCGCCGGTCAGCGACAGGAATTCGCCGATGAAGCCCGTCGTTCCCGGCAGGCCGACATTGGCCATGGTGAACAGCATGAACACGAAGGCGTAGAGCGGCATGCGGTTGACGAGGCCGCCATAGGCGGCGATCTCGCGCGTATGCATGCGGTCGTAGATCACGCCGACGCAAAGGAACAGCGCGCCGGCGACGAGGCCGTGCGAGATCATCTGGAAGATCGCGCCCTGCATGCCTTGAGCATTGAGCGTGAAGAGGCCCATCGTGACGAAGCCCATATGCGCGACGGACGAATAGGCGATGAGCTTCTTGATGTCTTCCTGAACCAGCGCGACGAGCGACGTGTAGACGATCGCGATCACGGACAGCGCGTAGATGAGCGGCGCGAAATTGGTCGACGCGTCGGGAAACATCGGCAGCGAGAAGCGGATGAAGCCGTAACCGCCCATCTTCAGCAGAATCGCCGCGAGGATCACGGAGCCCGCCGTCGGCGCCTCGACATGCGCGTCGGGCAGCCAGGTGTGCACCGGCCACATCGGCATTTTCACCGCGAAGGAGGCGAAGAAGGCCAGCCACAGCCAGGTCTGCATCTCCTTGGGGAAGTCGGTATGCAGCAGTACGGTGATGTCGGTCGTGCCGGCCTTGCCGTACATGGCGAGGATCGCGACCAGCATGAGGAGCGAGCCGACGAGCGTGTAGAGAAAGAATTTGAAGCTCGCGTAGACGCGCCGCTTGCCGCCCCAGATCCCGATGATGAGAAACATCGGGATAAGGCCGCCCTCGAAGAAGAGATAGAACAGCACGATGTCGAGCGCGCAGAAGACGCCCACCATCAGGGTCTCGAGCACGAGGAAGGCGATCATATATTCCTTCACGCGCTTCTGGATCGAGTCCCAGGAGGCGAGAATGGCGAAGGGCATCAGGAAGGTCGTCAGTAGCACGAAGGGCATCGAAAAACCGTCGACGCCCAGCTTGTAGACCAGGCCCGAGCCAAGCCAGTTCTTCTGCTCCACGAACTGGAACGCCGCGCTCGTCGTATCGAAGCCGGACCAGATGTAAAGCGACAACGCGAAGGTCGCCAGCGTGGTCGCCAGCGTCGCCCATCGGATATTGCGCAGGCTCGCTTCATCGTCGCCCTTCTGCGTCAGCAGGAAGGCGACGCCGACGAGCGGCAGAAAGGTGACTCCGGAGAGAATGCCGAAACCAAACATCAGCGCAGCCCCCCGGCGATGAAGTATGTGACGACCGCCGCGACGCCGATGAGCATGGCGAAGGCGTAGTGATAGACGTAGCCGGTCTGCAAGCGCACCGCGAGCCTGGCGCCATCGGCGACTCGCGCCGCCACCCCGTCAGGCCCGAGGCCATCGATAATCGCGCCGTCGCCGCCCTTCCAGAACAATCTGCCAAGAGCGAAGGCCGGCCGAACGAACAGGAAGTCGTAGAGCTCGTCGAAATACCATTTGTTGAGCAGGAACCGGTAAAGACGCGGGAAGGTCCTCGCCAGCGCCTGCGCGGTTCCCGGCTTCAGCACATAGAAATAGAGCGCAACGACGAAGCCCAGAGCCATCACTACGGTCGGCGCAAGACCGACGCCGAGCGCCACGTCGTGGAACTCATGGATGATGTGATTGTCGCGGCCGGTGAAGAGAGCGCCTTTCCAGAATTCATCGTAATCATGGCCGATGAAGTATTTGCCAAAGACGATGCCCGCGCCGAGCGCGCCAAGGCCGAGCACCGCCAGCGGCGCCAGCATGACGATCGGCGACTCGTGCGGCGCGTGATGGCCATGGTCGTCGTGGCCATGGTCATGGTCATGGTCATGCGAATGATCCTGATGGGTGTGATCGCCATCCGCATGGGCTAGTTCCGCCGCCGTCGGCTCCTCATCCGCATGGTCCGATTGAGCGGCATGGGCCTTACGGGCGCCAAAGAAGGTCATGAACACCAGCCGCCAGGAATAGAAGGAGGTCAGGCCGGCGGCGGCCACGGTCGCGATAAAGGCGAACATCGCCATGTGATGATGTTCGCTGGCTGCGTAGGCTGCTTCGATGATCGCGTCCTTGGAATAGAAACCGGCGGTGAACGGGAAGCCAGTGAGCGCGAGCGTGCCGATGATCATCATCGCGAAGGTGAAGGGAATATCCTTACGCAGCCCGCCCATGTTGCGCATGTCCTGCTCGTGATGCATGGCGTGGATCACGGAGCCCGCACCCAGGAAGAGCAGCGCCTTGAAGAAGGCGTGGGTGAAAAGATGATAGACGCCGATGCTATAGGCGCCGACGCCTTCCGCAACGAACATATAGCCGAGCTGCGAGCAGGTCGAATAGGCGATGACGCGCTTGATGTCGTTTTGCACGAGGCCGACCGTGGCGGCGAAAATGGCCGTTACCGCCCCGACCAGCGTCACGAATTCGAGAGTCGTGGGCGCATATTCGAAAATCGGCGAAAGGCGGGCCACCATGAAGACGCCGGCCGTCACCATTGTCGCAGCGTGAATGAGCGCCGATACGGGCGTCGGGCCCTCCATCGCGTCCGGCAGCCAGGTGTGCAGCAGGAATTGCGCCGACTTGCCCATCGCGCCGATGAAGAGCAGGAAGGTGGCGAGCGTCAGCGCGTCGAGATCCATGCCGAAGACATGGATCGTCTTGCCGGCAAGCCCCGGGACGGCGGCGAAGACCTCCTCAAAGCCAAGCGACTTCGTCAGCTGGAAGACGAGGAAAATCCCGAGCGCGAAACCAAAGTCGCCGACGCGGTTGACGACGAAGGCCTTGATCGCGGCGGCGTTGGCGGAGGGCTTTTGATACCAGAAGCCGATGAGCAGATAGGACGCGAGACCGACGCCCTCCCAGCCAAAGAACATCTGCACGAGATTGTCGGCCGTCACCAACATCAGCATGGCGAAGGTGAACAGCGACAAATAGGCGAAGAAGCGCGGGCGATCCGGATCCTCGTGCATGTAGCCGATCGAATAAAGATGCACGAGGCTCGACACCGTGTTGACGACGACGAGCATCACCGCCGTCAGCGTGTCGACCCGCAGCGCCCAATCGACCTTGAGGTCGCCCACGGTCATCCAATTGCCGATGATCGGCGCATAGCCGTGATTGTGTCCGAGCGCGACGTCGAAAAAGACGATCCACGACAGCACGGCGCAGATCATCAAGAAGCCCGTCGTGACGAGCTCCGAGGCGCGCACCCCGATCCAAGGTCCGAGCGCGCCTGCGATCAGAAAGCCGGCAAGCGGAAGAAAGACGATGGCGTAAATCATCGCTGAGGTCAGCCCTTCAAGGAATTGATGTCTTCGACGGCGATCGTGCCGCGGTTGCGATAGAAGGTGACGAGAATCGCGAGGCCGATCGCCGCTTCCGCCGCCGCCACGGTGAGCACGAAGAGCGCGAACACCTGACCCGTCAAATCGGCGAGCGACTGCGAGAAGGCGACAAAGTTCAGATTGACCGCAAGCAGGATCAGCTCAACCGACATGAGAATGACGATGATGTTCTTGCGGTTGAGGATGATGCCGGCGACGCCGAGCGTGAACAGGACCGCTGCGACGACGAGGTAATGCGTGAGGCCGATGGTCAGCATGGATGTCCTCGTTAGACGCCGGTCCGGAACGGAACTTTTTTGATCTCGATCACATTTTCGCGCGTGCGCGCGTTCTGCTCGTCGATCTTCTGCCGCTTGATGTTGGGCTTGTGATGGAGCGTCAGCACGATGGCGCCGATCATGGCGGTCAGCAGCACAAGCGCCGACGCCTGAAAGAAGATCACATATTTCGTGTAGAGGATTTGGCCGAGCGCCGCGGTGTTGCTCATTTGCGGAATGATCGGATTGGCGGCGGCGTCCGCGGCCGAGGGCGCCGAACTCCAGCCGAGCGCCACGAAACCCAATTCCGCAAGGACGACGACGCCGACTCCGACGCCAACGGGAAGATATTTGGCGAACCCCTGCTTCAGCTCGGCGAAGTCCACGTCGAGCATCATGACGACGAACAGGAACAGCACCGCGACCGCGCCGACATAGACGACGATCAGGATCATCGCCAGGAATTCCGCGCCGGCGAGCAGAAACAACCCCGCGCCATTGCAGAAGGCGAGGATGAGAAAGAGCACCGAGTGCACCGGATTGCGCGCGAAGATCACGACGCCGGCCGAGGCGATCATGATCGTCGCGAAGAGGTAGAAAAATACGGCCTGCACGTTCTTCGTCCTCTCGAGCGCTGCGCTTTCGCGCCGCTCACATGCGAGCCTGGAGGCTCGCGGTCCAATTCCTGCCCTGGACCGCGAGCCTCCAGGCTCGCAAATCCAATTACCTGTACTGCGCGTCCATCGCGATATTGCGCGCGATCTCGCGCTCCCAGCGGTCGCCGTTCTCGAGCAGACGATCTTTGTTGTAGTAAAGTTCCTCGCGGGTCTCGACCGAGAATTCCGAATTGGGCCCCTCAACGATGGCGTCGACCGGGCAGGCCTCCTGGCAGTAGCCGCAATAGATGCATTTGACCATGTCGATGTCGTAGCGCGTCGTGCGGCGGGTGCCGTCGTTACGGCGCGGTCCGGCTTCGATGGTGATCGCCTGCGCGGGACAGATCGCCTCGCACAGCTTGCAGGCGATGCAGCGCTCCTCGCCATTGGGGTAGCGGCGCAGCGCATGCTCGCCGCGGTAGCGCGGCGACTGCGGATTCTTTTCGTGCGGATAGTTGAGCGTCGCCTTCGGCTTGAAGAAATAGCGCATCGACAGCAGGAATGCGCCGACGAATTCGGTGAGGAAGAGCGACTTGGCGGCTTGATCGAGTTTCATGACGGCCTCAACTGCCTGCCGGTCCCGCCGGCCAGAACTGCAGCACGGCGGCGACGATGACGACCATGGCGAGGGAGATCGGCAGGAAGACTTTCCAGCCCAGACGCATCAGCTGATCGTAGCGATAGCGCGGCACGAAAGCCTTCACCATGGCGAAGAAGAAGAAAAAGAAGCTCACCTTCAGCGTGAACCAGATCACGCCCGGGACATAGGTGAACGGCGCGATTTTGATCGGCGGCAGCCAGCCGCCAAAGAACAGGATCGTCAGCAGCGCGCACATGGTGACGATCGCCACATATTCGGCGAGCATGAACAGAACGTAGGGCGTCGCGGAATATTCGATCATGAAGCCGGCGACGAGCTCCGACTCCGCCTCGACGAGATCGAACGGCGGACGATTGGTCTCGGCGAGCGCCGAAACGAAGAAGATGACGAACATCGGGAAAAGGCGCAGCCAGTACCAGCCGGCCATGCCGTAGGACGTATCCTGCGCATTGACGATGTCGGTCAGATTGAGCGAGCCGGCGCAGAGCAGCACCGTGATGATGACGAAGCCGATCGAGACTTCATAGGACACCATCTGCGCCGCCGAGCGGAGCGCCGACAGGAACGGATATTTCGAGTTCGACGCCCAGCCGCCCATGATGACGCCGTAAACGCCGAGCGAGGACAGTGCGAAAATGTAAAGGATCCCGACGTTGATGTCGCCGACCGCCCAGCCGTCGGCGACCGGAATGACGGCCCAGGCGGCGATCGAGAGCGTCGCCATGATGAAGGGCGCGAACAGGAACACGCCCTTGTTGGCGACGTCCGGAATCACCGGCTCCTTGAGCGCGAACTTGAGAAAGTCCGCGAAGCTCTGCAGAAGCCCCCAGGGTCCGACGACATTCGGTCCGCGGCGCAACTGCACCGCCGCCCAGATTTTGCGGTCCGCGAGGATCACATAGGCCACGTAGATCAGCAACGCGACCGCCAGCAAAACGCTCTTCACGAGCGCGAGAACAAGCGGATACGCGATGAAGAAATCCGAAATGGCGCTCGCCCAACCGTCGCTCACGTCCAAAGCTCCTATTCCGCCGCCTGAGCAAGCCGGCCCTGCGCCAGCGCCGAACATTCCGCCATGATCGCCGACGCGCGGGCGATCGGATTTGTGAAGTAGAAGTTTTGGATCGCCGGTGCGAAGGAATCCTTCATCGCCACGGCGGGATGATTGGCGAGCGCGACGACCTGCGCGTGATCGCCCAGCGCAATCTCATCCAGTTCCGCGAAGTGCGGGTGGGACTCGACGAGCAGCCGGCGCAACGCCGCAAGCGAGTCGAAGGGCAGCGGAGCGCCGAGCGCGCCGGAAAGCGCACGCAGCACCGCCCAATCCTCACGCGCTTCTCCGGGCGGGAAGACGACGCGGAAGGCGCGCTGCACGCGGCCTTCCGTGTTGACGTAAAGCCCGGACTTTTCCGTGTAGGCGGCGCCAGGCAGGATCACGTCGGCGCGATGCGCGCCGCGATCGCCATGCGTGCCGATGTAAACCACGAAGGCGCCGGGTTCGATGGCGATTTCGTCGGCCCCGAGGTTGAAGATGAGATCGAGCGCGCCGGCCTTCGCCATCGCGCGCGCGTCCAATCCGCCAGCGCCCGGCGTGAAGCCGAGATCGAGCGCGCCGACGCGCGCGGCCGCCGTATGCAGGACCGAGAAGCCGTTCCAGCCGTCGCCGAGACCGCCGAGCCTTTGCGCGGCCTGAGCGGCGAGCGTGAGCGCCGCCTCGCCGTCGTCGCGCGCCAGAGCGCCCTGCCCGACGATGACCAGCAGCTTCTCAGCCGGCTTTGCGGAGCGGACGAACTGCAACAGCGATTCCGGGCCGGCCCCGAGATAGTCGTAGTCGTAGGTGAGATCAGCGCGCTCGCCGACAAGCGAGATCTTGAAGTCGCCTCTGAGCCAGCGCTTGCGGAGTCGCGCGTTGAGAACGGGCGCTTCCTTGCGCGGATTGGCGCCGATGATGAGCGCGGCGCCCGCCTGCTCGATCCCTGCGACCGTCGCGTTGAAGAGATATGAGGCCCGACCGAATTTCGGATCGAGTTTGGCGCCGTCCTGACGGCAATCGAGATTGGGCGTTCCAAGCTGCTCGGTGAGAAGCTTCAGCGCGTAGGTCTCTTCGACTGCGGCGAGATCGCCGACGAGCGCGCCGATGCGCGACGCGGACGTCGCCTTCGTTTTGGCGGCGACGGCGGCGAGCGCCTCCTGCCAGGAGGCCGGGCGCAACCGGCCATTCTCGCGAATATAGGGGCGATCGAGGCGCTGCGTCTTGAGACCGTCGACGATCTGGCGCGTCTTGTCGGAAATCCACTCTTCATTCACGAGGTCGTTGATGCGCGGCAGAATGCGCATGACCTCACGGCCGCGCGAGTCGACGCGGATCGCCGAGCCAAGCGCGTCCATCACGTCGATCGTCTCGGTCTTCTGATATTCCCAGGGACGACCACGGAAGCTTTGCGGCTTCGGGAGCAGCGCGCCGACCGGACAAAGATCCGCGACATTGCCCTGCAGCTCCGAGGTCATCGCGCTTTCGAGATAGGTGGTGATCTCCATATCTTCGCCGCGGCCGATCGCGCCCATGTCGCCCGTGCCGGCGACCTCCGCCGTGAAGCGGACGCAACGCGTGCAATGGATGCAGCGGTTCATCTCGGTCTTGACCAGGACGCCGATATATTTGTCCTCGACCGCGCGCTTGTTTTCATGAAAACGCGAGCTGTCGACGCCAAACACCAGCGCCTGATCCTGCAGATCGCATTCGCCGCCCTGATCGCAGATCGGGCAATCCAGCGGATGGTTGATCAGCAGGAACTCCATCACCCCTTCGCGCGCCTTCTTCACCATCGGCGACTTGGTGAGGACTTCCGGCGGCGCGCCGTTCGGACCGGGGCGCAAATCCTTCACCGACATGGCGCATGACGCCTGTGGCTTCGGCGGCCCGCCCTTCACCTCGACGAGGCACATGCGGCAATTGCCGGCGATCGACAGGCGTTCGTGATAGCAAAAGCGCGGAATCTCGGCGCCGGCCTGCTCGCAGGCCTGCAGCAGCGTGAACTCTCCGGGCACGTCCACTTCGACGCCATCGACGAGAATCTTGGTCACTTCGCTCTCTCCGAAGTCTCGATGGGTTCGATCATCACTCGGCCGCCACGCGGATCGGATCGGGATGCGGATTGGCCGCATATTGATCGATGCGCTTCTCGATCACGTCGCGGAAGTGCGTAATGAGTCCCTGGACCGGCCAGGCCGCGGCGTCGCCCAGCGCGCAGATCGTGTGGCCCTCGATCTGCTTCGAGACGTCGAACAGCATGTCGATTTCTCGTCTGTGCGCGCGGCCTTCGACCATGCGTTGCAAAACGCGCCACATCCAGCCGGTGCCCTCGCGGCAGGGCGTGCACTGACCGCAGCTTTCGTGCTTGTAGAAATAGGAGAGACGCGCGATGGCGCGGATGATGTCGGTGGACTTGTCCATGACGATTACCGCCGCCGTGCCAAGGCCGGACTTCAACGCCACCAGGCTGTCGAAATCCATCGGACAGTCGACGATCTCATGCGACGGCACGCAGCGCACCGATGAGCCGCCGGGAATGACCGCGAGCAGATTGTCCCAGCCGCCGCGCACGCCGCCGCAATGCGTCTCGATCAGTTCGCGGAACGAGATCGACATCGCTTCTTCGACATTGCACGGCCGATTGACGTGGCCGGAAATCGAAAAGAGCTTGGTGCCGGCGTTGTTGGGTCTGCCGATGCCGGCGAACCAGGCGGCGCCGCGGCGCAGGATGGTCGGCGCGACGGCGATCGACTCGACGTTATTGACCGTCGTTGGGCAGCCATAGAGACCGACATTGGCCGGGAACGGCGGCTTTAAGCGCGGCATGCCCTTCTTGCCTTCGAGGCTTTCAAGCAGCGCGGTCTCCTCGCCGCAAATATAAGCGCCCGCGCCGTGATGGACGTAAAGATCGAACGGATAGCCGTGGATGTTGTTCTTGCCGATCAGCCGCGCGTCATAGGCTTCGTCAACGGCTTTCTGCAGCGCGATGCGCTCGGCGATGAACTCGCCGCGAATGTAAATGTAACAGGCATGCGCGCCCATGGCGAAGCTCGCGATGAGCGCGCCTTCGACCAGCGTGTGCGGATCGTTGCGCATGATCTCGCGATCCTTGCACGTGCCGGGCTCCGACTCGTCGGCGTTGATGACGAGATAATGCGGCCGCTTGGGATCGATTTCCTTGGGCATGAAGGACCATTTCAGGCCCGTCGAAAACCCGGCGCCGCCGCGCCCGCGCAGACCCGACGCCTTGATCTCATTGATGATCGAGTCGCGGCCCTTGTCGAGCAGCGCCTTGGTGTTGTCCCACTGCCCGCGCTTTCGCGCGCCGGCAAGCGATCTGTCGCCCAGGCCATAAAGATTGGTGAAGATACGATCTGCGTCGGAAAGCATGGTTTTTCCTCTTCCCTCCGCTACTTCGCGCCGTCGCCGTAAAACGACGTCAGGCTCGTGAGCTTGCCAATCGGCTCCGAAGAGACGCGCCCAGTTTGCGAGCCGATCTTCACCGGTCGACCCGCGGCGAGATTGTCGAGAAGCTTCTCGAAATTCTCGGCGGTCAGATCTTCGTAATAGTCGTCGTTGATCTGCACCATCGGCGCGTTGCAGCACGCGCCGAGGCACTCGACCTCGAGCCAGGAAAACAGCCCATCGTCGGTCACGCGCCGCTGAGGGCCGACCCGGCGATGCAGCACGTCAACGATCTCATCCGAGCCGGCGAGCAGGCACGGCGTCGTGCCGCAAAGCTGGATGAAATATTTGCCGACGGGCTCGAGGTTGAACATCGAATAGAAGGTCGCGATTTCGAGCACGCGGATTTTCGCCATGCCGAGCGCGTCCGCGACTTTTTCGATCGCCGCCTGCGACAGCCAATTGTCATGCTGCTTTTGCGCCTGCCACAACGCCGGCACGACCATCGAGGCCTGGCGGCCGTCGGGATATTTGGCGATCTGATGCTCGAGCCACGCCTTGTTCTCGGGCGTGAATTCGAAACTCTCTGTCTGTTTTTCGGCGAGACGACGGACGGACATTAGCGATCGACCTCCCCGAACACGATGTCGAGCGAACCCAGAATCGCCGAGACGTCGGCGAGCATGTGGTTCTTGCAGAGAAAATCCATGGCGGACAAATGCGCGAAGCCCGGCGCGCGAATCTTGCAGCGATAGGGCTTGTCGCCGCCATCAGACACGAGATAGACGCCGAACTCGCCCTTGGGCGCCTCGACCGCGGCGTAGACTTCGCCCTGCGGCACGTGGAAGCCTTCGGTGAAGAGCTTGAAGTGATGGATCAAGGCTTCCATCGAACGCTTCATCTCGCCGCGCGAGGGCGGCGTGATCTTGTGATTGGGCGCCATCACCGGGCCGCGGTTTTCGGCGCGCATCAGCTTTTCGACGCATTGCTTCATGATCGAGGTCGACTGCCGCATCTCTTCCATGCGGATCACGGCGCGGTCGTAGCAATCGCCATGCTTACCGACCGGAATGTCGAACTCCATTTCCTCGTAGCATTCGTAAGGCTGCGCCTTGCGCAGATCCCAGGCGGCGCCCGAGCCGCGCACCATCACCCCCGAGAAACCCCATTTCCAGGCGTCTTCGAGAGAGATGACGCCGATGTCGACGTTGCGCTGCTTGAAGATGCGGTTGCCGATGAAGAGCGTATCGAGATCTTCGAGGACCTTGAGGAACGGATCGCAAAACGCGCCGATATCCTCGACGAGCTGGTCGGGCAAATCGCGCGCGACGCCGCCGGGCCGGAAATAATTGGCGTGCATGCGCGCGCCCGAGGCGCGCTCGTAGAACACCATCAGCTTTTCGCGCTCTTCATAGCCCCACAACGGCGGGGTGAGCGCGCCGACGTCCATCGCCTGCGAGGTGACGTTCAAGAGATGCGACAGGAGGCGGCCGATTTCGGCGTAAAGCACGCGGATGAGCTGGCCGCGGCGCGGAACCTCGACGCCGAGCAGGCGCTCGATGGCGAGACAGAACGCATGCTCCTGATTCATCGGCGCGCAATAGTCGAGCCGATCGAAATAGGGCACGTTCTGCAGATAGGTCCGCGACTCCATCAGCTTTTCGGTGCCGCGATGCAGGAAGCCCACATGCGGGTCGACGCGCTCGACGACTTCGCCGTCGAGCTCGAGGATCAGGCGCAGCACGCCATGCGCCGCCGGATGCTGCGGGCCGAAGTTGATGTTGAAGTTGCGCAGGCCCTGTGATTCGGCCTTCGCTGGCGCGGGGGTTTGATCGTTCATCTCGACGCGCTCACTTGCTCGCCTTCTCGTCGCCGGGAAGGTCGTAGTGCACGCCCTCCCACGGCGACAGGAAATCGAAATTGCGGTATTCCTGGCTGAGCCGAACGGGCTCATAGACGACGCGCTTCTGCTCGTCGTCGTAACGCACCTCGACGAAGCCCGTCATCGGGAAGTCCTTGCGCAGCGGATGACCGTCGAAGCCGTAGTCGGTCATGATGCGGCGCAGATCGGGATGGCCGGAAAAAATCACGCCGAAGAGATCGTAAGTCTCGCGCTCGAACCAGTCCGCGCCGGGATAGAGCGTGACGAGCGAGGCGACAGGCGTTTCTTCCGACGCCGGCGTCTTGATGCGGATACGGCGGTTGTGTTTAGGCGAGAGGAAATGCGCGACGACCTCGAAACGCTCGGCCCGCTGCGGGTAATCGGCCGCCGTCACGTCGATGAAGCACGAGAAAAGGCAGTCGGGGTTGTCGCGCAGATGGGCGGCGACCTCAAGCCAACGCTCGCGCACGACGGTCAGCGTCAGTTCGCCATAGGCGACCTTCACCTCCGTCACCGCGCCGAGCAAGGCGCCGCTGATTTTAGCGCCGAGAGCTTCCAACTCAGCCGACATTCTAAATTCCTTGGCCTGCCGCCATTCCCTCGTCCTTCGAGACGGCGGCTGCGCCGCCTCCTCAGGATGAGCGAATTGCTTGACCCGACCTCATCTTGAGGAGCCCGCGCAAGCGGGCGTCTCGAAGGACGAGGGCGGACAACTCCTCAGTTTCGCGTCGTTAGCGCTCGATCGTGCCCGTGCGCCGGATTTTCTTCTGCAACAGCAGCATGCCGTAGACGAGCGCCTCCGCCGAAGGCGGGCATCCCGGCACATAGATGTCGACCGGAATGATGCGATCGCAGCCGCGCACCACTGAATAGGAATAGTGATAGTAGCCGCCGCCGTTGGCGCAGGAGCCCATCGAGATCACGTAACGCGGCTCCGGCATCTGGTCGTAGACCTTGCGCATCGCCGGCGCCATTTTGTTCGTCAGCGTGCCGGCGATGATGATGCAGTCGGACTGGCGCGGGCTCGCGCGCGGCGCAAAACCGAAGCGCTCCAGATCATAGCGCGGCATCGCCGCTTGGATCATTTCGACGGCGCAGCAGGCGAGACCGAAGGTCATCCACATCAGCGAGCCGGTGCGCGCCCAATTGATGACGTCGTCCGTGGCGGTGACGAAAAATCCCTTGTCGGCGAGTTCGTCGTTGAGATGCAGAAAGAACGGGTCGTCCGAACCGACGGGCTTGCCGGTGCGCGGATCGATCAGTCCCTTGGGCTGCGGCGCGATCAGAGTCTGGCGCACGCCTTCCTTTTCGATCAGTCCCATTCGAGAGCTCCCTTGCGCCACTCGTAGACGAAGCCGACGGTGAGCACGCCCAGGAAGGCCATCATCGACCAGAAGCCGAAGGCGCCCGCTTCCTTGAAGGCCACCGCCCAGGGAAAGAGAAAGGCCACTTCAAGATCGAAGACGATGAAAAGCAGAGAGACGAGATAGAAGCGCACGTCGAATTTCATGCGCGCGTCATTGAAGGGATTGAAGCCGCATTCATAGGCGGAGAGCTTTTCGGGGTCCGGCGCCTTGAACGCAAGCAGGAAGGGCGCAACGAGCAATGCGCCGGCAATCACGGCCGAAAGGGCGATGAAGATCACCAGCGGCAGATATTGTTCGAGCAGCGGCATGAGTCTGGTCCGACTTCGGCGGGGCGAGGGCCGGTCGCGGGAGCGTTTCCTTGGCGTTATTCCTTAGAACGACTCCAGGCCGCGCGTTCCGTAACAAAGGCCATTGTGCAAAGCAAGAGAGGAAGCGCGCCGTCGGCAAATTGGCCGCAGCCTTTTGGCGCGGCGCCTCTACATTGCGCGTCAGTCAATCAGGAGCGGAATGGCGCGCAACAGTCGCCGCGGCCTCGAATTCCTGAAAGCGCGCGGACCGCCGGGCTATGGCTTCGGCGTCTTCGCCCCAGGCGCGCATCTGCCAGTCTTCATCGACATTGGCCGCCTCCCAGGCCTTGCCCGCGTCTATTTCGTGTCGGGCGGTGGCAAGCGCAAGGACCGCGGAGCTCGATAGCGTCGTCATGACGTGCAGCGCCGCGAGCCTGAGCGGCGCGCCGGGGCCCTCTCCCACATAATCGCGCACGGCGCGCGCAAACGCGTCGAGCGCCTCCTGCGGCTGTTCGATGAACATGACGCCTTCGGCGAGCGCGAGCTTGGCGCCAAGCTTCTCGCGCGCGAAGGCGACGAGCGGGTCCCAGGCAGAGGATTGCGCCGCGGCCAGGCTCTCCGGCGCGCCGGCGCGGTAGCAGATGAGGTCGGAGGCGGCATATTTGACGACGTCAGCTTCGACCTCGGCCATTTGCGCCGCCACGCCGTCGAGCGCGGCGTTCATCAGCTTGGTGATCGGCATCGTCGCCGGATTGATCGTCTCGCCTTGATTCGCCCATTCGGCGGCGATCGCGTCCGCCAGCGGCTGTGCGGGCGCGGCCAGCGGACGCCTCGCCGGCGTGTTGACCGGCCGACCGTCGAGGAAAATCCCGTAGCCGCCCTCGACGGGGGCCGCGACCGCTTCCTTATAGAAGCGCTTCGGCAAGGGGCGCGCCGGATCACGCGCGGCCTTCACCGGATCGCGCTCCTCCGGGGGAACGAAGAAATCGGCCTCGAGTCCGGTCGGCTGCTTTGACATTTGTCATTCCTCGCCTGAGGCGCCCCAAGGAACCGCCGCCCGGCCGGGCTTTTCCCTTACGCGTCCGGCGCGTCCTCGATCGGATCATGACGCTTCACGTCGAAGCCGAAAAGCTCCCAGCTCTGTTGCATATGATCGGGCAGCGGCGCGGTCACGTCCAGAATTCCGCCCCTTGGATGCGGCAGGACGAGCCGGCGGGCGAGCAGGTGGAGCTTGCGCTCGAGCCCTTCCGGCACCGCGCGGAGCGGATCACGACGGCGGACCTCGTCCTCGGCGCGATGGCCATATTTGGGGTCGCCGAAAATCGGGTGGCCGATCGCCTCTGCATGGGCGCGCAGCTGATGCGTGCGTCCGGTGAGCGGCTTCATCGACAGCCAGGCGCAGCGCGGCGCAACCTTGTCGACGATCGCGTAATAGGTCAGCGAATGCTGCGCATCGGCCTCGCCATGTTTGGCGACGCGCATTTTTTCGAGGTCTCTTGCGCCGCCTCTGGATTTCTCCATGCCGGCGCCTTTCGCCAGATAGAGCGAGATCCGGCCCTGCGACGGCTTCGGCACGCCTTCGACAAGCGCCCAATAGACCTTCTTGGCCTGCCGGGAGCGGAAAATCTCGCCGAGGTCGGCGGCCATCCGCCGGTTCTTGGCGACGAGCAGCACGCCAGAGGTGTCGCGGTCCAGGCGATGCACGAGCACGGGCCGCGTATCGCCCTTGGCGAGCGATTCCAGCATCCCGTCAATATGCCGCGTCTGGCCAGAGCCGCCCTGCGTCGCCAGCCCATAGGGCTTGTTGAGGACGAGCACATCCTTGTCCTCGAACAGCGTCATGTCGGCGAGCGCCCGCGCGTCCGTGGGGTCGGCGCGTTTCACCGCCGGCGCCGCGGGCGCCTCGATCTTCAAAGGCGGCACCCGAATTTTTTGGCCCTCTTCGAGCCGCGTCGAGGTTTCGACGCGCTTGCCGTCGACCCGCACTTCGCCCTTTCGGCAGATTTTGGCGAGATGGGACAAAGCGAGGGTGGGATAACGTCGCTTGAACCAGCGATCGAGGCGCATCCCCGCCTCGTCCTCGGTGACGACGGCGGTGGAGACGCCGCCCGCGGCGGCGGGCGGCTGCGAATTTGGACTGAGGGACATGGCCGCCTTATCCGCCAAAGCCGCCTCTATGTCGATCAGGATACGGCCGCGGCGCTCGGCGATCCGGGCGCCACACAAAGCCGCACCCACGCCGCCACGGCTTGAAGCGCGCTGTTTCACGCGCCTATGATGCCGAACGATTTTTAGGCGCATCGGCGGCGGAGCGCTTCACAAATGAATAATATGACGACGCGCTCGAACGCGGGCGCGGAATTCGAAAAACGACTCCTGCTCAGGCCCCGCTGGCTGTATCCCGTCGCAACCGCTTCGGTCGTGGGGATATTTTTCGCGTTCTTCGCTTCAGGCGTTTACTGGCCGCAGTCGCTGGTCGTCGACCTTGGCGGCATAAATGCAGACCTCATCCCCGAAGGCGTTTCGCTCGAGGCGGGAGATCCGGCGCCCGAAGGAGATTCGCTGGACGATCCCATGCCGATCGAAACGGCCTCCCTCACCGAGGAGGGGATGGACGAACTGATCCCCGACGAGCCGCCGCCGCCGCTGATCATGGAGCCCGATGCGGCGCCGACGCCCGCCAAAAAACAAAAGGCCGAGAAGAAAGAGAAGGTCGAGAAGCCGAAGAAGGTCGAACAAAAGGCCCGCGAGCGCCGAGAGGCCGCAAACGACGGCCGAGACGCGGCTGAAAACGCCCGGCGCTACGGGCGACCCGGCGGCGCCGGCCAAGGGTCGGGATCGGCGCGCGTCGCCGGCCGTTTCGGATTGCCAGGAGGTAGCGGCGACGCTTCGGGCGCTTCGCAGGCGACCTGTCTTGCTCAAATCTACGCTTCAATTCGCGGACATACGCCCGCCGTGACGAGCCTTGGCCCCGGAACGGTCAATGTCACCTTCTATGTGAATTCCGGCGGCGGCATCTCAGGTATCTCAGCGTCTGGCGGAAGCCCCGCGCATGCGGCGCTGGCGCGGCGCATCGTCGCCGCTTCGCGGGGGCCAAGCGGCTGCGGGGCCGTGTTCGCGCGGCAGGGAATCACGTTTCAATAGCGCTTAACGCCACGAGCATCAGGAGAGCGTTGCAATGGATTTTGCGCCCATGTCATTTGCGCCCATGTCGCCCCTCGGCATGTTCATCTATGCCGGACCTGTCAGTAAACTGGTGATGGCGCTGCTTCTCGCCGCGGCGGTCTGGACCTGGGTGCTCATCATCGACGGCGTCTTTGTTCTGCGGCGTCTTTCCAAGGCGCTGGATCGCGTGCGCGCCGGCGGCGACATTGGCGTCCTATGGCCGGTCGCCGAGGCCGCGCGTGAAGCGTCGCAAGCTGAATTGCCGAACGAAACCATTCATCAAAAGCGCGAACGAGTCCTGCAGCAGATGAACCGCGCCGCGCGCGAATTCATGCTCGACGCCGAAGGCGGGCTCCCGGTTCTGGCCATCGTCGCCTCGGCGGGCCCCTTTGTCGGCCTGTTCGGCACGGTGTGGGGCATTATGTCGAGCTTCTCGGGGATCGCGCAGACTCAAGACACGAGTCTTGCGGTCGTCGCCCCCGGCATCGCGGATGCGCTCGCCGCGACGGCCTATGGACTCGCCGCGGCGATTCCGGCCGCGATCGGCTATAACCGCATGGGCATGGCCTTCGGCGGTCTCAAAGAGAGAATGAGCCGCTACGTCCTGACCTATGCGACGTCGATTGGTTAGCGGCGAAGACGCGCGCCATCTTGGCGGGCATCTTGGCCGGCGAGACGTCCTCATCTAGAGTCGCAGCGTTTCTGTTTTAGCGAGGGCCAGGATGAGCGATCGGTCGACCGAGCAGGCGGCGCTCGAAAGAGCCAATCTTGACGCCCGAATCGCCTTCGTGGCCGCGAGCTTTCTGCTGGCTTACGCCTTTGCGGCGCTTCTCGACCGCGTCGGCGCGCCGGAGCGCTTTGTCGGCGCGGCGCCGCCCTATTTCACCATCCTCGGCCTCGCCACGCTGGGCTTCCTTCTGCATTCGATGCGCGCGTCGGTCTATTACACCGCCGGCCGCGGACTGCCGGCCGCCTATGCCGGCTTCGCCAACGCCGCGGTCGTGATCGCCCTGATGCTGCCTTTCGGCGCACGGCTGGCGGGAGGCAGTTGGGCTGTAGGCGCCGTCGCCGGCGTCTTCATCGGTCTCGCCGCGGCCGGGCTTTACGTCGGGCCGCTGCTGCGTAAAACCGGCGTTTTTTCGATTTCCGAGCTTCTTTGCGCACGTTTTGCAAGCGCCGCGACGCGCGTCGGCTTCATCGGCGCGGTGGCGCTGTCTTCAACGCTGCTTGCCGCCGCCGGCGGCCTGATTGCGGTGAATGCGCTTGTCGAGCACACCGGCGCCAACCGGGGCTTCGCGGCATTTTTGATCGCCGCGGCCAGCCTGATCATTGCCGGTCCTGGCGGACTTTCAGGCGTCATGTGGGCGGCGGCCGCCGCCGCTGGCGTGGCGACGCTGGGCTTTGGCTGGCCGATCGCCGCGCTCAGTCTCCATGACGCGCTGCCGAGCGGTCTGATCTTTGGCGGCGGCGCCTCCGCGGAGGCCGCGAAACTGCTGGAGAGCTGGGGGGTGACGCCAACGCCCATGGGCCTGCCGGTGGAATTCGTCACGACGATCGCCGTGGCGCTCGGGATCGCGACGCTCGCGCCGGTGCTCGCCGCCTCGGTGGCGACCGCCGACGGGCGCAGCGCGCGGCGCGCCGGAGTCTCCGCCCTCTTCTGGAGCGTCGTCATCGCGCTGCTGGCGGCCGCGGCGATCGCCGCTTCGGCGCTGTCGCTCGCCCGGGCCACGGCGGGACAGCCGCCGGAACGTCTGCCGCAAGCAGTCTATCAGGCGAGCGAGCGCGGGCTTCTCAGCGTTTGCGGCTATTACGTGCGCGGGCCGTCGGAGGCTCAGCGGGCCTGCGCGGCAAAGGGATATGCGCCCGGCGCGCCGCTCGCCGCGGAGGAGATTCGACCGATCGACGGCGACTTTCTGCTCGGCGCGCTGCCGCAGGCGGCGGAACTCGGCGCGGCGTCTTCAGGACTTATCGCCTCGGCGCTTGTCGCCCTCGGGCTGGCGCTCGCCACCGCGGGCCTGCAGGCCTGCGCGACAGCCTTTGGCCATGACGCGCTCTATCGGCTGCGCGGCGAGATCGACCTGACGAGCCGGCGTCTCGCCGTCAACCGCGTCACGCTCGTGATCGTGTCGACTCTTGCTTACGTGACGGCCGTCACCGGAGTCTTTACGCCGGGCGCGCTCGTGGCGGCGGCGCTCGCAGTATCGGCCGCCTGCCTCGCGCCGCCGCTCGCCCTGGCCTTTTGGGCGCGGGCGGGCGATCGCGAAGCGCTCGTCGCGCTCTGCGGCGGCGCGGTGGGCCTGTTCAGCGCCTTGGCCGTAGCCGGATCACCCAATCGCATCGAAATCTATGCGCTCTGCGCGCTTGCGGGCATAACGCTTGGCGGCGCGCTTGGACTGTTGTCAGGACTGACCTCGAGAAGTGACAAGCCTGCGGCGCGCGCTTTCATCACCCGCATGTTGCGCGGCGACGCTCAGATGCTTCAGCCCGACAAGGGCGCCTAGGGAAGGTTCCGAAAAAGTTGACGGACTTTTTCGATGGGAGCCTGCTCGAATATTTGATCCCTTTTTTATCGATATCGTGAGCCCTTCGAGTCGCGTGCGCTTTGCATCCGCGCACACGGCCTAAGGAAGCGGCTTTCGGGGAACAAGATGCATGACGCGCGCAAGCCGCCGCTCGGTGAGAAAGGCCAAACTGAACAGCTGCAGGAAGTTTTCCGCCTCGATCAGTTCGAGGCCGATGGATTTCGGCGTCAGAACCTTTCGCGTGCGAAAGATGATGTCCCAGATCGAAAGGACAATTCCATAATTGCTGTCGTGCTCGCTGCGCAGCGTCGAGTGGTGGGCGCGGTGCAGCGACGGCGTGATGATGAAATAGGACAGAATCCTCTCTCCGGGAATCGCGATGTTGGCGTGGTGGAACAGCACAAAGAACATGCGCGTCACTTCGCATAACACCACGACATACGCCGGCGCGCCGATGACGACGGCGCAGATGCATTTCACGACGACCTCCAGCAGTTGATCGAAGACGTGGAAACGCAGCCCGGTCGTGACGTGAAAGCTCTTGTCGCTGTGATGAATCTTGTGAAACAGCCAGAGCGCCTCGGATTTGTGTCCTAGATAGTGCCACGCATACACCGCCAGATCGAACAGCACGAAGCTTGCGATCCATTTCAACGGCGCGTCAGGCAGGCTCGATAGCAGGCCATAGTTCGAATAATTCGAGGCGACGACGAGCAGGCTGGAAACGGACAAGAGATTCATGATCACGTTGTTGATCAGGAAAGCGGAGGTGTTGGTGGAAAATGACGCCTTCAGCCCCGCGCCCGCGAATTTCTTGTAAGGACGGAATTTTTCGATGACGAGCAGGATCGCGAAAAAACCGAATACGGCGATAAGCAACAGCTTCTCGATTTGTGGCGGAGCGCTCATCGCCGACCTCGCTGGTTTGGGATGGGCCGTTTCAAGGCGCGCGGCGACCGCGGCCCAACCAATGAAATAGGCGCCCTAGCCCCCTGAAGACCGCCAATGTTCGCCAAACTGCCGCCGTTTTTAGACGGCGCGGGGGAAGTCGCCTTGATCGCCCTTGTCAGTCGCCGGAAAACGCTTAGCTCGTCTGAGGGAGCCCATCATCTTTCAGGAAGGGCGTCGCATGTTGGGACTTAACGTAAATCTCAAAGGAATGAGCCCGCCCCGCCCGCCAGCCGTCGGCGGCATTGCAAGAACCGTAATTTCACGTCCGCCCGATTTTGCTTTCGACTTTGTCGCGCGCGATTTTTTCCAGAATTATCCGCGATGGTGTCCGCAAGTGGTGGAGCTGGAGCCGAATGGAAGCGCGCCCGTGCGCGTCGGGATGACGGCGCGTCAAGTCACGATGGAACGGGGCATACGCAGCGAGAGCACATTCGAGATCGTGAACCTCGAACGCCCGCGCCTTCTCGCACTGGAAGGAATTTCCGAACCCTTCTCGTCCTCCTACGAATTCGAGTGCGAGTCGCAAGGAACCACGCTGATTTTCACCTTCGAATTGCGCGAGATCGAGTTGTCGATGCGACCCTTCGTCAAATTGATTCGCGCCGCATTGCAGGACGGCGCAGAGCAGATCGTCGAGAACCTTCGGGCGCTTATCGAAACCGGCGCGGCTTCAGCCCAACCCGCCGGCGCATCACAATCAAACTGAGGTCAGCGAAAAATGTTCGTCGTTCAGAAAGATGAAGGGATCATCCCGAAGATTTTGACGCAGATTCTCGATTCATGCGTCAACGGCGTCACGCTGGCGGACCCGGATCAACCCGACGCGCCGATCGTCTATGCGAACAAGGCCTTCGAAAGCATGACCGGCTATGGCCAGGAGGAGATCATCGGCCGCAACTGCCGCTTTCTGCAAGGCGACGACCGGGATCAGGAGGGGCTCGCGCCGCTGCGGGAGGCCATGCGCAAGCATCACCACATCGAAGTGACGCTGCGCAATTATCGGAAAAATGGCGAGTTGTTCTTCAACAAACTCAACATCACGCCGCTACTCGATAGTCGCGGCGCGGTGATCTACTATCTCGGCGTCCAATATGACGTGACCGAGCTTGTTCGCGCCGAAGCGGAAATCAACAGGCTGGACCAGCGACTGAAGGCGCTGGAGAAGGCGTAAGACCTCTATCCATCTCCTGCATTTCTGCTATAAGGCCTCGGCACGCCCCGGTCCGCCGGGGCGGCTCCGTTTTCGCGCGACCCTGCTGGACGACATCCCGGCCTTGGCCGCGGAGCGCGGATCACCCCCGAAAAACAAGGACAATCCGATGTCGATCTCGGCGGAGCGCAAGCAGTCGCTCATCAAGGAATATTCCACCAAGGCGAACGACACGGGCTCGCCCGAGGTGCAGGTGGCGATTCTCACCGAGAGAATCACCAATCTGACCGAACACTTCAAGACCCATGCGAAAGACAATCACTCGCGTCGCGGGCTCCTGAAGCTCGTTTCCCAGCGCCGTCAGCTCCTCGACTATGTGAAGGTGCGGGACGAACCGCGCTACAAGAGCCTGATCGAGCGGCTCGGCATCCGCCGCTAACCAGCTGAGCGAAAGCGGCGCGACGATGCGCCGCTTTCCCCAAGATGGGCGTCCAGAGGGGCGCTCGCCACGACCAACGCGTAAAGTCATGGCAGGATCGCCGGACGCTGCGTCGACGCTTTACGAAACACCGCTGCCGCAGCTTCTCGCCGTCTTGCTCATGACGAACCGCAGGTTCATCGGAGAAAGACCAGCATGTTCCAGATTCACCGCGAAGAACTCGATTGGGCGGGGCGTAAGCTCGTGCTCGAGACCGGCAAGGTCGCCCGGCAGGCCGACGGCGCCGTGATGGCGAGTTGGGGCGAGACCACCGTGCTCGCGACAGTGGTTTCCGCCAAGGCGCCGAAGCCCGGCCTGGACTTCTTCCCGCTCACTGTCAATTATCAGGAAAAAGCCTTCGCGGCGGGCCGTATTCCCGGCGGCTATTTCAAACGGGAGGGGCGCCCGTCGGAGCGCGAGACGCTCCTCTCCCGACTCATCGACCGGCCGATCCGCCCACTGTTTCCCGACGGCTATCGCAATGAGACGCAGGTGGTCATCACCGTGCTGTCGCATGATCTGGAAAACGATCCCGACGTTCTCGCCATGGTCGCGGTCTCAGCGGCGCTGACGCTCTCCGGGGTGCCCTTCATGGGGCCCATCGGCGGCGCGCGCGTCGGCTTGGTCAATGGCGCGCTGAAACTCAATCCGACGATCGAGGAAATGAAGCTTTCCGAGCTCGATCTCTTCGTCGCCGGCACGCAGGACGCCGTGCTGATGGTCGAGTCGGAAGCCAAAGAGCTGTCAGAAGAGATGATGCTCGAGGCCGTGATGACCGGTCATCGCGGCTTTCAGCCGGTGATCGACGCGATCATCCGCCTCGCCGAGCGCGCCGCCAAGGACCCCCGCGACCTCATCATTCCCGACACGACGGAGGTCGCGAGCGCCGTCGCCCAGATCGCCGAAGCCGAGCTGCGCGAAGCCTATAAGCACACTGTCAAGCAGGAGCGTTACGCCGCCGTCGACGCCGTGAAGGCGAAGGTGACCGCCGCGCTCTTCCCGGAAGGCGGCGAAGCCAAGTTCACCAAGGAAGAAGTCGGCGCGGCCTTTAAGGAGCTTCAGGCCAAGGTCGTCCGCTGGAACATTCTCGACACCGGCGTCCGCATCGACGGCCGCGACGTCAAGACCGTGCGCCCGATCGTCTCCGAAGTCGGCGTTCTCCCGCGCACGCATGGCTCGGCGCTCTTCACCCGTGGCGAAACGCAGGCGCTGGTCGTCGCCACCTTGGGCACGGGCGAGGACGAGCAATATGTCGATTCGCTCGAGGGCACCTATAAGGAGCGCTTCCTGCTCCATTACAACTTCCCCCCCTACAGCGTCGGCGAGACCGGCCGCATGGGTTCGCCCGGCCGACGCGAGATCGGCCATGGCAAGCTCGCCTGGCGCGCCATCCGGCCAATGCTGCCGGCCCCCGCGGAGTTCCCCTACACGCTGCGCGTCGTCTCCGAGATCACCGAATCGAACGGCTCCTCGTCGATGGCCACTGTCTGCGGCACGTCGCTCGCGTTGATGGACGCGGGCGTGCCGCTGAAGGCGCCGACCGCCGGCATCGCCATGGGCCTCATCCTCGAGGGCGAGCGCTTCGCGGTGCTCTCCGACATCTTGGGCGATGAGGACCATCTCGGCGACATGGACTTCAAGGTGGCGGGCACGTCGAACGGCGTCACCTCGCTGCAGATGGACATCAAGATCGCCGGGATCACCGAAGAGATCATGCGCGTCGCTCTCGCCCAGGCGCGCGACGGCCGCTTGCATATCCTCGGCGAGATGGCGAAGGCGATCACGGCTTCGCGCGCCGAGCTTGGCGAATTCGCGCCGCGCATCGAGACGTTGAAGATTCCGACCGACAAGATCCGCGACGTGATCGGCACCGGCGGCAAGGTCATTCGCGAGATCGTCGAGAAGACCGGCGCCAAGATCAATATCGAGGACGACGGCACGGTGAAGGTCGCCTCCGCCGACGGCAATTCGATCAAGGCGGCGATCAACTGGATCAAGTCCATCGCCTCTGATCCCGAGGTCGGCTTGATCTACGAGGGCACAGTGGTGAAAACCGCGGACTTTGGCGCCTTCGTCAACTTCTTCGGCGCCAAGGACGGCCTCGTTCACATCTCGCAGCTTTCCAAGCAGCGCGTGAACAAGACGACCGACGTCGTGAAGGAAGGCGACCGCGTGAAGGTCAAACTCCTCGGCTTCGACGACCGCGGCAAGGTCCGCCTCTCGATGCGCGTCGTCGATCAGGAGACCGGCGAAGACCTCGAGGCCAAGGAAAAGGCCGAAGCCGTCGCGGCGAACGGCGGAGAATAGGACATTCACCGGGCGGCTTTTCGAAGCCGCCCGTTTTTTTTCGCGCGGAAACGGACGCGCGAATTCACGAAAATTATCCGCGCGCCGCCGCCGCCCGCAGCGTGATTTAAGCGCGCTCGCGCTCCGCGCCTGCTTGCCGAGCCCGCGTCGCGCCCTGTCTATAGGGTTGAACGCAGCGACGGGGGCGGACATGAACGAGGAGCTTGAAGCGGCGGCGCTCGTCGATCAGGATCAGAACCTCTCGATTGACGTTTTTGTTCTCGCCAGACTCGCCGTCACGCTTGCGTTTCTCTCCGCCGCGATTCTGATCTCTAAGCCATTTCTGCCGGCGCTCACCTGGGCGCTTGTGCTCGCGGTTGTGTTCATTGCTCCGCATCGCCTGCTGGAGCGTTTCCTGCCGCCCTCCCTTGCCGCCGCCGCATCCATGCTGATCGTCGGGCTCGTCGTCGTTGGACCGCTGCTGCTGGTGATCGAACGGCTCGTCAGCGAGGCCGCCGCAGGCGTCGATTACGTTCAGAAAGCGGTGCAGCAAGGCGACTGGCAAACGATGCTCGACGGGCATCCTTGGCTCGGCGGTTTCCAAAGCTGGATCGCACGCAGGTTCGATCTGCAAGCGACGTTCTCGCAGCTGGGCGGCTTTGTCACCAATATGGCCGCAAACTTTCTGCGCGCGTCTACCGGTCAGATCATCACCACTCTTCTGGCCTTCTACCTCCTCTTCTTTTTCCTGCGCGACCGCGCCGTGGCGCTGCAGACGCTGGCGCGATTGTCGCCCTTCTCGAACATCGAAACCGGCAAGATCATCGTGCGCGTGCGCGATACGATCCATGCAATCCTCTTTGGCACGCTGGCGGTGGCGGCGCTGCAAGGCCTGCTTGGCGGATTCATGTTCTGGGTGCTGGATTTCAATTCGCCGGTGCTATGGGGGTTGATCATGGGGCTTGTCTCGATCGTGCCGGTGCTCGGCTCTTTCATCATTTGGATTCCGGCGACGATTTACCTTTTGATCGAGGACCGTTGGGTCGAGGCCATCATTCTCGGGCTGTGGGGCGGCGTGGTGATCTCCAGCATCGACAATCTGGTTCGACCGCTGCTCATCGGCGACAGCTTGCGGCTCCATACGGTGCCCGCGTTCATCGCCATGCTCGGCGGCCTTCAATTGTTCGGCGCTTCGGGCATCGTCCTTGGCCCCATCGTTATGGCGCTCAGTCCGTTGCTGCTGGAATTCTGGCGTCGCCGCGTCGGACCCGATCAGCCGGCTTAGCCTCAGCCTGCGGGAACTACGTCAGCGCGCGTTCCAGCGCTGCGGCCAGCGCCGGTTCGTCGGCTTCAAGCACGCTGGCGTTCTGCGTGTAGATCAGAAAGCAGCGCAGCCGCTTGCCGGGGAAGAGCGGCGCGATCGCGGCGCGATAGAGCGCGAGCTGGCGCAAATGCGCATCTTCGAGCTTGACGCGCGGCCGTCCCGTCTTGAATTCGGCGATGAGCGCCTCGGTCGCCGTTTCGGCAAGGCGGTCGATTCGCCCCGCGACGACGGCTCCGTTTTCGAGCGTCGCGACGATGTCGACCTCAGGAGTCGAGTCTGGGCCAAAGAGCGGCGCGAGACGCGGATCGGCGAGAACCGCGAGCGCCGACTGCGCTAGCGCCTCTCGCCTGTCTTCGACCAGAAAGCCGCCACGCGCCGCAAGGAAGCGCCGCGCCGCGCTTTGCCGATCGTCTGGCGCGCAGGCCGGCAGATGCTGCAGCAGCGCATGGACGAGACGGCCGTGCAGCAGACGTTCCGCTTCGCCTCGGAGCGCAGCCACGCCGTCCGCGCCATTGGCGATGAGGTCTGCGCCAGCCAGCGCGCTCGAGGGACGCAGCGGCGGCGCCGGCGCAACTTCGGGCCGCGCCTTGGTCCTCGCGAAGGCCGGAATGTCCACGGCGTCGGTCCGCAGCGCTCTTCTCGCAAGATCGAAGCGCGGCGGAACCGCGCCGCGGCGCAGAATCGTCGATGTCGTATCGAGGGGGTCGGGCACAATCTCGCAATTGGGTTCGAGCGCGTCGCGTACGGCGTCGTACCAGCAGCCGTCAGCGCGCCCGCTCACGCCGTGAGCGCCACAAATGTAAAGCCGCTCCTCGGCGCGCGTCAGCGCGACATAAAGCAGGCGCTGGCTTTCCTCGCGCTCGCCGCGCCGATGCGCCTCGCGCGCCTGGTGGAGGGCGATCGGGTCGCTGTCCTTGCCGATCGACCAGAGGAGCGCCGCTTCGTCAGTCTCGCCGAGCGCATAGAGCTTCGGATCATGCTTGCCGGCGGACGCCCCGCAGGTGTCTGGCAAAAACACGATCTTCGCCTCCAGACCCTTCGCGGCATGAGCGGTCATCACCCGCACGGAGCCGCCGGCCGATTCCATGTCGCGCTTGATCGAAAGATCGAGCGACTCGGCCATCGCCAGGAAGGCGGTCAGCGATGGCGGCTGTTCGCGCTCGAAACTCGCGGCAAGCTTCAGGAATTCGTCGATAGCGTCCTCGGCTTCGCCCCCAAGCCTCGCCATGAGCTGCGCGCGTACGCCGTCAGTCCCGAGAATGCTGCTGTAAAAATCGAACGGCGCCAGAGCCGCAGCGTCGCGTCGTAAGCGTTGCAGCCGCGCCGCGGCCTCCCGGCAGCGCGCGTCTTCGGACTGCTCAAGCGCTTCGATCAGTGACGCGCGACGGCCTGGCGCGAGCGCGATGAGATCGTCGTCGTCGAAGCCAAAGAATGGCGACTTCAACACGCACGCCAGCGTCAGATCGTCTTGCGGCAACAGCGCGGCGCGTCCAAGCGCGACGAGATCATGGACGGCGATATGGTCGGCGAGGTTGAGCCGGTCGGCGCCCGCGACGGGGACATGTTCGCTTTTCAGAGCGCGAATGATCGCCTCGAAGAGCGGACCCCGCTTGCGCACCAGAACCAGTATGTCGCTAGGTTCGACGGGACGCAGCGCGCCGCCGTCTTCGACGCATTCGCCGCTCTGCGGCGCAAGCAGCGCTCTAACCTTGCGCGCCAGTCTTTCCGCCAGACGCTCATTGGGGTCGCTCGCGTCGACATAGTCGACCGGCAGGCGCCAATCGCTCGGGTCCTGCGCTTTTTCCGCGCCGATCGGCTCCCAGATCTCGATGAGCGCCGCGACATCGGATTTCCACGCCTCATGCCTTGGCGCCGGCTCCTGCGGATCGCAGCACAGGCCGAGGCGATTCTGTTCGATCGCGAAAATGTCATCGACGGCCTGCAGGACGCCGGGCGATGAGCGGAAGGATTGGGTGAGCGTCACCGCTTCGAAGCGGCGTTCGACGCATTCGAACCGTCGGCGAAACTCGCGCCGCATCGCATCGAACCATTCAGGCTTCGCGCCTTGAAAGGAAAAGATCGACTGCTTCTCGTCGCCGACCGCAAAAAAACTGCGCGGCGGGCCGCCCCTCGCTTCGCGCGCGCTGGCGCCTGCGCAAAATTCGTCAGCGATCGCCGCCAATATGTCCCACTGCGCCGGACTCGTATCCTGCGCCTCATCGAGCAGGATGTGGTCAATCTGCGCGTCGAGCTTATAGAGCACCCAGGACGGGCTCGAACGATGAAGCAGGCGGCGCGCGCCCTCGATCAGATCGTCATAGTCGAGTAATCCCCGACGTCTTTTGGCATGCTCATATTCGCCAAGAATGGCGTCGCCGAGAACATGCAGCGCCAGCGAGCGTTCGGCCGCGGCCGCGGCCTTGCGCTTTTCGATGAGCGTGACGAGTCTGTCGCGCTCAGCCTCCATGCGCACAAGAAGCTGTGGCTCGCATTTGGCGAGACCGCTGGTGACAATTCTTGTCTTGCCGATCCCCCGCGGATCGCCGTCTGTTTTGAAGAATGCTGCGAGATAGCTCTCGATACAGTCCGGATGCGGGGCAAGAGCGGCTGCGGTCTCAAGTGAATCGGCGAGTTTGCCGTCATTGGTCGAACCGTCGCGCAGCATTTTGGCCAGCGTCGGCCACTCGGACGGCGGCTCCCCGTCCTCGATGATCGACGCTTCGATTCGCGCCAGCGTTTCATCTGTCGTCAAACCAAGCGCAGCAAAGACACGCGCCTCATAATCGTCCTGCTCGCGCATGCGCGCGATCTCTTGACGGTGATGCAGCAATTCTTCGCAGAGCGCGTCGAATCCCGCGGCCGTGGTCTCACGGGCGACAAGCTCCAGCGCTTTTCGCAGCGATCCATTGTCTCGCGTGGCCGCCTCGAGCGCGCGCCGGCGCGCTGCGTCCATCAGCTCGGCGCGCTCCAGATCGTCGACGACGCGGAAGGACGCCGGAACATTGGCTTCGAAAGGAAAGATGTGCAGCAGCTTTTCGCAGAAGGCGTGGATCGTCTGGATCTTGAGGCCGCCGGGCGTCTCGACGGCGCGCGCGAAAAGCCGCCGGGCGAAATCAAGATCGATGCGCGATTCGACCGTCGCGCCCATCTGAGCGATTTCATTGGCCAGCGTCGCATCGTCGAGCGTCGCCCAGCGCGCGAGCGCCTCGAAAACGCGAGAGCCCATATTGGCCGCGGCCGCCTTCGTATAAGTGAGGCAGAGAATCTGCGAGGGCCGCGCGCCGGCAAGCAGCAGCCGCAAAACGCGCTGCGCGAGCACATGGGTTTTCCCGGAGCCGGCATGCGCCGACACCCAGGCGGACGTGAACGGATCTGACGCCGTTTGCTGGCGCCGGATCGTGAGGGCGCCGACGGGACGCTCGCTCATGCCGTCTCTCCGCCGCCGCGCATCCATTCCTTGACGCGCGCCAGATGGTCGTAGTCGCCGATATCGCTCATAAAAGCCGGATACGGCCGCGACGCATAAGGCGTCGATTCACTGGAAAACTGCGACAGCAGCTCTTCGAGCTGCGCGCGATGCGCCGCGACGACGTCGGCGAAGCGCGCGTCTTTCCATTCGAGCCAGTGAATCGACGCCTTATGCGTCGCGGCCGTATCCGGCTTTTATGAGCGATATCGGCGACTACGACC
>Ga0351889_10066_pt2 | contig 38347 bp, 32 predicted proteins | sample TotcelFGM3001M14_FD_206767 | JGI IMG/M metagenome (GOLD analysis project Ga0351889, IMG submission 206767) | Enriched cells from coal bed in the Powder River Basin, Montana, United States - Total cells FGM rep3 HSBNCT.FGM.300.1.M14 ...
GGAGCTGAGAGAAGGAAAGGCACAGCCAAAGCGGCGTCAAGCCACCGCACTCCAAAACGGCTCAAACCCTGCTAGAAGGTTCTACACAGAACAAAAACAGGATCAGGGAGATTGGCTTTGACAAGCACAAATCGAACAGGCCATGTCAGACCTGTTCCTTCCATGTCATCCAACTAAGCACGCCCAGTCCGGCGGAACAGAGGACAAAGGTAATATCCATGATCAGATTCGCCTTTTTGAACGGCGCCATCCAGGACGGCGTCGCCAAATCCCACAAGAAAATCACGAACAGAACAGCGGAAATGGCCAATCCTGTTATACATAACGCCTTCGGCATGCGATGCGTCCTCAGAAGCCGCGTGGGTCAGCGGGTTTCGCATTCACCCTGGAATTTGATTAGTATAGTCCAACGTATGGTGTTGTCACCAGTGTAGATGATGCGTTCTGTGGAAGCGAGTTTCCGGGCTATCGAAGATCGTTTTTTTTCAATTTTTCCCAAGGGGAGGCAGAAAATGCCAGAGTTTTTGAATCCCTGGCAGCAATTTCGGCAACAGATGCCGATCACACGACGATGGGCCTACCTGGACCACGCCGCCACGGCGCCCTTGTCCGGGCCCGCCAGCGAGGCGATGCAAGCATGGTCGCGGCAGGCTGCCGAATGCGGTGATACCGTGTGGCCGGAATGGGAGAATCGGGCGAATCAGGTGCGGCGAACGGCTGCCGAACTCATCGGTGCGGCGGCGGAAGAGGTGGCCCTGGTGCCGAATACAACGGCGGGGATCAACCTGGTAGCCGAAGGGTTTCCTTGGCGAGAGGGCGACAACGTCGTGACGTTGGCCAATGAATTTCCGTCGAATCTGTACCCCTGGATGAATCTGGCCAGTCGCGGCGTCGAAGCTCGCCGCGTGCCGGTCGAGGGCGGCCGCGTCGCCTTGGATCGGATCGCCGACGCCTGTGATGCGCGGACGCGAATTATCTCGGCCAGCTGGATCGGGTATGCCAGCGGCTGGCGAATGGATTTAGATGCCTTGGTGGCTCTCGCTCACGCCCGCGGAGTGCTGGTCTTCCTGGATGCCATCCAAGGTTTAGGGGTCTTTCCTATCGACGTCCAACGCCTGGGCGTGGATTTTCTGGCGGCGGACGGGCACAAGTGGCTGCTGGGACCGGAAGGCGCCGGGCTGTTTTACGTGCGCCGTGAACATTTGGCCCTGCTGCGCCCGTTGAGTGTCGGCTGGAACAGCGTCGTCGTCGCCCACGATTTCAGCCGCATCGATCTGAACTTGCGGTCCGACGCCGCACGCTACGAGGGCGGTTCGCGAAACATGGCGGGCCTTGCGGCGCTGGGAGCCAGTCTCGACTTGCTGGCCGGCCTGGGATTGCGCGCGGACCGTTCTCCGCTGGCGGATCGCGTGCTGGACCTGACCGACGACGCCGTGGCGGGCCTGGAAGCAATCGGAGCCGTCGTGCACAGCTGTCGCGAACCGGCGCGACGCTCCGGCATCTTGGCATTCGAGTTGCCGGGCCGGAATCCAGCCGACGTCCGCCGGCGCTGTTTGCAGGCCGGAGTCGTGCTGAGCGTTCGCGGCGGCAATCTGCGAATCAGTCCTCATGCATATAATGACGCCGAGGATCTCGGGAGATTGATCGAGGTGCTGAGCGAGAGCGAACGGTGGCCGAAATAACTTCCAGGACTTCGGCCACCTCGCTGCTTGTCAGCGTGGGGCCGTGTTCAGAACCAGACGTCGCCCCGCTCACTGTGTCGATCGCCGTGAACACCGCTCCACGCTGGCAAGCAGCGTGGTGGCGAAGCAACGGTTTCTTGGTGGATTCGCTCTGGCCTTGAACACCGTCCCACGCTGACAAGCAGCGTGGTGACGCAGGCCAGACGGCCCCGCAACGTAGCCTCGGACCCCATGATGGCAACCGGCGCCCCCTCGGCATGCCCCCAGTTCCCACTGAAACCGGGAGCTTATTTCGACCTCCGTCGCTAACGATTCGAGCGACGAGCGGTTTGGTTCGCCGCCGCCCTTACGTCTTCCGCCGCTTCAGGCCGGCCCGGTCCAGCAGGCTTTGCGACAGAATGTCGCGGATGGGTTCTTCCTCGGCGGGCGGCGGGCCGCTGGCGCCCAGGTCGTCGACGGGCGAATAGCGCATCTCGTATTTGTGCTTGGCGACCGACAGCGTATCGCCGGGGTCCAGCCGCTTGCGCATCGTCGCGACGCGGAGGCCGTTCACCTTGGTGCCGTTGCGGCTGCCTTTATCCGACACGAACCAGTAGCCGTCATCCGCGATCAGTTCGCAATGCTGGCCGGAAACGTTGGCAAACCGCAATACGATGTCGCATGCTTCCCGCCGTCCGATGGTCAGCCGCTTTTTCAATAACGGAATTGGATCTCCGCCGCCCAGAGGGACAAGTTCGCCGTACATCTGCCAGGCTCCCCTTGTTTCACGCCGCGATCGATTTATGATTCGGACACCGGACGCAAATGTTGGCGGTCACCCGCCTTACGCAACCCTACCGCCCAGTAATCTACATGACGCAGCCATCGCCGTCAACTAAGAACGTCCCATCCGCTTCGTCGGCGGCCGACTGCGATTGGCAGGCGGCCGGCTTGCGCTACTTCACTTATAACTTCTTTCTTCGCCGCAAGTTCGGGCATCGCGTCCGGCGGGTCAGCGTCGACGCCGGCTTTACCTGTCCCAACGTCGACGGGTCCGTCAGCACCGGCGGCTGTGCGTTTTGCGACAATCGCAGCTTCAGTCCCAGCCGCCGGCTGCCGCGCCGTTCGATCGCGGAACAAATCGACGAGGGCATCCGCCCGATCGAGACCCGTGACGGCGCCGTGCGTTTCATGGCCTATTTTCAGCCCGCGACGAACACGTACGCGCCCGTCGCGCGCTTGCGGCAGGTATACGATCAAGCGCTGGCCGATCCTCGCATCGTGGGCTTGGCCATCGGTACCCGGCCCGATTGCGTGCCCGACGACGTGTTGGATCTGCTGACGGAACTGGCCCGCCGGACGTATCTGTCCGTCGAGTATGGCATGCAGACGATGCATGACCGGTCACTGGCGTGGATGAACCGCGGCCATCGGCACGAGGCGTTCGTCGACGCCATGCAGCGCAGCCGTGGCCGCGGCTTTGAAATCTGCGCCCATCTGATCGTCGGTCTGCCCGGCGAGTCGCGGGACAACGTCCTGGCCTCGGCTCGCGAACTGGTGCGGCTGGACGTGGACGCGGTGAAGATCCACAACTTGTATGCCGTGCGCAACACGCGTTTGGCGGACCAGCTGCAGCGCGGCGAAATCCGTCTGCTGGAGCGGGACGAGTACCTGGACACGCTGATTTCCATTTTGGAACTGCTGCCGCCGCGGGTGGTCGTCGAGCGGATCAGCGGCGACGCGCCGCCCGCGTATTTTGTCGCCCCGCCGTGGTGCCTGGACAAACCGGCGGTCCGCGCCGCGCTCGAGGCGGAACTGCGGCGTCGCGACACTTGGCAGGGAAGATGTTGCCCGGTGGAGTCCGGCGGACCCCCAGCGAGGATTTTCGCGGAGCCACCCGCGGCCCATCGGACCAACGGCGGACCTCCAGCCGTCAATGGTGGCAGCGAATTCCTGTAAAATGCAAAAAACGGCAGGATGCGTCTTCGTGCCCTTGACGCGCCGTTCCGCCGGTACAGACTGATGAACGAGACGGCGCGGCCTGGATCGTAACGACGTCGCGAACGCCCCACGCAACTTGCCCCACGCAACTTGCCCCACAACATAGGCCCCCACAACATAGGCTCAGTCATGTTTGGATTTATTCTCCCTTCACTCCCTTGGGCCAATCACTGGAACGTTGTCTTCATCGGTCTGGTGTTTCTCGCCATGCAGCTGTTTCTCTGCATGCGATTCTGGTATCGCATGAAGCGGCACCATCGCACGTTGTCCAAGCTGCTCCGCGATTTGGAAGCGGGCGGCGACGGCCGGGATATTCAAGCTTATGTGGGCGAAATGCCCTGGCTCAAGTGGGTGGATATCAACTTTCCCCGCAACACCACCACGCCGGGCAACTATACCCGCGACGACGTGTTGAAGGAACTCGACACACAGATTGCCAGCGACGGCAATTATCTGCTGTTGCAGCGTGCCGGCGTAATGGCCCCGTTGCTGGGCGTGATCATCACCGTCCTGGGATTCATGCTGATCGACTTCTCCCGAACCGGCGAGCAGAGCCTGGGCGAGTTGCTGCTGATCGTCGCGCCGTTGGTTGCCGGCGTCGGCACGGGGGCGGTGCTGGCGTTCATCAACCAGTGGCTGCTGCACCTGGTGGGCGGCAACGTCGAACGCGTCCGCTACGCGGCCCGCGTCTGGTTCGACGGGGCCATTTGGAGCCACGTGGGACTGGATACCCAGGCGGCGACGGTCAAGGCGATTCAAGCGATGGAAAGGATGGCCCGGGCCGTCAACGAGGCCGCCGAGCGGGAACGCGAAAACATCCAAGCGATGCACGAAGGTACCGCGTCGATTCGGCTGGCCGCCCACGACTTTCAGGAGACCCACGCCGTGCTCAACGAGCAATTCCGCGAAATGCCCGCGAGATTCGGCGAGTTGACGGCGGCGATCGAGTTCGCGGTCGACACGCTGGACACGCTGATCCCGGTCGGCCAGCGGGCTACGACGGGCCTGGACACGGCGGTCGAAGCCTTTCGGACGGCGGTCGACGAGCGTTTCGCACCGGCCGCCAAGACGCATCACACATCGATCGAGACGCTCGCCGAATCGGTCACGCGGATCAACGAAAGCACGCTGCAATTGCGCGTCAGCAGCGGCGATTTGCAGGATACGGTCAACTCGCACACGAACGCCTTTAAGAATCTGAACCGGTCTCTGGTCAAGCAGGTCATGCCGGCCCACGAAGCGTTCCTGGCGGCGATCTCGCAGTTCAACGGTCGGGCGGAAGGGCTGCTGGAGCGGATGGACCGCTTGCACGACGAGGTCGTCCAGTCGCTCGAGCGGATCTCCGCCTTGGCGCCGGAGGCGGATCGGGCGATCGCGTCCTTTGCGTCGGCGTCCACGGTTTTTTCCGACGCCGTGCAGCACAAGTTCGCGCCGGCCGCCGACGAGCACCAGGAAACGATGGACAAGCTGACGTCGACCACGCTCCAGCTGCAGCAGGCCGGCCAAGGACTGGCCGACGGCCAGAACGTCGTTCACACGCTGGTCCGTCTGCAAACGCGACTGAGCGAGGATTTGGACGCTTCGCAACAGACGCTGCGAACGGCGGTCGACGGCCTGGCGGGTACCTCGGTGGCACTTCAACAATCGTTCACGGGCGACGTGGTTCCCGCGCACCGCGTCCTGCATCAAGCGGCAGCCGGCTTCACCGAATCCACCCAGCAGCTGGCGGCCTTCCTGGCCGACGGGCTCAATCCCGTGACGCAGCGGCTGACGCAACTCGACCAAACCTTCCAATCGCTGGAACAGGCCGTGGCGGCGATCCGGGACTTGGCCGCCGCCCGCGAGGATATCGATCGTTTGACGCACGCGTTGGCGCAATCCGCCACCATCGCCGAGGCGATCGCCAATCTGCCTCAACAGATCCGCAGCATCCTGGAGCAAGCCGCGCCGCAAAGGGGGATCGGGGCCTGGTTCCGCCGCCCCAAAGACAAGGATTTGTGATACAATCCGCGGATGCATATCATGCTTCCGGCGCCGCTGTGGGCGCAAACCAGCGCAGAGGAGTCCCTACGTTCCACCGTCGGCATGACCCGGCTGGACTGGATCGTGATCGCCCTCTACGCCCTCGGGATGCTTGCCATCGGCGGATACTACGCGCGGCGGACCAGCACGACGGACGACTATCTGCTGGGCGGCCGGAACATGTCGCCTTGGAAAGTCGGTCTGTCGCTGTTTGCGACGCTGTTGAGCACGCTCACCTACCTGGCCTTGCCGGGCGAGATGATCAAGTTCGGGCCGATGGTCCTGTCGCAACTGGTCGCCATGCCGTTTGTCGCGTTGGTCGTCGGCTGGCTGCTGATTCCGTTTATCATGCGGTTGCGCGTCACCAGCGCCTACGAGATTCTCGAAACGCGGTTCGGTCTGAGCGTGCGACTGGTCGGATCGAGTCTGTTTCTCACCCTGCGGCTGTTCTGGATGTCGCTGGTGATCTACGCCACGGCCGGTACCGTGCTGGTTCCCATCCTGGGGCTGTCTCCGTCGGCCGTCCCTTGGGTTTGTGTGGCATTGGGACTGGTGACGGTGGTTTACACTTCGCTGGGGGGCTTGCGCGCCGTGGTGCTGACCGACGTGCTGCAAACGGCGATCATGTTCAGCGGGGCGGCACTGATCTTGATCGTGATCAGCGTCCAGCTGGGCGGGGTCGGCCAGTGGTGGCCTCGTGCATGGCCGGCTCACTGGCAACCGCCCGTGTTCTGGTACGAACCCGGCGTGCGGTTCACGTTCTTCGGTGGATTCCTATCGATGTTCACGTGGCATGTCTGCACCGCCGGTTCGGACCAGATGGCGATCCAGCGCTATCTGGCCACGCGCGACGTCCGGGCGGCGCGGCGGATGTTCAACATCTCGCTGCTGGCCAATATGCTGCTGTGGCCTTTCTTGGCCATCGTCGGAGTGGCGCTGCTGGCCTATTTCCAGGCCCGTCCCCAGATGCTGCCCGCCGGGCTGACGGTCCGCGAGAACGCCGACCAGCTGCTGCCAGTGTTCATCGTTCGCGGCCTGCCGGCGGGGATCAGCGGCCTGGTCATCGCCGGACTGCTGGCGGCGGCGATGTCCAGTCTGTCCTCCGGACTGAACTCGGCATGCTCGGTAATCACCACCGACTTCATCGACCGCCTGGGGCGGCGGCGGGAATCCGAACCGCGTCACGTGCGGCGAGCCCGGTACGTATCGGTCGTCATCGGCGTGATCGTCGTCGCGTTAGGTGCCTTGGTGGGGCAAGTCGAAGGCAACTTGCTGGAACTGTGTTACAAGATCGCCAATCTGCTGTCCGTGCCCCTGTTCCTGCTGTTCTTCATGGCCATGTTCGTTCCCTGGGCCAACTCGTTCGGCACGCTGACGGGCTCGGCATGCAGCGCGGCGGTGGCGGTGGCCATCGGATATTTCCAGGTGTTTGGGATCACATTTATCTGGATGATGCCCGCCGCATTCGTCGCCGGCGCGGCGGCGGGCATGGCGGCCAGCCTGTTACCGATCGGTCGACAGGACGGCGGCGAGGCGCGATGAGCGGAACGTCGAGTGTGGCTCGCGGGCGGCGAACGCGGGCCGAAATGAGCAACCGCGGCGGCTCGAGAACTCGGGACGGTTGGGATATAGGGATGCCTCAAGACACGGGGGAGTTCGCAGCGTGCTGAAATTGTCGCTTTCATTCGTGGTTCCGGCTGTCTTTTTGATTGCCGCGATCGGGGCCGTCCGTCTGCCAGCCGTCGCGGCCGCCACTCCGCCGATTTCAGCTGCCGAGCGGCCGGCCTATGCGAGCGTGCGTATCACGGGCGTGCCGCACGTCAAGCAGAAGCCCGATTTCTGTGGCGAAGCCTGTGCGGCGATGGTTTTGGCCAAGCTAGGCCACCGCATCAACCAGGATGACGTATTCGACCAGGGGGGTGTCGATCCGGAATTGGGCCGCGGCTGCCATACGAAGGAACTGGTTCGGGCGCTGACGCGGATCGGGTTCGGCACGGGGACCGTCTGGTACTCCGTCGCGGCAGCCCGCGCCGAGGCGGAACTCGAGGCGCACTTCCGTGCGATGCATGCGGACCTGACGGCCGGCGTGCCGAACATTGTGTGTATGCATTACGATGAAACGCAGGAAACGTCCGAGCATTTTCGCCTGATTCTCGGCTACGATCCCAAGACGGACGAACTCCTGTACCACGAGCCGGCCGTGGCTGGCGGGGCCTACAACCGGATGGAGCGTCCGCGATTCCTTCGGCTGTGGCCCTTGAAGTACGACGGGGATCGCTGGACGCTGATCCGCTTGCGTCTGGTTCCCGGCGCCATCCGCGACGTCCATTCCTCGGCCAAGTTTACGGATGCGGATTATGCGCAGCGCGTGATGGCCCTCCGACGGAAAGCGCCCGAGGGCTTCGCCATCGTGGTGCAGAAGCCGTTTGTGGTGCTCGGCGACGAGCCGCTCGTCCAAGTCCGCCGCCATGCCGTCGGAACGGTCCAGTGGGCCGTCGATCGGCTGAAGCAGGACTACTTTGAGAACGATCCCGACGCGATGATCGATATCTGGTTGTTCAAAGATCGGGAGAGCTACGACAAATACACCCAGGAGATCTTCGGCGATGCGCCGGACACACCGTTCGGCTACTTCTCGTATCGGCACCAAGCGCTGATCATGAACATCGACACGGGCACCGGAACGCTGGTCCACGAGATCGTGCATCCCTTTATCGCCGCCAACTTTCCCGACTGCCCCGCTTGGTTCAACGAAGGCCTGGCTTCGTTGTACGAGCAGTGCGGCGAGTATCGCGGAAGAATCTGGGGCCGTACCAACTGGCGCTTGGCGGGATTGCAGGAAGCGATTCGTCCGCCGCTCGAGGCGTCACCTCCAGACGCTAACCCGCCGACGGCAGCGCCCGCTGGAATCCCGCTGCGGAACGAGGATCCTGCTGTGCCCGAGGAAGTCCGCGAGCGCAAGCCGTTGCCGTCCTTCAAACAGCTCTGCGGCACCTCGACGAACGAGTTCTACGGCGAAGACCCCGGTAGCAATTATGCCCAGGCCCGATACCTGTGCTATTACCTGCAGCAGCAGGGGCGGTTGCAAGAGTACTACCGGCGTTTTCGCCGCAATGTCCGCAGCGATCCAAGCGGGTACGAAACGCTGAAATCCGTCCTGGAAATCAAAGACGAAGAAGGGATGGCGAAGTTCGAGGAAACGTGGAAAGCATGGGTCTTGAAGCTGCGGTATCCGTAAGTCGTTCGCTACTGCCGCCTGGGCGTCCCAGATGCGATAGCCGATTCCAAGAACTTCCGAGTTCCTGACATACGGAGCCGCCGAGAAGAGCGGTTGTCTGCCGTTCAGCCGGAGGCCACCGAGTTTACCTCGGCGGAGTTTCACCCTCCGCCTAGAAGCGCGACCTCCCGACATCCCACCCTTTCCCCGACCGCCGCCGCAGGCGGCGGCCGGGGAAAGGATATTTTGTGTCGGGTTTTCTGGGTGGAGGGTGAAGCTCCCCTGGGGTAAACCCAGGGGCCTCAAATGCCGGATGTTTCTGTCACGTACATTTCCGTCGACGAAGGTCGGCTCAGAATGTTAAACGCGATGAAACATGAAACGCGCAAATTGACATGTTGCAACTATTTTGGTAAATTAAGCCTTCTTTTAGTCAGTTTGTTGTGCAGATTCTTTCCTCATAGACGCATTTTCCGATCGTAAGCGAGGGGCCCCAAACCGTGGCAAAACGTCGTCTTCCCCAGGGATTTACCCTGGTCGAATTGTTGGTAGTCATTGCGATTATCGGGATCTTGGTAGCGCTGCTCCTGCCGGCCATTCAAGCGGCGCGGGAGGCCAGCCGTCGGTCAAGTTGCAGCAACAACGTCAAGCAACTTGGCCTCGCGGTGCATAATTACCATGACACTTTCCGCGTTTTCCCGTCCGGATCGCTCTCGTCGAACACGATCAACTACTCGACCGCCAACTGGTGCAACACCGGCACCGCGGCCCAGAGTCGGGCGCCGTGGACGGTGCTCGTGCTGCCCTTTATCGAGAAATCGGCTCAGCACGAACTGTTCGATTTTCGCGTCGCGTTCACCTCGACCTCGAACGTGCCCGGCGCCGCCGTGAACCATGCCCAGTTCTCGGCGAACAACGCCAGCTACCAGTGTCCGTCGGATCCCAACTCCAAACTCGACAATAACAACTGCTGTTACTTTGGGGTTCAGGGCGGAGGCACCTCGCCGAACTGCGTGACTCAAGCTCCCAGCCGGGTCTTCTTTGTCAACGGCGTGCTTTTCCACAACTCGGCGTGCGGTTTCTCCGATGTCCTCGACGGGACCTCCAACGTCTTCATGATCGGCGAGACGAAGTACTGCCTGACGCGCGGCGGGCGTGCCGACGGGTTTCACGCGGGGTGGGCCGCCGCCACAAAACTCGACGGGTTTGGCATGCCGCTCGTCTTGGCGGCCGCCATGCTGCCCATCAACGCGTATCCTTTCCATGGAGGGAACTCGGATACCCTGAACTATCAAACACGGATGTTCGGCAGTTTCCATCCGGGCGGCTGCCACTTCGCTTTGTGCGATGGTTCCGTCCGCTTCGTGTCCGAATCACTCGACATCAACGTATATCAGCAAGTGGCCGTGCGCGACGACGGTCTGCCTGCCGGAGGGCTGCCACAATGAACCGAATCGACGCGCTCGCGTTTTCCTGGATGCTGTTGGCCGTCGCGGCCCTGTTGACGGCGGCCGGTTGTGGCGGCACCGAAGGTCCGCCCCGCTACGACTTGGAAGGATCCGTCCAGTACGACGGCCAACCGGTTCCCGCCGGGGAAGTTTTCCTGCAACCGGACGCGGCGGGAGGGAACGCCGGTCCCGGCTCGCTGGCCCTGATCGAGAACGGCCGTTATCGGACCGAGCGGGGCAAAGGCATTGTGGGCGGCCCGTACGTCGTCCGCATTCTTGGTTTCGACGGCGTCCCGGCCGGCGATTCGACGGTTGGAAGCAGCCTCTTTCCGCAATACGAGGCTCAGGTCGACTTTCCCAAGGAGGCGACGACGCACGACTTCATCATCTCGCGTGCAACGGATCGCGGGCCCTGACGGTAAGCCAGGGACAATTCGTGGAAACGCAGATGCTGCAGGAATCGGCCGGAACACTTGATCCGGCGGCCGGTTAAGGTTCATGCACGGTCTGAGGGAGCTCGGGCTTGATTGCCAACTGGTAGCTGAACCAGCCGCCGGCGCACCGCCGGATTGCCTCAGGACGCGACGAGTTGTCGTGCCGCGGCGTTTGTCGGGCTTGGCAAAGGCCGGGTTCTATGCCACGATAGGAGGTTCAAACTCGGGGCGAATCACCAAACACGTTTCTCGGAACAGGGGACACTCGCAATGGCGGCCGGATTGGCAGATCTTTTGGCGTTGGACGTCACGACCACGGAATTCGCCATGGCCGTGCGGGACGATCAGGGCAATGAAGACTATGCGTCGATGCCGATGCAGGGGGCGACGACCTGGCGAAACGACGCGGCGTTCCCGGCGTTCGACCTGGAAAAAGTGCCCGACATGATTCGCGATTTGCTGAATGTGTTACAGGCCCGCGGCTGGCAGTTCGACCGCCGCGGCGAGTCCGCGCCGGGTTGTGTGTCCGTCGCCTGCCGCCAGCACGATATGGTGCTGCTGGATCGAGGGGGCAAGCCGCTGTTGCCGGCCATCAGCTGGGAATGCAATGCGGCGGCCGGAGAAGTGGAAACGCTGCGGAACTTGGACGTCGAATCAACGGTCGGCAAGATCCAGCCGCGATTCGTGCTGCCCAAGCTAAGTTGCGTGCTGAATCGCCAGCCGGATCTGAAAGAGGAGCTGGGCACGGTGTTCATGACCGGCGACTGGATCGCCCAGCGCCTGACGGGCCAACGGTCGCTGAGCACCTCCGACGCGCTCAGCAACGGGCTGCTGGACCAGACGACGCGCAAGCGAGCCGACCAAATCATCCGACAGGCGGGGTTTGACGCCGCTTGGTTCCCGGAGGCGGCGCAAAGCGGTACCGTGGTGGGAACGGTGCAAGCGAACGTAGCGCAGACGGGCATGGTGCAGCCGGACGGCGGCGCGGGCGAGGATCCGTGGCGGCCGCTGCGCGAGATGCTCGCCGGCTGGCAGTTCGTGGCCGGATTGGGCGACAACCACGCTTCGGCCGTAGGGTGCGGCATGGCCGAAGACTACCGCAAGCTGGTCGTCTCCGCTGGCACCAGCGGGACGGTCAACTTGTCGTGTGGCAAGGACGTACAGTTGCCCGCAGGCAGCGAATCGCTGCAGTTCGAGTTCTACAGCAACAGTATGCTGCTGTTGTTGATGCTGGGCGATTGCGGCAAGTGGTACAATCGGTTTCTCGATCGGTTCGCTCCCGAACTGAAGCAAACGATGGACGAACTAAACAAGCTCGCCCTGTTGACCGATCCGGCGACGCTGCGCCGCGTGCTGCACGACGATGCGGCGCATACCGAACAGTTTCCGCCGTCCTGGGGCCACTGCACGCTCGGCGTCAAGGTCGCCGATACGCAACTGTCGATCATGCTGGAACTGCTGCTTCGCGTGAAACAGATGCTGGCCGAGGTGCGTGCGGCAAAAGCGTACGCCGTGGATACGTTTGTGCTGACCGGCGGGTTGAGCCAGTCGCTGTTTTTCCAATCTTTGTTCCACGCGGGAATCAAGCTGCTGGCTCCGGAGGCAAACGTCAAGCTCAGTGGGCGAACGGGACCGTTGCGGTACAAGACGTCGGCCTACGGCGCGCTGATCAACGCCGAACTGCCGCGGGTCGGCGGCAAGCTGTCCGACTTGCACGCGGCCGGCAATCGATTTCCGCTGGTCGACTGCGTCCAGCCACAAGACGGATCCGCCGCGACGCTGCGGTACCTGTTGCAATCGTACGGAGTCTGAGTTCGCTTCCGCCCTCAGACTTGAACGCGGTCCAAGTAGCCTTCGAACATGGCCGAGGTCGTTCGCTCGAACGCCTCCCGCCACTGGCGCTCGACGTCTGGATTCCACTGGTCGCCGTGGAAGGATTTCAATGTTTGAAACATGGATTCAAAGAACTTTGGAAAGTCCGCCGTGCCGACGCCCAATTCGCGATGCTTCGTGCCCAGGTAACGCATATACAGTTCGATCGCGGGGGTGGGATGCGAATAAAAGCGTTCGATCACCATCAGAGCGGTGGTCAAGATAATCGCTTGCCGCTTCATGTCGACGCGGGCAAAGTGATGGTTGACGTCCGGATAGGACTCCAGGAACTGCTGGTAGAACAACCGGCCGAACTCGTCCTTGGAATGGAGAATGTGGTTCAGACTGTCGTGGATTCCCATAGCTCACTTTCCATGTGAGTGGCTAATTCGGCACCCGAGATTAATAAAAATACCAGATGACTCGGTGCTTTGTCAGGGCATGAACTCGTGCGAAGAGGTTCGAGCGCTTGGCATTTCTGCGCCAGAACGAGTCATTTCCAACTCCGCCGCGGAAACGGGAAAATGCGTCTGCGATGTTTGGACGCTGATCTTTCGGCAAAGTTCCCCTGCGAGGATGCCGTGTTCCCACACAGGCGGGCAGCCTTGCCCTGCGAGGAGTTCCAGCGCAGGCGTGAACATCTGGCGTCTCACAAGAGCCGGCAGCTTTCTCCACCGTGGGGGATCCTGCCTCAGAGAGACTGTCAAAGAAATGAGACAGCCACCTGGCGACGAAGCAGATTACCCGTGTTTTCGCGGTGTCTGCTCGGAGCCAGCCCATTTTTCACAGCCTCGGAGGGACCGGGATGCGTGTTCGTCGTCGCTCTCACGCCTCGCCCGGCTGCATCGGGGTGGGAGAGGTGGCGTCTTCGCCCGGCTGCCGCAAGGTCAGGACCGGGCAAGGCGCTCGTCGGACAACGGCTTCGGCCACGCTGCCCATCAGCAGCCGCATCAGCCCCGTGCGGCCGTGCGTGCCCATCACGATCAACTCGACGCCCTCGTCCGCCGCCAGGCGGGCGATCGCCGTCGCCGGATCGCCGGTGATCAGCCGCCGTTCACAAGGGATTTCAGGATCCGTGGGCTTGACTTGGTCGAGCATTTTCCGCAGGTCGTCGGTCACAGGATCCGGCATCCCATAGTACATCTCGCCCGCTCCATAGGCCGCCGGCGGCTCCTCGACATGCACGATCAACACCTCGCCGCCGCGTTCGCGTGCCAGCGACGTCGCCAGTTCTAAAGCCGCGTCGCCGGTGTGAGAAAAATCCGTGGGAAAAAGAATCTTACGCTTACTCATGGCTAAGTCTCCTAGACGGGGAGGGGTTGGTAAGCCATTGCCGAGGAGCGGGGGAACATCGCTGGCACGAGCGCAACGCCGAGCGGAAACATTGCCCCGGTCCTCTCACCGCATTTTCGCACACCCGCCGGGACGAGGCAACCATACCAGAATTTCATTTCTTGTCCCCGTGGTTGGCAGATGGGCGATCGGGCTTACAATCGAGCGTATCTCACGATCATCAGGATCTCCCCCCCCTCGCACACGACGGATCGTAGCCATGACCGACAAATCTTTCGTTCATCTGCACTGCCACAGCCACTACAGCTTGCTGGACGGCGCCGGCTCGATCGACCGCCTGGTTCAGCGTGCCCGTCAACAAGGCATGAATGCCCTCGCGTTGACCGACCACGGCAATCTACACGGCGCGTTGGAGTTCTACAAAAAGGCCAAAGACGCGGGCATCAAGCCGATTATTGGCTACGAAGCGTACATCGCGCCAGGCAACCGGACCGAAAAAGCAGCCGGCAGCATGAAAGAAGCCAGTTATCATTTGACGCTGCTGTGCCAGAATCGCACGGGATTCAAGAACCTGCTCAAAATGGCCTCCATGGCCTACCTCGAAGGCTTCTATTTCAAGCCGCGGATCGACAAGGAATTGCTCCAGCGGCACCACGAGGGAATCATCTGTCTCAGCGGCTGCGTGTCCAGCGAATTGAACCGTGCCCTGCTGCGGGGGTATGGAACGGACGAGCCGCTGCGAGAGGCCCGCGAAATCGCGGAGTGGTTTCACGATCTGTTCGGCGACCGCTATTTCCTCGAGGTCATGAATAACGGCGTCGAAGTCCAGCGTCTGGCCCTGGATGCGGCCGTCGATTTGTCGCGCGAGCTGGAAATCCCGCTGGTGGCGACCAGCGATTGCCACTATGTGGCAGCCGACGATGCGGAAGCTCAGGACGTCATGCTGTGCATCAATACGGGCAAGTACCGCACGGACACCAATCGGATGCGGATGGACGGCAACCAGTACTACCTGCGCAGTCCCGACGAGATGTACGACGCCTTTCCCGGCCTGGAAGAAGCCGTCGCTCGCAGCCAGCAGATCGCCGATACGGTGGACATCGACTTGGATCTGAACCAGCGCCACTTTCCCATTTACGCCCCGCTGCCGGCAGACCAAACGGCCGAACAGTTCCTCCGCGAACTGTGTCTCAAGGGCCTGCACGAGCGTTACGCGAACGACCAGGAAATGCGTCCAGGCGGCCAGTTGACCCAAATTGTGCTCGACCGGTTGGACCGCGAACTGGGGGTCATCTGCAAGCTCGGTTTTCCGAACTACTTCCTGATTGTGTGGGATTTCGTCCGCAAGGCGCGCGAGATGGGCGTGCCGGCCACGGCCCGCGGCAGCGGCGTCGGCGCGCTGGTCTCGTATGCCCTGTATCTGAGCCATGTGTGTCCGATCCGCTATGACTTGCTGTTCGAGCGGTTCCTGGACGAAAGCCGCAAGGAAGCGCCCGATATCGATATCGACTTCTGCAAAGAACGTCGGGGCGAGATCATCCGTTACGTCAAGGACAAGTACGGCGAAGAAAACGTGGCCCAAATCGGCACGTTCGGCACCTTGGCGGCTCGAGCGGCGATCAAGGACGTCGGCCGCGCGTTGGGAGTTCCCCTGGCCCGCGTCAACGAGATCTCGGCGATGGTGCCGGAAGAACTGCATATTACGCTCGGCAAAGCGATCGAGAAGAGCGAGGATCTTCGCAAGGTTTACGAGACGGACGGCGAGATCCGCGAGGTGCTCGACTTGGCCCGCAAGATCGAGGGCTTGGCCCGGAACGTCGGCACCCATGCCGCGGCCGTGGTGATCGCCGACCAGCCTCTGACCGATTACGTCCCGCTGTGCCGAGTGACCGGCAAAGAGGACGTCATCACGCAATGGTCGATGAACGATGTCGAACGAGCCGGGCTGCTGAAGATGGACTTTCTGGGCCTGCGCAACTTGACGATTCTCCGCACCACGGTCGATTTGATCGAGCAGACCACGGGCCGGCGGATCGACCCGCAGGAATTCCCGCTGGACGACCCCGAAACGTACGCCCTGTTGCAACGCGGCGAGACCAAGGGCGTGTTCCAGCTGGAAAGCGGCGGGATCCGCGACTTGCTGCAGAAGATGAAGCCGGACCATTTCGGGGACATCATCGCCACGAACGCTTTGTACCGCCCCGGACCGCTGGAAGGCGGCATGGTCGACGACTATGTGGCGGTCAAGCACGGCCGCAAACAGCCGGAATACAAGCATCCCGTGCTGCGCGACATCCTGGGCGAGACCCACGGCGTGATGGTCTACCAAGAACAGGTGATGCGGATCCTGAACCGGCTGGGCGGCATCGAATTGGCTAAAGCCTATTCGTGCATCAAGGCCATCAGCAAGAAAAAAGAGAAGGATATCGCCGCCAACCACGAGAAGTTCATCGAAGGCGCCATGGCCAGCGGCATGGGCCGCCACGACGCCCAGGATATCTGGAGCCTGATCGAGAAGTTTGCGGGTTATGGCTTCAACAAGAGTCATTCGACCGCCTACGCCCTGATCGCCTATCAAACGGCGTACCTCAAGACCCATTACCCCGTCGAATTCATGGCAGCCCTGTTGTCGGGCGACATGCCCGGCCGCAATTTCAAGAAAAAGGACTCGCTGGTCGAGCACATGGAGGACTGTGGGCGGATGGCCATCGAGGTCGTACCGCCGGACGTGAACACGTCCGACGTCGATTTCTCGGTCCGCGACGGCAAGATCTACTTTGCCTTGTCCGCGATCAAAGGCTGTGGCGGCGCGGCGGGCGAAGCGATCGTGGCGGCCCGCAAGAAACGCGGGCCCTTCAAGGACCTGTTCGACTTCTGCGAACGCGTCGATGTGACGCAATGCAACAAGTCGGCAATCGAGACCTTGATCAAAGCGGGTGCGATGGATTCGTTCGGCGCGCGGCGGGCTCAGCTGGCGGCCGCCATCGAACGGGCTCTGCAGTCGGGGCAATCCGCCTTGAAGGACCGCCGTAGCGGTCAAAAGAGCCTGTTCGGAGACGTGCAGGAGGAACGCGAATCGCCCGTCGTCAGCCTGCCCGACATCCCTGAATACCCCGAGAAAGAACGGCTGCTGCTGGAAAAAGAAGTCCTGGGCTTCTACCTGTCCAGCCATCCTTTGGCGGAGTATGCCGCCCAGTTGTCCCAATTCTGTACCTCCACGACGGCCGACATTCCGAATATTCCCGAGCGGGGCGAGGTGACGCTGGGCGGCATGCTGTCGGCGATCAAGACCGCCCACACCAAGAAACCGCGGCCCGGGGCAACGGCCACCAAGTACGCCAACTTCGATTTGGAGGACACGGCCGGAGCGATCCGATGCATCATCTGGCCCGAGGAGTACGCCAAGTACGAGCGTTTCATTCAGCCCGAAGCCGTGCTGCTGGTGCGCGGCGCCATCGATCGCCGCGGCGGCGACGAAGCCAACCTGATCGTCAACGAGGTGATTCCGTTGAACGAACTCGAAGAGCGTCTCACCAGCGGCTTGATCATCTGCTTGGACGAGGCCCATGGCGATACCGGGACCTTGAAGACGATCCATGAAATCATCCGCGGTTATCCGGGCCAGCGGGAACTGCACTTTCACCTGTCGCTGAGCGACGGCAGCCGTGTCCACTTGAAATCCCACCGTCTGCGGGTGGACGTCACGCCCGAGCTGCGCAGCCGCATGGACGACCTGCTGGGCCCCGGCCACATACGTCTGCTCACCAAACCGCTGCCCCCCAGCGCCCCCAAACCGCGCCACGGCGGCCGCCGCCGCGGTGAGTGACGGCGGCGAACTCCATCGCAAAAATCCCGATATCTCGGCCGTTAACGCGGCGTCCGCGGGGATTGACCTGTGTCTTTAACTCGCTATAATCGCAAAACTAGGCTCTTTTCCCAAAAAAACACCCTCTTCGGGGAATCAGGTCATGTTCAGGGTTCATTGTTTGGCAGTCCTCGGGCTTGTTCTGGTTGCGTTAATCGCCGGTTGTTCGACATCATCAGGTGATTTGCCTGACTTGGCACAAGTCAGTGGGACGGTGACCCTGGACGGACAACCGCTCAGCAAAGCGTCTGTGCTTTTTGAGTCCGCCAACGGACATGGCGCCTCCGGCACCACCGACGAAAACGGGCGGTACGAGTTGTATTTTACTGGTGACACCAAGGGAGCGGAGATTGGCGCGAATACGGTCCGCATTACGACGGTCCTGGATTTCCCCACGCCGCCGGACTACGAAGACCCGATCCCCGCGCGGTACAATGAGTCTTCCGAGTTGAAAGTGACGGTTCAACCGGGCGCGAATATTCACAACTTCGCTTTGGATCCGTGATGTTTGCTCTGAACTTCGTTCTTCTCCATTTTTTTGAGAACGGTGTTGCTATGAATAGTTTTTTCTCAAACGTCCGGGCTCGCAGGCCAGGGTTCACGCTCGTCGAGTTGTTGGTGGTGATCGCGATCATCGGTATTTTGGTTGCATTATTGCTTCCTGCCATCCAAGCAGCCCGTGAAGCGGCGCGGCGGACGCAATGCTCGAACAATTTGAAGCAAGTCGCGATGGGCTTGCACAACTACCACGACACGTACAAGGTCTTTCCGCCGGGATTTGTCGATTCCAACCCAGCCTATAACAGCCCAATTGACGTTCCAAATAACTTGAACGGCCTCGCTTGGTCGGCGTTGATCTTGCCGTTCATCGAGCAGGCCCCGTTACACGACGACGTTCGCAACGATACGCTCGGATTTGCGCGACACTGGGAACGTGACATGGCCGGCGCGGCAGCCGTGATTCCGGCGGCGCGAGTGGGCATAGCTACCTACAGTTGTCCCTCGGACACCATGGGACCCCTTAACACAAAGAGATCCAGCTACGGCAAAAACAATTACCTGTCTAATTCGGGCAATAATGCTGCGGTTGATTATAACGGGATCTTTTGGGCGAACTCGCAAATAGCCATGCGAGATATTGTGGACGGGACCGCCAACACGGTGATGGTCATCGAGCGAACGGGGACCAGGGACAATCGCAGGCAGAATTGCGGCGAAGTTGGTGTTGCTCCGGGTCTCGTTAATTGCGATTGGAGCGCCGGTTTGTGGATTGGGGCGCGTTTCATCGGTTCTCAGGTTGCCTGGCACCCTGGGCTCAACTCGACTGATGTCGACAGCTACGGCGGATCTGGCCTGACCTATCTGGTCAACCAGTCAAATCGGGATTGGGGGCCTTCATGGGGAAACGGCAGCGATCATCCCGGAGGTCTGCAAATGGCGCTTTGCGACGGCTCGGTCAGGTTCGTTAACGAGAGCATCGACATGCTGACGTACCGATACCTGCGAAATCGTCAAGATGGCAACACGATTGGCCAATATTGATCATCTCAAGGGCAGTCGTCAGCAGTTCCGTTTGCGTCTGCGGTTGTTTCCGATATCACGGATGGCAGAGGGCGTTGCGTGGCTTCGAGGTATCGTTGATGGTTGGTGAGCGTTCGCTTTGGCTGGCGTGAAAGCGAGCCACAGTAATGAACCAAGTCCTGTTCGTCGACCCACGGCGTGATGGTCTACCAAGAACAGGTGATGCGGATCCTGAATCGGCTGGGCGGCATCGAATTGGCCAAAGCCTATTCGTGCATCAAGGCCATCAGCAAGAAAAAGGGAAGGACATCGCCGCCAACCACGACGCAAAAATGCGGAATATCTCCAGACGCTAGAAAGGGGTCCGGGGATTGACCTGCATCTTGAACCAGCTATGATTGCGCAGCTTGGCCTTGTTTTCCTCCCAAAACACCCTCCCTCGGGAAATCAGCTCATGCTTAGAGTTCATTGTTTGGCAGTCCTCGGCCTTGTTCTGTTCGCGTTTGTCGCCGGTTGTTCGAAATCATCGGTTGATTCACCTGACCTGGCAACGGTCAGTGGGACGGTGACCCTGGACGGAAAACCGCTCAGCAAAGCTTCTGTGGGTTTCGAGTCCGCCAGCGGACATGCAGCCTACGGCACTACCGACGAAAATGGGCGGTACGAGTTGTACTTTACCGGGAACACCAAGGGAGCTGAAATTGGCGCGAATACGGTCCGCATTACGACGGTCCTGGATTTCCCCACGCCGCCTGATTACAAAGACCCGATTCCCGCACAATACAATGAGTCTTCCGAGTTGAAAGTGACGGTCCAACCGGGCGCGAATACCCATGATTTCGCTCTGGAATCCTGATTTGCTTCGGATTCGGTCCCTTTGTTCCTATTTCTTATTTTTGGGGATGTTTGCTATGAACGGTTCTTTTTCAAACGCACGGACTCGCAGGTTCGGCTTCACGCTCGTCGAGTTGTTGGTTGTGATCGCGATCATTGGAATCTTGGTTGCGTTGTTGCTTCCCGCTATCCAAGCCGCCCGGGAAGCGGCACGGCGGACGCAATGCTCGAACAATTTGAAGCAAGTCGCATTGGGCTTGCACAACTACCACGACACATACCAGGTTTTCCCGCCCGGATTCGTTGACTCCGATCCGGACTACACGAATGGAAAGACCCAAGGTCCTCGGGAGAACACGAACGGTCTCGCTTGGTCGGCGTTGATCTTGCCGTTCATCGAAATGGCCCCGTTGCACGACTTGGTTCGAAGCGAAACGCTTGAGTTTGCGCGACACTGGGAACGTGACCTTGCCGGCACGGTAGCCGTGATTTCGGCGGCGAGAGAGGGCGTACCTACCTACAGCTGTCCTTCGGACACCATGGGGCTTATCAATACCAAGAGAGGCAGCTACGGCAAGAACAACTACTTGGGCAATTCCGGCAATGGCGCGGCGATTGATCGTTACGGAATCTTTTGGGTGAACTCGCGAATAGGAATGCGAGATATTGTCGACGGGACCGCCAGCACGGTGATGGTCATCGAGCGAACGGGGACTCGAGACAACCGCCGGCAGAGTTGCGGCCCGGATACTACGAACACCTGGGTGAATTGCGATTGGAACGCCGGCTTGTGGATTGGGGCGCGTTATTCAGGCAACTCAGTGGGGTGGCACCCTGGTCTCACTCCGACCGACGTCGACAGCTATGGCGGTAATGGCGCAACCTATATGATCAACCGCGCGTATTATGCTTGGGGACGTGATTGGAGTACTGCCAGCGATCATCCTGGAGGCGCGCAAATGGCCCTTTGTGACGGTGCCGTCAGATTCCTTAACGAGACCATCGCCGAACTGCCCTACCGCTATTTGCGACGTCGTGACGATGGGATGGTTACTGAACAATTCTAAGCCGCCTTTCTCCCCATTTTACGACGAAGGGCCGACAGCATCGGCTTGGTGTCTTTTGCTGCCAGAATGAAATCGCGGCGAGGCAAAACCTCACCCCCCCTCGCTGCGGCTCTGTCAATCTTCGATTAACACGTACGTCGGCCAATCCGGGGCGACATGGCGGTGTGAAAAGGCCATCCTACGCCCCGTCAATCTTGCGGAATCACGGACGGCAGCGGGCGTTGCGTGGCTTCGAGGTATCGTTGACGGTTGGTGAGCGTTCGCCTCGGCTGGCGTGAAAACGCGCCACAGTAGTGCACCAGGTCGACACATTGCCGATCGGTCAGGACTTTCGTCGCCGGGTGAAGACTGCCCGGCATCCCCACCAGAATCCTCAGGTAGATCGACTCCGGTTCGTGGCCCCCCTTGAAAGGGTCGTTGGCCAAATCCCGCGGCAGAACCGGCAGCCCTTGGGGGTCGAACAGCGCGACGTCCGACGCGCCGGTGCCATCCTCGCCGTGGCAAGACCGACAGCCGCTGTCGAAATAAACATCTCTTCCGCTGGCAACCGCAGACGGGTCCGCCGGACCGATGGCTGGCACCTGCATGATCTCTCCCGGTAGGCTGTGGAGATCCACAACCTGCTGGACGTCCTGTTCGTCGATCTCTTCCTCTTCCGCTCGGAGCAGGGCGACATACCGGTCGCGTACGCCGTGGCGGCGGAGGCGAAGAACTTCTTCCGCTACCAGCCGCAGCTGGTTCTCGCTCAGGTGATCGTATGCCCTCATCGACGTCCCGGGCATGCCGCGTTTGATTACCTTTTCCAGATCCTCGATGGTCGGATTGCCGTTGTCAGTGCTCACAAGTCGGAAACCTTCGGTGCGAAGGTTTCGCGGTCGCGGGAACTGATGGCGAGCGGCCCGACCGTCGCCGTCCCCGTTGGCACCGTGACAGGTGTCGCAATATAGGGCATACAGGTCTGCGCCAGTCAAGTTGGCGATCTCACGTCGGGCGACGCTGGAACGTTCCAGTTCGATGTTCGTGGATTGCACGGCGGCCCCTGCTGCGGCGTCAGACAATCGTTCGAGTTCGTCCGCGACCGCTTTCCTGCCGGGGGCAACGGCAAGTTGGGTGAGCAACTCGGAAACCCGGGACTCGGTCGCTATCTCGGCGTCCGCCTGTTCAAAAAGCCGGTTGGCAGCCGCGGACTCTTCTTGCAGCGCGAATGCCATCGCCGCGTCCCCCTGCAGTTCCCGTTTCTTTCTTTCGTCTGCAGCAGGTGCCTGGGCCAAGGAGCGAAGCGACGCTTGGGAGTTGCCCAACTCGAGTTCGATCGCCCCCATCTCGGCGCGGAATTCCGAAAACGGATCGGAGGATGAACTCAGCGATCCCGCCACGGCACGAGCGTCGTCGATGCGCGTCAGTTTTCGCAACACTCTGGCCAACCCCGCGACCGCGTTGTCGCTGTGCGGGCAGTCCGAGGCAAAACGGACGTAGGCCGGAAGCGCCTCGGCAAGCCGATCCTGTTTCTCGAGCAACCTTGCCACGGCGACGTGTGCCAGTTCGTGTCTCGATTGGCGGGCCACGGCGCGCTCAAATTCCGCCAGCGCTTTCGCTTCGTCACCTTGGTTGAACCAGTAGACTCCTTGTAAATACGCGACGTGTGCGTCTTGCGGGAGAGCAGCAGCCCAAAACGCGAGAATTTGTTCGGCTTTGCCGGCTTCATTTCGCGCCAGATGGCCACGGACGCAAACCTCGATCGCGTCGTACGGCCGCAAGCCCATCCCGAGCGGGTTCTTCCAATAGTTCTCGGGCACCTCGTGCGCGCCCATTCGGATCAGACCGAGGATGCGCTCCTGCTCCCAGCGGTGAGGATCCGCACCCTTTTCCCGCGAGGTTGCCAGCGCGGCATCCCAGCGAGTCATCTGCCCAAGGCGACGAAAACAAGCGGCCCGCATCCGTTCCGTCTCGCCGCCGCTGAACGCAAACCATGCCGACCAGCGAAGCCACTGTTGAGCTTCGCTAATGGCACCGACGTCTGCCTGACGAACCGCCATCCATCGAGCCCACACGGGGACGCTCACGACGACAATGGGCAACGCCATGACGATCAGCAACGCGAGACTAACGCCAAGCACGATCCGGCGCTTATGCGGCTCAGACGAATCGCGATGACCAGAACGCACAAACCGCTCCTGACCGCTCTTGGGTCACCTCCGAACACGTCGCGCCCGAGAACTCCGTGAACTCTTTGCACCGGATTGTAATGGCCGACAGTTTCCGCTACAAGTACGCAGGAGTTTGGCGGAGTACGCCGCATGCGGTTGTGTGCCGCTCCATTTTGCTTGCCCGAAAGCCGACGGTGACTGCGCGGGATATGATGGCCACTGAAAAGGAGCGTGGTAAGAGGGCCGAGAGGCGAAGATTCAGGCTGTCTCGATGGAGCACCTGCTTTCTGGTCGGAGCGGTTGCCTGCCTGGCGGTCGCGTTGGTCCACTGGCGAAATTCGAACGTAGCGATGCAAGCCAGATGGCAGCAGTATGCCTCTCGGCAACCGGACTCCGCTGGATCCGTCTTGTTCGACCGAAGCTTCGCCCTGCAAATTGAGGCGTTCTGTGGCGACTGTCACGGGACGCCTGGTGCCGAGAACTATCCGCGGGACGCCTGGCACGCAAAGGTGCGGCGGGGCTACGAGTATTACGCCCGCTCGGGCCGGACCGACCTGCATCCTCCGCCCCTGCACCAGACGGTGGCTTATTACCGTTCTTTAGCTCCGGAGCACATCGTCTTGCCGCAACCGCCGGAAGCACAAACGCCGCCGGGGGTCGCGTTCGTTCCCCAGCCCTTCTATCTGGATCAAAAGACGGATGTCCAGCCGGGGATTGCCAATTTGCGCTGGACCGACCTGAAGCAAGACGGCAACCCCGTCCTGTTGGCCTGCGACATGCGCCGAGGCCACATATCCGCCGTGGACCTGCACGATCCCGGATCCCGTCCGCGAATCCTGGCTCAACTGGACAACCCGTGCCACATCGAGCCATGCGACCTGGACGGGGACGGGCTGATCGATCTGGTGGCGGCCGACTTGGGCAGCGTTCGTGCCGGCGACCACGACCGAGGTCAGGTAGTCTGGTTGCGTCGTCGGCAGGATCCAGGTGATTACGAAAAGATCGTGATCGTGGCGGGGTGGGGGCGAGTGGCGAACGTCCAACCCGTCGATATCGACGGCGATGGCGACCTCGACTTGATCGTCGCAGAGTTCGGATACTACAAGACGGGAAAAATCGCTTTGCTCCGCAATACCGCCGCAGCTGGTAATCGCCCGCAATTCGATCTGGAGGTACTAGACCCGCGGCCGGGAGCCAGTCACATCGTGGTCCACGACTTGAACGCAGACGGTCGTCCGGACTTTTTGGCTTTGGTCAGTCAAGAGCACGAGTGGGTGGCAACCTTTCTCAATCAAGGCAAGGGCCAGTTCCATCGGCGCACGATTTGGGCGGCTCCGGACAATACGTTTGGACTGACCGGTATCCAGCTGGTCGATATGGACCGGGACGGAAACCTCGATATCCTCTTGACCAATGGCGATACGTTCGACGATCAATATGTTAAACCGTCGCACGGAGTTCAATGGCTCGAGAACCTGGATGGCCAGCAATTCGCCTACCGGCGACTGACCGATCTTCCGGGCGCCCACAGTGCTCGGGCGGGTGATTTCGATCTCGACGGAGATCTCGACGTGCTAGCCGTCTCCTGGCTTCATGACCAACCGTACCCGGTGAGTGCGATGTCCGGGCCCATCCCTTCGATTGTCTATCTGGAGCAAACGACCGCTGGGACGTTTGAACGTCACACGCTTGAAGTCGGGTTTCCGTGCCATGCGACGCTGGAAGTCGCAGACTTTGACAACGACGGCGATCTCGATTTCGCCGTGGGGTGGCAGTTGTCCCAGAAGTGGCGCGACGTGCCGCACGTTACCGTCTGGTGGAACCAGACCGCAACACCAACGGGTCGTTTGCCGCTCCGGACCACCAAGGACCCGAAATAATCTGGCGACGCCGATGGGAATCAAGGCCGAGCCGGCGAGGTCTGCTGGGTGCCGTCGGAGCGGACTCGCTTCGTCCAGCGCGACTACCGCAGCGGGTGGTCGCGCTGAGTGACCGCCTGACGACGGCTCACACGGCAGGCGCGAACCCGACCGCCAGCTGTTGCTCCAAGGCGGCCTTCATGGCTCTCATTTGCCGATACGCGTTGAAGCCGTTCCACATGCCCAGCAGGACGAAGGCATGGAAGCCGACGCTCATCCACTCGCCCGCCAGGACGTAGATCAGGCCGTCAAGCAGGTACAGGAACATCCCCAGGACGAAGATCGGCAGAACCGGGCGGCGGGAGAGCCAGCCGAACAGACAGACAATCGCCGCCACGAACAAGTCGAACCCGAACGCGATCCCTTTGGCGACGCCTCCGATCTCCGGGTTCTGGTCGGCGATCCCGCTGGCCACAACGTCGGCGATCAGCGTCACGCCCAGCCCGACTACGAAATGGGTATCGCCGCCGCTGAGCAGGATCACCGAATTGATCATCGACAGCGCGGCGATCCAGAAGAACCAGCCCGCGCCGGAAGTCCCGCGGGCATGCAACTGGGCCAATTCCGCCCGCAGAGACTGCAGCGGATCGGCGTCGACGGGCTCCACGACCTCCGGCTCAATGGGGCCATCAGTCGAGGCATCTAGGGGCGCGGGTTCGAGAGGTTTTTGATCCATGAAGAAGTTTCCCCTGTCAAGAGTGCGAAAAGATGAGCGGCGAATACTGCTTATGATAGCGTTTACGTTCTGGAATACCAAGGGAGCCGTGCCGCCCGTATCAAAAACTGGATGCACCGCGCGCAAGCGGGGCGAGGATATCACTCAGGCGGACACGGCCAACAAGTAGGCGGCCTCGATCGTAACCCGTGCGAAATGCAGTCAGTGACCAGCATCGGCGAACGCCCCCGGCTTGGCCGGGCAGTGTGTGTCGGAAAAGAACCACGGCGGCCGGATGATCACCCGCGATCACTTCACGCCGGATCGCGAGAGGCATGCGGCGAAGATGCGGCAGCCTGAATCGCGCACGCGCTACGCCCTCCGTTTCCATGCTGGCGAGACGCCGTTTGGTTGGTTGAAGCACGTCTTGAGATGCGTCGTGTCAGACGCGCACCTGGATCTCGTCCCCCACGACGCGAATCTCGTAGTTGTCCGTCTTGATTCGCGTATTGTCGCACCAGGTGCCGTCGCTGACGCGGAATCGCCAGCCGTGCCAAGGGCAAGCGACGACACCGTCCTCCAATTGCCCATCCGCCAGCGAAGCCCCCATGTGGGGACAGAGATCGTTAATCGCGTGGTACACACCGCCGTTGTTAAAGACGCCCACTACCTTTTCGCCTACGACATACGACGCGCCGTGGCCATCGGGGATGTCGCCGACTTTGGCCACCGTCACGAATTCTGCTTCCAACAACATTATAGCGCCCTGGCAAAATTCTGGATTTACGACAGAATAAGGCAACTCCATTGTAGGGCAGGCTGCCCAACTTGTCATCCGGGCAAAACTTGAACGGAAGCTCGTACGAGTTCCGAAACACTATGCTTATCCTATCGCGGGATTTCGCAAATTCAGCCGCGCGAAGAATTGCGGCCTCGCGAATTGCCCCCCTTCAAGAATTGAAAGCTGTCCATGTCCGACTTGAATCTAAAAGAGCATCTGGTCAATCGCATCCTGATGCGCGTGGAAATGCCGGCCCAGTACATCGGCGGCGAATGGAATATGGTTCGCAAGGACCCGCGCGGCGTGCGGGGCCGGCTGTGCTTGGCCTTTCCCGATGCGTACACGATCGGGATGAGCCATCACGGCTTGCAGGTGCTGTACTCGCTGATGAACGCCCGCGACGATTGGTACTGTGAACGCGTCTTTACGCCCTGGCCGGACATGGAAGCCCGCCTCCGCGAGGCGGACTTGCCGCTCTATAGCTTGGAGACCTTTACCCCGCTGGCCGAATTCGACGTCCTCGGCTTTACGCTGCAGTACGAGATCTGCTACACCAACCTGTTGACGATGCTCGATCTGGGCCGCATCCCGCTGCGTGGTGACCAGCGGACGATGCATCATCCGCTGGTCATCGCGGGCGGCCCCTGTGCACAAAATCCCGAGCCGCTCGCGCCGTTTATCGATGTGTTCGTGACGGGCGACGGCGAGCCGAGTCTGCCGCAGATCTGCGATTTGTGGAAGGAGCTGCAGGCCGCCTGTTTGTCCGAGGGCGGGTTTTCGACCGATGCGGCGGGTCGCGGGCAACGGGCCGAAATGCTGGCCCACGTCGCTGCGCGGCTGCCCTACGCGTACGTCCCCCGGTTCTACGAGCCGGAGTACCGCGCGGGCCGCTTCGTCGGAGTCAACCGCACTCGCCCCGAGGTGCCGGAGACGATCGCCCCGTGTGTCATCGCCGACCTGGAATCGACCCCGCTGCCAACCCAGCCGATCGTGCCGTTTGTGGAATGCGTTCACGACCGGATCGCCATCGAGATCATGCGCGGCTGTCCCTGGCAGTGCCGCTTCTGCCAAAGCACCGTGATCAAACGCCCGTTGCGGTTCCGGTCGATCCAAACGATCGTCGATGGGGCGTTGGAAAGCTATGGGAACACGGGTTTCAACGAGATCTCGCTGCTGTCCCTGTCCAGCAGTGATTATCCGCAATTCGAGGAACTGGTTCGGGAACTGAAACGCGTGTTCCAGCCGCTGGGCGTGAACATCTCGGTGCCCAGTCTGCGGGTCAACGACCAGTTGCGGACGATCGCCGAGCTGATCGGCAACGAACGGCGTTCGAGCTTGACGCTGGCGCCCGAAGTGGCTCGCGACGATATGCGCGAACAGATCCGCAAGAAGATCAAGAACGACGATCTGTACGAAGGCTGCCGCGTCGCCTTTCGGCACAACTTCCAGAGCGTCAAGCTGTACTTCCTGTGCGGCCTGCCCGGCGAGCGGCCCGCCGATTTGGACGGCATCGTGGAAATGGCGGAGACGATCGCCCGCATCGGCAAAGAGGAACGCGGCCACTGGGCCAACGTGACCGCCAGCGTGTCGAACTTTGTGCCCAAAGCGCATACGCCGTACCAGTGGAATGCGATGCAAACCCGCGAGTACTTTCGCGGCGCCCATCAGCATTTGCGGCAGCGCCGCCGCGGCAGCGTGACGATTAAGTGCCACGACGTCGAAACGAGTCTGATCGAAGGCGTGCTGAGCCGCGGCGACCGCCGCGTGGCGGAGGCCATTGAATTGGCCTGGCGGCGCGGGGCTCGAATGGACAGCTGGCGGGAGCGGTTCGATCCGCAGCGCTGGTGGCAGTCGCTGGCCGACGCCGGCTTGGATGTCCAACAGCTGTTGCACACGCCCTACGAAGTCGACGCTCGGCTGCCCTGGGACCACCTGAGCGTCAAGTATGGCCGGGAGTTTCTGGAGAAAGAACAAGCCCGATCCGCAGGCCAGTTGCAGGCGATGGCGGATGCGGTGTAGCGGCCCTTTCCCGGCCGGTTCTTAGCCGGTTTCGCGATCAAACCCGGTCAAGGACATCTTCCGAAAGGATGCTCGTAGCGGTTGTGCCGGCAAAAAGCCGCCCGTCGTTCGGGTTTTGGCGGCTGAGTTTGCGAACGGTAACGTATACTCTGGCAGGATCCACGGGTCGATTCGAGCCGCTAGTTAGGTCTCGCGTGCTCGTTCGACCCTTTCGCCGAGTTTACGGGCATGTCGAGCTATGATTCGCAGCTGGATCGCAATAGCACTGTTAGCGGGTTCCTGGTTGTTCGGGCTGGGCTATTACCAGCCGGCCAGCATCGCCGCGTGGGGCGCCTTGGTACTGGCGGCCGTAATTCTCCTTGGCGATCTACCGATACCGCGCTTGGCTCGGCGTCAGGGAATTCTGGCGGCGATCCTGCTGCTGCCGGCGGTGTGGCTGGTGCCGTTACCTTACAAATCCATCCCGTTGATGCTGGCGATCGGCCTGGTGCTGGTCCACGCGCCCCTTCCTCGCCGCTGGCCGCAATGGCTGGCGCGGGGCGGCATCGCGTCGGCGGCGATTTTGCTGGCGCAGTCCCTGGCGCTGGAAGGTTACGCCATGCTGACCGCGCGAGCGCACGAGCTGCCGTCGCTGCTGGCTCACGCGCTGGCGGGGGTGACGCGAAGTTTGGGAGTGGAAACCGCGGTGGACGGCAGTTGGCTCGTGCTCCGCAGCTTGGAACAGACGCATCGCGTGGGCGCCACGTGGGACCTGCTGCTGGACGCCGGAAGCGTCTGCTTCTTGGCGGGCGGCTGGGTGTTGCTCGCCCTGATGCGGCGGGCGTACGACCAAGGGACCGGGAACCGATTTCGGGCCGGATCTTTCGACCTCTTACGCCTGGCCGCAGTCGGCGCGATGTGGGCGCCCTTGCGGGCGGCGGTGCTGATCGGACTATGGCTGCAGCGCTCGTTGCGGGCGGACAGTTTGGGCGAAGTCAACGTGGCGGATGTGTTCGTCAACGCTTGGCTGCATTTGCTTCTGTTGGCGGGACTGGCGTGGTTGGCCAGTCGTGTCCTCGGGCGCTGTGCGGCGCGCTTGCCGCAAGGCGAACGTGTGGCGGGGTCCGGTCCCGACGTCGATTCCGACCTCGGAGAGGCCGGGCCACGCGGCGCCCCCGGGCGATGTGAATTTCCGCGCCCGGCGCGAGGCGGGATGGCCACGGCCCCGTTGTTGATCGCCGCCGGCATCGGCGTGGCTGCCTTTGTCTGGCACTGGGACCCGGTGGGGCAACCGCAGGCCGGCCGGATCATGATCGTCGAGCGTCATTCGACGTGGGAGCCGACCACGACGCCTTACGGCACGCAAGTTTACGGCGAAGCGGGATCGTACAACTATGCCGCGGCCTACGACTACTGTGGCCAGTACTTTCAGATGGCCCGGCTGTTGGAGACGGAGGCGATCGACGACGGCACGCTGGCCCAATGCGACGTGCTGGTCATCAAGACGCCCACGTCCCGCTACGCGGAGGACGAGATTGCGGCCGTGGTGCGATTCGTCGAGCGGGGTGGGGCCCTGCTGATGATCGGCGATCATACCAACGTGTTCAATATGAACACGAGTTTGAACGACGTGGCGCGGCATTTCGGGTTCACGTTCCGCAATGACCTGCTGTTCCGCGTCGGCACGCCGTACGAGCAGAAATACCGCCCGCCGGTGGTGGCGTCTCCGGTCGTCCAGCACGTTCCGCCGATGAACTTTGCCGTGTCCTGCTCGATCGATCCGGGCCGCAGTAGCGGGCGGATGGTAATTCGCAACGCCGGCCTGTTCAGCCTGCCGCCGGCCTATCACGAGATGAACTACCATCCTCAAGCGGAGTACCGGCCGCACATGCACTTCGGTGCTTGGTGCCAGCTATGGGCGACGCGTTACGGACAAGGCCGGGTGCTGGCGTTTGCCGACTCGACCCTGTTCTCGAATTTCTGCGTGTTCCAACCCGGCAAGGCCGAATTATTGCGCGGCATGCTGGCTTGGCTGAACCACCGCAGCGTGTGGGACCGCCGTACGGCGCGGCTGGCCATCGTGCTGCCGTTGGGTTTGCTGTCCGCGTTGCTGCTGGTCGGGGGCGTGTGGCACTGGCACGGTCGGCAAGGCTTGGGCTGGACGCTGTTGGTTGCCGCGGGCTATGCGGGCTGGGCCGTCGCGGCCGTTGCGGTGATCGCGGAGCATCGCCGCGCGCTGCCCGTACCGCCGATCCGGGACGCCTTGCCTCACGTCGTGCTCGATCGCACGGTGTCGCAAGTTCCCTTGTTTACCGGCGCCTTTGCTGACGACAAGGACGGCTTGGGCTACGGATTATTTGAGCAGTGGATTCCGCGGATCGGCAATCGCACCTCGCGCGGGAACGGCCCGCAAGTTTTCGAGGGCGATGCCATCGTCATCGTCTGTCCCACGCGGTCGGTGACGCCGGAGTACCAGCAGCGTCTCGTGGAGTTCGTCGCCGCGGGCGGCAGCCTGCTGGTCCTCGATTCTCCCGATGTTATGGGCTCGACGGCCAACAGTATCTTGTGGCCGTTCGGCTTGGCATCCACCGCCGCAGGAGCAGAGCAGAACGCCGGGCAATTGACCTGGGCCGAAACGCTGCAGATCCCGACAACCCCGCTGTTGGCCTCGTGCCGGATTGATGGCGGAGAGGCGATTGCTGTCATCGGCGAGACGCCCGTGGCGATTCAAATCCGGTACGGTCGCGGCTTGGTGACGGTCATCGGCTTCGGATCCCTGTTCAACGATGCCGCGATGGGCACCCATTGGCTGCCCGAACCCGAACCCGATACGCTCCTGCGTTACGAAGTGCTGTACGGCTTGTTGCGGGCTGCGTTGCCGCATAAACTACGAACTGCGCAAACTAGCCAAAGTTTGACGGATGCTTCTGATGACTGACCCGCCTTTGCACGCGTTGATCCTGGACTCGCTCGCGGACGGAGTGATCGCCGTTGACGAGCAGGGGCGGATTATGTTCTTGAATCGGGCCGCCGAGCAGCTCACGGGGTGGTCGCGTGAAGATATTCTGGGCCGGACGTATGACAAGGTGCTGGAGGCGAACGGTGACGGCGATGGTTGCCTGTTGACCGAGGCCCTGCGGACCGGACGAGGCGTGGCGAATCGGGCGAGTTGTCTTCGCGGCGGCAGCGGGCGCCGGGTGGACGTCTGCGTATCCACGCAGGTCGTGCGCGGGCTGGACGGGCGCGTCGTCGGCGCGGCGGCGACGCTACGCGCGTCGAGCAAACCGGAACGTTCGCCAGCGAGTTCGTTTGTCACCAGCGGCGTGGGGTACATCATTGGCCGCAGCCCTGCGATGGAGCAGTTGTTCCAGTTGGTGCCTCAGTTTGCCGAAAGCCGCAGCACGATCCTGATCGAAGGCGCCAGCGGCACGGGCAAAGAACTGTTTGCCCGCGCCATTCACGATCTGTCGCCGCGCCGCGACAAGACGTTCATCGCGGTCAACTGTGGCGCCCTGCCGGACACGCTGCTGGAATCCGAGCTGTTCGGGTACAAAGCCGGGGCGTTTACGGACGCGCGGCAGGACAAGCCCGGGCGGTTCGCGCTGGCCGACGGCGGCACGATCTTTCTGGACGAAATCGGCGACGTTTCACCGGCCATGCAGATCAAGCTGCTGCGCGTGTTGCAAGAGCGGATATTTGAACCGCTTGGCTCGGTCCAGTCCGTCAGGGTCGACGTGCGCGTGATCGCCGCGACCAACCAGAATTTGGGCGAGTTGGTGCGGAAAGGCGAATTTCGGGAGGACTTGTACTACCGGATCAACATTGTCCGGATGCAGCTGCCGCCGCTGTGCGAGCGGCGGGAGGATGTCCCGCTGTTGGTCGAACATTTCGTCGAGAAATTCAACCGGCTTCAGGGCAAGCAGGTCGCCGACGTTTCGGACGACGTCCTGGCGGTCCTCATGTCGCACGACTTTCCGGGCAACATCCGCGAGTTGGAGAATATCCTCGAGTACGCCTTTGTACTGTGCCGCGGAGCGCGAATCGAGCTAGAGCATCTGCCGCCGTCGCTGCGGGAACGTCCCTGGGCGGCCGGGCCGAGCCGCCGTCAGGGACTCACTCTGCGAGATCTGGAGACGCTGCACATCCGCGATGCCTTGCGGCGTTGCCGCGGCAACCGCGCCGCCGCCGCCCGCGAATTGGGCATCGATCCCAGCACACTGTTTCGCAAGCTGAAGACGCTCTGCATCCGCGTCGCCGACGGCGATAGCAGCGGTAACGGCCGCAGCCGGAAACCGCGCTAGAACGGGGCCATGTGGCTTTCATCGGCCAGCGGCGTCAAGGGGGACAGAAAAAAAGGGCCAATAAGGCGAACTGCTGATCGCACGCAGAAAGGGCCGGCGTGGCCCTGCGCGTGTGGCACTGCTTGGAACCGCGCAGACTCACCATGCTCGCTGACGTCTCCACGGTTCCCAGCAGTGCGGAACTGCCCAGCGACATCGCCCGACCGAACTCCAGTCGAGCAAGGACCATAGTAGCTGCGGCTCCTACAGTTGGGGTGTCTTGCCGGCCTGGTAAGAGCCGAACCCGCGTGGCGTATCAACGAAGTGCAAAAAGCGAGTTTGCTCGTTCACGGTTGGCGAGCAATAGCGGAGTCTCCGTGGAAGACATCAACCAGACCTTCACTTATGCTATTGAAGAACGGCGGGCGAACTGGCAAGCCCATCGTACCCGCTATTTGGGAGAGGCACAGCGTTGATCGATGCTCGCGAATTTGCTCAGAAGCAATTCGAACTCGCCGGCGAGTTCGTGTTTGACCATCCCGAAATCGACGAGCGGTTGCCCGAAGGTGCCTTTGTTTATTTCGAAGTTGCAGGCGAGCCGAACTTCAACCAATACAGCCGCGAACTGGCTGACCGGCAGCAGCGTGAAGAAGGCGTGCCGGTCGTGTTGGTGCGCGTCAAGGGCCTTGCGCCACCGCAATGTTCTCGGCTCATTGAGCCCGTCATCGAACCGGCCCCTGCGATCGCGTGACGGGCGTGGCCCCGCGTGTGTGGCACTGCTTGGAACCGCACAGACTCACCATGCGCGCTGACGTCTCCACGGTTCCCAGCAGTGCGGAACGGCCGAGCGACGTCGCCCACCGGCGTCGGCACCCCGTCTCATACGCTTGGCCCGCGGCGTCGTACTCGGTAAGCTGCAACTGGAAGTTGATGCCGGCCAGCGAATTGAGGTCCTGCGAGTACGGTTCGGGCGGCGAGTCCTCCGCGACATCCGGGATGCCGTTTTCATTCTCGTCAATCAACTCGCCCGTGGTCCGGTCGAAGACGTAGTGGGTCAGCGCCGAGCCCACGTCCTCGCGCCCGTAGTTGGCCGACGCCACGACGCGGCCGATGGCGTACCACACGACGGCCGCGACCACCTAGCCGTCGGTCACCGACAGCGGGCCGGTCGTGCTCGTGTCGTCCGGCATCCGCTGGTAACTGGCCGTGGCTACCGTCCGGCCCGCCAGTTCGTGCCAGGTCTGGCTTTGGTGGTCACCTCTGTTGCCACCGCCACCGCCATCGTCGGCGTCCGCGTAGGCTGTTTCGTCGGTGTCGTAGCTGGTCCAGAACATGGCTGTCACCATCGCGTCGCGATTCGTCTCTCATCGTCAGGGGCATTCAACGGTTCCGACACGTTTTCACGCTCGGGTGCTCTTCAACAACCACGCGAAAGCCAAGTCGACCGTAAACGAATCTTGGTTCGCTTGGCGGAACCGCCGCGTCTCTGGACCAGCCTCGCGGTAAGTATATTGACGGAAGGATATTGAAGAATTTAGATTCGCGCAAAAACCCGACAAGTCCTTTCGATCGGTAGCGGCGCTCCAGACCGCCGCGAACGACCTTAGCGTTCCTGAACTCCTTCACGCTAATCGGCTCGATTGGACCTCGGGGGTTGTTCGTTGGAGACTTCGCATAGTACCCTGGATCGTACCAGTCGGAACACATCTCGTCCATATAGCCGATAAGGTCGCATATTCCCTCGGGCGCAGCGCCTTTTGGAAAGCTGCCGACTGGAACCTTGTTTGCGCCGATCCGGTAGCGCCAACGCCAAATCTTGTTATCAAGGTCGTATTCGTTGTCCCCCCACGGAAATTTCCTGCCTTCCTTTCCCCGGCACACGTACTCCCATTCTGCCTCTGTCGGCAAACGACACTTCCGCCCGGACTTCCTGGACAGCCATTCACAGTACCTTTCAGCGAGAATCCAACTCTCGCCGCACGCAGCCTCAGCTTCGGCACCCTGCGAGCAGACCCATTTTCCATCCGCAAGTCTTATGCCGGACTTCGCCCAACGCGCTTGGGAGCAGAGGTACTCACTTGGATTTATCCGAGCTTCATTCAAGAAACGGACGAACTGCCCACATGTCACGGGGGTTCTTTGGACAAAAAAGGACGACAACTTAACACGATGCTCGGGCCTTTCATCGTCGTTTTCGCCGTTGTTGCGTCCCATCGTGAACTCGCCCCCGGCAACGAAGATGAACGCGCCGAAGCCAGGCCCCAGAATCTGGTGGCCACCGTAGTCAATTCGCTTGTCAACGGGGCCAGCAGCGTCACGTTCATTTCGTTCTGCACAAGACGTTCCAAAAGCGAGCGCGAGCGCTATCCACATGAAGCTCAGCGTACGCCCAACTTGCCTGATACGACAGATTAAAGAAAGCATCTCAGTGGCCCTTTGACAGTGTCCGAATGAGTGCTCGGGATCGATGCTCACCAGAGGCATTGTGTCGGCCATTGCCTGAGCGACCAGCAGTCGGTCAAATGGGTCCCGGTGGTGGAACGGGAGACTGCACAAGACGGTTAGGTGAGCGACCGTGATCGGCAGAATCTGAAACCCGTTCTGGCTGAGTTCCCGCGGAATAATCACTTCAAATGGCTCCGTCAACGTGAGCTTGCCGATGCTCACCTTGACGGCGATTTTCCACAGGCTTCCGGCGCTCACCAGCCGTTCGTTCTTTGCGTCTTCGGTCAGTCCACGTGCCGTGGCGCTCAAGCGGGCGTCACCCATCACGAACCAGAGAAAGGCGTGCGTATCGAGGAGCAACCCTCACGGCATGTACTCCTGGAAGTCGTCCAACGGAGCATCGAAATCGTCGGCCATGAAGATTTCGTACGATTCGGGTGGATCGGAATCTTGGCCACCAGACGGAGCCAGCCGGCGCCGACTTTACGGTCTTCAATCTTAGCGAACTGTTGCCGATCCTATGTTAGCGATCATGTAACCGTTCACGGCCCGGGGAGCCTGCTCGACAGCAATTCCCGGCGAAGCCATGTGGATCGGGATTTCAGCGTGGGCTCCGGCGATGGGCAAAACGCGCCGTGGAACTTGGGTAGGGTTCACAGGCAAGGCAAGAAGCGGGTTGTTTCAGCAGCTTCCGCATCTTGGCGGCCCAAGTCGCTGCCGCACGGCCCGCACCGAAAATCGCTTCGCCCATCACCATCAGCCGCTGGGCCGCGTGGCAGAAGTCCACGATCCAGAACCACTCCAGCCGCCGGCCGGTTCGCGGATGCCGCATCGGCCGTAGCACCTTCCGATAGGAGGCCGTCTCCCGATCACCCGCGTCCGTCACATAGCACAGCCGCGGCAACGGCCCCGCCCACGCCGCCAGCACGTCGGTCAGCAGTTGCGTCAGAGCGTCGGTCATGATCCCCTGCCCCAACTCGGGCGACGATCGACACGTGCCTCGCGCGCACACGCGAAACGCTCGCAGCCGAGCCTGCTTTGTGACTCGCCCAGGGCAAGCTTCGTGCACCCACCCCCGTAAAGGTGCGGTTTTCTGGGAAATCCGCTGGGTCGGGGTTTGTTGGAGTTCACGCTTTAGCGTGCGCGGCGGGCCGTGCCCGCCGCAAAAGACACGCTAAAGCGTGAACTCCAACGAGGTTAGCACCTTTACAGGGGTGGCTTCGTGCACCCTGCCGACACGGCCAGCAAGATAGCCGAACAAGGTCCCAATCGCGACGCCGCGTTACCTCTCCTTGATCGCGACGTCGAACAGGTCTCCGATTTTCCGGACCAGCGGCTGGTGTTTCTGGGGCGCGGTATCGTGCCAATTCTGCAGGTACGTTGCCAGCGTGTCGCCCTCGCGCGGCGGCGTGCTGTTCAGCCACCTGGCAACGAAACGGGCCCGCCATCGTTCATGAGCCCGGCGACGCCCACGACGACCAATACGCGAAATATCCAAAACGAGTACCTGACTTGCATTTCTGTAATCCCTCCTACCTGTTCGGCCCGCCTCCAACGTTGCAGAAGATCGGGCGAACGGCGAACGTCCGCTCGCCGAATTTGCCGGCGTTAGGCGGCATTCCCCGGCGATCAGTCTACTTCATCCTCGTTGAGCCTTGCGGTCGGAGATAGATCGGAACAGCAACATGTCCCCTGTCCCCAGCTTGTTTCGCGTGCGGTTGTGCCGCTCAATCCGTCAACGTCTTTCGCACGTCCTTCAACAGCAGCATCAAGTGCAGTTCGTCCAGCGGCGAGGGTTGGAAGCCGAACTTTTCGTAGAACGCCTTGGCCGCTGCGTCCTTTGCATGCACGATCACGGCGCGCAATCCGGCGATGTCGGCTGCCTGGAGCGTACGCAGCAAGGCGTCTTTCACGAGCCCTTTGCCCAACCCTTGACCCCGCTCGCCCCGGTCGACGGCCAGTCGCGCCAGGAGCATCACGGGGATCGGGTGCTGGGCCAATCCTTGACGAATGCGTGGAGCGGCGGCTTGATGTTCAATGCTGGCGTACGCCAATGTGTAGTAGCCGACGACGCGTTTTCCACGCGTTGCGACGTAGGTCCGGGCCGCACCCGCCTGCTGATTCGTCCAGGCGAATCGCCGCAGATAGTCGTTCAGACGCTCGCTGCCGCAGTCAAAGTCCTCACAGTGATCGTCGCATTGCAGCGCCCGGGGGCGGCCCAGCGTCGCATCACTCATCGAACACTCCCCGTTGGGTCAACAGTTCCCGCAAGGCCCGGATATCCTTGGGCGGAGCGTCGAGGGCCCTGTTGAATTCGCGCCACTTCTTGTCTGACAAGCGGAACTGGGTTTGCTCAGCGAGGATCACCTGCGCCTCGGCATACGCCCGCTGCACCACGAAGCTGCTGACACTGGTATTCAGTGCGCTGGCCGCGCGCATCAGGATGTCCTTCTCATGTTCGCTGACGCGGATGTTTAACCGACTAGGCTTGCTGGCGGACGCACGTGGCATGAGGAATCCTCCGAACATGGAACGGCTGGCCAAGATCGTGTACTGACATTGTACTCACGCGAGCCAAACGCGGCAATCCGATAGGCACATGGAATCCGGCGACGACGCGGCCCTGCTTGTCCCGGCGGATGCGGGCGTGCCCGCTTTGCCATCCGTGGGCCAATTCTAGCATTTCGAGGAGCGGTGTCCTCGTCTTTCCCGGTGGCCCTATCTTTCCCGCCTATGCGGCGGTTACTGCGGCCGCGTGCTCTCGTGTTTGCCGATGCTTTCAGCCACTGAGCAAGGCCCGTATATCCTCGCGCGGAGCGTCGAGGGCCCCTGTTGAATTCTTGCCACTTCTTGTCCGACGAGCGGAACTGGCTTTGCTCGGCGAGGA